>Ga0210384_10000116_pt1 | contig 120107 bp, 98 predicted proteins | sample IncBWH2MmetaG_FD_160574 | JGI IMG/M metagenome (GOLD analysis project Ga0210384, IMG submission 160574) | Forest soil microbial communities from Barre Woods Harvard Forest LTER site, Petersham, Massachusetts, United States - Inc-BW-H-2-M | ecosystem: Environmental > Terrestrial > Soil >...
ACGCTTAACCTTGCCTGTGAGAATAACTAGCCGGCTCATTAAGCAAGAGGCACGCCGTCAGGCAATTTCCCGGCAAGCCGGGACATAGCCCTCCGACTGCTTGTAGGCATACGGTTTCAGGTTCTATTTCACTCCCCTCGCAGGGGTGCTTTTCGCCTTTCCCTCACGGTACTAGTTCACTATCGGTCGCCAACGAGTATTTAGCCTTGGAGAGTGGTCTCCCCAGATTCCCACGGGGTTTCTCGTGCCCCGTGGTACTCAGGATACCGCTTCGAGTCCGGTAAGCTTTCGGCTACATGGCTATCACATTCTTTGGCCCCGCTTTCCAGCGGGTTCACCTAGCCTCCGGATTGATAACTCTACTTATGCGGTCCTACAACCCCGGGGTGCAAGCACCCCGGTTTGGGCTGTTCCGATTTCGCTCGCCGCTACTCTCGGAATCTCGTTTGATTTATTTTCCTCCAGGTACTGAGATGGTTCACTTCCCTGGGTTGGCTCGTACCCGCCTATGTATTCAGCGGGCCGTATACTGGTTTTACCAGTATGGGTTTCCCCATTCGGACATCCCCGGATCAAAGCCTGTTTGCGGCTTCCCGAGGCTTATCGCAGCTTACCACGTCCTTCATCGCCTGTTGGCGCCAAGGCATCCACCGTACGCCCTTAGTAGCTTGACCATAAAACTTACCTAACACGTTCCGGCCGATTTCCGGTCGGAACCCTAAAGAAACAGATACGGAGCGTCTTGCGTCCCTCCGTTCGGAATCGATCAGGGTATCCCATGCCCGTTCTACGCCCAGTTTCAGGCGCAAAACACACACGGAAGCGTCGTGAACAGGCAAGTTCGCCTTTCCACATTGCGCTACTCTCGAGCAAAACTTGCGGTTTATTGCATCACGCGAACCTTGAAATTCGCGTCATGCAATGCCTACTTCCTTCAGTTGTCAAAGATCGTCGTTCCGCTCATCTGTTTCCGATCGGAACGTCTCCGCTCCCGGCGGAGCGCGGTTTCAGCTTGCAGCCGATTCCGCGAGTAAAAAACCTTTTGGACAATAAAAAACCCGGCGTCGAGCGCCGGGCGATTCCGTCCATTCCCTGGGCCACTCACTCCGTGCGGCCTCTAGGACGGATGTGCTCGATGCTCGCTTGCTTTCTATCCGGTGTTGGTAACCAACCTCACCTCATTATGGTCGGCAGACCCGGTCCGTCAGCGACTATCCCGCGAATCCAGGCTCCGCCAACATCAGGGGAGTATAGCAGAATCCAAATTTCCGTCAAGTTGCATTCAAGATTTTTTTACGTCCCGTTGACCCATGTAGGTGTGAATTTCACCAGTCCCTGTGGAAAACCTGCGCCTGGCCCTCCCGCACAAGCCTAGCCCTTGTTGTGCTTGAAGAATTCCACCTGCCGAAGACGCTTCGCGGCTTCCTCGCGCGTCTTATACGGGCCGCCGAGATTTTTCCCACTCTTCTCCGAAACCACCTTGTAGCCGCCCTTCACTTTTTTAATCATGGCTCGCCTCCTGAAGCGATCTTAAGTCCACGCATCATGGAGTCAATACAGGAAGAAATGGAGACGCTGAATCGAGGTTTGCTTTACCACTAGCCACTCAGCCTTCAGTACTTCCGCAGCACTCCCACCACGCGGCCCTGAATCTTCACGTTCGCCGCCGGCACCACAATCGGCGCCATCTGCGAATTGGCGGGCTGCAAGCGGATCTTCCCGCCCGGCTCGCGATAGAGCCGCTTCACCGTGGCTTCATCCTCGCCCACGAGCGCGACCACGATTTCTCCAGGATTCGCCACCTGCGTCTGCTCCACCACGATGTAATCCCCGTCGAGGATGTGATCGTCGCGCATGGATTCGCCCTTCACCTGCAGGACGAACGTATTCTCCCCGCGCGCGAAATCGGCCAGCGAAATCGTCTCCCGGTCCTCCACCGCTTCGAGCGGACGTCCTGCGGCAATGCGCCCGGCCAGCGGCAATTCGACCACATGGCGGTCGAGAATCTCCTCCCGCACCTGCTTCGGCAGTTGCACCACCTCGATCGAGCGGCTCTGATTGTAGCCGCGGCGCACGAATCCCTTCCTCTCCAGCGTCGAGAGATGCTTGTGCACGGTCGCAAGCGACGTCAGCTTCAGCGCGCGCCCAATCTCTTCAAAGCTCGGCGAGTAGCCGTTCTTGTTGATGAACCCCACCAGATAATTGAGGACTTCCTTCTGCCGTTTCGTCAGCGTCATCGCACACTCCCGCAACTCTCGTATTACGTACGCAAGTGTAGGCGAACCAAAAGCGAAAGTCAATAGCCCTTGAGGACAGGTCCCGTCAATGAAGGTTGTACAGCATCCCACCAGCAGGTGCTCGCGGATCGTCGACTCCACCACGTAGAGAGACTTTAATCTTGTCGCCCTCAATTTCTACTGTCTGCCTCAATAGTGTGGAATCATCTGCTCGGAGGTATTCTACCGATAAGTTGTCGGCATCCAACCATATGAGATTGACACCCCACGCATCCTTATTTCGGAGTGCGCCATCAAGCGACGCCACTTCGTACCAGTTGCGACCGCCTTTTGGTGCCAGCCAGACGTCGTACCCAAATGAACATGGCGCCCCGCAATTCGTTTCGTACACAATCGCGTCCACCTTTTCGTCTGGCGACGTAACACGGAGGACTTCATCGCGGGTTGTACAACCACACATCAACAACCCAAGGCCCAGTATTAGACCTGACGCGTATCTCACGTCGTGCCCCTTAGAACCACCACTCAACTAAAGCTTAATTTTAACAAAATCGCCATTCCTTCCAGTGACAAGAATATTGTGAGTGCCACGCAAAGACTGAATTTCGCACCACCCCTCGCCCCTCGCGCCTCATGTCCTGAAAACCCTCTAAAGACTGCGCCGCGCGAGTGTATCCTTCTCCCGTGCTGCAGCTCGATTCCATCGAAGAATTCGACCCTGCGCGCGACGCGGAATTCTTCGCGGCGCTGCCGGCGCGCCCGGGCGTGCTGCTGCTCGAAATGCGCGCCGCCGATGCGCAACCCTATCTCGCGCGCACAGCCGACCTGCGTCGCGCCGCGGAACGCCTCCTGCGTCCGCTGGAAAACCCGTCCAAGCGCCTCAATCTTCGCGACGTGGCCGCGCGAATTCGCTACCGCGTCACGGGCTCGAAATTCGAGCAGGCGTTCGCGCTCTATCACCACGCCCGCGCCCTTTTTCCCCGCCGCTACCGCGACTGGATGCGCCTGCGCCCGCCCGCGCTCCTGAAAGTGAATCTGCGCGCCGAATATCCGCGCTGCTACGTCACCCGCCAAATTCGCGCGGACCAGGGATTCTATTTCGGCCCTTTCGCATCGCGCCGCGTGGCGCAGGCCTTCGCCGAGGGCTTTCTCGACCTCTTCAAGATCCGCCGCTGCCAAATCAAAATCCGTCGCGATCCCAGTTTCCCCGGCTGCATCTACTCGGAGATGAAAATGTGCCTCGCGCCGTGTTTCGCGGGCTGCACGAAAGAGGAATACGACGCTGAAGCCGGCCTCGTGCTCGAAACCCTCGAAACGGCCGGCGCCGCGCTCGAAGCCAAATTCGAGCGCGAGCGCGAAGCCGCAAGCGAAGCGCTCGATTTCGAACGCGCCGCCGCGCTGCACAAGCGCCTCGAAAAAGTGTCCGCGGCGCTTCGCGGTCTGCCGGAAATTGCCCGGCGCATAGACGATCTCGACGCCATCGTCCTCCAGCGTGCAGCGGAGCATAAAACCATCGCCGTATTTCCCGTTTGCCGCGGCCTGCTCGCGGAGCCCCTCTTCCTCGACTTCACCGAGCACTCCAGCCAGCCGCGCTCCGTGGAAGCCCTTCTGCGCCAACACCTGGAACCCTTGCGGGACGCGGCGGAACGCCGGTCCCCCGGTGAAATAAACGCCGCCTCATCGCAGGAAAACCGCCGCGCGCGCTACGGCCTGCACGCCGCGCCTCCGGAATTGGCCGAGCATCTATCGCTCGTCGCGCGCTGGTTTTACTCCAAGCCGCGCGAGGGCGAGATTCTTTTCCGCGAAGCCGTATGGCCCTACCGCAGAATTCTGCGCGCCTGCGGCAGGCTGCTTGCCCCGGAAGATTCTCCGCCACTCTGAGCGAAGTCCCGCGTCCGCGTCGAAGCAATTCCCGTCAACATCGCCGCGAGCCTCGCGCGATTCCACCGTACAATTATAATTATGGCTGAAGCGCGCACAGTGAGGGCCGTCGCATCCGCGGGCGTCGAGGAGCGTTCGCGCCTCCGCGACATGGTCCGCTCGCTTCGCCATCGCAATTTTCAGCTTTTCTTCGGCGGCCAGATGATCTCCCTCATCGGCACGTGGATGGACAACATCGCCGAAGCCTGGCTGGTCTATCGCTTGACGGGTTCTTCGCTTCTGCTCGGCACCGTGGCATTTGCCAGCCAGTTTCCCGTCTTCCTATTCGCGCCCGTGGGAGGAATGGTGGCGGACCGCTGGGACCGCCGCAAAATCGTCATCGCCACGCAGTCCATTTCGATGGTCCTCGCGCTGACTCTCGCCTTCCTCACCCTCACGAAACGCGTGACGGTAGGGGAAATCATCCTGCTCGCGGCCTTGATGGGAGTCGTGAACGCCTTCGACATCCCCACGCGCCAGGCGTTTATTGTCGAGATGGTGGGGCACGAAGATATGATGAACGCCATCGCCATCAATTCGTCTATGTTCAATGGCGCGCGGATTATCGGCCCGGCCATCGCCGGCATTCTGGTGGCGAGCATCGGCGAGGGCTGGTGCTTTTTCGCGAACGGTGTGAGCTTCATCGCCGTGATCGCCGGATTGCTGATGATGCGCGTGCCCGCGTGGCAACGCGATCCGGGGCTCGCGCCCCCGTTCGAGCACATGGCCGAAGGATTTCGCTTCGTGCGCGAGACGGCGCCCATTCGCGCCCTGCTTCTCCTTCTCGGGCTGGTGAGCCTGGTGGCCATGCCCTACTCGGTTCTGATGCCCATATTTGCAGCGCGCGTCCTGCACGGCAACGCGCGGACGCTCGGCACGCTGATGGGCGCCACCGGAGTGGGCGCTCTGGCGGCGGCTCTCGTGCTTGCTTCGCGCCGCGGCCTGCGTGGACTCGGCCGCTGGGTGGCATTCGCCTGCGGCGGGTTCGGCGTGTGCCTGATTCTCTTCTCGCTCTCGCGGTGGTACATCCTCTCCGTGATTCTCCTCGCCCCCGCGGGCTTCGCGATGATGACGCAAAACGCGTCGTCGAACACGCTGATCCAGGCCATGGTGCCCAACCGGCTCCGCGGCCGGGTTATGGCCATCTACTCGATGATGTTCATGGGCATGGCGCCCCTCGGAGCGCTGCTCGCCGGCGCGGCCGCGGACCGCATCGGCGCCCCCTGGACGCTGGGGATGGGCGGGGCCGTGGCCATCGTGGGCGCGATCGTGTTCGCGCGCCACCTGCCGAAAATCCGCGTCGAAGCGCGCCAGCTCATCGTCGCGCAAGGGCTGGCAGGCGGCGAGCCCGCGCAGGAAATGGACGCCCGCACGGTCTCTTGATTTTCGCTCGCCCGCGCCCCGCTCGCCGTCCTTTGATATACTGCGCGCGCATCCTGAATTTTCCGCAGTGAAGCGAGGCTCGAATGTCATCTCCCAAGCCGCTCGATAACACGGCGGCATCGCCGCGCGCCCGCATCGCTGGACGCGCCACCCCGCAGGAAACGCTGCGCTATGCCGCGCGCTTCCAGGGACGCTCCGCCGCGGGCCACTTTCGCGAGATTCCGGGCGGCCTGCTCCTCTCCTCGATCGGCATCGGAACCTATCTCGGTGAGCCGGATCGCGCGACGGACGAGGCCTACACCGCAGCCGTCTACGCGGCAGTCGAAGGCGGCGCGAACGTGGTGGACACGGCCATCAACTATCGCTTCCAGCGCAGCGAACGCTCCATCGGCGCCGCGCTTGAAAAGCTTCTGGCGCGCGGCTTTTCCCGCGCCGAAATCGTTCTCTGCACGAAGGCCGGCTTCCTCACGCCGGATGGCGAAATGCCCGCCGATCCCAACGAATACTTTTCGCGCGAGCTCGTCGAGCCTGGAATTTTGCGTCCGGAGGAAATCGCCGCGGGCTGCCACTCCATGGCCCCGCGTTTTCTTGCCGACCAGCTTGAGCGCAGCCTTCGCAATCTCGGCGTCGAATGCGTGGACGTCTTTTACCTGCACAATCCCGAAACGCAGTTAACCGAAATCCCCGCGGATGAATTTCGCCGCCGCATCCGCGAGGCGTTCGCGTTTCTCGAATCCGCCGTCGCCATCGGGAAAATCGGCGCCTACGGCATGGCCACATGGAACGCGTTCCGCGACGATCCGCGCGGCGCGGGCTATCTTTCGCTCGCTGAAATGGCCGCCATCGCCCGCGAGGCCGGCGGCCCGGACCACCATTTCCGCTTCGTGCAGTTGCCCCTGAACCTGGCCATGTCCGAGGCGTTCACGCGCCCCAATCAAGTTGTCGAAGGGAATACCATGGCCATGGTGAAGGCGGCTCGCATCCTGGGAATCACGCTCGTCGCCAGCGCGTCGCTTTTGCAAGGCCAGCTCTCGAAGAATTTGCCGCCGTACATCCGCGCGGCGCTCGGTCCCCATGACGACTCCGCGCTCGCCCTGCAATTCGTCCGCTCCGTGCCCGGCGTCACCACCGCTCTCGCCGGGATGAGCCGCATCGAACACGTCCGCGCGAATCTCGCGCTCATGGCCGTCGAACCTGCCCCGCGCGATCAATTGCTTAAACTATTCGCGCCCCACGCCTGAATTTGCCTTTGCCCCGGGAAGGCCGGGATCTGGCCGGCTGCCTGCCTGCACCATTATAGGGCACATAAAAAAGCCCCATTTTGTGTCGATTAGAAAAGATGTTTTCATTGATTGTAAAGGGGTTAGGGTCATTTCTGATCGCCGCTGTGTCGATTAGAAATTGGGAGGATAGAGGTGGGATGTTGGAGGATAGAGGCTCGATGCCAGATGGCACCGTGGGCCTCCGAGAGCGATTCTGTGTGTTTTGTCCATTGCAGCATATGTATCATACCATGGTAGTATCTATATTGTCAATAAAAACATTCGTATAACTGCCAGAAAAACGGGGCTATCTGACAGCTCTTTGACAACTCAATACGAAGATACCGCTGCCCACTACAAGGGCAGAGAGGAAACCAAATCTGGCGCTCCGTCACCCTTCGACCACTCCCTCTCATTTGTACTTTGGGAAGCTCTTTCCAAACATGGGAGCGCCGCTTTTCGATTGCTCTTCCGTGGCCTCGTCCTGGATCACATCCCAGTGCTCCACCAGGAGGCCGTTTTCGATGCGAACAAAATCCGCGGTGATCCAATTCACAGGCAGGCCGATATTCGAGAACCGCCCGTGGACGATCACGAGATCTCCCTCGGCGAAAATTTCCGCCGACTCATACTTGAGCGTCGGCGGCATGCTCTTGACGAGCCTGAACAGGCCATCGCGGCCGGGTTCGATGTGAGCGCTATGCTGAATGTAAATGGGCGCCCAAAACTTTTCAGCCGCAGCGTAGTCGCGCTTGTTGAACAGCGTGTCAAAGGCTTCCAGGACAAGAGCTTTGTTCTTCGATTCGACCTTCTCACTCGCCATTTGCGTTTTTGCCATTTGCCGTTCCTCCTTTTTTCATCGAGCTAATTCCAACTGACGCCGGCAAGACGCGGGTCCTTAAAGCTTCGAGCCACCGTCGACCGGGATGCTCGCCCCCGTGATCCAGCGGGCCGCGTCTGAGGCCAAGAACGCGACCACGTCGGCAACATCTTCCGGCTTGCCGATTCGCTTCAATGCTTGCATTCCAAGCGTGACCTCACGACCTGCCTCGGTCTTCGCGAAATTCGACATGTCCGTGTCGATCACGCCTGGCGCGACTGCGTTTACGCGGATGCCCCGTGGCCCAAGAATGGCAGCCCAGTTTCTGACCAGAGTCTCCAGCGCTCCCTTGGTCGAGGCGTAGGCAAGGATCGAAGGATTGTCCAAACCAGGCTTCCCAACTACAGCGTGGGCCCCGATCGAAGAGATCACAATGATGTTCGAGCCTTCACCGAGGACGGGCAGGAGTTGCTGCACCAGAAAAAATGGGCTGCGCACATTCGTTGCAAAGAGATTGTCAAAATCCTCCACCGTATGATCCTTGATGGTTGCAGACTTGCTGATTCCGGCGTTGGAAACGAGCACATCCAATCGCTCGCCGACGATCGAGCGAACTTCCTTCGCAAGCAGCGTTGCGCCGTCGGGAGTTCCCAGGTCTGCCCGGATTGCTTCCGCGCGGCCGCCTTTTGCGCGGATGCCGGCAACGAGCGATTCCGCATCCTGCGCGGAACGGCCATAGTGGACCAGGATTCTTGCACCGGCATCGGCAAGCACGGATGCCGTGGCGCGCCCAATTCCGCGCGATGCGCCGGTTACAAGCGCAGTTTTGTCTTGGAGTGTAGTCATTGTCCTCTCTCCTTCCCGTCAGTTAGCGGGTCAGATTTATTCAGGGCCATAGACTAACCATGCGCGGCGGTTCAGGCGTTCGTTCCGCCATCCACGGTAAGACTCGCCCCGGTGATATACGAGGACTCCGGACCGGCGACAAACGCCACGAGCGCAGCGACCTCATCAACCTGCCCGTAGCGGCCGAGTGCCGTAACGGCCTTCTGCGGCGCAGCCCAATCGCCCGCGGCGGGATTCAAATCCGTGTCTATCGGACCCGGCTGAACGTTGTTGACCGTGATGCCGCGGCTCCCGACTTCTCTCGACAGCCCTTGAGTAAATATCTTCACGGCTCCCTTTGTGGCCGAATAGGGCACAAGCCCGGGCGCCAGGACACGCTCACCCACGGACGAACCGACCATGATGATGCGACCGCCGCTCTTCATGTGCTTCAGCGCCGCCTGCGTGGCGACGAATACGCCGCGGATGTTGATGTCGAGCACGCGATCCATCTCTTCCAGCGTGGTCTCCTCGAACGTTTTCGGAATGGCTGTGCCGGCATTGTTCACAAGGACGTCGAGCCGGCCGAAGGTCGCGACGGTCTTTTCGACCGCGGCTTTCACGGCACCGGCATCGGCGGCGTCCGCCTGAATTGCGATCGCCTTTTGGCCGGCGCGTTCAATCTCCTTGACGACCGACGCGGCCGCATCGCCACCTTTCGTGTAGGTGATGGCCACGTTCGCTCCGTCCGCGGCCAGACGCTTGGCGATTGCAGCGCCAATGCCGCGCGAGCCGCCCGTAACGAGTGCAATCTTTCCTTCCAGATTCTTTGACATTGTGGCTTCTCCTTGAAGTGGACGTATGCTCATCAGGCATGAGCCGAAATCTTATTCTTCGCTCAACAAATCCGAGTCACCCCATTAGATTAGAAAGTTGGCCATTAGTCACGCGCTGGAGCATACTTTGTTAGGCTGGGAGCGATGCTTTACGAGCATGGGGGCGGGGAATGGAATTAAGGCATATACGCTACTTCATCGCGGTTGCCGAAGCCGGAAGTGTGACGGTGGCAGCACAGCGAATGCTACACACGTCACAACCTTCGTTGAGTCGGCAGATTCGGGACCTTGAGCATGAGGTAGGCGCGCAACTTCTGACGCGCCGCGCTCGCGGTATCGAACTGACACCCGCGGGTCGAGCCTTTCTCGAACACGCCCGCACGGTGCTATCGCAGGTTGAAGCGGCAGCCGAAGCTGTGCGCCGGGTGGCTCATCCTGCCAAGCCACGCTTCGCCATGGGCTTTCTGACCGGGCACGAATTGACGTGGATGCCCGAAGCCTTGCGAATCTTGCGCGACGAACTACCTAACGTCGACGTGATGATATCGAGTCAATACTCGCCGCAGCTCGCCGATGCCATTTTGAAGGGAGACGTGGATGCAGCGTTTCTTCGGCGGGAAAAGGGGATGCCCGGGTTGGCGTACCGTGTTCTCGTGGCGGAGCCCTTGGTGGTGGTCTTGCCTAGCGACCACCGACTCGCTGCGCGCAAAGCTATCAGTCCTGGGGATCTAGTGGGCGAGACATTCGTGGGCGTGTCACACACGGCTCCTGTACTGCGGACGGTCATCGACGATTACTTGAAGCGATCCGGAATCAATATCACGCCAGATCACGAGACGGAGCATGTCGTCATGGGAGTGTCCTTAATAGCGTCGACGGGCGGCGTAGGGCTGTTACCTGCTTACGCCAAGAACTTTCTCACTCGGTCTGTAACGAGCCGTCCTCTCAAGGGAGACACGCCAACTGTCGAGCTTGTCCTCGGCTACAAAAAGTCGAACGAGTCTCCCATCCTAAAGCTTATGCTTTCGAGATTGGCTGAACTGGTCGCTCGCGTCTCGAAGAAGACCCAATAAAGCTCGGTACGCATCTTAGAAAAACGGTCGGACGAGATATTCATCGGCTGCCCGCCTGCAGTTCGAGGCGGCCGCCGCGCCATTATTTGGCGGGGAAACGGGTAGCGGGGAGGCGGGCGAGCCTTTCGGCGGCGGCTTGAAATGTTTTCTCGGTTTTGCAGAATGTGAAGCGGAGTTGGGTGCGGCCGTCGGCGGGATCGCGGTAGAAGCTTGAGCCTGGAACGGCGGCGACGCCGATATCCTTCACCAGATAGCGCGCGAAGGCCACGTCGTCCGGAAATCCGAAGGCGGAGATGTCCGTCATGATGTAATACGCGCCGCGCGGCCGGAAGCAGCGAAAGCCCGCGCGTGTGAGGATGCTCAGCAGCGTGTCGCGCCGCGCGGCGTATTCGTGATCGAGGCGTTCGTAGTAGCTCGCCGGAAATTCGAGCGCCACGGCCCCGGCCTCTTGCAGCGGAGCGGCCGCGCCCACGGTGACAAAATCGTGCACCTTGCGAATCGCCGCGCTCACCTCCGGCGGGGCGATGGCCCAGCCGACGCGCCATCCCGTGACGCTATACGTCTTCGAAAGCGCATTGATGGTGATGGTGCGCTCGCGCATCCCCTCAAGCGACGCGAGCGAGATGTGCCGCGCGCCGTCGTAGAGCATGTGCTCGTAGATTTCATCCGTGATGGCGAAGGCATTCCATTGCACGCAGAGATCGCGAATCGCTTCGAGCTCCACGCGCTCGAAAACTTTTCCCGTGGGATTGTTCGGCGTGTTGAGGATGATCGCCTTGGTGGCCGGGCCGAAGGCAGCGGCAAGCTCGGCGGGATCGAACGTCCAATCGGGCGGCCGCAGCTTCACGAAGCGCGGCGTTGCGCCGGAAAGAATCGCGTCCGGGCCGTAGTTCTCGTAGAAAGGCTCGAAGACCACGACCTCATCGCCGGGATTGATGATGGCCATCATCGAGGAAATCATGGCCTCGGTTGACCCGCAGCAGACCGTGATCTCGCGCTCGGGATCCGCCGCCACGCCCTGCGTGCGCTCGAATTTGCGCGCGATGGCGTCGCGCAGCGATTTCGCGCCCCAGGTGATGGCGTACTGATTGATGTCCGCGGCGATTGCCTCCGTTGCCGCGCGCTTGATTTCCGCCGGAGCCGGAAAATCGGGAAACCCCTGCGAAAGATTGACGGCGCCGTATTCGATCGCCATCCGCGTCATTTCACGGATCACGGATTCCGTGAACCGCTCGGCCTTCATGGAAAGCCGCGCGCTAGCCGCCGTGATGTGTGCCGGTTTCGCCGGGTTCATGATTCGTTCCTTACCTTGTGTGGAGCTCGCGATAAACTCCCGCGTTGCGCGTGATGATTTCAATGTACTGCCGCGTCTCGCTGAAGGGCACCGAATCCACGAACTCAGCAAGCTCGCGATACGCCTGCCCCGCGGTCCAAAGCGTCACGCGATCTTCCCCCGCATTGTACGCGGCCAGCGCCAATTCCACGCTCCCGAACTGCTTTTCGAGGCCCGCGAAATACGCCGTTCCGAGCCGCACATTGTAATCCGGATCGAAGAGCCGCGCTTCCGCGTAGCGCACCCTTTCCTGCTTCGCCATCCGCTTCGCCGTTTCCGGAAGAAGCTGCATCAGCCCGAAGGCATTTTTGTTCGAGTGGGCCTCGGGATTGAACGCGGACTCTTGATGGATCAGCCCGGCTACGAGCATGGGGTCCAGCCGCTCCTTCGCGGACCATCGCCGAATGGACGCCTCATAGGGCAGCGCATACGCCGCCTGCCACACCTCCTTCGGCACATCGGAAAACATATACGCGTCGAGCTGCGGATACATTTGCCGCACCGTCACGATGGCCGCGCCGTAGTGCTCGGCGTCCACGCCCGCTTGCGCGGCTTCCAGCAGCAGGCGCGGTTCGCCCGTGGCGGTATAGCCCGCGCGCAACTCAAGCTCCGCGGACGAATCGAATGCGATCGAGCGCAAGGCATCGGCGCGCGTCTGCCAGCTCTCTGCCGCGGCGGGGATCGCGCCACTCAATTTCGGCGCGGGCGGCGCATCCGGAATTTTCGCGAGCACATTCGCTTCCGCTCCGGGCCCGGGGCCGAGCGCGCGCAGCCGCGCCGCAGCCGCGCCCTCGAAATAGTTCAGCGGATAGCGCTGCGCCAATTTCGCATAGTAGGTGCGCGCCAGCGCAGTGTTCCCGGCCTCCTCCGCGAGACGTCCCAGCCAATACAGCGCGTCGGGCGTGTACGGCGACCCAGGAAAGCGCTCGAGATGCTGCTCCACCAATCCCGCCGCGCCCTGCTGCCGCTTCAAGACGGCGGTCCATGCCACGCGCCATTGCGCCGGCGTGGCCTCGGGCGCCTGCGGAAACTGCTCTTCGAGCCGCGCGTAGTAGCCGGAGGCTTTGTCGCGGTCGAGCTGCACCCAATAGAAGTTCCCCGCCAAAAAGAGGGCTGACTCGGTCCAATGGCTCGCGGGCGCGCGCGACGCCGCCGCTTCCACCGCGGCCACCATCTGCGGCGCCTGCTGCGCGTCGCGGTACGTGTCCGCCAGCGCATAGGAGCGCTCCGCATCCACGTCCGCGTCGCTGATTTTCAGCGCGGCCATATCGCTCGGGCTTGCGCCCAGGGCTACGCCGCATTCGAGTATGCGCAGCTCGGCGCGCTCGTGATCGGCGCCGGTGACTTCCGGCAGAATGGCGGCGTAGTCAGTGCGCGCGCCATCCCAATCCTTGGCATTGAATAGAATCGCCGCGTGAGCCTCGCGCTGCGAGAGCGGCAACGCCGGAAATTTCGCGCCCAGGCTGCCTCGAAGGAAATCGAGCTTCAACCCGGCTTCCCTGGCCTGTTCACTCGGGGGATAGCGCATGTAAACAGCTTCGTAGTCGTCGGCCGCATTGATCGGCTGGCCCGCTTCCTCATACGCTTCCGCGCGCAGGAATAGCAGCGCCGGGCGGTCGGCCGTGTGCGGGTAGGCGTCCAGCGCCGCGACGGCGCTCGCGGGCTGATTCGCCGCCAGCGCGGCCGCGCCCAGCGACTGCAGCGCCTGGTCCGTCATCACCGAGTCGGGATACATCTTGCGAAACTCCACGAAGCCGGCGAGCGCATCCGCGTTGTTGCTCATCGCCAGGGCGTTCTCCGCGCTCCAATAGAGCGCGTAGTCGCCCAGAAGCGGGTCACCCTTCGCGCGCTCGAGCCACTTGGCCGCGTCCGCGTAGCTCCCCTTGGTGTAATCGTAATAGCCCAGGGCCAGCGCAGCGCGCAGTCCGAGAGCGCCCGAGGATTTTCTCTCCGCGAACACGCTCAACTGCGCATAGGCGCGCGAGGCATCGTCGTGCTTGAGCGCCTTGGAAAGCTTTTCCAGCTGCCTTTCCGCGGCAGCTCCGCCCGCCGGCGCTCGTTCGACTCCCGGCCGGGCCATGACCACGGGACACACGACTAGCAATATGCCGGCCATGCGAAACAACCAGTCGCCAAATTTCATTGCGATTGTCTTAATGCCGCAGAACGGGCGAGGGATAGGGATATTCTCCGAGCGCCACGGGATCGCCCTCGGCCAGAATTTCCACCATCCAATAGTGGAAATAGTCCACGGGGTGGTCCAAAATGGTACGAAAGCGGCGGTCATACTCTTTGCGAGCTTTGTCGAGATCACTGCGCAACCTGCTGCAAATGTCTTTATTCTCGCGGGCCTCGCGAGCGTCTTGCGGCCTCAATAGTTTGATGTCTTGCATGGCCACTTTGGCTACCCGGTTCGCGCGCCGGTGAAGGTTCTGCTCATCCGTGGGAAGGCTCGCGAGATCGAACACGGAGGTTTCCGCGATAGCCACTTCCTCCGGCGAAATTTCTCCTGCCTCCGGTTCCGGCAACGCAACGATCGGCTCTTCGATGGATTCCAACTCGGCTTCGGGCTCGGGTTCGAGCGCCACGGGTGCCGCAGCGGGCGCGACGGCAGGCGCCGCGAACGGCTCCGCTTTGTCGTGGTGCAAGCCAGGGTTCAGCGCCACAGCCAAAAAATTCGACAGCACGGAGAGTCCCGCCGAGAGCGCCGCGGCCGTCGTCTGCGCGCGAAGCATGGACGGCAGTGCGTTACTCGGACGGCTCGACGAGCAGGCCGCCACGAGATCGGCATAGGCCTGGTGCAGCTCGTCGGCTGTGCGCTGCAGCGGAACCAGATTATCCCGCAGCGCCCGCGCGACCGCCTCTTCCAGCACGTGTTCCGGCGATTTCTTGTTGTGCTTTTCCAAGCGATTCCCTGCCCTCAACTGCGATTATGGAAACCGCGCAGGAGGGTGTCAACTCCCATTCCGCGCGCCCGTTCTTGGTTCAAGATATCGTCTGCTTTTGCCTTTTCGGGTGCTTTTTCTTCGCCTTTACCGGAGTTTACCCGCTGGGTTACCATCCGGCAATCCGTGACCTGCCTCGCATAACCGGCTCGTCGCCTGAACAATCTTTATATGTCCAAATGATGCCGAGTATCTCCAAGTATGTGCAACCTTTTGCACGTTTCATGCGACTGACTGAACTCCAAGGATCCTTAGCTTTACTAACCATCGGATACTTAGGGACTTACCGTCTCTTGATAAGCCTGGCGCAGATACGTTTTTTGGTCTCCTATTTGCACTGTAACACGGGGGCGATTTTCTAAATCCAGGCTATTCGGAGGGAGTCTAACGATGAAGAAACTAATTCTGCCGATGACTCTTGCGATTGCTTTCCTAGCATTACCCGCAACGCCGGCCCATGCCCAATCCCAGGGATGTAATGAAGACACCAACATACCCTGCCAAGATCCGGCCCCAATGCCGGAACCTGGCAGTTTCGCTCTAGTTGGTGTAGGTCTTCTTGCCCTAAGCGGTTTCGTCCTGCTTGGACGCAAGAAATTGGGCCAAGCCAACAGCAAGTAGCGCTTCGCGAAACGGTTTCGGCTGCACGACAGATGTGGAGATCTGTCGTGCAGCTCCCTGCCATCTCAATCCCGCGTTGTTCTTTCGTGAAATTTTGGAGGCGGGGGGAGTCGAACCCCCGTCCGAGAAGCCTTGCCACCCGAAGACTACATGCTTAGCCCGTTCCGGGTGCGGCCTGCCGGTAAAGGCAAACCGCGGGTTTCGCCAACGACGCTCAGAGCGGGCAAGACACGCCGCCGGCTAGTCCGATGATCTCGCCGCCGCGTTACGGACCGAAACGCTGCAGCCAGCCTGCTATGTGACGCCTCATCCCAGCCGCACAGGCGACGATTGGGGAGACGCGCTACCTAATTTTATTTAGGCAGCGAGAGCCAACTGTGAGTTGCCAGTTGTTTTGTTCCACCCGATTGCGGGCAGGTGGCGCCCGGCATGCCTTCGGGCCGCGACAGCTTCCGTCGAAACCGTGTCGCCCCCGTTGGTCCCCTTATTTTACCACGCCTCCCATTCCCGCGCTCCCGCACGTTCCCGGCAGGCAGCTCCATGCCGTTTACCTTAGGGCAGCGGGCCGGCAACAACCTTCGAGCAGACGGTGCGGAACAAATCCATCTCTAGTAGAATGATGCGGTAGATTGCGAATCCATTCGTGAGCCAATCATGAGCATTCTGAGCATATGGAAGGGAGCGCGGCTGAAGTCGCCCGCCCGCATTCGCCACAAGGGCCGGCGGCTCTCCGAAATTCTCGCCGCGCACGAAAAATTCGCGCTGGGGCAGGATGCCAGCGCGCGGGCCGATCTGGCGGGTGCCGATCTCTCGCGGGCAAATCTGGAGGGCGCCAATCTCGCCTACGTGAATTTCCAGGGAGCCAACCTCGAAGGCGCAAGCCTTCGCGAGGCCAAGCTCGGTTCCGCCGATATGAGCAAGGCGCGCCTCTGCCGCGCTGATCTGCGGCGGGCGGATTTGACGGAAGCGAACTTGAATGGCGCGGATCTCACCGAAGCGCAAGTTGGCGGCGCCGAGCTTTTCCGCGCCGATCTGCGCGGCTCCATTTTGCGCGGAGCCGATTTCGGAGCGGCGAATTTGCGCAGCGCGGAAATTCAGGGCGCCGATTTCCGGGGCGCGAACCTGAAGACCACCATCCTGCGCGAGACGAACCTCGAGGGCGTGGACCTTTCGGGCGTGGACGACCTTTCGACGACGCTTCTCCCGCGCGGCTACAAAGCCCCCGGCACGGCAAAAAACCAGCAGTCATGACGAACCCGCCGTGGATGGAAGTCCAAGACTACAATCTGGCCGCCGGCTGGGTCCCTCCCGAGCGAAGCGATGCGCGGGCTCGCGGCTATTGTGAGCTTCTCGAGAGCGGACAAATTCTTTTTTTTCGCGACCTGCCGTTTCATTTTCCCGCCGGCGACCGCGAATTTCTGCTGACCCAGAAATGGACGGAATCCCGGCTGCACAAGAACGTTTCCTATCGCCCGAGTGAGGACGTGCTGCGGGGCGTTCCCGGGAATTCCGAAACCGTCCATCGCCTTCATTCCATCATGCGAAACTACAGCGCGCAGGTGATCGAATTCCTGGGCGCGTTTCTTTCACCCTATGCCGGAAAATGGATTCTCGATTTCGCGAGCTTCCGCCCGCTCGAAGAGGATGGCCGCGCGCTTCCGCTGCATAAGCGGAACGACCTGCTGCACGTGGACGCATTTCCCTCGCGGCCCACGCGCGGCGGACGCATCCTGCGGGTCTTCACCAATTTGAATCCCGCGAAGCCGCGCGTGTGGCAAACCACAGGACCCTTTGAAACACTGGCCGGCCGGTACGCCAAGGATGCCGGCCTTCGCAAAATCGCGAACGAATCGTTTCTCAACCGGACGGTGGAAATTTGGGGAGCGCGGCTCGGCCTCCGGGCGGCCCGGACGCCTTACGACACGTTTATGCTGCGCTTCCACGACTACCTAAAGGAAAACGCCGAGTTCCAGGCCAATTCCCCGAAGTCACTTTTGGAATTTCCGCCGCTGGCCACGTGGATTGTTTTTACAGATGGAGTGGCGCACGCCGCCATGTCCGGTCAATATGCCATGGAGCAGACATTCCTCATCCCGCCGGAGGCGCTGGCCGCGCCGCAGCACTCTCCCTACCGCATCCTCGAAAATATTGCCGGCCGCCCGCTCGCCGAATAAAAAGCGCGCCGGACCGGATGGGTCCGACTGTCCAACTCTTAACGAATTCTTTTTCTCTGCGTAACCAAACCCGCGCCGAATCGGATTACAAACGCGCCACAACCAGTTAAGGAGGGGTGTGCGAGCTGGCCGAGATTCCCCGCTTGGGCGCATTCATGGAACGGCACCCGGCCGATTCGCGGCGCCCGATTCGTCTTTAACGTGGAGTTGTTCGAGCCGACGCACATTTTTAATCGCGCGTTTGCCGCCCTGTCATTAAAGCCGCGTATTCGATTAACGTCCATGGAATCCAACACATCATTCAGGAGGAATCGAATATGCGTCGAGCAAAACTGTTTCGTCGCGCGCTCATGTACGTGCTTAGCTGCGGCCTGCTTTCGATCGGGCTGGCGGCCTCGGCTCAAGGCCAATGCTCATTGAACTCGCCCTCGGGGAAGATCAAGCACGTGGTGTACATTGAATTCGACAACGTGCACTTCACGCGCGACAACCCCAATGTCCCATCCGACCTCGAACAGATGCCCAACCTGCTCAATTTCATCGAGCAGAATGGGACGCTCGATGCCGGTGACCACACCGTCCTCGTTTCGCACACGGCAAACGATATCGTCACCACCGAGACGGGGCTTTACTCCGACAACGACGGGGTCTTCATTGCCAATAGCTTCGGCGTATTCGGGCCGGGCGCCAGCCGAACGAGCGTTTTCTTTCCTTCTTCTTTCTTCTACTGGACCGACACGGTGGCGAACATCACCCCCGCGACGTCGGACAACAACTTCGCGCTCACCACGCCTGCGGGCCTGAATGTGCCTGCGCCGTGGGTGCCGTTCACGCGCCAGGGATGCGATGTGGGAGCCTTCTCAACCGCCAACATCGTGTTGGAACGGGCGCCCTTTGACGTGCAAAAGGTTTTCGGCACAACGTTCGGGGAAACAACCAGTCAGCAGACGAATGACTTTATCGGCGCGGCGATCCATTGCGCGGTGAACGACACGCAGTTCTGCACGACGGCGAATAATGCCGTCGCGGACTCCCTGCCCTGACGAGCCGAGCGGCTATTCCGGATATAAGGCGCTGTTCGGGCTCAAGTACATAGCGCCTGCGCTTGGCGGCCTCACTGATTACAACGGAAATGCGATTACCGGGTTCGGCGCAATAAGCTTCGATCCCGTCCCGGCCCAGACACTTGCTGTAGTGGAGAAGATGCTGGAGCAAGGCATTCCAGTCGTTTTTGCCTACATCGCCGACGCCCACGACAATCAGGCGGCCTCGAAACTGAGCACCACCGAAGGCGCTTTCGGCCCCGGCGAGGCTCCCTACGTGCAGCAGCTGAGTGAATACAACGCCGCCTTCGGCACATTTTTTGCCGACCTCAAGGCCCACGGAATCGATCAGAGCAACACACTCTTCATCTTCACACCCGACGAGGGCGACCACTTCGTCGGCGGCGCGCCCAGCCCCGCGAACTGCGACGGCGCGAAAATCAATCATGGGACTGTCACGCCGGACGTGGCATGCACCTATCCCGCTTCGCCTATTACAGGAGCGCCCGGCGTCGGCGAAGTTGACTTCAATTTGAACGGCGCCGTTGCGGCCGCCGGCGACCCGACATCGTTCTCGATTCATTTCGACGATGCGGCCACCACGTACGTGCCGGGCCAGCCGCCTCCGACCGATACGTCGGTCCGCCAGCTCGAGCAGACGATGGCGAGCCTGACCGCCGTCAACCCGCATACCGGTTTGAGCGAGAGCTTGCTGGGCACGGGTCTGGGACCAAGTCTCCAAGGAGCGATTGTTGATCCGGTGGCGCAACACCTGCTCCACATGAATGCCCCGTCGGATCCGGCGCGGGAGCCCACTTTCACGTTCTTCGGCAATCCGAACTTTTTCTTCGAGTCGGGGTTCCCCGCCGTTCCGACTGTCGGCCCCGGCTTCGCGTGGAATCACGGCGATATTCAGCCGGAGATCGCGCGCACCTTTATCGGTATCGTCGGCCCCGGCGTGAAGAACCTGGGTGTGACGCAGCCGCGCGATTTCTTCACGGACCATGTGGACCTGCGGCCGACGATGATGTCGCTCGTCGGCCTCACGGACGACTACCAGCATGACGGCCGCGTGATCCTTGAACTGCTTGATCCCAATATCCTGCCCAGCAGCCTGCACGCCCATTCCGACGCGCTGCTGGAGCTGGGGCAAATCTACAAGCAGATTGACGCGCCGTTCGGAGCTCTCGCGGAAGACACGCTGACCGTCTCGACCTACGCGCTCACGCACAATAATCCAGTCTATACGAACCTGGAGACCAGGATCGCGTCGTGGACGACTCGGCGCGACGGGCTGGTGGCGCAGATCCAGCCGATGCTCGAGGGAGCGGAGTTCAGCGGAGTGCCGATCGACGAAACGCAGGCAAGGCGGATCATCATCGATGGCGAGGTGCTCCTCATTGAGGCGGATATCTGCGCATTTAATCCGGGGTTTTGCGGCAGCTTCTAGAGCGCTCGGATCGTGCACTCTGTTTTCAGCGATTGAGCAGCGGGCCGGGTTTCTTGAGTCAGAAGAGACTCCTGCCCGCTGCTTATTTTCAATGTGGAGATTTTCGCGTTCGTTCGGGTGTTATTTGCCAGCCGGACGGCCGGCAGTGTCACTGCACGTCAACGCTCTCCCACGGCTCTTTTTCGAGAACCAGAGAGGACACCATCTGTTCCAGCTCATACGCGCTTTTCACGTGTTCGGGATAGTTGTGGATGGAGGTTTCAAAGGAGAATTTGCTCTTCGGTCCCAGGGATCGGAGAGTCTCATCCAGCTGTAAAGTGATGCGGTTTGCGCTCGCCGTATCTGTATCCGGCATGACGGCGCCAAACAAACCCGGTCCAAACGAATACATCGAATCGCTCGCTCTCAGATTGCGGGAAATGGCACGGGCGGCTTCCCCCATGGCGGATTTCTCCCCCGCGTCGGAAAGACCCACAGCGAGCTTCACCTTCACCACCAGGACCGAAAGCGTTCGCTCCATGGACACGGCCCGGCGGAACTCCATTGCCAGACGGTCGCGAAATTGGTTCAAGTCCGGAATAGTGTGCAGCAGATCCACGTTGGCCTGGTAGCGCAGGTCGAGATTGCGCTTGAGCTCCGATACGAGCTGCTGTTTCAGCCGCCGCATGGTTCGCCGGCGGCTCAGGAGGTAGGCGTCGAACAACAGGGTGAGGACACAAAAACCGGCGAAGGCAAACCGCATGGGCCATTTGTTCGGCTCGTCCGGATGTCCAAACACGAGGGGGTACATCAGAAGCGCCACGCCGGCCCCCATGACGAGGACCATCACGGCCGCCAGGATCGACAAGTGACCTTCGCGCCGCTCCAGAATATCCAGTTGCGGCTCGTTGAATTCCACTGCCATGAATCGAACTCCACCTGCCAGCTGAGGGCTGGCTGTCAGCCGGTCTGAACCGTCTGCGATGACCCTGCGTCCATTCTCAACCGGGGAGACATTCCCGCACAAGAGCGGCGTTTGGATGTGTAGCTTAAGTTGCAATGCAAGGCTGGGTAAGTGGCCGTATTCCCTTTGTTTCCAAGGAGTCCAAGGCCAGGTCCCGGGATTGAATGGGGAGGCTCGGCAAGTTTTTTTTAGGCGCTCAAGAGCTCAGGCAGACGTCATTTTCCAGCCAAGAATTCGGGGGATTCGCCGCTATTGCCGGGGGCGGCGCGCCCGGCGCCGGAGCGGCGATGGATGTCTATGCCGAGGCGCTTGATTTTCTGGTTCAGCGTGGAGAGTGGAATCTGGAAACTTTCGGCGGCCTCGGTCTGGTTCCCCTTCGTGCGCTCGAGCATTTCCACGATGATGCGCCGCTCGACCTCCTCGAGAATTTCAAATAGCGATGGGCCAGGCTCGGCCGCGCGGCCGCGGTTATCTCCGGGCACGGGAGGCAGAAACTCAGAGAGCTGCAGGCGCACTCCTTTCGCGATCTCGCACGTGCGGACGCTTTCCGGCAGCAGGTCCGCGTCAATCGTTTGCTGGTTTGAGAGCACGACGGCGCGCTCGACGGCATTCTCCAACTCGCGCACATTGCCCGGCCAGTCGTAGTCCATCAGCAATTTCATGGCGCCTTGCGTGAATCCGCACAGAGGCTTGCCGTTTTCGCGGCAGAATTGGCCGAGGAAGCGCGCGACCAGAAGCGGGATGTCTTCCTTGCGTTCGCGCAGCGGCGGCAAATGAATCGAGATCACGTTCAGGCGGTGATACAGATCATCGCGGAAGCGGCCCTCGCGGACGAGATGCCGCAGGTCTTCATTGGAAGCGGCCAGGATGCGCACGTCCACCTTGATGGTATCGGTGCCGCCGAGACGCATGAATTCGCGCTCCTGAATCACGCGCAGGAGCTTGGCCTGCGTTTCGGGGCCGATGGTGGAAATTTCGTCGAAAAAAATCGTGCCCTGGTCCGCCACTTCGAATAAGCCTTTTTTCGACGCGATGGCGCTGGTGAACGCGCCCCTCACGTGGCCGAAAAGCTGCGATTCGAGCAAGTCCACGGGAATCGAGCCGGTGTTGATGGGGATGAAAGCCTTGTCGGCGCGCGCCGAAGCCGCGTGGATGGCCTTGGCGATGAGCTCTTTTCCGGTTCCGCTTTCGCCCGAAATCAGCACGGTCGAGCGCGACGGCGCCACCTGCGCCACCAGGTCGAGCACAGCCAACATTTTCTCGCTCTTGCCGGCGATGTTGGGGAAGTTGTAGCGCTGTTTGAGAGCGCGCTTGAGCTGAACGTTTTCTTCGCGGAGGCGCCGGCCCTCGATGGCCAGGGAAATCTGCGCGATCAGCTCGTCGTTCGACCACGGCTTGGTGATGTAGTCCTGCGCGCCGCTCTTGAAGGCCGCGCGCGCCATATCAATCGAGCCGTAGGCCGTAATCAGAATGATGGAGAGATTGGGATCGCGCAGGCGGATTTCGCGGAGCATGTCCAAGCCGTTGCGGTCGGGCAGGCTCACATCGAGCAGCATCAAATCGAAGGGCCGGTCCTCGAGCCTTTGAAGGCCCGCTTCGCCTGTTTCCGCCAGTGTGACGTCGAAGCTTTCGGAAGTGAGCAGGGCTTCGAGCCCTTCGCGGATTTCCGCTTCGTCATCCACGACCAGAATGGATCCTCTAGGCATGCACGGCTTTTCCGGTGGCGGGAAACTCGAGGCGGAAAGACGTGCCCTTGCCCTGCGTCGAGCGCACGTCCACCTTGCCCGCGTGTTCCTTGATGATGCCGTAACTCACCGAAAGACCCAGGCCGGTGCCCTTGCTGGAGGCCTTGGTGGTGAAAAAGGGATCGAAAATCCGGTTGAGGTGCTCGGGCGGGATGCCAACGCCGGTGTCCGTGACTTCGACTTCCACCGAGCCGTTGCGCACCGCCGTGCGCACCTCGAGCATGCCGCCCCCCGGCATGGCATCGCGCGCGTTCATGAACAGGTTCAGGAACACCTGCTGCAGGCGCGTGGACGAGCCGAGGACTCGCGGCAGCTTCTCGCTGTAATTCTTGACCACCGTGACGCGCGCGGTCTTGAAGGGATGCTGGATCAGCGCAAGCGTCTCCTCGAGCACGGAGTTCAAATCCAATTCGGCGGGACTGGCCGCGCCGGTGCGCGAGAAATTCAGCAGGTGGTTGACGATCTCGCTCGCGCGGAAGGTCTGCTTCACGATTCGCTCGATGGTTTTCTGCCGCGGGTCGTCCGCGGGAATCTGCTTGGCGAGCATCTGGATGTAATTCGAGATAACCGCCAGCGGCGTATTCACCTCGTGCGCCACGCCCGCGGCGAGCAAGCCGAGGGAGGTGAGCTTTTCGTTTTGAAGCATCTGCTCTTCCATGCGCACGCGCTGCGTGATGTCGTCGAGCAGAATCAGCCGCCCGAGGCGCGCGCCGTCCTTGCCCAGCAGAGGCGCGAGCGAGGCGTTCACCACCAGGTGCCGGCCGCTCTGCGTGCGCAGATGAAATTTGTAAATACCGGAAACGTGTTCGCTCTCCGCGCGCGCCGCGACTTCCGCGTCCAGGTCGTTCGGGAGAACCTCGCCGAGTTTGCGGCCCAGCGCGCTCGAACGCGGAATCTCCAGCAGGTCCTCGATCTGCGGGTTCCAGGATTCCACGCGGCCTTCGAGGTCCACGGTGGCCACGCCGATGCGCAGCGATTCCACGATGTTCTCGCTGAAATCCTTGAGGCGCTCGATCTGCACGGCTTTCTGTTCGAGCGATTGGTAGAGGCGCGCGTTTTCGATGGCGATGGCGACGTAGCCGGCGATCGTCGAGAGCAATTCGAGGTCGTCGCTCGAAAGATAATCGCCGTCCACCGTTTTGCCCAGGCCCAACATGGCAGCCGTGCGGTCGCGGAAGCGGCACGCGATGAAATAGTTCAGGCCCAATTCCTCGATCGTGCGGCGGACCGAGTCGCTTTCCTCCGTGGCCGTGCGCGCGGATTCGAAGAACAGCCAACCGCGCTCGAGCGCCGGGCGCGACGCGTCGAGAAAACTCAAATCGAGTGGGCCTTCGGGCGACAGCCCCATCGAACGCGAGAGAACGAAATGCCCGGGTTCCGCCGCGTCCTCGAGAAAAATGGCCAGGCGGTCCACCAGGAGAGCCTGCGAAACCCGGTCGAGCACCGAACCCACCAGAGTGTCGAGACGCACTTCATTGGTCAATGTGCGCCCGAATTCGATCAGCGTGCGCCGGTAATCGAGCCGGTCGCGATAAAAAAAGTGATCGAGGCGCATCTGCACCCAGTCGCGCAGCGGTTGAAACAGAAACGCAGCCACCACCACGGCGATCACGGCCCCCGCCGGGCCCGCCGGCCAGGCCGTGTGGAAAGACTCGCCGATCAGCGCGATCCCCGCGAAGTAGACGGCCAAGACGCCGGCGGTGGCAAACGTGTAAGCCAAGCCGCGCTTGAAGATAATGTCCACATCCATCAGCCGGTAGCGGACGATCGCATAGCCGAAGCAGAGCGGGATCAGCGCGAGCGAAAAAACGGAAAGCTTCATCCACGGCCGGGGCGCCACGGTGATCAGGCGCGGCAGTACATAGAACAAGAAGAAGGGCAGAATGCCCGCGAGCGTTCCTCCCGTCACCCATTTCAACTGCTGGCGCAACACGCCGCTGGGCGCGCGCAGGTAGCTCGCCAGGAAGATCGCGGCCGCGAGCAGGAAATAGACACCCAGGTAGAACAGCTCGATCCTGTCCAGAATGATGCGGCTGCCGATCGAAGGCAGGAAGTCGAGCGTGCCTTTGGATATGAACGCGTGCAGGATCAGGAGGGCAGCCGGAAAGCCGTAGACGGCGGAAAGCTTGGGCCAAAGCGCGCTCCGGCGCTGGGGAAACACAAGCGCGAAGTGGACGAGCAGCGCCGGCTGCAGAAGCAGCGCCGTCACGTTGCCCCAGTAGATGGTCCAATCGAACGAATTCAGTTTGCCGGTGTAATGAAAGCTATAGAGGATGAAGGAGACGAGACAGAAAACGTAAAAGTGAATCGCGCGCGGCGCGTTCCACCGGCGCCACAATATGAACAGCCCGATGAAGAAATACAGCAGCGCCGTAATGCGCAGGTAGTTCTCGATCGAAGCGGAATTCTCCTGCGGCACGGTAACGAGCGGCGCCTGGAACGATTCACCGCTGCGCCGGATCTCATAGCGGACTTCCGTCCACGGGCCCGCCCGCCAGAGCAATCGCGTCACGTCCGTGGCGCGATGGATCGCCGCGCCGCGAATGGATTCCACGTAGTCCCCCTGCCGGATTCCAGCCTGATCGGCAGGCGATCCGGCGGCCACATGCAACGCCATCACGCCCTGGGCCGTGTCCATCCATGTGACGCCGTCGTCGGGCGAAATAAACTTGGAACGCTGCTGGAAGTTTAGGACGGCAAAAATGAACGCGGCCACGGTTAAGAGCGCCAGAATTACTGCCCCCAGCCGCATTCGAGGACTGTTGTTCATTTCAGAGTGCTCACCGTCTATAGATTCTGGGACTATGCTAGCACGTGGGCTTCCAGCAATTCACGTATTCTAATTGGTATAAGCCGTTTGTTTTGTGCGCGTCAGAGGCACTTCCAAAGGCGCCTTCTCCCCGTATTCGGTTTCTGGAACCATACTCCCAATTTCAATAGCCGGGGAAAAAGGGAAAAAAATCAGAACTTGACGCTCAAGCCGCCTCGAAAATAGCGGTATGAGGGAACGAGGACAACACTTCCCTGACTCGTGGGAACCGAGACATACCCCTGCGCGAGCAGGTTTCCCACGTTAGCAAGGACTTCCATATGGCCCGGGAAGAAGGCCGGGAGCGGCTGGCATATCTCCATGCTCAAATAGGGATCGAGATGATAGAGGGTCTCCCCGTAGGGGTCTTGCTGGGAAACCGTGGGCCCGCTGAGCCATTTGTAACCCGTCGTCAGCTTGGTGTGGAGGCGCGGCAGCGTGGCCGACACCCGGCCGGCCAAACTATCGCGATATCGAGTTACCAACTCGTCGCGCAGGTGCAGGGCTGTTGGGGCGGCGCTCCCGTCGGGAGCCAGCGCGCCCGCATACGCATACACAATCGTGGCGCCCAGGGCGTCGGTGAATTTTCGCTGGTAGGCAACGCGGACTCCCGTCGAGCCGGAAACCCCTCCATCATAGGCGAATGCTTCCGAGTAGTAGCTCTGCAGAAAATCGGGGGCCGACGCGCTGCGGCGCCCGATGACGGCCGTGTGAGTGGAACTGTCGCGGAACACCGCCGCACTCAAACTCGCCTTCCGGCCCAAAGCTCGGTTCAGGGCGATTTCCTCGTGCAGATCACTTTCGAAAATCGGCCGGGAATGGCGGACCATCAGAGTGGGAAAAGCATCTAAAGCATCCAGCGCCGATGCCATGGCATCGGGTGAAGCGGAGCCATTCCGCCAGGGATCCGCGGTGACCGTGCCGGATAACCGCCAGTTCTCGCCCAACTGCACGGCTACCTCGCCGTGCGGCCGCAATGTCCGGGCAGTTCCCTCAAAGCTGGCGAGCATGTATTCGGTGCCGTAGCGCACGCTTATGTCATTACCCAGCGCAAACTGGTTCTCAAACGATGTCCGAAAGCCTCGAAAGATCGGGCCGTCAGGTCCCAGGTGAGATTCACGAATGACGAAGGTCATTGCCGGACCAACGCCTTCCTTCCCCGATGGCAGCCACTCACTGGCAAAACCGGTGTCCGGCAAGACTCCTTGACCCGCATAGCCAAATTGGCCTGCCATCAAGAGCTGCTGTTGCGGCCCGATCCCCATGTCGTACACGAACGTCGTGCCCGGTTCACTGGACCCATCAGCGATCGAGCCGGGGTGGTCTCCACCTGACGTGACTTCCATAAGGCCGTGGTGCGCCTCTGTTGGGACCGTATCCGGAGATTCGCCGGCGACGGGGATCGCGCCATCCTGAAATTGCAACACGGATCGCGTGGATGCCGATGTTCTCAGCACCCATGTCCAGTCATCGTTGGAAACTTGCTGGCCAGGCTGCCGGCGGAGCCTTTCGAACGAAGAGAATACCGAGCCGAGAACGATTTCCAGCAGTGTGGTGCGCTCGCCATTCACCTCAATGTGTTGCTCGATCGCCGGGAGGAATCCCGCGAGAGTCACTTTAATCGAGTAGAAACCGGTCGGGAGACTCGCCGTCAGGAAGATCCCGCGGTCGTTCGTCAGCATGAGGAGGGGCGAAGCGTTGAACAATTGGTCGGAGGAAATGACGACGGTGGCGCCCATCTGGGGAGTGCCATCCGGAGCCTTCACGACACCTGAAATTTTGCCCGTATTCGGCGCCGCTGCAAGCGGCAGCGCCAATACACAAGCCAGGGCTCCCACTGCGAGGGCGCGAATCGCTTGGAGACTCAAAACCGCTTACCTCCCCTGCGAAGCCTGTTCTGCCGTCTGCGCGGGCGCGGGCTTCACGGTAAAGTCCGCCGTGGGCGTAATCGTCTGTTTGGCGAGATTATCAGTGACGGCAATTTCGAGTCTGTACTTGCCGGGCGGAAACGAGCCCAGCGTGATCTTGTTTTCGAGCGTGAGTTCCTCGCCGTGCTCGGGCAGCTTATCCGAAGACATATCCAACTTCAACAGCGGAGGCGGCTCGGATCCGTCCGCCTTCGGCTTGGCGTCGCTTGGCATGACCCGGTATTCCACGGAGGCATTGGATCTGTGCGTCTTGTCGTCCACCTTCAGGTTGTACAGCTGAATATAGACTCCCATGGAGTCGCTCTGCGTGAAGGTCCCATCCAGCTTGGGCCGCACCTTCACGTCGCCCAGAACAAATTGGCCGATGCCGATATCCTTCATCGAGACAGGCATGATCTCGTCGGCGAGTATCAGCGAACTCGAGCTCAACTGGCCATCCTCGAAGCGCGGCACGGGGAGCCGCGCGTTCACCACGCCGACGTTGCCGCTGTTTACGTCCTTGATCACGATGTCCAGGCGGTAGAGGCCCGGGCTGAGCGGCACGGCCTTCTGATAAATTTCCGAGCCCGCGAGCGTGTGTTGCAGGAGCGAAACCGGAGTATTCGCGTTGAGTGTATCCTCGAACGTCTGCACCACGCGCCCGCTCAGGCTCGTAATCCTGGCGAAAAGATCGAGCGTCGCTGAATCCACCTGACTCTTTTCCTGAAAACTCATCTGCCGCCTGGGTATCAGCACGGTGATGGGCACCAGCACCGTATCCGAAGTGATCCGCAGGAAATCATAGCGATAACTGAATTTTACCTGGTCGCGCACCAGCCGCGACGTGACGACCGCCTCGAGGTCCGTGAATTTCACCGGCGGAGGCTTAAAAACGCTGGCGTAAAGTTGAGCGCGGGTGAATTCATTCAAATGCGACGGCATATTACCCGGCCCATCCAGCTCTTCCATGTGTGTCCCGTCGGCGTTATGGAACCGGTCGTTTTTCGTTGCTCCGCCATCCTCCTCCAGCTCGGTCAACCCCGCCCCTGGAAGATACGTCAGCGCGTCCTTTTCGCTGGGGTCCGTGGTGAAGTGATACTCGCCGGACATCGTGGTATCCACAAATTCCAGGTCAATGTTCTCGCCGATTCCTTCGAGATATTTGTAGTGCCAGTCTTCAAAGGGAAACGTGGAAGTTTCTCCGCCGCCCTCGTCGAAGGGACGTTGGTACTCCCCTCCCGTCGGATGCTCGTCTATGCTGTCCGGCGGTCCCCATATGATGTAGACTCTGCCGCGATCGCTCTTCCATCCGGGCAGTCCCGCGGCATAATGCTCGTTGACGTATGCGATGCGGCGATAGTGCTCTTCCTTGAAGGCGTTCTGGGAAGAATCGGGGTCGGGATTGCGCCGCTGCCAGAAGGACTCGATGAATTGCTCGCGCTCTTCGTTCGTCTGGAGTTGAAGAAAGGCGTTACGCTCTTCGGGGCTTATGATGTAAACGACGTCTTCATCAAGCCACTTCTTATACTGTGAATCGAGTTCCTTATAGAGATCTTTTTCCTTTGTTTGCTTTTGCTTCGCTGCATTTTTGGAGGTTTGATCCTGCTGTTGTTGCGGTTCCGGTTGATTTTGCTGCGCAGCTCCGGCATAGGCAAGTGGAGCAAGCGCTACGCTTCCCGCCAGTAAAACGAACGCGGATAACCTTTCAAATCGGCCCATAATCACGCCCTGTCTCAATTTGACCGGAATCTTAACCTGCCCGAAGGTACAGGTCAACAAAACACCCCCTGCATTCCCTTCTATTCTGCACGGTTGGAGTCTCATGCAGAGGAACAGGTTGCCTTGCATGTCGCCCCGCACACACGCTTGGTAACTGTTTGCTTCCAACCCAAATCGCACTAGAATGCTTGTGCGAGGCCTGTCCGCGCGCCGCCGCAAGGGAGCGCTCGCGCCGGGAGCATCAAGCGAATGGCCTCTGCGCGTTTCCGTCAGGAGACGTCCCGTTCCGCCGGCTCGTATTTATCAAATCGGTCAATGTGTGATAAAAATACGGCCCGATCCGAACCGGAAACCGAAAGGTTGATGGATTGAAGCCTTGGAAGAAAATAGCGGCTGGCGTGTGCGCGGTTGCCGCCCTGGGAACCATCGTCTGGGTCAGCGTCTATGAAATGAATAAGGGCGTGGTGACGGTTCAAACCGGGCCTGTGATCCGGCAGGACTTGACGTCCATCGTGACCGCCTCGGGTGAAATCCGGCCGCAGAACTATACCAACGTTCTCGGTGAAGGCTTCGGGAAGATCACGGACATCGTCGTGAAGGAAGGCGACTACGTCAAGAAAGGGGACGTGCTGCTCCATCTTGAAAGCGTCCAGCCGGGAGCCGATGTGGAAGCGCAGGAGGCGAGCTTACAGGCAGGGGAGGCGGGATTGAGAGCCGCGGCTGCCAACTACGACTCGACCGTTGCCACTCTGGCGCAGAAGCAGGCTGACCTCGAAAAGGCCAAGTTCGACTGGCAGCGATCGCAGCAGCTTTATCAAGAACAGCTCATTTCCAAACAGGATTACGATGCGAGCAAGGCCACCTACGATGGAGCGCAGGCGGCTTTCAACGCCACGCAGGCGCAGGTGGATCAGATGCGCGCGTCCCGCGAACAAGCCCACGCCTCCGCAAATGCATCCCGCGCCACGCTCACGCACATGAAGGACGTGCTGCGCAAGACCACCTACCGGGCTCCCATCTCCGGGATCGTCACCTACATTGACGTGCGCGTGGGAGAGAACGTCGTGCCCGGAATTCAAAATTCCGAGGGCAGCTTCCTGCTGAACATTTCGGATATGAGCGTTGTAACCGCCGAGGTGAAAGTGGACGAAACGGACATCGCCAGTGTCGCCGACGGCCAACCCACCGATGTGACGATTGACGCTCTTCCCGGGAAACTGTTCCACGGCCACGTGACCGAAGTGGGAGAACAGGCGATCCTGCGCACCTCCGGCCAAGCCGCCACAACCCAGACGACGGCGAACACGCAGGAAGCGCGCGATTTCAAAGTTGTCGTCAGGCTCGATAATCCGCCCACAGGGTTGCGGCCGGGGCTTTCGACCACAGCCAAAATCGAGACGGCGCACAAGACGAGCGTCCTCGCGATTCCCATCCAGGCGCTCGCGGAACGCTCCCAGAAGGAACTCGCAGAGGCGCGCCAGGGCAGCACAGAAAGCGTGACACTCGCGGCTTCCAATACCGATGCCGGCAATGGCGCTAAGGAAACGGATGTGCAGGGAGTCTTCGTTATTCACGGCAAAAAGGCCCAGTTTGTCCCAGTCGAGACCGGCATAACCGGAGTGACGGATATCGAAGTGACCAGCGGCCTCCAGGAGGGCGACCAGGTCGTCACCGGCAGCTACAAGGCGCTGCGCTCGCTCCGGCCCGGGGCATCCATCAAGGTGGACAACTCGCCGCCGAAGCGCGACGAGACGTCGGGGTCATAGCACAGAGAGTTGCATTCCAGGAGCCGCAGCACGTGGCAACAGACCAAATCCAACCCGCACAGAGCTATCGCGAAGACCTCGTCTCCGCCGGTATCGTCATCGAGACCGAGCAGCTATGGAAGACGTATGAAATGGGCGTGGAGCAGTTGCACGCCCTGCGCGGAGTGAGCCTCGAAATCCGCAAGGGCGAGTATGTGGCCATCATGGGTCCCTCCGGGTCAGGGAAATCCACGCTGATGAATCTGATCGGCTGCCTCGATTCGCCCACTAGCGGAAGCTACTGGCTTGCCGGGCGCCTTGTCAGCCAGCTCAATGACGACGCGCTGGCCAGGATCCGCAATATGGACATTGGCTTCGTCTTTCAGACGTTCAACCTGCTGCCGCGCGCCACGGCGCTGCACAATGTGGAGTTGCCGCTGATCTACAACGGCACGCCCACTGAAGAACGCCTCGATCGCGCCCGGAAAGCTCTCGCGCAGGTGGACCTCGCCGACCGCATGACGCACAAGCCGAACGAACTTTCGGGCGGGCAGCGCCAGCGCGTGGCCATTGCGCGCGCGCTCGTGAACCATCCCTCGATCCTGCTCGCCGACGAGCCTACCGGAAATCTCGACTCGGCTACGGGCGAGGAGATCATGGCGCTGTTCGCGCAGCTGCACCAGCGGGGCAATACGATTATCCTCGTCACGCACGAGCACGACATTGCCGCCCACGCCCATCGCGAGATTCGTCTGCGCGATGGGCACGTCGAAAAAGACGAACGCACGCGCTAGTCGCGCGCGCCGCATCAGGCTCATGGGAGGCTCATTGTATGTCGGTTCGCGCTGGGACCGCCCTTCCCCGCCAGGCTTCCAGCGGGTAAAATCTCGGTGGTGGGGCAGTTTGAATTTTCTTGATCGTGACACAAAGAGCCAAAAATTCAAACTGACCCATTACCAAACTCTCAGGCCCCCATTCGTATGGAGAGCGTATTATTGTATGCGCATGGGATGCGAGCAGCGTTTCTCTCGTATGCTAACCTGAAGGTTGTGGGCCAGCAGCAGCGATGGGCCTGTAGCTCAGATGGATAGAGCAGCGGTTTCCTAAACCGCGTGCCGGGAGTTCGACTCTCCCCAGGCCCACCAGCCTTCGCCCGCGTTTCCGCAAACGTCAGGCGCCCTTTTCTATTGTGGCCGAGGCGGATTCGGACTGGCTGGCGGAGCCGTTGGCGGGGGCGTGGCAGCCTCCAAATCGGCTGCAATGGCAACCTTCCCGGTCGTTACATTGATCTTTCGCTCCCACGTGTTATATCCGCTCATTGTGATCTGGATCGTGTGGTCGCCCGGCGGCACGCTGATTGTTGAGGGGGTGTCTCCAACAAAGGCGCCGTCGAGTTGAATCTCGCCACCTGCCGGATTGGAAGTAACGCTGACTTCGCCATTCGTGGCCGGGCCAGCGGCAGCAGTAGGAGCATTGGCAGAAGGTGCAGCGGTAGGAGCAGCCGGGTTAGCGGCGGCGGGGGAAGCCGAAGTAGAAGGACCGGCGGCAGCAGGCGTGGGCGCCGCGGGGGCTGGCTGGAACTTGGAAAGATCAAGTTCGAAATTTCCATTCACAAAGGTTGGCACCCGCGCGTCCTTCGGGATGGTGATGTCCTTGCCATGCATGAGTAGGAAGAAGGGCGCAGCGGGGAAAAAAATCACGCCTGTCGCAACAATTCCGGCCGTCATTACGCCTTTATGTCCGCCCCCCTGGGCCTCCTTGGTGGCTCGCAGCGCGGCTTTCTCTCCATCCACCAGCCGAACCGAGTCCATCACGATTTCCAGCTTTCCGCCGCGACCCATGCGCCGCTTCGGTTTCGCTTCGGTCACCGTCCCCCACGCGGTTCCCCCTTTGTTTATTACCACAACGTCTGATACTCGAACTTCGTCCACAACCTCGAACTCCACGCGATCGCCCACATTTGCGTCCGCGGAAGAGACAGTTTGTCCAAACTCCAGATGCACGGGCGTGCCGTCTTCAAGGCAAGGCGGCTTGCATGCCGCAATGAGAGCCGATGTGCCCGAAGCTTGACTTGCTTGAGGTGCGGCTGTGGGTGCGGGTGTGGACGGATTGCCAGTCTGAAAAACTAGCAAGAGACAACTGATTATGCTGAAGACGCTGTTCACGGGAACCTCACTCTCTTCGCGCGGAACATCTATATCAAGCCGTGTTGAACGGTAAATCGCAGGGTGTTACGTGTCAAGGGCGGCATTGCTGGGCCGGTTCTATGCCTGCATGGCTAACCAAGGCTGCAGGTGAAGCTACGCCTCAAAGGGACCGCGCGGGGTGCGCTGCGCCGCGATATGGAGCGATCCGCGAAAGGCGCAGGCGGCAAGCGGTGCCAAGCATCTACTCCTGGACGAGGTCGAGTTCGCCAACCCCGCCGTGGATGTTCAGGCTGATTGCCGACGGAGTCTTCCCGTACAGATCGTTGACGTAAGCGCCGCCATCACGTGCGAACCCGGAAGCGTTGATTGCGCCCATCCCGCCGGATGCATAGACGCGCACGCCCACGCCCTTTGGCAGACGAATCGTTGCGCGTCCGGCGCCTCCTTGGATGTCTCCCTGGAGGCTGGTTTTCCGTTCCCCGGTTAGGTCTAGATTCAACTCGCCCGCGCCCATTTGAACATCGAGCGCGGTCAGATTCATCCCGTTGAGCCGCAGGTCACTCTGGCCGGCGCCCATGTGGACTCGCAAATCGGTCGGCACCGCGTCGTTGAAGCGCAGGTTCCAGGCGTTGTCATTGTTGCCGAAGAAGTGGTGCCTCTCGCGTTGCTTCACGGAAAGCTCGCCGTGGTCGCCGGATACGTCGTAGTCCACCGCCGGCTTTCCCTCATGCTTTTCATAGTCGAAATCGGCGTCGAGAAGCCGGGGTGACCCGCCCGTCAGCGTAAGTTGGCCCGCGGGCATTTCCAGATCCGCGCTGACGGATTTCGCACCCTGGACCTCGACTGCCTGCGTATCGTGGACGTGAGCGCCCCCATCGCGATCAGCCCAGGACCATCCGTATGGGTCATCCCAGACCGGACTGTGATGCCACGCCAGCATAAGAAACAAGGCCAGCACAATGATCCCCGCGACGCCCATGCCGGAAACGGGCGGGCGGGTTGGCTGATTGGGATGCTGGTGAGCGTAGTGGATGTCCCATATTCTCCCCAGGCCAACCAAAATCAGGATCAGAGGCCAAAATAGCCAGAGAAGCCGCCAAGGGTCGAAGCCGGGGAAAAGGTTGCCCGTCAGGAACAAAACGCCCAGCACGATCAGGATGATAGGGCCGACATAGGATCTGTGCCGCGGATTGGGGACCGGGGGAGCCGGATCGGTCATGATTCACCTCTCTTGCGTGACGATTCGCGATGGCCCGGGAAAATGTTTCAGGGTTCGGCAGCGGCACAGCATAGCGCTAAGCTGAGATTTCCAATTTGACCGCCCCGCTGGCCGATAACGTACACCCAACATCGTCCGCGCGCAATACTTCGGCCGAGGCTGCCGAGAGACTAGCTGCATTACGGGATGTCAACAGAACCGCAGTCGGAGCTACACCTCGAAGGGGCCGAGCGGGGTGCGCTGCGCGGCGATGTGGAGCGAGCCGCGAAAGGCGCAGGCGGAGGGTCGGCGGCCGAGGGCTTCTTCGGCGGAGATGCGCGCGACGTCGGGAGTGTTGTTCTGCTCGGAGAGATGCGCGAGGACGAGATATTGCGCGCGGGCGTCGAACATTTCCGCATCGGCCAGAAATTCGCTGACCACCGTGTTGGAAAGATGCCCGGTGCGGCTCATCACGCGCTGCTTGATGTACCACGGATAGGGCCCCACCTTGAGCATATCGAGATCGTGATTGGATTCGAGGATGAGGAAATCGGCTTCGCGGAGATGGTGCTTCACCAGCTCGGGCAGATAGCCGAGGTCCGTCGTGATGGCTACTTTCGCGCCATTCACGCGGAAGGAGAAGCCCACGGGATCGGCGGCGTCGTGGGGAATGGCGAAGGGATTGACCTCAATATCGCCGATTTCGAAGCGCTCGCCCGAGCGAATGTATTCGACGCGGCCTATCGTGGCTTTCTTGCCGGGTTTTTCGGGGTCCTCGGCGTACATTTTCACGATTTCGCGGTGGGTCGGCTCGGTGAGGTACGCGGGACAATCCCATTCGCGGGCCATCTGCGCCAGGCCGCTGGAATGGTCGGAGTGCTCGTGCGTGACGAGGATGGCGTCCACGCGCGCGGGCTGCTGCCGGCCGAGCGCTGCAAAGCGCCGCTGCATTTCCTTGCGGCCAAGGCCAGCGTCAATGAGGAGAGTGGTGCGCTCCGTTTCGAGCAACACCGCGTTGCCCGTGCTGCCGGAAGCGAGAATCGAGATGCGGAACGAGATGCGGTCAGTCTCCGAACGTGATGATGGCAAAGCGCAGCGGCGGCGTCAAAGGAAAAAAGAGGCCACGGAGACGCAGAGACGGGGGGCCATCCTGCATCCCTGCCTCCTTGCCTCCTCTGCTGTTTCATTTCAGAAGGCGAGTTGGTCGCGAGTGAGCTGAAAGCCATCGAGGTTTCCGACGACGGAGGCGGCGAGTCGCGCGGGCTGGAAAAATTCGCGCGCCAGTTGCTGCACCTCTTCCGCGGTGACGGCCTCGAGCATGACGATTAGCTCCTCCGGCGTGAAGTGGCGCCCGAAATAGATGTGGTAGCGCGCCAGGCTGCTCATGCGCTGCCCGGAGCCTTCGAGAGCAAGCAGCGTCGCGCCCTTGAGGTGATCCTTCGCGCGGCGCAGCTCTTCCTCGTCGAGCGGCTCATCCCTAAGGCGCCGAAATTCGTCGAGCACGCAACGCACAAGCTGCGCGGTGGTCTCGAGCGACGTCCCGGCATAGACCGAAAGCACGCCTGTGTCGCGATACGAGTTGAGGTCGCTGAAAATGGCGTAGGCCAGCCCCAGCCGCTCGCGAATCTGCTGAAAGAGGCGCGAGGACATTCCCCCGCCAAGCACGTTCGTGAGCACGGAAGCGGCGAAGCGCCGCCGGTCGGCGATGGGCAGCGACGGAACGCCCAGGCACAGATGCACCTGCTCGAGTTCGCTCTTGCTGCGCAGCGTGATGTGCGGAGCGGCGTGCGGCTGCGGGTCCGGGAGGGCTTCCTCGCCGGGCGCGAGCTTCGAAAAATGCGCGCCGGCCAGGTCCACAAGCTGGGCGTGCGTAAGATGTCCGGCGGCTGTGATGACCAGCTGATTGGGCGCATACGACCGGCGAAACCACTCGAAGAGCGTATCGCGCGTGAACGCCGAGACGGTTTCCGGCGTGCCCAGAATTGGTTTTCCGAGCGCGTTCGCGCTCCAGAAATTCTGGGTGAAGAGCTCGTGGACCAGGTCCTCGGGATTGTCCTGGGTCATGCGTATTTCCTCGAGGATCACCGATTTCTCCCGCGTGATTTCGTCCGCGGCGAACTTCGGATCGAGAACCATGTCTGCAAGGACGTCGAATGCCTTGGGCAGATGCTCGTCGAGGACGCGCGTATTGAAGCAGACCATTTCCTTCGAGGTGAAGGCGTCGAGCATGCCGCCCAAGCCATCCACTTCGCGCGCGATGTCTTCCGCGGAGCGGCGCGATGTGCCCTTGAACACCATGTGCTCGATGAAATGCGAGATGCCGTTCAGCTCGGGCGGCTCGCGCCGCGAGCCGGAACGCACCCAGATGCCGACGGAAACCGAATGGACGTGCTCCATCGGCTCGGTGAGCACCACGAGCCCATTGGGCAGGGTTTCCTTCTGCACTGTCGAAGCTGTGTTAGCCATGTGTGCGTCCATTTTTGCACGCTGCGCTCGGAATGTCATTCGCGGTTCGCGCGAAACCCTCTCCGAGCGTGAAAAATCGCGCTCGGCGAGCATGCTATGATGAAGTCAATTATGTCCATTGATGCGCCCAGCACGATCCACAATCTGCTCGGAAAATCGGCGGAAGAGCTGCGCGCGTTCATGCAGGAGATTGGCGAGCCTGCGTATCGCGGCGCGCAGATTTATCACGCGCTCTATGCGGAGCGGCGATTCGATTTCGCCGGGATGTCGAATCTGCCCGCGGCGCTGCGCGAGCGGCTCGCGCGCGAAGCAGCGATTGCGCTGCCGCGCGTCGTGCGCCGGCACCTTTCGTCCGACGGAGCCGTGCGCTACGTGTTCGCCTTGGACGGCCCCAGCGGCGGAAAACCCGCGACGGTCGAGACCGTCTTCATGCCGGAGGAAAATCGCCAAACGATTTGCATCTCGACCCAAGCGGGCTGCGCCGTGGACTGCCATTTCTGCCTGACGGCCACGCTCGGCCTCGTTCGCAATCTGACGGCGGGCGAAATCGTCGGCCAAGTGCTCGTCGCGCTCGATGACAATCGCGCGGCGCTCAAGCCGCAGACGAACATCGTCCTCATGGGCCAGGGCGAGCCGCTGCTGAACTACGACGCAGTGATGGCGGCGCTGCGCATTTTGCTCGATCCGAACGCCATGGCCATCTCGCCGAAGCATGCCACGCTTTCGACGAGCGGCATCGTCCCCGGCATCGAACGCCTCGGCCGCGAAAAGGTGCGGCCGAAGCTCGCGATTTCGCTCAATGCGTCGTCGGACGAACAGCGCGACAAAATCATGCCCATCAACCGCAAGTATCCGCTCGAAAAGTTGCTCGACGTCTGCCGGCGCTATCCGCTGCGGACGTGGGAACACCTCACGTTCGAATATGTCCTCCTCGGCGGCTTCAACGATTCGCCCGACGACGCCCGGCGCGTGGTAAGGCTCCTCGCGAATCTGCGCGCCAAGGTCAACCTGATTCCGTGGAATCCCGGCGATCTGCCGTATGAGAAGCCAGACGCAAGACGCGTCGAAGAGTTCCGAAAAATTCTCGCGGATAAAGATATGCGCGCCTTCGTCCGAATTTCGCGCGGCCAGGATGTGATGGCCGCCTGCGGCCAGCTCGCGCTCGCGGAATCCGCTGGGGCGCTGCCCGATGCCGCGCACGCCTAGAGGATGCCGATGGCCGCCATCATGCGCCCGGTGGTCCGTTCGCGGCGATGGCTGAAGAAAAGGTCGCCGCGGCAGGCGGTGCAAAATCCGGAGGATGAAATTTTCGAGGGCGCGACGCCCGCATCCATCAGAATCGCGCGATTCGCCGCGATGAGATCGAGATGCACGCGCGGCGGCGGAGGCTGGTGGCCGGGAGGCATCATGGTGAGCCACGGCAGCCAGTTGGGATCGTTTTCGCCGGAGGCCAGCGCGTCGAATGGGCCGTCGAACCACTCGCGTGCTTCCGGAAATTGCGCGTGAAATTCCTTGGCGACGTCGTCGCCGACTTCGTAGCAGCAGCGGCCAATGCACGGGCCGAGCGCGGCAACCACGTCCTCGGGCCGCGTGCCGAATTCCATCTGCATTCGCCCCAGCGTTTTCGCGGCAACGCGGCGAACCGTGCCGCGCCAGCCGGAATGAACAGCAGCCACCGCGCGGCGCTTCGTATCGACGAGCAGAATCGGAACGCAATCCGCCGTCTGGACCACGAGCAAGCTGCCCGGCTCGCGGGCGAAGAGCGCGTCTGCTTTCGGCGCTTCCCCGGCATCGGGCTCCGGCGAATCCACGCGATGCGCGATATCGGAATGAATCTGTCGCAGCGTGACGGCCCGCATTTTCCCCGCGCCGATCGCGCCAAAGAATTTCCCGCGATTTCCGGCCACGCGCGCGCGCGAATCCCAATCGGTGAAGCCGAGGTTCAGGACGAGATTCAGCACGCCGCCATTTTTACTTTTCGGCGCGCCATCACTTGACGCGAGCTCGCTCGCGCCGCCCGGCCGCGTGCTGAATCCGTGCACGAGCCATCCAAGCCGCGCCAGTGCAGGCGCTTCGAGCACCTGCAATCCGCCCGCGCGACGCAATGTCCACTTGCCGTTCGCCGCAGCCGGACGCCGTTTCCCGGAGCGCTTTCGCGGAACAGCCTTCTTCTTTGCCGCAGTCGCTTTCATCTCGTCCCTTCAGCATCGCACGCCGCACGGGCGCAATTCGATTATATAATCGCGGCAATTCGCGCGCTCGCAAGACACGCGCAAGCGGAGGACGGGTGATCGTCGGCCTGGGACTGGACATCGCGGAAGTGGACCGCATCGAAGCGGCCATCGGACGCCACGGTGCGCCGTTTCTCGAGCGGCTGTTTACGCCAGCCGAAATATCCTACTGCCGTCAGCATAAGAACCAGTTCGAGCGCTACGCCGCACGCTTCGCAGCGAAAGAAGCGGCGATGAAGGCCCTCGGGACCGGCTGGCGTCACGGCATTCGTTGGCGCGATATCGAGGTGACGAACGAGCCCAGCGGGAAGCCCACGCTTCGTTTGGCGGGCGTGGCAGCGCAGTTTGCCGCGCGCCTGGGCGTGAAGAACATCTCGCTCTCCATCACGCACAGCGGCAATCTGGCCCTCGCGCAAGTAATTTTCGAAAATTAAGCTGATTCGCAGCGCACGGAAATGCAATCGGACACGGCTTGCGCGTCCGCCGCGATCCGCACCTCGCGCCACTCGTTCGCCGGATACCGCCCGGCAATCCGCACCTTCAGATAATTGGCAGTCAGCGCTTCGGTCCAGCCATCGCGGCCTCTATCGAGCGTCAGTGCGCGCATTGTGCGTCCGGCTTGCGAGGCGCGGAACGCGGTGGATTTCTCGTCGCCGAGCGCGCGCAATGCGCGGGCGCGCTCTCGAATCGCCGCCGCGGCCACGGCACAGCCGAGTTTTGCGGCTTCGGTCCCCGGACGCGCGGAGAACGAAAACACGTGCAGATAAGTGAACGGCAGCCGCGCTACGAATTCCAGCGTGGCATCGAACTCCGCCTCCGTCTCGCCCGGAAAGCCCACGACAATGTCCGCGCCGATGGCCGCATGTGGAAGCAAGCGTCGAATCAGCGCGATGCGCTCGGCATAATGTCCGGTGCGGTACCAGCGGTGCATGACGCGCAGGACGCTGTCCGATCCCGATTGCAACGGCACGTGAAAATGCGGCGCGATGCGGCCGGACTCCGCCACGAGACCCGCGAAATCCTCGGTGATGTCCTGCGGCTCGATGGAGCTGAAGCGCAGCTGTTCGAGCTCGGTCTCGGCCAGAATTCGCCGCACCATATCCGCGAGCGCCGCGCGAGGCGCCAGATCGCGTCCGTAGCTGCCGAGATTGATTCCGCTGAGCACAATTTCCTTCGCGCCTCCGTCCACGAGGCGCCGCACCTCGCCGATTACGGCATCTGGGGGCAGGCTGCGCGAGCGTCCACGGACAAATGGAATCACGCAGTAGGAGCAGCGATTGTTGCAGCCATCTTGAATTTTCAGGATGGGGCGCGTGTGGCCGGCGGCCATCGCGGCCGCGGGCGCAACCGGCACGGCCGTCTCCGCAAATATGTCGCCAACTAGAATTTCCGCCGGGCCGCGCCCGAGCGACGCGACGCGGCCACCCAGCCCCGCCAGTGGAACGAAATCGCGTGGTGTGCGTGAATTTGTGCGCGAATTTGCTTCGCCGGCAAAAAGTTCCGCCGCCATCGTTTCCTGCAGGACGCGCGGGATTTCCGCCTGATGCGAATTTCCGACCACCCACGCCACGCCGCCGATGGCCGCGATCTCTTCCGGCGCGCGCTGCGCGTAGCATCCGGTGACGACAATGCGCGCCGCGGGATTCGCCGCGTGGATTTTCCGCACCGCTTCGCGCGTCTGGGAGTCCGCCGCGGCCGTGACGGTGCAACTGTTCAGCACCACGAAGTCGGCCGAGGTGTGTCCGGCGGCGAGGGCCAAGCCGCTTTTGAGCAATGCGGCGCGCATCGCGGCGGCATCCGCTTCCGTCGCGCGACAACCGAAATTCTCGATGGAAAAACTTGCCATATCGTGCGCGGGTCACCCCGCGACATTCGGATGCGAATTATAGCAGTGAAGCCGGGCTGTTTTCGTCTGGAGTGAGGAGTTGGAGCGGCAGGAAGAGGAAGGCTACGCCACGGCGCCGCGCCGCTGGTAGCACAGGAGGATCAGGTCCGCACGCCGGCGGACTCCGAATTTGGCGAGCAGGTTGGACACATGAAACTTCACCGTGCGCTCGGAGATATGCAGCCGGTCGGCAATTTCCTTGTTGGCCAGATTTTCCAGCAGGCTGCCGAGCACCTCTTGTTCGCGGCGGCTCAACTCGGCCGGGGCGTCCGCGCGCAGGCGCCGGCCCTGCACGCTCGTCAAAATCGAATCCACGAAACGGGATAGGAGAATACGCGGAACCCAGATGCCCCCTGCCGCCACCTGGGGCAGCGCGCGCGCGAGCTGCTCGCGGGCTTCGGCGTACGTCAGGATTCCTTTCACTCCCTGGCGAAGCAGGGAGTAGCTTTCGGATTCCTTGAGGCCATCCCCCACCACTAGCAGGCGCGCGTTCGAGTACCGGTCCAATATATTCGCGAGCAGCGCTCCGGTCGCCTGGCGCGCGGCGTGGACGTCCACCACGTACACCGTTGCGCGGGGCACTTCGAGCGAGCGCAAATCCGGCGGCAGCATCGAATCGAGCAGCTTCGCCGTTATATGAAAGCCCGCGTGCACGAGCAGACGACGGAAATCCTCCAAAACCATCGGATGTGGCGAAAGAAGGCAAACCTTCAGGTTCGATTTGTCAGTGCTTTTTGCCATGCGGGTTTAGGCTAACGGAATCGGCGGGAAGGAGCAAGGCGCAAGGCGCGGTTGATTTCAAACCCGGCACTGCCCGCATCGTGGATATAAGAGCGAGACTGACAAAAGAAAAAGGTCAGTCAGCGGATGAAGGGGATGCCGCCGAAAATCCACTTCCCTGCAGCCCCTTTCTCCGGGGGTGCTTTGCCGGAAGGCCCGCTTGGCGGACCTTGTAGAGGAGGGCGCGATAGCTGATTTTCAGTGTCTCCGCGGCCTTGCGGCGATTCCAATGGTTGTCCTGGAGCACTTTGAGGATCAGTTCGCGCTCCATTTTCCGTGTCACTTGCTGGGCAATGCGCTTGAGAGGAATCTTTCCGTCTTCCGTTTGTTTGTAGGTCGAGCGAGATGCCTTTTTCTCCGTCTGCTCCGCATGAAACGCCTCCTCGGCTCCGAGGAGAACGTAGCGCGCCATGCAGTTTTCCAGTTCGCGTATGTTGCCCGGCCAATCCCGCTGCTGCAACAGATGCACGATCTCGGCCGCGGGCAACGGCGCCTCGCGCTTGAATCGGCGATTGCAAAGCTGCAGGAGATACGCCGCAAGATACGGGATATCCTCGCGGCGCTCGCGCAGCGGTGGAAGATTTATGGTGATTACGCTGATGCGATAGAAAAGATCGGCGCGAAAATTGCCGGCCGCGATTTCGCGCTGCAGTGCGCGGCTCGTCGCGCAGATGACGCGCGCGTTCATGGCAATTTCTTCGTGGCCCCCGATTCTCGTGAAGTGGCCGTCCTGTAGAACGTGGAGCAATTTCGCTTGCAGGCTGGGGTCGAGCTCGGCGATTTCGTCGAGGAAAAGTGTTCCGTCCTGCGCCAATTCCATGCGCCCGGGCTTGTCTGCATGCGCGCCGGTGAATGCCCCCTTCTGATAGCCGAATAGCTCGCTTTCGAGCAGCTCGCCGGGGATCGCCGGGCAATTCACTTTTACAAAAGGTCCGTTCCTCCACGGCGAACGGTTATGGATCAATTGGGAAAGGATTCCCTTACCCGCGCCGCTGGGACCCAGAATCAAGATAGGAACATCCAGTTTCGACGCTCGGTCCACACACCGTCGAACTGCCTGCATGGTTTCCGACGCGCCAAAATAGACGTGCTCGGGTGGCAGTTCGACTGAGCTCGATGGGATGGGTTTTAATTCGGCGCTGGAAGCCATGGGTAGCTTGAGTCGAACCGTAAGTGAGTGCTACTGCACGGGTATACACCGCACAACGCGTGCCAAACAGCCCGCATCGACCCGCAGCATCAGCTTTATCGGCTCGCCGCGGAAATTCACGTAACTCATTTTGTTTGAGGTATTTCAGTTGAGGTAGGCGGTATGACCCAGAATCACCCGAGGTAGTGCATGCCAGCCCCCTTTGGCCAAAAACCAGAAAATCCTTGTCCCTTTGGGGAAGGCACTTTCCCACTGTGATACATAGGATGCCCACGTCTATATGCCGCTGTTTGAAGCGATTGGCAGACATCCCCGGCGCGAAACCGGCCCATTCGGAGACAGTTTTTCGGTGATTTTTTCGAGAGCTAATTGACAACCCTGCGGTAGAAGCAGTGTGCTTCCTGGCAGAAGAAGGAAATGATGGGAGCTCTTCCGGACAAACTCGGCCGGCGTTCAAAACACCAAAACACTTAGATTGGTGAGCCTTGGCCCCGGATGATGTCGTAGCGTTCGATAATCGCCGCGACACCAATTGTTTCGTGGCCATCATCCTGGCGCTTGTCCACACGCACCACGCGCCCATGAGCGCGGACCAGAACCTCGGTCCCGCGCGTGATTTCCGTCGGCAATGTGAGCGTGAAATCCAGCTCCGTGCCGGTAGGAAGGTCCTTCTGCGTCATGAAATAAACCCCGCGTGTTGAAATGTCCCGAGTCTTTCCCGTGTGTGAACCTGGCTCCCGATTAAGTGGCAGTCGTACATTCATCGGTAGTGAAAGGTCATACCGGCGCGCTAAACGACGTTCCGTCATCCCCGCTGCTCCTTCGAGCTGGTTTTGAAGTTAACAGCATGCCCCGGATTGGTTCAGCAATCCCTATTCCAAAGATCATACGACATTTAGCGTCTACCTTATTGAAAGCGCCTGGGCCCGAAAGCGTGCGCTATAGCAGACTGCCGCAAGTCCGCTGCACGGGACAAACCCTTTCAAACCAACAATAAATTCCTCTTTGGTGCTTCCGCTATGCGTGACTGAGAGGCCCGCGCAGAATAAACAGTCTTCTTAGACGCCCCCATTTCGGAGGGAATACTAGAACAGCCCGGGAGGATATGGTAGCGCTATTTCACTGAATGTGCCCAAGATAGGCAATAGTTTGCACAGGCATAGGACTACGCACCCGCCCTCAACCACCTTCTATTCCTTGCCCAAGGAGTGAAGGAAACCGCGGGCTTTGCCTTCAGGATTCGCGAGTGGCGGAAACAACAGAGGGAGGAACGCCTTCCGCCGGCGCATTGAGTTTCGCCGCAGCCGCGGCCTTGGCGGCTTCTTTCGCCGCTGCGGAGCGCGCCCCGCGCCCGGAATCCAAATTGAATTGCCGCATCTTATAGAGCAGCGCCTTGTAGCTGATCCCCAACATGCGCGCCGCATCCTTGCGGCACCAGTTCGTCTTCTCGAGCGCGTCGGCAATCGCTTCCATTTCCGCTTCGTCCTTCAAGCCCCGCACTAGAGCCTTCAGGCCCTGCTCCTTCGGCAAGGGGGTTTCCTCCCGAGGGGCGATCTGTTGCTGCTGGCCTGTCATCTCCAGAAGCTCGCGGAAGCTGCCTTCGTCGTCTTCGAGGATCACATAGCGCTTGACGAAATTCTCCAGCTCCCGCAGGTTGCCCGGCCACGGATAGCGCAAGGCTGCCTCGAGCAGATGCTTCGAGGGATCCACGGAAGGCTTCTGGTATTTTTCGCTGTACTTGACCAGGAAATGGCGGAAAAGGAGCGGGATCTCCGCCGTCCGCTGGCGCAGGGGCGGAATGTGGATGGAAAGAACGTTCAAGCGATAGTAAAGGTCCTCGCGGAAGCGTCCCGAACGCATCGCTTCCTTCACGTCCACGTTGGTTGCCGCAAGGACGCGAACGTCCACATTGATCGTGGAGCGCGCCCCCAGGCGGGAGTACTGCCCGTCCTGTAACACGTGCAAAAGCTTTGCCTGAAGATGAGGACTCATCTCGGCGATTTCGTCCAGAAAAATTGTCCCCTTGTTCGCCAGTTCGAACTTGCCGGGCTTGGCGCGCACGGCCCCTGTAAAAGCCCCCTGCTCGTAGCCGAATAGCTCGGATTCGAGAAGCTCGCCCGGCAGCGCCGCGCAATTCACCTTGATGAATGCCTGCTGGCTGCGCAGAGACCGCAGATGCACCATCCGTGCAATCACTTCCTTGCCCACGCCGCTTTCCCCGCTGAGAAACACCGGCACGTCTACCGGGGCAATTTGAAGAATCTGCTGCCGGATCTTGAGCATCTGGGGGCTGGCGGCAAGAAACGAAATATCTTCCGTGATCGCTTCACAGTATTCCCGCAGGCTCTGATTTTCGGCCCGGAGCTGCTGTTTCTGCCTGCACTTCAGGAATGCGGCATCGAGGTCCGGCTTCTCGAACGGCTTGGTCAAATAATCGAGGGCGCCCAGGCGGATGGCCTCCACCACGGTGGTCACCTCGTTCGAGCAGGAGAGCATGATTACGTTCAGCGTGCGGTCCACCTGCATCAGCCGCTGCAGCGTCTCGAGCCCGTCCATCTCGGTCATCAGCACGTCGAGAATAATGAAATCGGGCTTCTCCCCCTGGCCCACGCGCTCCAGGGCTTCTTTCCCGCTCGCCACCGTCTCGACTTGATGGCCATCCACTTCGAGCAGCGTCTTCAGATATTTCCGAATGCTCGGCTCGTCGTCCACCACCAGTATTTTTTCTTTTTCAGCGATCTTCGTCATTCTCGGGTTCCTTTGTCGCGCTTAATCGGTGAACATGGGAAGCAGGAAAGAAAACGAGCTCCCGCGTCCCACTTCGCTTTCCACCCAGACTTTCCCGCGATGCGCCTGGATCAACCGCCTCGTGATGGCCAGTCCCAGGCCCATTCCGGAGGAAGAAGGATCCACGCGCATGAATTCCTCGAAAATCTCCTGATGAAATTCCGACGCGATCCCGCTGCCGGTGTCCGTCACGCAAATCAGCATGCTATTCGGAAGCCGCTTGGCGCCGCGGCGGCGGTCTTCTCGCGGAGCCGCTTCGGCAAGGCGCCGTTCCCAGAAATGCGGCTCGGCCAACAGCGTGACGCAACCGCCCGCCGGCGTGTGTTTGAGCGCATTATCCAGCAAATTCCCGATGCACTGCTGCACCTTCTGGAAATCGAATTTGAGCGGCTCCAAATCCGGATGGATCTTGATGTCCAGCCGCACATTGGCGCGCTTGAATGCATCCTGCCAGCGGCAGGCAACGTCCTGGATGCAATCGCGCAGATCATTTTCGCGCAACTGCAGCACCAGCTTGCCGCTCTCGAGCGCCGAATAGCTCAAAAACATGGATACAACGCGAACCAGCCGGTCGCAACTTTCCTTGGATTCGCGCAAAATGTCCTGCTGCTTTTCGCTCAGCGCCCCGAGCGATCCGGAAAGCAGCAATTCATAATAGCCCTTCATCACCGCGAGCGGTGTCTTCAATTCATGGGCCGCGGAAGCCAGGAAGACCGTCTTTTGCCGGTTCAGGTCCTGAAGACGCAGGTACGCGGCCAGCAGATTCCGGTACGTGATTTCACGTTCCTGCAGCAGGTCCTGCACCGTCTGCCGCATCTCGGCCTCGCCGGCGGGAAAATCCGTGGAGGGCGATTCGAGGTAAACGACCAGCCAGTCCGGTTCGGGCAGCCACCGGATGCGCGACCGCCTCTTGCCCTCCGCACATTCAGTGAGCACGCTGATCTCCTGCTGCCCATCCGCGAGTTGTCTTAGGATGCTCTTCTGGTCCGCGCGCAGAATGTCTTTGAAGAGATTGAGTTCCGGCTTGGCATCCAATTCCTCGGCAGTCAGCACATCCCGGGCGTGAAGATTTGTGAACAGCACCCTCCCACTGCGATCCGATACCAATAGAGGCCGGTCCAGTGCATCCAACAGGCTGGCCACCAGTTGAAACGACGGTTGCACACTCGCCTGCGGATCTGTTGTGGCGTTCCTCGACAACATCGTCCCCGGGAATGCTCCTGCTGGACCCATTTAGATGGCCGCCTTCGTTGCGTAGTACGCTTCCGTGAAGTGCGCTTGAGAAACAATATGCTTGCAGAGGGATTAACCGTAGTCAATGGGAAACAAGTCCTACAATTGCACAATGATGGAAATCAATTGCAGCAAAATTGCACATTGCGGAGTGTTCGGCTCCTTTGGTCGTTTGTCACAACATCGTATACCACAGAAAACACTGGGCTTATATAATGCCAATCGGCCCGCTGGACTTGCACTAAAATTGCGACGCAATGTAGTACTACTACTCGGGTACCAGATGACGACTAGAGAACATACGGTCCATCAAGGACAAGACATGACAGGGTCTTACGACGAGCGCAGACGCTACTACCGCATCAAGCTTCAGGTCCCGCTATTTGTCCGTGGCAAAGATGCCTATGGAGACCAATTCCTCGAACTAGCTAAGACCTTGGATATCAGTGCCTTAGGAGCTCTCATCACCTGTGCACGTCCCCTGGAAGTGAACGAAATCATCGCATTAACCATTCCCGCCCCTTCGATTACCTCCTCAGCTTTGGTCCCTTCGGGCATGCCTCCAATCCAAGCCAAGGTGAAGCGGCAGCAAGAGGCAGGTGACGTCCACCTGGTAGGCGTCGAGTTTCTCAAGCCGATCGGATAGCGTTTTTTCCACAGCCCCTACCAAGCCAACCGCACGCCATTGTCAATAAAGTGGAATCCTTTTCCCCCGTTGCCGGGTAGGCCCTGGCGCCTTCATGTTGTGATCTACTGACCGCAAACTAACGCCCTATTTTACTGTGAGTTAGGGATGCCTCGCAGGCGTACTTCCTGTCCCGATTTGGACTGTCCCGTGCAGCAGGTTTCAGTACCCGCAGACGTCCCTTATTTCAGGGCCGAAGAAGACTGATTCGGAAAATAATGTCGATGCCCCAGCCCGGCGAATCTGTCGAGCCGCAGCCAGCGGCTGAAGACTCTTTTCTCGACCTGCTTGCGGAAATCCTGCAAGGACTCGACGAGTCCGTCCGCGGGCAATTCCTGCGCGAATATTTCCGCGCGGTTGCGCATGCGGATTTCACCGAGGCGCAGAGCAACGATTGCTGGATACGCATCCTGCAGCGCCGTCGCGAACTCTCTGAAAAACTCGGCAAAAGAGTTTCGCTCAAAAACGTGATCTTGGACGTCCTGGCTTCGGGAAATTTCCACCGCGTTCCCGTTTTGATGGAGTACGAGGAACTCAAGAAGTTGCAGGTGAATGCCGTGACGGACGCGTTGACGGGCCTCCACAATCGCCGCCTGTTTGATGAATATTGCGACAAGGAATTGACCCGCGCTAAACGTTACGGCCAGCCTCTCGCCATCGTGGTCCTCGACCTCCACAAACTCAAGGAAGTGAACGATCGCCACGGCCATTTGCATGGCGATAAAGTCCTGCAACTCGCCGCGGCCACTTTCAGCAAAACCCTGCGCGCCTCCGACTTCGCCTTCCGCATCGGGGGCGATGAGTTCGCTCTGCTCTTGCCCCAGACCGATCCCGAGCAGGCCGCCGTCCTCAGCAATCGTGTGCGCGCGCAATTCGAGACCGATCTTCGCCAGCTCAATCTCAACGTGGGAGCCACGCTCGATTTCGGCGTGGCCGTCCACCCGCAGGATGGCGAACAAAAGGGCCAGTTGATGGGGGTTGCGGACGAGCGTCTCTATCTACTGAAGCATTCCGGCCGCGCGGCATCGCGCGCGATTCCGCTCGAGTCTTCTCCGCGGCGCGAACAGCAACCTACTGCACCACCGTCTGTCGAGGCTGCCGCTCCCTCGGAAGCACGCGCCACTCCGCCAGCCGCCCCGCCTACCTCCGAACATCGAAAGTGGGAGCGCGTCTCGCTCGGGGGAACGAAGGCTCACGCCGTGCTCACCGAAGCCGCCCAGAAGAGCGCCAAGGTGATTGATCTCAGCTATGGAGGCGTCGCCCTGGAGTTCGAGAATTCGGAGGATCTCCCCATTCAATTCAACGCCGTCCTGCACGTACCGATTTTGCCGCCCGTGCGCGTCGTCCTGCGCACGGTGCACGCGCAGCCCCTCGAAAGCGGACGCATGCGCGTCGGCTGCTCCTTCGCGTCTTAGCACGTTCCAACCAAATTGCATGACGCAAATTTCACGGACACTCACGGCCGCCCTCGCTTGCCGCGCCGTAGCAGATTCATCGCGTAGGCGGGTCCCCCTCGCTGGCAAAATCACTGTCGCCGGGATAACATAGGGTTCTCATTTCCCCCAGCGAGATGGGACGTCCCATGACATTTACAGTTCCCATGCCGTCCGGAAATCCTGCGAAATATAACGGGCTTGAAGTGTGGATGGGCCGCGTGCCCGATAGGGCGGACCAGGTCCGCCACGGCTGGGACGCCGATGCCGTTCATGATTTGCGCGTGGCCCTGCGCCGCTGCCGCACCATGTCCGACGCGCTCAGCAAGGTCAACCCCGGCCCCGGCTGGCGCAAGCTCAAGAAAGCCACCCGCGAACTTTTCCACGATTTGGGCAATCTCAGGGATACGCAGGTGGAGCGGTCCTGGGTGAAAAAGCTGGGCCCTGCGGGCGATCCCGTGCGCAAGCACATGCTGCGCCTGCTTTCCCGCGAGGAGCAGACGCAAGGGAAAGCCGCCGAGCAGGCGCTCGACCGGTTCGACCGCAAGGACTGGCGCAAATTAACCCGCAAATTGGCGTCCAAGGCCCGCTTTTTCCCGCTCGAAAGCGTGGTCTTCCAGCGCCTCGCTCTCGAAAGCTTGCATGAAGCGGTCAGCCTCTATCAACAAGCCCGCAAGCGGCGCAGCAGCGTCGCCTGGCACCAACTGCGCATCGAAATCAAAAATTTCCGCTACATTGTCGAGAATTTTCTTCCGCACCGCTACGAAGTTTGGGCCGACGAACTGAAGTGCATGCAGGACCTGCTCGGCGATGTCCACGATCTGGACGTCCTAAGGACCAAAATCCGCCGCCATACTTCCGGGATCAATCCGGCGATCGTAGCCGCATGGCTCGAAAAAATCGGTGCGCAGCGCAAAGCTCGCCTCGACGAATTCCTCTCCAAAGCCTCCAGCGAGAATTCCCCCTGGGCCGATTGGCGCGCCGGATTTCGTTGGGGCCACGAACTCAGAGCCGCCTCATTTCCCGAGCGCCGCACCGCCTAACCCCGACAAACGGTAGTGGGTCAGTTTGAATTTTCTTGATCGTGACACAAAGAGCCAAAATTCAAACTGATCCATTACCCGACAAACCCAAGCCACGCAGTTCGAGCGCTAAGTTCCTGTTCCCCGAGCACCGTAGGTGCGCCAGAAGTTAGCCCAGCCCGGAAGGGCTGGGTCCGTGATATAAAAAAAGCCGAGCGCCGTAGGTGCGACACACACACCACAGATATCGCCCAGAACGTCATTCACATCGTGCCGAGATACGCCCGGTGCTAAAGGCCTTTTCAATCACGCTGCTCTCCGCGTGCCTGTGCCTGTTCTTTTGCGCCCAGCGCGCGCGAGCGCAATCCAGCGCGCCCAGTGAGTCCGATGATGAGCCCGAGGCGAACCCCGCCCGGCCAACAATTGCTACCCCGGCTACGCTCACTCCGGTGGGCTACCTGCAATTCGAGACAGGCGTGCTCGGCGCAGCCGACTCGCCCGGGCTCTCCTCGCAGGTTAGCTTCAACGAAGTCATAAAGCTCTCGGTCGCCTCGCGTCTCGAGCTTTTAGCTGCCACCGAACCCATCGCTTACACCACATCGCAGGGAATCGGCTCGAATGACGCGGGCGACGTTTTCTTGGGCGCGCAGGTGCCGGTCTTCCGCGGCAAGGGCGCCACACCCACGATCGCTGTGAGCTATTTGGGTCGCGCCTACGCTGGTGCCGCTCCCGACCTCGATATCGGCAGCCCGGCCAACTCCGTGTTGCTGCTCGCCAGCGCGGACGTCAAGGGTTTCCACTACGACGCGAATGCCATATTCAACGAAATGACCGAAGGGCCTGTTCGCAGAGCACAATTCGGCCAGACGATTTCCATTTCCCATCCGATTGTGGGGAAATTTTCCTTGACGGGTGAACTCTGGCACTTCACCCAGCCCTTCCTTCGCGGCAACGCCGTCGGAAACCTCTGGGCCCTGGGCTATACACCGAGGAAAACACTCGTACTCGACGCCGGCTTCGACCACGGGCTAACCAGCACATCTACACAGTGGGAAGCATTCGCAGGATTCACCTACCTAGTTCCCCATCGCCTCTGGCCCAAGTAACGTCAGGTTCTTCGTAGGGGCACAGCAAGCTGTGCCCGCCTGCCGCCAGGCAGGCCAGCCTTTGACTCTGGACGCAAGCCTGAATCGAAATCACCCGTCCAGAACAAGCACCGGCGCACATCAACCCCGACCGCTAACTCAAAACCATTCCCAAAACGGGATTCCGAGAAGCCTCTCGCCAACGCGCCAAAATCGTGCAAATAGGGGCGAATAAGCTGCATTTTTTGTGCATTTTAGTGCTGTTAGTGAGCGTCAATTCACGCTCATTTCAGTGCCCGGATCGAGCATCAATTGACGCTCATTTCGACGCGCGGATTGAAGTGATATCGAGCGTCAATTCACGCACGATATCGAGCATGAAGTGCGCGCTCAATTTGCTCGAAGGTATCGGGTAATTGGGGGGAACAGCGCAGGGCTTGAAATGCTCGAAGGTATCGAGCAATTCGATGCGGGTGGAAACGATTAGTCGGCGAGTTTGCGGAGCATCTTGGGCGTCAGAATCCAGCGGAGCTCCCAGCGGCCGTGGCCGGTGGCGTGCTCGAAGCAGGCGACGCCTGCTTTCTTCAGCTCGGTGAAGACGCCGCGGGCGCCGGCCAGTTGCGCGATCATCAGGTCGAGATGAGGCGCGTGGCCGAAGCACATCGCTTCGCGGGCTTTCAGCCGGGCGATTTCCTTCAAGGTTTCGGCGGGGCTGGCGGCGGGCTTTAGAGTATCGCTCACGCGGATTTTTTCTGGTGGAAATCCGAGCGCTTCGGCGAAAATTTCAGCGGTCTGCGCCGCGCGGACGTAGGGGCTCGAAATCACGGCGTCGGGCTTCACGTCGAGCGCGCGCAGGCCGAGCGCGGCGGCCCGCGTCTTCTGCACTCCCGCGGCCGTAAGCGGCCTTTCCGCTTCGGGCGGGGATTTGGGGTCGTTGCGATCCACGGCGATGCCGTGGCGGACGATATAGAGCATCATGGCTTAGGCGACCTTGTCCTTTCGCTGGGAGCGGCGGAACTCGGGCCGAAGATGGAATTCGCGCGCGAATAGATCCGACTTACGCTGCAGACCCGCGATGTCCAACCGCGTGCCGTCCGCCGCGCGAATCACGAAAATGGCCTTGTGCCCGGCGATCTGCACATCCACGCCGGCCACGCGCTGCTGATGCTCTGATTCGAGCTTTTCCGCGATGCGCAGCAGCGAACTGAGCACGCGAACCTGCCGCCGCTGCTCGCTATCGAGCGCGGCATAGGACGCGTGGTCCACCTGCGGCTCGGACTTGCAGTTATGATAGCGCACCAGCGCCGCGACCATATCGCGCCGCCAGCCCCGCAAGCCCGGAATCTCTCCGTTGCGCACCAGATATTCGCCGTGGCGATGGTGCGACTTGCGATGCACGAAGCAGCCCACGTCGTGCAGCAGCGCGCCGATTTCCAGCACCAGCCGCAGGTCCTGCGACATTTCATGGATGGGACGAAGCTGATCGAAGAGCGAAAGAGCCAGCCGCGCCACCTGCTCGGCGTGGTGCGCGTCGTAATCCAGCCGTCGCGCAAACCATCGCGCGCCCGCGAGTAACTCGGCCGCGCGGCCCTTTTCTTCCTCGGACGCCACACCGCCGGAATATTGCTCCGCAACAAGATCGAGCAGCAGTCCCTCGCGCACACCCACTCCGGGAACGAGCATGGAGCGCAAGTTCAACCATTTTGCCAGTGTGGTGATGATGATCGCCGCGATGCCCATCACTTCGGCGCGGTCTTGCCTCACGCGGAACGCCCGCATGCGTCCGGGAACATCGAGGCCCAGCAGCCGCCAGGTTTGGTCCTTCAATAGGCGCACATTGATCGTCGGAACTCTGCCCACGAACGGCCCCGATGCGAGGCGCACCAGCGCCTCCGCATTGCCGCCGCAGGCCACAGCCGTCGCGCGCGAAAGCACGGGCGGCGAGGGCAACGAGCTGCGCAGCAGGGATAGGATGTGGTGGCGCAGCCGCTTGACGGTGTCTTCGCCGATGGCGCCGTCAATACGGAACGTCTCCATCAGGCGAATGGTGCCGAGGGGCAGGGCGACGCGCTGCTCGAGAATTCCGCGCTGGAAGAAATTCAATTCCAGGCTTCCGCCGCCCAGATCGAAAATCAGGCGAGGCTGAATCTTTTCGCCGAGCGCCCAATGGACGGCGGCGCAGACCAGCCGCGCCTCTTCTTCGCTGCTGATGACTTCGAGTTCGATGCCGGCCTTGCGCCGGATGCGCTCCATCAGGCGGCGATGATTGCGTGCCTCGCGCGCGGCGGCGGTGGCCACGGCGCGGTAGGCGGACACCTGGTAACGGTCCATTTGATCGCGGAAATAGCGGAAGGCGCGGGAGGCACGGGAAATCGTTTCGTCGTCGAGCATGTGATGCGTGAAGGCGTTGTGCCCCAGGCGGACGGCGGCGCGCTCGTTATCGAGAATTTGAATGTGATGAGGGGAAGTGGCCCGCGCGATCACCAGGCGGATGGCGTTCGATCCTGCGTCAATCGCTGCCAGTTGTACGGGAGCGGCCACTCTCAGCGCCAGAGCTGCGATAGTGCGTGCGAAGGTTTGTAGTACGTGCCGCGGATGCCCAGGTGCCGCGCGATGCTTTTGCGCAGCACACGGTTCACTCCGGATACGCTCTCTTCGCCGTCCAATTCGATAAAGCCGTGCCGTTTGGAAAGATATTCGAATTCGCGCTTGATCATGGACTGGTAACGGATAAACGACTGAAACAGATCGTTCGAAAGCGACATGTCGCGGCCCGATTCCCAATAGCTGACGGTCTGGGCCTTCTTGAATTCGCGGTCGAAGGCCACTTCCGGCCGCACATTCAGCCAGAAGGTCAGGTCCGGCCGGAGCGCGAATTCATAAATGCCGTGGAGATAGTCGCGGCCGATTCCGCGGACCGCGGCGCGCGCGATCAGCGTGAAAATATAGCGGTCGGCGAGAACAATCAGGCCCGAACGCAGCGCGGGAAGAATGCGGCGCTCGAGCTGATCGAAGAAGTCGGTGCCGTACATCAGCGCGAGGGTGAGCCGCGTGACGGCATTTTCGGCCAGCAGGTTGTCAATATCCTCGCCAACGAGGAAGGAGCGGCGCAATCCCATGGTCTGGACGGCAAAGCCCTGGGATTCGAGCCATTCGGTGAGAAGAGAAATCTGCGTGGAACGGCCGGAGCCGTCCGTGCCTTCCACGACGATGAGGCTGCCGCTTAGCTCTTCGATGTTGACGCCCGGGAGGGGAAGGCCATAGAAGCGCGAAGCAGGCGCAATGCGGCCGTTCTTGCCATTTTTCTCGGCCTTTGACGGGCGCCCATTCCCGGAGGCGGCGCTTTTGGCGGTGTGCTTCATCTTTTCTTCTTGGGCGCGAACTGCGCGAGATCAATGCGATCGCCGAGAAGTTCGCGCATCAGTTTCTGGAGCTTGTTGACGCGCATGGTGCCGTCCATCAGGACGAAATGATCCGTTTCGGTCATCTGGTCGTAATTGTTGAGAATGCGCTCCTGGAATATGCGGAAGCTTTCGGCGCGGTCGAGCGAAATTCCCAGGTCCATGCCCGCCTCGTAATATTTCAGCTTGGGGCGCCCAGCGGTGATGCGGTTGACGGCCACGTCGAGCGGGGCGCGAAAATAGAAGGTGATGTCCGGAACCGGAGCGAAGCTATAAAGATTGCGCAGCCAGTGGGGAGGCAGGCCGCGGGCCGCATCGCGCGCAAAAGCGGTGTAGACGTAGCGGTCCGCGAGGACCAGATAGCCGCCGTTCAGCAGAGGCAGAATCTGCCTTTCGCAGCGGTCGGCGAAATCGGCCGCGTGCAGAAGCGAGAAGGTTGTGGGGGTAAGCAGCCGGCGCTGCTTCCCGCGCCGCGTGGCGGATTTCACCAGCGGCGAGGAATTCCACTCCGTAAAATGGATGCGATACCCGCCGATTTCAAGCCAGCGCTTGAGCAGGTAGAGCTGCGTGCTTTTTCCCGAGCCGTCGATCCCTTCGACGACGACCAGCGCGCCAGGGTACTCGCGCTTGGGCGCAAGAGCCTTTTCCGGCGCAGGATGCGTGGGAGCAAGGATGTCAGGAGTCAGCGTAGCCATGGAGACACACTCATACCGCAAACGTCATGATACTTCGGAACCGTGAACGCAGCATGAAAAAATTGTTACCCCCGCATGACCGCCATCGTGAGCCTGCATTCGCTCGATATCGAGCACACGGGTGGCTTTGAATTCGAGCATACGAGTGGGCTCGATATCGAGCTCATTTGAAGCTTCAAAATGAGCGTGAATTGATGCTCATTAAGTGCCCTTAAAATGCACTTTTTGCACGTTTTTTGCCCCTTAAATTGGCTTAGCGTCGGCGGGGGTGGGCTGCTTCGCGCGCGTCGTCGTAATCACGACGACGCCGATTAGAACCAGGAGAGTGCCCAGAATTGTTCGCAGGCCGAGGGCTTCGCCGGCGAGGAAGTATCCGAGGAGCACGGCGACAACGGGATTCACGTAGGCGTAGGTGCCGACCTTTGTGGGCGATTCACGGTGAATCAGCCAGACGTAGGCAGTGAACGCGATGATGGAGCCGGGGACAATCAGATAGAGCAGCGCGAGCCAGGCTTCGCGCGAGACGGCCCACGGATGAAAATTGCGAGATTCGCCGAGCGCGCCCGAGATGAGTGCCAAAAACACTCCGCCGGCGAGCATCTGCGCCGCCGAGCTCATGACTTTGGAGGGCGGCAGCGGAAGTTTGCGCGCAAACGACGATGATACCGACCAACTGAGCGATGCGACGATGAGCGCCACGGCGCCTATGGTGTCGACCGGCGCGCCGCCGAGGTTGAGCGAGCGGCTCATGAGCACGGCCACTCCGCCGAAGCCAATCAAGAGCGCCAAGGCCAGGCGGAGGGTGAGCCTCTGTGTGCGCAGGAAGATGATTTCCGAAAGCGCCATGAAGGCTGCGTTTGTGGCCATCATGACCGCGGCAATACCCGAAGGCACGCGCTGTTCGGCCCAGAACAGGAGCCCGTAGTCGAGGACGAAGATGAGGATGGCGAGGAAGGACACGGATGCCCATTGGCGCACGGTGGGCGAGCGCTCGCCCCGCGCGATCGCCCAGGCATACAGAACCAGACCCGCGACCAGGAAACGCAACGCCGCGAGAAGAAACGGCGGAACTTCGCGGACGCCGATGCGGATCGCGAGATAGGTGGATCCCCAAACAAAATAGATAATCGCGAAGGCCAAGAGGGTCTGCCAGGTTGTGCGATGAGATTGGCTTTCCATTCTCGATCCCTTGACGATTGTTCGCTTGTGACGGCGCGCGGATAAATCGTACACCTGTCTTGCGGAAGTTTCTCGACGACAACCGCAAAAACCAAAGTCAACTGCACACAGGCAGGAGTGCCTGTGCTACATAAATCAGAAGAAGAGAGAAATGCAGCAAATTTGCGGGACGCCACACTACAATATGGCGATGATGCGCGGGGCGACAGGAGAGATAGAGGCAACTGCCGCGGGAGGCGCGATGACGGGCAACCGCGCGTTCCGAAGGTGGCTTCTCGGCCTCGCGCTTTGCGCGGGTGTGGTGATGTTGTGCGTCGCATACGTGGACCGTCCGGTGGCGGATTTCGTGTTTGCGCATTTGAGCCACAAAGACCTATATCGCAAGCTCGTACGCTTGCCGGACCCACTGCTATGGGTGGTGATGCTGGCGGTGGCGATTCTTCTGGTGGCGGGATGCCGGGCTGTCGCCGGGCGCGGGCTCGACGCGTGGAAGAAAGCTCCGCTCCTCTGCTCCTGGGCCCTGGTGTGGGCTCTGGCAGCTGTGACGGTGTTGAAACTTGCATTTGGACGCACGTGGCCCGGGGCATACGTGCAAGACGGCGTTTACGGATTTCATGCGTTTCACGGGGGCGACGGCTACGAATCTTTTCCGTCTGGAATTACGGCGGGGGCTGCGAGCATCCTTACGGTGCTGTGGATTTTGATGCCGCGGCTGCGCGTGGTTTGGGGGCTGGGGCTGGCCGTGGTGGCCTTTGGGCTGGTGATGACGAACAGCCATTTCGTGGGGGATGTGATCGGCGGAGGATTTTTGGGCGCAACTACCGGGTGGATGAGCGTCGTGCTTTGGCGCCGCGATGGATGAGACGAATGGGCCGGCGGGATGCGTATTGGCTTGGGGAGGAAATCTGCGTCGTGAGACAACCATCTGGGAGGGTTTTTAAAATCGGGGCGTGTTTTGGTGTAGCTGTAGCTGCGCTGGTTCTTGCTTATGGTTATCTGGAACCGCATATAAGCGGCCCAAGGATAAATGATTGGTTTGTTTTCTTTGCCTGCCCCCCGAGTATCGCGCTGATGGCCACTGACAGTGGTAACTGGGTCGATTATGTTTTTGCGGACTTGGTGGTGGTTGTGGCCAACGCGGCTTGGTATGGCGTTTTATTTGCGGGGGCGACGATGTTGTTTCGGCGGAGCAGTAAGGCCCGTACTTGCACTCCAGACAGTTAATCCGGATGGAGAGAGGCGTTTGACGTCTGCGTCCACCCTAAGAAGGAAGGTTGGCATGGCGACGAATTTCACGAAAGAGTTGATGGCGGCACGGGGCAAGAAGGTGAAGCTCGCGAAATGGGATCCCGAGGAGACGCTCGGCTGGGAGAAGGGCCACAGGACGAAGACCTGCTTGGAAAAGGCCACGGCGCAACTGGACAAGTTGCAGTACCTGCTCTACGCGGAGCACAAGCGCGCGCTGCTGGTGGTGCTGCAGGGACTGGACGCGGCGGGAAAAGACGGGACGATCCGGCACGTGATGGCCGGCGTGAACCCGCAGGGGTGTCGCGTGACGTCATTCAAAGTGCCGTCGGCGGAAGAGGCGGCGCACGATTTTCTGTGGCGCATACACCAGGCCGTTCCTCCGCGCGGGGATATCGGGATTTTCAACCGGTCGCACTATGAAGATGTGCTCGTGGTGCGGGTGCACAATCTGGTGCCGAAAGAGGTGTGGTCGCGGCGGTACGATCAGATCAACGAATTCGAAAGCATCCTGCACGAGGGCGGCGTAAGAATCCTAAAATTCTTTCTGCACATCAGCAAGGACGAGCAGAAGAAGCGGTTCGAACAGCGCATTGACGATCCCGACAGGCGATGGAAGATTTCGGAGGCCGATTTCCAGGAGCGAAAATTCTGGGACGACTACACGGCGGCGTACGAGGACGCGCTTACGCGGTGCGGCACGCCGGATGCGCCGTGGTTCGTCATCCCCGCGAACAAGAAATGGTTCCGGAATTTGGCCGTGTCGCACATCATCGTGGAAACGCTCGAGGGCATGAAAATGAAGTTCCCGCCGCCCACGGTGGACGTGAAAAAATTGAAGTGGAAATGAACGTTTCGATTCGAGCCATCCATTCGCTCGATACTCATCGCTAGGGTTTTTCCTCAATCATGCGGCTGTACAAGCGCAAGATCACGCAGTGTGTAAATTCAAGCTCGGGCACATCGAGCCGCTGCGCCTGCTTCGCGCATTCCACCTTGAAATCGCCTATGATCTTCTCGATCTGCTCGCGGATCGCGATAGCATGGGGCGTCATTGGCTGGGGCATCCGAGCGCTCCCCTCCGGCTGCAGGTGGCGTTGCCGATTAAACCGCGGCTGGGCGGCGATCACGCCGCTCTCGACCAGGTCCTGCTCGCTTAAACCGTAGGTTTTGCCAATCCGTACGATCGTGGAGCGAGTATTGTAGAAGGGATCGGTGAGCGCGTATTTTTCCACGATCCGGATCTTTTGCCACATCTCCGCTGGGATTTCTCGTTCGCACATATGGTCCATTTCCATCTTGGAAGTCCTTCGCTCGACAGAGAATCGAGTGTCTTGTATGCATACACTACATACAATAAATGCGAAACCGGCTCTTGTCAATGCAAACTGGCGAAGGCACCATGAGAGCCGTGAAAAATAAAACCGATCGTGAATTGAATGTTCCGCTCAGCTTTCGCGTCCCGCTGCGTCAGTTGCACGAAATCGAAGAGGCAGTGGGGAAGGAAGCTCGCAGGCATCGCACCGATCTTCTCGAATTCATCTGGAACTGGGCATGGGGCGAATACAAGAAGGCCGGTTCACTGCAGGCTCTTCTGGCGGGCACGCGCACGCGGAGATATTCGCGACGGGTTTCCGAGGAGCTTCAGGACCAGCTTTATACCGCGCTCGAAACCGTTCTGGATCGCGCGCCGAGCACTGTGATCGAAGAGATCGGTAGGACACTCACTCTACGCGCGGGGAAATACGGGACGGAAAAATAGCGTCCGAAATGCGATGCCGGGAGCTTCATTTTTCTGCAAAAACTTCGCGCGATAGCCTTCGAGCAAAAACTCATCGAGACGGCTGGAAGCCTGGAACGCCGAACTGCCAGAGCATGAAGCTCATTTCGTCGGCGAGTTCTTCTTCGACCTGCGTTCTGGTGGAACCGATGCCGTGTCCGGCGGCGTAATCCACGCGCAAAAGGACGGGCTTGCCGCTGGCCGTGGCGGCTTGTAGGCGCGCGGTCATCTTGGCAGGTTCCCAGGAAGCGACGCGCGGATCGTTGAAGCCGGTGGTGAGCAAGACGGCGGGATAACGGACGCCGTTGCGGACGTGAAGATAAGCGTCCATGGTGTAGAGGTCTTCGAAGCCCCACTGCGACTTGACGCTGCCGAATTCGGGGATGTTCGGCGGGCCGTTGGGCGAGAATTCGGAACGCAGGGCATTCGAGACGCCCACGCGGTCAAGGACTGCGGCGAAGAGATCCGGGCGCTCGGTGAAGGTGCGGCCGATGGTGATGCCTCCGGCGCTGGTCCCCGAGCCGCCCAATTTCGCCGAGGAAGTGAATTTCTGAGCGATCAGATATTCCGCGCAGGCAATGAAGTCGCGCCAGGTGTTGGGCTTGGTGAGCTTCATGCCCCACTTGTGCCAGTCTTCCCCATTTTCACCGCCGCCGCGCGGATGCGCGACCGCGTAGACGCCGCCTTTCTCAAGCCACGCGAGAAGAATGGGATTGAATGAAGGATCCAGGCTGATGCCGTAGGCGCCATATCCGGTGATCCAGGCCGGATTCGAGCCATCCATTTTCAGGCCGCGCTTGTAAACAATCGAGAGGGGCACGGATACGCCATCCCAGCTCTTCACCTGAACTTCTTCGGAGGTGATGTCGGTGGGATTGTCGTTGGGTCCGAGAGGCTGGAGCTTGGTGTCGGTGATCTGGCGCGTGGCGGGATCGTAGGAATAGATTCGCGGGGCGCGCGCCCAGGAAGTCATGTCCAGGAGAACGCCGGGAAGCCGCTGGTCGGCGGCGGCGATGCCGAGGGCGCCCTCGAATGGCAAGGGGATGTCGGTGACTTTGCCATCGGAATAGGAAAGCTGCTTGAGCAGGCCGACCATTCCGTCGGTTTCCTGGATGTAGAGGGCGTCGGCGGCGGCCGAAACATTGTTGATGACGGATTCGCTTTCGGGCACGACGACATCGGCGTGCTCAACATCGGGATGCGAAGCGCTGGTGCGGATGACTTTGAATTTGGGGGCGCCGTGATGAGTGAGCAGATACAGATTGTCGCCGGAGACGTCGAAGCCGGTGACGTCGTCGGGAACGTCGCAGATTTTTTGCCAGGGAGTGCCGGGCTTGCCGACCGAGTCGAGCGGTGCGTCGTATATGGTGAGTTCATTTAAGACGCCGTGGGCCAGGAGCGCGAGGGCATACGAGGAACCCGGGGCGACAACGACGAATGGATCGTCAATGGGAGCGACAGAGACTCGAGTGGAAACGCCAAAACCGAAGACGGGCGGATCGCTTGCGGGGTCCCTTCCGACGACGTGGAGATAATCCATGCTTTTCTCCTCCTCTTCCGTCGCGGGCTGGCCAGGAGCGAGCTTCTGCAGGCGATTGTAGAAGAAGGAATGATTGTCGGGGAGCCAGTTGACGGCGCCGAAGCGCGCGCGGTCAATTGTTTCGGGAGATTCCACGCCCGTGTCCACATTGAGGATGTGGATGACGGCGTTCTCCGAGCCGCCGGCGGAAATTCCGACGGCTACGAATGCGCCGTCCCAGGAGGGGTCGTAGTAACTGATGGAATTGTGCGAATCCTTGGGCGCGGGATATTTTGCGGGATCGAGAACGAGCTTCTCCTGGCCGTCGAGGCCCTGGCGCATGTAGAGCTTGGAGACATTTTCAGTCGCCAGGCGCTTCTGATAAAAATAGCGGCCGCCGGGAATGATGCGCACGTCGGAGACTTTTTCCGGCGTGGATTCATCGAGTTCTTTGATGCGCGACAGCAAGGCGTCGCGGCCGGGGATTTTTGCGAGCACAGCGCGCGTGTAGGCATTCTGCCCCTTAAACCAGGCGGCGACTTTGGGGTCCTTGAGATTTTCCATGTAGCGGTAAGGGTCCGTCACTTTCGTTCCGAAATAATCGTCCGTGACAGGATGGACTGGGGCGATGGGCGGCGCCGTCTGCGCCACGGCGGCCGGATGCAGAGAGAGGATTAGAACGGGAACAACGATGAAAATTTGCGCGGTCAACCGAATGAGTTTGCGACAGAACATCTTTCACCTCGCTGAATTTACCCCGGGACGCCGATTTCGACCCTAATTTCGGATGGGGACTTCCGGCCGGCACATCTTATCTTACTGCCTGGTCTTTCGTGGACATAACGAATTTGCCGGTAATGGGTCGGTTTGAATCTTGGTTTTTTGTGTCACGATCAAGAAAATTCAAACTGACCCACCACCCATTTGCCATGAGGAATGCACACAATCGAGGGTAGGCGCTGTAACTAAATCGAGACGCAAGTTACAATAGTCGAACGACGAAAATACGGAGGGGTGGGTGAGCGGTTGAAACCGGCGGTCTTGAAAACCGTTAGTCCCGAAAGGGTCTCGTAGGTTCGAATCCTACCCCCTCCGCCATGACCCACCGGCGCGTAGAAAATCCCATTCAGTCAGGAGTACGCCATGTTGGCAAAGCGTAGTGCGGGCCGGGTCGGCGCGGCATTCGCATTTGCTATTTGCGTTGCGGCGGCGCAGTCCCCGGCGCCGCTGCGGCTTGAGAAGACGATTGCGCTTCCAGGCGTCGCAGGGCGCATTGATCACATGAGCTTCGACACAGCGACCCAGAGGTTGTTCGTGGCGGCGCTGGGAAATAACGCGGTGGAAGTGGCGGACGTGCGGAGCGCCAAAGTTGTGGGGACGATTACGGGGCTTGCCGAACCCCAAGGCGTCCTCTATCAGCCAGAGAAGAAGCGGCTGTTCGTAGCCAACGGAGCGGACGGGACCGTGCGCATCTTCGACGGACTCACGCTCGAGCCGCTGCGCTCGATCGCCCTGGGAGATGATGCGGACAATATCCGCATGGACGGCGCGCGGCGCGTTTACGTCGGCTACGGGAGCGGGGCCATTGCCGTCCTCGATGGGGACGGGAACGAGGAGAGGGAATTCAAGCTGGATGGGCATCCGGAATCATTCCAGATTGAGGACCATGGCCAGCGGATGTATGTAAACGTGCCCCAATCCGGCAAAATATCGGTGATAGACCGCGGCAAATCCGGCGCGCCTGGAAGTTGGTCAACGGACGATGCCACCGCGAATTTTCCCATGGCTCTCGATGAAGGAGGGGGGCGGCTTTTCATTGTCTGCCGCAGGCCCGCGCTGCTCCTGGTGCTGGACACGAAATCGGGAGCGGTGGTGCAGAAACTTTCGACCGTGGGCGACTCGGATGACATTTTTTACGATGGGAAGCGCAGGCGGCTCTATGCATCCGGCGGCGAGGGGGCGATTGCCGTGTATCAGCGGCAGGCTTCCGGCGATTACAGCGAAATTGCCCGAATCGAAACCGTGAAGGGAGCGCGCACCAGTTTGTTTGTTCCCGCGCTCGACCGCCTTTTTCTGGCCGTGCGGCAGGAGGGGCAAAATCCCGCGGCGATCTGGGTTTACGAGGCAATGTAGGAGCGCCGTGCGGCGTCTCTTGCGAGACGCTCCGATTTTATCTTTGAGTCCCGCGTCAAGGAAACGATCCAGCCGAGGTTCGCATTTTCAACGCGCGAAACTAACGAATGCGCGTCCTCACGTCCGCGGAGCCTGACGGTGCGTGTTAACTATTCGTATAGCGTGGCGAAGATTAACCCCCCAGGCCACACGGCAGCGTTAAAATTGCATCAGGTGTCTTGGCGATGAAACTTTCCCGACCATTCGTCCTGATTGCGTGCGCGTGGGTGTTTTTCATTGGCGGCTACGCCGCAGCGGCGCTGCTGCTTCCGCGCGGCACGATGCAAACCACGCTGGCCATGCTGTTCGACTGCCTCGCCCTGCTCTTTGCGAACACCTGCCTGCTGTGGAATTCGGCGTCACCCTACCGGCGGCGCAACGCGTTCTGGATGCTCCTGGCGCTGGGATGCACGATCAGACTCGCCGGACAGTTTGCGCGCATAAGCCACGAATCCGCGACGTCCCTCCCAGGGAACTACCCCGCCTGGGTGGATCTGCTGATCTTCATTCATATCGTGCCGTTCATGGCCGCGGCAGCCATGGCGCCCCACGCGAGAAAAATGCGCGAGACACTGCGATACGGGCGGATTGATTTGCTGCTGCTGGCGTTTTTGTTGGTTTACATCTTTGTCTTCGTGGCCATGCCGTGGAAGGTGGCGTGGTTCGACGCGCCGCTATCGTTCCAGCGGAATTACGAGGCGTTCCTGATCGAATATGCAGCCGCCACGGCGGCCTTCGGATTTCTATTTTTGCGCGCGCGGGGGAGCTGGCGGACCATCTACGGCCACGTTTTTGGAGCCATGGCTCTCTATACTTGCGGATCGGTTGCGGCGCATTCGGGGGCACTGGCAGGGCAGACGCATACGGGGGGCTTGTACTCACTGCCGCGGCTGGGGATGGTCGTGTGGGTGGGGACGGCCGGGATCGTGGGGCACGGATTGTCGCAGAAGCCGGATGCGCCGCGAAAGCCGGCGCTGCGCGACGCGCATTACCCGGCGCGGCTGGCGATGATGCTGGTGCTATCGCTGCCGGCGGTGGCCGCGTGGTCCGTGTTCACAAGCGACGCTCCGGCGGCGGTGCGAGTGTTCAGGCTGTGGGTGACACTGGCGGCGCTCTTCATTGGAACGGGGCTGGTGTTCTTCCGGCTGCACCTGGTGGACGAGGAGCGGATGGAGCTTGTGCGGGGACTCTCGGGATCGCTTGAGAACGTCAAACGCCTGCAAAGCCAATTCGTGCAGTCTGAAAAGCTGGCTTCGCTCGGGCAGCTCGCCGCGGGAGCGGCGCACGAAATCAATAATCCGCTCACGGCGATTCATGGTTACGCCGACCTATTGATCGGGGAGAATGCGGCGAAAACGCGGCCGCATGTGTTGGGCGAAAAAATACAGCAGCAGGCGCGACGCACGAGAGACCTGGTGACGAACCTGCTGAGCTTCGCCCGCCAGGTGCCGACCGAAAAACAGCTCCTCGATCTCAAGGCCGTGCTCGCAGGGGCCTTGCAACTGCGCAATTTGGATCTGCAGGAAAAAAATATCCGCATCGAGTTCGGCCATGAAAACGTGCTTCCGGGCGTGCGCGGCGATCCGAACCAACTCTTGCAGGTTTTCCATCACCTGATTCGCAATGCCGTGGACGCCATGGAGACGTCGGGCGGAGTGCTGACGATCCGCGCGCTGCGGGAGGGCGGCAACGTGGTGGTGGAATTTTCGGACACGGGGCCGGGCATGAAGGAACCGGAAAAGGTTTTCGATCCCTTCTATACGACGAAGCCGATGGGCAAGGGAACGGGCCTTGGGCTGAGCATCTGCTACGGCATTCTGCAGGAGCACGGCGGACGCATCATGGCATTCAACCGCTTGGAAGGCGGCGCGACGTTCCGGCTGGAACTGCCGGCCGTGCTCGCATTCTTCCCTCAGGCATCCACGCATCCCGCAGCTTCGGGCGTCCCGAAGTAGCGAATTCCATATTGCAGGGCGCGCGGATGCCGCTGCATGCATCATCGCGGCCATCGCCAAGCGGTGCCATTTATTCGGATCGCGCTACGACCGGATAAGGGGGCCTGCTATAATCGCGCGCCATGACGCGACCGGCCTTTCAAGCACCGCGATACATTGTGGTCGAAGGGCCCATCCGCGTGGGGAAATCCACGCTGGCCAGGGCGCTGGCGGAGCGGCTGCACGCGCGGCGGATCTTCGACTGCGAGGGCGGCGAGAATCCCTTCCTTGCGGATTTTTACGATGAGAAGCCGGGGGCGGCATTTCGCGCGCAGATGTATTTTCTGTGCGAACGGCGGCGTCGGCTCGCCGAGGGGGGCCTGGAGGACGGCGCGGGGCCCGTGGTGAGCGATTTCCTCTTCGAGAAAGACAAGATTTTCGCCTACATCAATCTGGACAACGAGGAACTGAAGCTCTACGAAAAATATTTCGCCCTGCTGGCGCCGCCGGTGCGCGCGCCCGACCTGGTGATCTATCTTCAGGCGAAGCCGGAGGTGCTGCGCAAGCGCGTGACGAAGAAGGCCGATCCCTCCGAAACGGAAATTTCGGCGGAATATCTGGAAGCCGTCGCAAGCGCCTACGAGCACTTCTTCTTTCGTTATGCAGCAGCGAATCTTCTGGTGGTGGATACTTCGGAGATTGATTTCGTCGAGCGCAGCCAGGATTTGCAGGAGCTTTTGGAGCGTCTGCGGCAGCCCGTGAAGGGTACGCAGTATTTTCTCCCGCTGGGCCGAAGCTGACGCCCGGGGGAATGGCGCAATCCGGGACGGGTACATTCGCCGCGTTCCGCGAACGAATGGGTGGGGTCGGCACCGCCCCGGGCTGCGTCACGAAGCAAGCGTTTGCGCTGAAACGCGCGCGACTCTTAGGCGGCCTGGACCGGTTTGGTGAGCTGGTGCCGCCATCTTCCGAGCGTGCGGTTCACCGGGTGGCCGCGGTGCAGAAACGAAAGAACCGGCTCGCGCCGCGTGCCGATTTTCTCGAGGGCGCGGCGAATTCGAAAATCGCGGCCCGCCGATGCCAGCCCTTTTTCCAGCACCTGAATGGCTTCCTGGGGACGGCCGGCCCGCTGATAGACCTCCGCCAAATTCAGATACAGCTGAGCGTGGTTGTGGCGCATGCCCAGCGCTTCCTGACACAGGGCCTCTCCATCGCCAAAACGGTGTTCGGCAAGCACAGCGAGCAAACCGGTGTAGGAGAGATAAAAGGGATTTTTGGGGGCGATACCAAGGGCGCGGCGGGCGTGCATGAGCGCGTCTTCCGGGTTGCCGTCACGGAGTTGTTTCAAACATTCCTTGAAATCCGTCATGCCGGCATCCATCGGGGAAGTGGTTCCGATCCAATGGGACATCGTTTCCCTCCTTGCCCCACGAGGGGCGATTGATGCTGAGGTTAGTGCCGGGGTTGCCCGAGGGGAATAGAACTCGGGGCCAGATTTCGTTCTGGTACTAATTCCTGTACGAAGTGACAGGTCGAATAAAATTCGATAGTCGTTTCCGCGCCAAACAGCGCCCCACCTTTGAGTCGCCGTGCTACAATCCCGGCTCCTGTTGACTCAAATGCCCGACACTCCAGCCAGCGACGGGACCGGCCTTGAAGTGATTGCTCCGGGCGGCGCCCGCCATTTCGCCCCTATCACGGAGACGCCCTTCTATATTGGCCGTGGCGGAGAAACCAAAAGACACCTGCAGATCGCCGATCCCCGGATTTCCCGGCAGTGTGCCGCCATCATTTCAGAGGATGGGCAATACTATCTCGAAGATTGCGGCCAGCGTCACGGTATTTTCCTTAATGGCGAAAAGGTTACTCGCCGCGCCCTAAACAACGGGGACGTGATCACGTTTGGCGTCCCTAATTTCTACGAGCTGATTTTCCGTTCGTCGTTCTCGAGCGATACGACGCTGCTGCCGGAGCTTCTGAGCCGCATGGGCGACATTCCGAGCGGCAAAGGGCCGAGCGGCCTCCACAAACTCAATCTGCTGCTTGAAGCCACCACGCTTCTACATTCCATGCTTCCGCTCGATGCCGTGCTCGACGCCATGCTGGACCACGCCATCGCCATCACCGATGCGGACCGCGGGCTGCTGCTGGCAACGGATTCCGCGGGATCGCTCCAGGTGCGCCGCGCCCGCAGCCGAGGGGGCAAGCACTTAGCGCCCGGGGAGGTCGCTCCTAGCCAGACGGCGCTGCGCCAGGCTCTGGAACAACAATCGAGCGTGATCACGGAGGATCTGGCGCAGGCCGGCGCCGATCTTCAGGCGGCGGAGAGCGTGATGTTGCAGCGGCTTCGCGCCGTAGTTGTGATTCCGCTCTATGCGATGCCCCGCGGCGCCTCGACGGAGTCCGGAACAGAGGGCCAGCGCGGCGATTTTCTCGGCCTCGTCTATCTTGATTCCCGGCGTCCATTTGCATTTTCGAAGCTCGACCGCCGAATCCTCGATGCCCTCGGCCTTGAAGCCGCGAGCATCCTGCATAACGCGCATTTGGCCGAGCGCGAGCGGGGACGGCTGCTGCTGGAGCAGGAGATCGGATTCGCGCGCGACATCCAGCAGGCGCTTCTTCCGCGCGGGTTCCGCGATTTCCCTCATCTGACCGCCAGCGGCTTCAATCTCCCGTGCCATACCGTGGGAGGCGACTACTTCGACGTTTTTCCCGTGAGCGAGGAGCGCACGGCGTTCCTGATCGCGGATGTTTCCGGCAAGGGGCTGGGCGCGGCGTTCCTGACCACGATGCTTCAGGGCGCGCTTTCCGGCATGACCATCGGCGCCGAGCCGGCGCGCGTGTTCAACCACATCAATCAATTTCTGTGCGAGCACGCCGAAGTGGGCCACTATGCCACCATGTTTTTCGGAGTGCTCGACCGCGCGGGCCATCTCGAATACATCAATGCGGGCCATCCCTCGCCATTCCTTTTGCGCCGTGGCGAGATTGCGGAGCCCTTTACGGAGGGTTCTTTCCCGGTCGGCATGGTCCCCGGAGCCGAATACGCCGCCGCGCGGCTGAAACTCGAGCCGGGCGACACGCTCATCCTCTTCAGCGACGGAGTGAGCGAAGCCATGGATCCCGACGAGGAGATGTTTGGACTTTCTCGCTTCCGCGAGGTTCTTGCCGGGCAGAGCGAAGCGTCGCTCGCGGAACTTCAGGAGACGGTTCTCGAATCGGTGAAGAATTTCACGCGTGGCGCCAGTCAGGCGGACGATATAACACTTCTTCTAGTGCGCTACCGCGGCGTGGGAGCGTAAGGCTCGCACGCACAGGGTTGGAAATTCCTTCACGTCAACGCAAGGATTCCCTAATGCGCGAGGTCGGATGCGAAGACCAGGCGGATGCCGCGGGCTTCGAGGCGCGGGAGGCCTTCGGCGAGAGCGGCGATGGTCTCGGGGTGCGGATGGCCGATGGCGATGGCGGAGCCGTCGCGGAGGGCGGCGCGGGCGGCGAGATCGAGCTGCGCGAGGACGGCTTCGCGCGTGGCGACGTCGTCGAGAAAAACTTTGCGGGAGGCGGCGCGCACGCCGGAGCGTTCTGCGGTGGCGTAGGCGACGGTGGCGGCCGTGGTGCGGCTGTCAATAAAGAAGAGCCCGCGCGCGCGCAGGTCCGGCATCAACGCGGCCATGAGCGCTGGGTCGGCTGTGGCGCGGGAGCCTTGATGATTGTTCACGCCTGCCGCGTGCGGAACGGTTTCAAGCATGGCACGAAGGTCCGATTCGACCTGCTCAGGATTCATGCCCACGCGCAGCTCAATCGGCTCGGGCGTTACACCTTCGGACGGCTCGCCTTCGGCCTCCGATTGCATGGGCATGTGCAAGATGACCTGGTCGCCGCGGCGGTAGACGGCGTCGGCAACTTCCGTTGAAAAGGGCAGGTGAGGAATTACGGAAATCGTAAGAGGAAAGGGGAGCGCGAGGAGGGCATCGGCGGAGGCGCGGTCGTGGCCCAGATCGTCCACGATGATGGCAAGCTGCGGATTCCCGCGAGCGGGCACGAAGGGCCGGCGCGAGGAAGCGGCCAGAGGTACTGCCGCAAAAATCGAGTGCGTACGATTGCCGTGGAAGGCGAGGTCAAAGCGCACGCCATCGCTCGAAGAAATTTCGGTGATGGATAAACCGTGCGCGCGAGCGATTTCGGCGAAGGATCGCCTCAAGGCATCGGTCTGGGAGGGATCGGCGGGCGATACATAGATAGCGTCATAGGAGCGGGGGGGCAGCCCGGGGACCGCGGACGGCTGAATTTCGGGGCGAATCGTGATTTCAGATTTGCGCTGGGTGACATCTTGCGTGGCAGCAACAATTTCCCGGGTGATGGAGCGGAGCTGGGCGGTGGTAAGAGATTTTTTCGCGCAACCGGAGAGAACGAGAATAATAGCGATGGCGACGAGAACAGCGACGCGCGGCGTGGCCACGATGGACTACGCAGCCTTGGGTTGCGCGCTTGCGCTCTCGAGAATATCCACGGCTTTTTTGACCACGGGGTCGTCGAGCGAACTCGAAGGAGCAGGAGGATATACATCGCTGACGGAGGCGACATTGTCCGTGGCAGGGGCGACTTCGTCGGTAGGCGCAATTCCTTGCACGGGAATTTCGGTCGCATTGGGCGTGTAGTAATTCGCCACGGTGAGAACCAGGGCCGAGCCGTCGTCGAGCTGGATGAGCTTCTGCATGGAGGCTGTGCCGTAGGTGCGGTCGCCGACAGTCTCACCGCGGTGGTTGTCCGCGATGGCGCCGGCCACAATCTCGGCAGGTCCCGCGGTTGAGTTGCCGATGAGCACGGCCATGGGCAGCTTCCAGACGACCTTCGAGGGGTCGGCGGAGGAGACCACAGGAGTGACAGTCTGGCCCTTGAGCGTGGTGATGGTGCCCGAGGAAAGGAACAGTTGCGCGGTGGAGATGCCCTCGGCATCGTCGCCGGAGGAGCAATCGCGGAGGTCGAGAATCAGTTTGCGCGCGCCCTGATGGGAAAATTGCGCGAGCGAATCGTGAATCTGCTTGGTTACGCCATCACTGAATTCGGATACGCGCAGATAAGCGATGCCGTCCTGGAGATGGTCTTCGACGAGCTTCGGCGCGGGAACCTTGGCGAGAGTGATTTGCGCATCCTGGGGCTCGGGCTTGCCGCGACGAACGACGGAGAGGGTCACGACCGTTCCCGGAGCGCCGCTGAGGAGCGCCTGCGCCTGGTCCACGGACATCTGCGCGGTGGTAAAGCCGGCGATTTTTTCGAGGATGTCGCCGATGCGCAACCCTTCCTTTTCAGCAGGGCTACCGGGCAGAGACGAAATCACGCTGATATAACCGAAACGCTTTGTGAGGGCTAGACCGGCGCTGCCCGCGGACTGATTGGAGCTTTCCTTTTCGTAGTCACTGTATTCGAGCGGGCTCATGTAGCCGGACTGCGGATCGAGCGAGTCGAGCAGGCCGTGAAGAGCGCCGGAAGTGACGGAATGGATGTTGGGCTGGTCCACGTAATCGTTCTGGATGTGGTCGAGAACTTCGCTATAAGCGGTGAGGGCACGGTAGGCCTTGTCGTCCGAAGAGCGGGCGAGGACGTAGCCGGCGGTGACATAAACCATTATGAGGACCGAAAGCGTGACCACAATCTTCTTAACCAGAGGACTCATGCGTTTTCCCTTTTCTCCCTAGCGCACGCTGCGATGCGGTGCGCAACCCGCGGCTGGCCGACATTGACGCTGTTATGATGCGCGGCATGGTCCACGGGAAGTCCCATTATAGCATTGTCCATCGAGGAGCGGCCTAGTGTGCTTAAGGCGAGTAAAACTATTTGTGGGCGAAGGTGTGCTGGGGCGCGTGGAAGCCGAGCAGGTCGCCGTTGGCAACGGGGTCGGCGGCGGTGATGTAGGTTTGCGAGATGCGGTCCTGCCAGGTGAAGCGGTCCTCGTCCCAAAGAGCCCACAGGAAGCCGAGCATCAGAGTGGCGGCGGAGAGAAGGTAGCCGAAGCTGCGCCAAAGGAGCTGGCGTGTGTCGGGCAGGCTGCCGTCGAGGCGGACGATGGTGAGGCCGCGGAGCTGCATCCCCGGCGTGGCGCCCGCAAATGTGGTGAACAGGAAGAAATAGAGCGCGTAAAAAAGGTAGAGCACGGCAAAGCAAACGATGGCGTCCATTTTTTCGAAGAAGACTTGCCCTCCGAGCGACTGGAACAAGCCGAGAAATCCCGCGCACGTCAAGCTCAGGAAGAGAGCGTCGAGCAGGCCGGCCCAGCGGCGGTCGGCCAGCATGGCGACAGGGACAAGGGCGGTCTGGGGATGGGCGCGGTCGTCGGGAAAGCTCGAAAAATCGAGTTCCGGCTGGATGTGGATTTCCATGCGCTCGACATGGCGCTGGCGCGAAGAGGGCTTGGGGCGCGCTTCATTCTTCAGGACAAGCCCTTCGTGCCTCAGGGCAAGCGGGCGTTCGCGGACATCCTCTTCGATTTCCTCGACGGCATGGGATTCGCGGAAAGGAAGGCCGGACTGTGAATCGCCCGGACGCAGATGCCGGCGGCGCGCACGATAGACTTCGAGGCGGCGCGTGACTTCGACGCGCCATTCAGGCTCGGCGGGCGCGTCATTTGCGATGACGCGGCCTGCATCGCGGATAATCGCGCGGTCGTCAGCGCGCAGAACGGCAACGGCGGCCACGGGCTGTGGAGTGAGATCGCCGTTGTCGGCGGGAGCCTCACAAAACGAGCATCCGCGAGTCGCTTCGAGCAGGAGTGCGCCACACTTCGAGCAGATACGTATCACTGGTCCGTTTTGCGCTGCGGAAGTTCCAGTGAGGGAACGAGAGGGATGATAGCACGGGCGCAGGCTCGCATTCAGCGGCGAAGGCAGCGCGTGTGTGGCGTATCAGGCAACGCTGTTCAGGCGCATTGCGGGAGGGGGAGACGCGTGTTAGGCTCAGCTTTCTTTTTTGGGGAGTTGGGGGGAATTTCCCGGGCTTCACTCACGCGATGCCGAACGCGACGTTCTCGCAATCCGTCCGCAAATTCGCTCTGGTCATGGCGCTGCTTCCGGTTTTGTCCGGGGGCATGCGCGGCGCTCTGGCTCAGGGTGTTGCGCAGGGCTGGCCGAAACCTCCCGCGGCGGGCGGCGAAGCCACTCTCGAAGCGGACCAGCAGCGGCAGGCGGGCAACGTCTTTTACGCCGACGGGCACGTGGACCTGCGGTACGAGAACGTCCGGCTGCAAGCCGACCACGTGGAGTACAACGAAGAGACGCAAGTGGCCATCGCGAGCGGACACGTGCAGCTCGACTACATGACGCAACACGTGGAAGCGGATGAGGCGCGCTACGAATTGCGGACCGGCCACGGCACGTTTCAGCACGTGCGCGCAACCTTTGCCATGCAGCGGCGCCCCGAACCAATGCTCCTGGTGAGCCCGAACCCGCTCTATTTTGAGGCCGAGGAGGCGGAGCGGCTGGATGCCAACACCTACCGAATTCACCACGCGTGGCTGACGGTGTGCAAGCCGAGCCATCCGGTGTGGAAATTCTACGCGCCGGAAGCGACGGTACGCTTGCAGGAGACGGTTCATCTCGAGAACGGGAACTTCCGGCTGTTTTCGATTCCGTTGATCTACCTTCCCTACGCGACGTTTCCCGCCGGCAAAGAGCGCAATTCCGGATTGCTCTTCCCCGATATTGGAGGAAGTTCCATCAAAGGCGACATCGTGGGCGAGGGATTTTACTGGGCGCCTCTGGATTGGATGGATTTGACGGCGAGGGCCGACTACTTCAGCAAAAGGGGCTGGAGCCAGCATGGCGAACTGCGCATGCGTCCGTGGAAAGACGCGCAGCTCGAGACGGACTATTTCGGAGTGGTGGACCGCGGGCTGGCGCAACCCGTCGGCCCCGCGATCAACCAGGGCGGACATGAAGCGCATCTGCTGTTTACGGCGCTGCTGCCCGACGGTTGGCGCGCGGTGGCCGATCTGGACCAGCTCACCTCGCTCACGTTCCGGCTGGCGTGGTCGGAGACGTTCACGCAAGCGGTGAATTCGGAAGTGCGGAACACGGCATTCTTGACCAACAATTTCCGGGGGTTCAGCGTGGATTTCGCGGCGCTGAGCTACCAAAACTATCTGAGCGCGGCGTCCACGACGACCGCGCAGACTTCGATCACACTGCGAACCGCTCCGGAAGCGCGCATCAGCTCGGTGGACCAAGCGCCCTTCCAGAATCTGCCGTTCTATTTCTCGTTCGAAGGATTCGCGGACGCGGTGAGTCGCGACGAGGATGTGACGCCCTTCCACATGCCAGCCTTCGAGGCGCGAAGCGAATTCGCGCCCACGGTGACGGCGCCGCTGCATTTGGGGCCGTGGCTGAGCGTGACGCCGAGCTTCACGGTGCGGAACACGTATTACGGCGGCCAATTGGCGGGCGGCGCGTGGATCGACAACGGATTTTTCCGTGTGACCGGGGAAACGTCCGTGGACATCCGCTTCCCCGTGATCGAACGGGTGTGGGGCGGCGGGGACATAAAATGGAAGCACGTGATCGAGCCCTACGCGGTCTACAGCTATGTGACCGGCGTGAACGATTTTGGGCGCTTTGTGCGCTTCGACGAGGACGAAACGCTGACGGATACGAACGAGGTCGAGTACGGCGTGACGCAGCGGCTCTTTCGCCGCAGCGGCCCGGACGGAGCGCGTGAGCTGGTGACCTGGCGCATCGCGGAAAAATATTTCTTCGATCCGACGTTCGGAGGCGCGCTGGTTCCTGGGCAGCGGAACGTGTTTCAGACGCTCGACGCGCTGACGCCATTCGCGTTTGCCGATGAGCCTCGGCGCCTTTCGCCGATCGTGAGCGATGTGACCATCGAGCCGGGGAAAAGGTACGACACGCAATTCATCGTGAATTACGATCCGGAGCGGAACCGGCTGACGGCCGTCGGAACGCTTCTGAAAGTGAAGCCGTACCGGGAGTCGTTTCTGACGTTGGCGCAATTTTCCACGCTGAATCTTCCTACGAATCCCATGCCCGTTCCTGCGAATTTCCAGCAGCGGTCGAATCAAGTGCGGGCGCTCGTGGGTTACGGCGATTTGACGCGGCCCGGATGGAACGTGACGTTCGGCGCGAGCTACGACATCACCCAGGAGGCATTCCAGAACCAGATCGCCGAGTTCAGCTACAACGGCAAGTGCTGCGGCGTGGGGTTCGAATACCGGAAATTTTCTTTCGGGACGATCCGCAACGAGAATCAATTCGAGATCGTGTTCCGCATCGCCAACCTGGGTTCCGCGGGGAACCTCCACCGGCAGGAAAAACTCTTCTGAGATCCATCGAGGGATGGGGCTCGAAAAACGGAACCGAGAGAGCATTTTGCTGAGTCGGAAACGGCCCGGGCGCGTCCATATATAATGGAAGCGGTGCGGGCAAAGAAGGAGCCGCGAGCGGCGCTTCTTTGAGGGATTCGCGCGGGACCGCGGAGGACTGAGAGAGCGAATGGAAGTCTCCATATTGGCGGCATTTGTTGCGGGACTGGTTTCGTTCCTTTCGCCGTGCGTCCTGCCGCTGGTGCCGGGATATATTTCCATGCTCTCGGGCATCGGCGTGGAGGAGCTGAAGCAGGGCCACACGCCGCGCGGCGGATTGCTGCGATCCGCGCTGGCTTTCGTGATTGGGTTCTCGATTGTGTTTATTGCGTTCGGTGCGTCGGCGAGCGCCGTGGGTTCGTTCCTGGTGCGTAACCGCACTCTGCTCGCGCCCGTTGCCGGTGCTTTGATCATGCTCTTTGGACTGCACCTGATGGGCTGGCTCGGCAGAATAAACGTACGCGCGGGATTGATCGTCGGGATTTTGGCGGTTGCGGCGGGCGTGGCCCTCGAACGCGCTCCGGGGCTGGCCGGGGCGGAGGTGAAGCCCATCCATTTCTATGCGGCGGCGATTATCTTTCTGCTGGGCCCGTGGCTCACGCGCTGGCTTAACCGCGACGTCCATTTCCGCCACCTGGGCGGCCAGCCGGGAATCGTGAGCGGCTTCCTGATGGGATTTGCATTCGCGTTTGGCTGGACGCCGTGCATCGGGCCGATCCTGGCCGGAGTGCTGGCGATAGCCGCGACGCGCGAAACGATAGGCCAGGGCGTGTTTCTGTTGGCATGCTATTCGGCGGGGCTGGCCATTCCGTTTCTGGTCACGGCGCTGGGCGTGGGAGGGTTTCTGCGATTTTACCAGCGGTTCCGGAAACATTTGCACGCGGTGGAAGTGTTGAGCGGCATTTTGTTGCTGGGGATCGGCGGGCTGGTGTTCGTGAACCGGCTCGCGTGGCTTTCCGGGAAACTCGGGTTTCTCGGCCGGTTTGCGAGGTGATGGAGCTTTGACGATGAAGATGCGTGCGGCCGCCTACGTGCTTTTTCTCGCGCTGCTCGTTGTGGCGGCGAGCTTCTACGGGTGGAAATCGCGCGCCGCGTTTCGCAAGTGGCAGGCGGCAGGTGGCGCGAGCACGTCATCGCTTGGGAATGAGCCGGACGTAACGTTTGCGAATTTGCAGGGGCAAAGCGAAACGCTTGCGAGCCTGAAGGGCAAAGTGGTGCTCGTGAATTTCTGGGCTACGTGGTGCGATCCGTGCAAGGAAGAAATTCCAGGCTTGATGGAACTTCAGGAAAAATATGCCGGCAGGGGATTCACCGTGCTGGGAGTGGCGATGGACGACGACGGGAAAAGCGTGGTGCAGCCCTTCGTCCAGAAGACGCAGTTCGACGTAGGTGGACGCTCGATGAACATCAACTATCCCATTGTGTTGGGAGACGACGACGTGGCCACGAAGTTCGGCGGACTATTCGGCTTTCCCGTCAGCTTTCTGATTTCGCGCGATGGCAAGGTGGAAAAGAAATACCTGGGAGAATTGACCGAGGACGAAATGGAGAAGGAAATCGAGGGGCTGCTGTGATTCCGCCGCCGCGACGCCACGTGCTGAAGGCGGCCGTACGCGGGACGCTCCTGCTGATTGCGGTGTGCGCAACATTCGTTACCGCTGGAAGCGGGCTGCGCGCGCCGCAGGATAGCAGCGGCTTGCCCGCACCTTCGGCGGTCGTCCAGCCGCATGTCTATGTGTCGCTCGATCCTGTGCCCCGCGAAAGGGAATTTGAAGTGGCGGTCCAGGCGGAAATCGCACGCGGATTCCATGTGAACTCGCACACGCCGAGCGAGATGTACCTGATTCCGACGACGCTCACTCCGAATCTTCCCGCCGGAATTCGATTGGACGGAACGATTTATCCCCCAGGGCAGCTCGAGAAATTTCCGTTTTCGCCGGGCGAGCCGCTGAGCGTTTACACCGGCAGAGTGACGATGCGCCTAAAGCTTTCCGCCGATGCTCATGCGCCGCTGGGCGCAACCGCAATTCGCATGACGCTCCGCTATCAAGCCTGTAACAGCACCACGTGCCTGCCGCCCGTGAATCTCCCCGTGAGCGTGCGATTGGAAATGGCCGCGGCGGGGACCCAAGGACGCGCAGCACATCCTGAGATTTTTGGTGCGGCTTCCGCGAAATAACTGGCCTTGGAAATGGCAGAAGGGCACAGCCTGTCCCAGCGGCTAAAGCCGGCTCATATGGATTGCATCGGTATGACTGAAGTCATACCCTGACACGGAGATTCTCCGACCCCGACGTTCCCTGACACGAACCATTTACGAAACGGTGTGGCTTCTAGTGCGCGGAGATGAAGGGCAGAGCGCGGCGGAGGCGGGCGACGACGCGCTCTTGGCCGAGGACGACCATGGTCTCGAAGAGCGGCGGGGCTACGGCGCGGCCGACGATGGCGACGCGCGTGGCGTTAATCAGCAGGCCCGCTTTCACGCCTTCGGCAGCCGCGATGCCGCGCAGCGCGGCGTCGCACGCATCGTGGTTCCATTCCGGCAGGGCGGCGAGAGAGTCAGCCAATTTTCCGAGCAGGGTGGGCAGGCCCGGCCTACGCGTTGAGTCTGCTCCGGCGGGCAGGCGCTCTTCCTTCCAGAATTTCCCACGCGCTTCGGCATCGTAATCGAAATCGTCGGTGAAAAACGCGCGCGCCCAGCCGGTAAAATCCCCGAGCAGCCGCGTGCGTGGACGAATCAAGTCCACAGCGCGCGCGAACCACGCGCGGCCTTCGCCGGCCCAATCCTCCCGCCAAAGTCCCGCGCGCTTTAATTCCGCTTCGACATAGGGCAAAAGCTCCTCGACCGGAGGTTTTTGAAGATACTGCGTATTGAACCACTCGAGCTTGGGGCGGTCGAAGATGGCGTTGGTGCGGCTGACGCCGGAGAGAGAGAACCGTTCGATGAGTTCAGGCGTGCGAATGAATTCGGAATCGTCTCCCGGAGACCATCCCAGCAGCGCCAGAAAATTGCGAAAGGCTTCGGGAAGAAAGCCTTCCTCGGCGTAGGAGCCGACGCTGGTGGCACCGTGGCGTTTGGAGAGCCGCGTGCGGTCGGGCCCGAGAATCAGCGGAACGTGCGCGAAGATGGGCGGTGCGGCGCCGAGCGCCTGGTAAAGCAGCGCCTGCTTCGGCGTGTTCGAGAGATGGTCCGCGCCACGAATGACGTGCGTGATGCGCATATCAATGTCGTCCACCACCACGCTGAGTTGGTAGGTGGGCACGCCGCTCGAGCGCAGCAGAACGAAATCCTCGATTTCGGCGTTCTGCACCTCGCGCGGGCCGAACACGGCATCGTCGAAGCGAGTGACGCCGTCGCGAGGCACGCGGAAACGGATGGCGCGCGGGAGGCCTTCCTTTTCCCGGGCGGCGCGATCCTCGGCGGTCAAATCCCGGCAGGGACAGGGAGCGGCTTTATGGGCTTTGGAGGTTTCGTCATCGCCTTCCTGTTCATCGACGGGTGCCGCGGCATCCGCGCCGGCATAGGCCGCAGGCTTGCAATAGCAAGGGAAAGCCGCACCGGAGGCGAGCAGGCGTTCGGCGGCCACGCGGTACATCTCATTGCGTTGCGACTGGAAAAACGGGCCCTCGTCCCATTCGATTCCAAGCCATTTCAATCCGGCAAGAATCCCTTCGACGAGTTCCGGGCGATTGCGTTCGGCGTCGGTATCCTCAATGCGCAGGAGAAGCACGCCACCCTCATGGCGCGCAAATAGCCAATTGAAAAGAGCGGTTCGTGCGCCGCCCACATGGAGGTAGCCGGTGGGTGAAGGAGCGAAGCGAACACGCGGTTTTTGTGGAGTCATTCGGTTTGGATACTTTCCGGATCTCGGAGTTGCACATCTTAGCGGAATGGACGGCCAAAATCGAGTCGCGCCTGAGCGCTAGTGCAAGAAACAATGGCAGTTGGCACCCGGGGGCCCGTTGGCCACCGGCCACGGCAGGTCAAATAGCTATATTAGGGACGGCTGGCCGTATGCCGCCGACCGAAGTGAAGACTTTGGGATCGCGCAGGTTCCCCAAGAAACCAAGAGGTTGACCCCCACGAAACGACCCCAAGGCGGGCAGCAGGCAGCCTGTCATTTTTCTGCTATCCTCGACGCAAGTCTTCAGGACCATGGAAACGGAGCGTTGGTTAGTGAGATACATTGACGCGAGTGGGATCGTGCTGCCGGCAAGCTCTTTTCTGCTCGCGGCATTTTTTGCCTATGTTTACAGGCAGAAGCGACAGCGATACCTCCTCGTGTGGTCCGCCGGCTTGATGGTGATTTCCCTTCTTCAGCTGGGCGCTCTTCCTGGTGCGTGGGGCATGTCGTCGCGCTGGTTGCAGGCGCTGAACGCATGGCTCGTGACGGTCGCGGCGCTGTTTTTTTACTGTGCTGCACGGCTCTATTCCCGGCAGAAGACGGCGATTTGGGCTGTGATTGTCGCGGGCGGGGTCGCCGCTGCCTGGTCTTTCGCCTACGTCTATGGATATGTGGGAGTTCCGGTGTTGCTGGGCGGCGGGCTGGCGTTTTTCGTGGTCGGATGGACATTCTGGCAAGAGGGACAGAAGCAGGAGTCGCGTGCGGAGCTGCTCCTAGCGCTCACGTTCATCGCGGGAGGGTCGCTGTGCGTGGCGTCCGTCCTTCAGCCCCGCATGGCGGCGCTTTCAGGCATACGGCTGGGCCAGTTTACGTTCCTGCCTCTGCTGTTCGGCGGGGTGCTGATGGTGATGGCCGTCTACGAGGAAGAGCGGCGGCGCGTGGAACGAAATATGCTGGCGCTCTCGAACCTGAACCTGGCGGCATCGAGCTTCGCCGGCGGCGATATACAGAAAATGCTGGGCCAGGCGCTGGATCGAGTCCTAAAAGTGGCTCGCATCCCGGCCGGCGCGCTCTGCATGAGTTATGGCGAGCCGAACGGCCCTTCGTCCGTGGTCGCCACGGGCCTGGGCGAGGAATTTTGCTCCGCCATTCAAGAGTTCCGTCTGGATGAGTATGTCATTTCGCTAGTGGCCCGCCTCGGCGGACTGGTGGTGATGCGCGATCTCGCGTCCGACGCGGCTTGGGAAGCACTCGAGAAAGAGGAACCGTTTCGCCAGTCGCGCCAATTGCTGCTCCGGCAGAAATTGCGCACGGTGGTCGGCATCAGCGTGCAGGCGAAAGACCGCGTTTTCGGAGTGCTGCTGCTGGGAACCCAGGATCAGCGCAATTTCACGCCCGCGGAACTGCGCCTGCTGTTGGCGCTCGGCCACCAAATCGGCATGGCCGTGGAAAACAGCTTTCTCATTCAGCAGATTTCGCGCCGCAGCGAAGAGTTGCACCTGCTGAATGAAGTGGGACGCGCGCTCAGCTCCACGCTCGATTTGGACGCGCTGCTGGAGCGCATTTATTCGGAAATGAGCCGCGTTCTCGACGTAAGCTGCTTCTACATCGCCATCCATGACCCCAAAACCAAGGACGTCCGCTACGAAATCGAAATGACCGATGGCGAGCGCGTCCCCAAGCGGTCGCGCCCGACGGGCAACCACTTGGTCGAATATGTGGTCCGCGCCGGGCAGCCGCTTCTGATACGCGAAAATTTCCGGGAAGAGACGAAACGGCTCGGCTTCGAGTCTCTCAGCGTCCACGGATCCATTTGCGCCGTGCCTTTGATTCTTTACGACCGCATCGTGGGAGTGGTGGCGGTGCACAGTTCGCGCGAGCGGATGTTCGACGAGGGCCACGCCGAGCTTCTGCGCGTGCTTGCAAGCGAAGCGGGAATCGCCATCGAGAACGCGCGGCTGTTCGCGGAGGAGCAAACGAGATCGCGCCATTTGGAGCTGATCAACAGCGTGTCGCGGCACGCCATCACCACGCTCGACTCCGAAGAGATTCTGGGGAAGATCCTGGCCGAAATCGAGAATCGCGTGGCGTATGACCACTTCGGCATCGCCATTCTCGATTACGCGAGCAAGGAACTGGTCGTCCAGACCGAAGCTGGGGCGCGGCGGGAGGCCCAGGGGCGTCGCATCCCGCTGGGCGAAGGGCTGGTCGGCCAGGTGGCGCGCACCGGGCAGATGGCGTTCGTGCGCGAGGTGAACGCGGCGTCGCCTGCCACGGTCCTCCCGGAATCCGTTTCCGCCATCGCTCTGCCTGTGTCGTACACGGACCAATTGCTGGGCGTGCTCTATTTCGAGTCCACCGAACCGCGCGATTTCCCCGGACCGGAAGTCCTACTGCTGCGGACGCTGGCGGACCTTTTTGCCGGGGCCCTGCACAATGCCGTGACCTTCCAGAAAGCCCAGGAGCAGGCCATCACGGACGGTCTTACCGGCGTGAAGACACACCGCTTCCTGATGGAGGCGCTCTCTTCGGAATGGAAGCGCTCAACGCGCGCGAATCGCCACTTCTCCCTGGTGCTGATGGACCTCGACAGCTTCAAGTTCGTGAACGACTTCTATGGCCATCCGGAAGGGGACGTGGTTCTTCAGCGCGTGGGCCATATTCTGGAACAAAATTGCCGACGCTCCGACGTCGTGGCCCGCTATGGCGGGGATGAGTTCGTGATCCTGATGCCGGAAACCAGCGTCGAGCAGGCCCGGCAGCTCGCGAGCAAGCTTCGTGGGTGGGTCGCCTCCGACACGGTGCTGCGCGAAAAGAACGTCACGGCCAGCTTCGGGATTGCGGGCTTCCCGGTGCACGGCTCGACTCCCCAGGAGCTGATCCAGGTGGCGGACTCTTCCATGTATGTCTCGAAGCATCAAGGCGGCAATTCCGTCTCCATCGCGGAGCAGGGCGATCCGAGCGACCGCAAACGCTGGAAGAAAGACGTGCTGGAAGCCTATCTGGGTGTCACGCTCAAACGTCAGTTTTCGACCGGCCCGCGGGCTTTCGAGGAGATTCATCGCCGTCTGGAGCAGTTTACACGTTCGCTGAACGAGCAAAACCCGGGCGGCTCCGGCGATGGTCTGTCATCCACCATCGTCGAAACGGTCACCTCTCTGGCGTTCGCCATAGACGCGAAGGATCACTACACGGAGGGGCACTCCCGGAAGGTGTCCGCTTATGCGGTGATGATCGCACAGGCGCTGGGCATGAATCCGGCGGAAGTCGAGGAGATTCGGCTGGCGGGCCTGCTCCACGACATCGGCAAGGTGGGGATTCCCGAGGCCATTTTGAACAAGGCCGCGCCGCTCGATGCCTCCGAATGGGAAACGATGAAAACGCACACTGAACTCGGCGCCAAAATTCTCGAGCCGCTCGGACCCATGGCCCGCATTCGCGAGATGATTCGCCACCACCACGAGTTCTATGACGGCACCGGCTATCCTGCCCGTCTCGAGGGCCGGCAGATTCCGCACGGGGCGCGCGTGATCGCCATCGCCGATGCCTACGACACGATCACGTCCGATCGCATCTACAAAAAGGCGCGAACCGCCGACGATGCCTTCGCGGAACTCGAACGCTGCGCCGCAAACCAGTTCGATCCGGAAATCGTACGCGTGTTCATCGAGACCATGCGGCGCGCTCCCCGGCCCACGTTCGAATCGGGCGTGAGTTCGTTCCCACACAGGAACACTTCCACTTCCACGCTTTAAGGGGATTCTGGACGCGCACGGTAAGGGCTGCTGCTTTGCGGGCGGCCATTCAAGCCGTCTTTCACGAGCTGCCGATGAGAATCCCGACGGCGAAGACCAGGCCGCCGCCTACGATCACTTGAAGGGCTGAGGAAAAAAGCGGCTGTTCCATGTAGCGGTGACGCACGTAACTGATAATCGCCAGTTCGACAGCCACGACAAAGACAGCCACGGTGAAGGCCACGTGGAAATTCGAGATCAAGAAAGGCAATGTGTGTCCGAGGCCGCCCGCAGCCGTCATCAGGCCGGTGATCGAGCCGCGCACAATGGGGCGACCACGCCCGGTTAGCAAACCGTCGTCGGAAAGGGCCTCCGAAAAAGCCATGGAAATGCCGGCGCCAATCGAAGCGGCAAGGCCGACCACGAAGGCGTCCCATGTCTTGTGGGTGGCGATAGCGGCTGCGAAGATCGGCGCGAGCGTGGAGATGGAACCGTCCATCAATCCCGCCAGGCCCGGCTGGATGAATTGCAACATGAAGACGCGGCGGCGCGTTTTATCTTCCTCACCCCTGGCCGGAACACCCAGATGTTTCGCTTCGAGCGTCTCGGCAAAATCGAAGTGCTGGCGTTCGGCCTCCGCCAGATCGCCGAGCAGCTTTCGCGTCGATGCGTCGGACACCCTCTCGATGGCGCGCTCGTAGTACCGCAGCGTTTCCGATTCCATGAGTTCCACTTGCTTTCGGACGGTATTGATTCCGAGCGGACGCACGCGCCACACAGGACGGCGTTCGGGAAAGCCCTTCACGTCCTGGCGGCGGATCAGCGGAATATGCTCGCCGAAGCGCGCCTGGTGCAACTCGATCAAGCTCTGACGATGCCGTGACTCCTCGACCTGCATTTCCTCGAAGACCTTCGCCGTGGAGGGATAGTTTTCCCGGAGCCCTTCGGCGAATTCGCCAAAGACGCGGCTATCCTCTTCCTCGAGCTGTATGGCAAGGGCCAGGATCTCCTGCTCGGTGAGGTCCCGGAAACTTCTTTTAGCCATGACGATTTCCCCCGCAAGGACGGATGTCAGGCTACGATTATATGCGCGGAAGGGCGAAAAATGCGCGTGCGGCTCGCGCGCCGGCGGACGGACCGATTTCCCCCTGGCTGTGCCTCCCAGTGATGACGCCGGGGCATGCGCAGTGGTATCACAGATATTGGAATCCGGGCACCAGAGGTGAATCGGAAATGGCAGAGACACTCGGCTTCATCGGTTTGGGAAATATGGGCGAACCCATCGCCGCAAATCTGCTGAGCGCGGGATACGGATTGCGAGTTTACAACCGCACGGCCTCGAAGGCCGCCGCGCTCGCGGCGAAGGGCGCTTTCGTCGCGGCAAACGCCGCTGAAGTCGCGTCACCGGCAGGGATCGTTCTCACCATGGTTGCAAACGACCAGGCTCTCGAGGAAATTTGCCTTCCGGCAGGCTCCTTCGTCGAAAGACTCGGCTCCAGCGGTATCCACATTTCGGTGAGCACGATTGCTCCGGCCACGGCGCGCCGCTTGATCGAGCACCATGCCAGACACGGGGTGGAATTTGTCTCCGCGCCGGTTTTCGGACGTCCGGACGCGGCCGCTGCAAAGCGACTGTGGGTTTGCGTCTCCGGACCTGCCGCGGCCAAAAAGAGGACGCAACCGATTCTTGCGGCGATCGGCCAGGGAGTTTTCGATTTCGGCGAAGGCGCGGGAGCGGCGAACATCGTGAAACTGTGCGGGAATTTTCTGATTGCCTCCGCGATCGAGGCGCTTGCGGAAGCCTTCGCGCTGGCGGAGAAGAATGGCGCGAGCAAGCGCGAGTTGGCTGAGATGCTCGGCAAGACATTTTTCGCATGTCCCGCATATCAGACGTACGGGAAGATTATCGCCGAAGAAAAATTCGAACCCGCGGGCTTCCGGCTCGCGCTCGGGCTGAAGGACGTCACGCTTGTCCTCGAAACCGCCGCGGCAAGTGCGATGCCTATGCCGCTCGCGAGCTTGCTGCGCGATCACCTGCTCGCCGCCATGGCCAAGGGACGCGAAAATATGGACTGGACTGCGGTGGCGCTGGGTGTCGCCGAAGACGCCGGGTTGAAATAGAATGGTCGTGCGATGAAAGCGAGCATTTTGCATTCGCCCGGGCAGGTGGAAACGAATCCGCTGGATTATGCGGATGCGCCCAAGCCGCAGCCCGCAGCGGGCGAGATACTTGTGCGCGTCGAAGTCTGCGGCGTGTGCCGTACGGATTTGCACGTGGTCGAGGGCGAATTGCCGCCCCGCAAATCGCCCGTGATTCCGGGGCATCAGATTGTCGGTGTCGTGGAAGCATTGGGCGAAGGTGCACGGCGATTCCAGCCCGGAGCACGCGTAGGAATCGCGTGGCTCCATCACACGGACCAAACCTGTGAATATTGCCGCGCGGGAATGGAAAATCTCTGCGACCATCCCGACTTCACGGGTTATACGGTCAATGGCGGCTACACCGAATATGCGCTGGCCGCGGAGGATTTCGCGTACCCGCTTTCGGACTCGATTCCCAGCCAGCAGGCGGCTCCGCTGCTGTGCGCGGGAATCATCGGATTCCGGTGTCTCCGGCTTTCCGGAATCAAGCGGGGCGGGCGCCTGGCGTTCTACGGCTTCGGCGCCGCGGCGCACGTTGCCATCCAGGTAGCGCGCCATTGGGGCGTGGAAGTGTACGCGGCCACGCGAGGGGCAAATCACCAGAAGCTCGCGCTGGAGCTCGGAGCCGTGTGGGCGGGCGAAGCGGCGGCGGAGCCACCCGCGAAACTTGACGCGGCGATTGTATTTGCGCCCGCCGGAGAGCTGGTTCCCCCGGCGCTCCGTGCGCTTAAGAAGGGCGGGGTGCTCGTGCTGGGAGGAATTCACATGAGCCCCATCCCGTCATTCGATTACGACCTGCTCTACGGGGAGCGCGTGATTCGGAGCGTGGCCAACAATACGCGGCAGGACGGCGAGGATTTTCTGCGCCTCGCCGCGGAAATTCCCGTGCGCACGCAGACAACGCTCTACCCGTTGCGCGACGCGAATCGCGCCTTGAATGATCTGAAAAGCGACCGCGTGAATGGCGCGGCGGTATTGAAATGCGCGCCATGACCAGGCAACACTTCCTCAAGGAATTATCCACGGCGAGCCAAAACCGTTGACTCGCGCGCCGAAGGACGCGATGGATGTCTCCGCCAAACAGTCCGGCGGCTCACACCCAATCTGGGCGCGGAGCCGCAAGAGAGGCATGCTCCACGACGCCTTCCGCACCGGAATCACGCTAAAGGGATTCGACGGCATACTGGAAGTGGTCGGAGGCGCGCTTCTATGGTTCGTGAAGCCGCGGTCCATGGATCACATTGTTCGCTGGTTTTTTCAGCACGAGCTCTCGAGAGATCCGCAGGATTTCATCGCCGTGCACATGCTTCATGCCACGCAGCATCTCACGGGTGCGGGCAGGACGTTCGCTTCGATTTATCTTTCTGCGCATGGACTGGTAAAAATTGCCCTGGTCACCGCTTTGTGGCGCGACAAGTTGTGGGCCTACCCGCTTTCGATCTGCGTGTTTTCCATCTTCGACGTCTACCAGATCTATCGGTTCACTCACACACACTCGCTTGTGCTCCTGATCCTCACCGTGTTCGATCTCGCGGTGATTTGCCTCACCTGGCGGGAATACCGCGCGCAAAAATCGCTTCGCGGCAAATGAAGGAGACGCCATGACTGGGACCACATTCAGCATCGGCGTCGATTTTGGCGGCACCAACCTGCGCATCGCGGCGTATACGAAAGAGTCCGGGCTGCTCGAAACGATATTGCTGCACACGCGGCTCCTCGATGGCCCCGGCGCTGTGTCCTCCGATATGTCCGGTGCGATTCGCCGTTTGCTCGACCGCTACTCGCCGCAGCGCGCGCTTGCCGGAATAGGCATCGGCTCGCCGGGACCGCTCGAGCTGCCGGCGGGCCGGTTGCGGCAGCCCCCGAATCTTCCCGGCTGGGACGGCTTCGAGTTGCGCTCCACACTCGAACGAGCGCTGGGAACGAGCGTGCTGGTTGAAAATGACGCCAACGTTGCCGCTCTCGCGGAATATGCCCTCGGCAAGGGCAAGAAGTTGGGAGCCGATTCCCTGTGCATGCTCACTCTGGGAACAGGAGTGGGCGCAGGAATCATCCTGCGGGGCCAAATCTGGGACGGAATGAGCGGCATGGCCGGTGAGGCGGGCCATCTCAATATCTGGACGGATGGCGTGGCGTGCGGATGCGGCGGGCATGGGTGCCTCGAGCCGTATGCTTCCGCGACCGGCGTGCGCCGGATGGCGGACGAAAGAATCACGGGCGGAAATGCGCCGGGGCTTGCGGCCTTGCAAACGCGCCATCCTACATTCAGCGCGCAGGAAGTGGCGGAACTCGCACGGAGCGGAGATAAGGACGCGAGAGAGATCTACGAAATTGTGGGGCGGTCGCTCGGCATCGGTTTGGCGAGCCTTGTGAATGTGCTGAACCTGCCGCTCTACGTTTTGGGTGGCGGCGTGGCAGCCTCCTGGGACCTATTTTCTCCGGCGCTCTTCGAGGAACTGCGCCATCGCAGTTATGTGTACCGATTGACGATGCCGGAAATCTCCCGGGCGGAATTAGGCGCGGACGCGGGCCTGCTCGGCGCATGCCTTCTGCCATTCAGCAAAGGCGTGAGTCACGCTTGAAGAGGCGCGTCCCTCTTCGGGGGCTTCAAGCGGACCAAGAGCACGAGAAAACCGCTTATGGCCAGGGCAGCGCCGATGAAGAGCAGGCCGTCCCTGAAATTCCCGGTCGCCGCCTTCAGGTGCCCGATCCTAGAGGTCCCGAGGGCTCCACCCAAGTTGCCCAGCGAATTGATCACGGCTATTCCCGCCGCAGCCGATGTTCCCGTGAGCAAACTCGTGGAGACGGCCCAGAACGGCCCCAACATCGAAAAGGTGCAAATCGTCGCCACGCTAATAGCCGCGATCAGAGCAGCCACCGACGTGCAGTGCGCAGCAATATATAGCGCGATGCTTCCCGTAAAGGCTGGCACGGCCACATGCCAGCGCCGCTCACGCGATCGATCGGAATGGTGTCCCGAAAGGACCATCCCCACAGCCGCCGCCACGTAGGGAATTGCGACAATCATCCCTATGCGGAAGTTGCTGACGCCTGAAAGGCTGCGAATGATGCTGGGCAGCCATAGACTGACTCCGTAAGAGCCCGCGTTCAATCCGAAATACACGAATGGCAAAAGCCAAGCCCTGCCCGCCAAGAGCGTCGCAAGAAGACTCTTTTCTGCGACGGCTGGGTCCGGGTGACCCTCGTGACTTAAAGTGCTGACGAGCCACCCGCGATGCTCCGTTGACAACCAATGAGCCCTTTCCGGCGCATCCGTAAGATAGAAGAACGCCACAGCGCCCATTAGAACAGCGGGCATTCCTTCCATCAGGAACAGCCATTGCCATCCTGAGAGTCCGCCTCGGTGGATTCCCAGCAGCGCGCCGGAAATCGGGGCGCCGACAACCGCGGATATGGGACCCGCCATCATGAACCACGCCACCGTGCGCGCTCGCGCCGACGAGGGGAACCAGCACCTCAGATAAAAAATCATACCGGGGAAAAACCCGGCCTCGGCCAAGCCCAGCAGGAAACGCGATGCATAGAGCGTCGCGGGCGTGCGCACGAGCAACATCGAGGACGAAATCATGCCCCAGGCAATCATCAGCGTGGCGATCCAGCGTCGGGCACCCACGCGGTGAAGGATGAGATTGCTCGGCACCTGAAAAACGAAGTAGCCGAGAAAAAACGCACCCCCCGCAGATCCGATTACGGCATCGTCGAACCCGAGCTGCTTTCTCATCTCAAGGGCGGCGAAACCCAGGTTGGTCCGGTCAATGTAGGCGATGAGGTAGAGCAGGAACAGGAACGGAACGATTCGCCGCGTGAGGCGAGAAACTACGGCGGCTTCGATGCTGGAGTGACTCGTGGAGTTCGATGGATTCATCCGCGGTGTCCGTGCGTGCTGTGCGATCTTACGCCAGGCCCAGACGTTTGCGAACCTCCTCGACAATCTCTTCGGGGGTGCGGCTCGCGTCCATGGTGATGGCGTCCTGCGGCTCCTCGAGAATGGCAAACTGGCTGGCCAGCAGATCCTCGTGCGCGAAATGGCCGTGGCGCGCGCGCAGCCGCTCCGCAATCAATTCATAGGTGCCCTTCAAATAAACGAACGTCACGTTCGCATTTTGCGCCAGGCGCGCGCGAAAATCGCGTTCGAGAGCCGAGCACGCCAGCACCATATTGCGCCCCTCCGCGTCCCATTGCATGATGGCGTTGTGGAGCGCCTCGAGCCACGGGGCGCGGTCCGCGTCCGTCAGGGGAATGCCCCGCGCCATTTTTTCGATGTTCGCGGCGGGGTGAAAATCGTCGGCGTCCGCGAATTGCCAGCCGAGCTCGCGGGCCAGCAGCGTTCCGACCGTCGTCTTGCCAACGCCCTCGGGGCCCATCACGATTATGATCACGGGAGCTCCGAGCCGCGGCGCGGGGCGCTATTTTGCGTACACTTTCTCGTAGTTATTCCTGGAATTGATCACCGTGAAGGTGCCGTCCGTCGCGGCCGTGACCTCGATGTAGTTAGCCGCGTCGTCTTTATCGCCGAGATTCGCGATGAACTGGTCCGCGACGTTGTGATCCGCGCCCGCGTCCATGCCGTAGTGCAATTGCCACAGGTCTTCCAGCCCGGGAGAATCATGAACGATCTGCCACGCCGCCGGGGCGTCGCCTTTGTGCGGGCCATTGTCCATAATCGCGACCCGGGGGTGGAGTGCGTCCACAATAGCCCTGGAATTCGAGAGATCGTATCCATGATGAGTGACGAGATAGAGGTCCGCCGTGCCGATCAGGTTGTTCGGGCAGACAAGCTGAATTTCCTTCTGCTTGGTGAGGTCTCCCAGATCAATGAAGCGGAATTTGCCGTAGGTAATCAACATTCCGAGCGAGCGCGCATTTTCGCCGGGATCCGTCACCGCCTGCGGCTCCGATGCGCAATAAGGATTCGGCTGGCCGGCTCCTGGCAAGGACGCGGTGATTTCGTCTCCCGCGGCAGTGAGAAATTGCACGCTCATCCCCCGGAAAGGAAGATGGCCGCCGGGCTTCATCACGAAGCGCTTGGAATGCGCCGAGACTCTCAGGTACGTTGCGTAGCCCTCGCGCGTGGAATCGGAATCCTCCATATTCGGGCCATGATCCACAAATGTTCCGATTTTGATGCGGGCGGCAAGCTGCTCCACTCCCCCCACATGGTCGCGGTGATAATGCGTGATCACGAGGTAATCAATGCGCTTGATGCCCGCGGCGGCGGTGGCGGCGAGGATGCGATTGGCGTCCCGGCCATTGAATCCGGCCCATCCCGTGTCCACGAGCATGGATTCACCTCGTGGGTCAACGATCAGAGTGGATTGACCGCCTTCGACATCAATGCAATAGATTCGAAGAAATTTGGGGGGCGAGGCCCAGCCGGTGGATATCAGCGCCAAGACCCCTATGGCGCACAGAATGGACGTGCAAAGCATGCGGCGCATGGATACGCCTCCCATAATTTCCCAAGTTGTAGGCACCTTCTGTTTGACTACCATAGTGGCCGCGAGGGGCTATGTCAACGCTGGGCCATCGCATTTCACTTTTCGCCCGCGGATTGCTAGGATTGTTGCTCTTTCCAACATAGGGGCAAGGGAGATGACGCCGGATGGCTGAGAAAACAACGATCGGGATCCTGACGGGCGGCGGCGATGTGCCGGGATTGAATTCCGTGATCAAGTCCGCCGTGTACCGCGCGACGGAAATCGGGCGGAAGGTGATCGGAATTCGCAGGGGATGGGAAGGGCTGACAAACCTGACCGGTCCCGGCGACCCCGTCTACGTTCGCGAATTGACGCGGGAGAATACGCGGACGATTGACCGCACGGGAGGCACCGTGCTGCACACGTCGCGGACCAATCCCCGGCGCATTGCGGAAGCGAAGCTGCCCAAGAATTTGACCCCCGAACAGGTGAAGAAGCTGCCGTTCGACGGGAAGACATACGATTTGACGTCCGTGGTGATCGGCAATCTCGAACGGCTGGGAATCGGATGCCTGGTGGCCATCGGCGGGGACGACACGCTGAGCTTTGCTTCCGCGCTCGCCGGGGCGGGATTCCCGGTCGTGGCCATTCCGAAGACGATGGACAACGATGTGCAGGGCACGGAATATTGCATCGGATTTTCCACGGCCATCTCGCGCGCGAAGGATGCCATCACGCGGCAGCGCACCACGGTGGGCTCGCACGAACGCATCGGCATCTTCCGCATGTTCGGCCGCGACGCGGGTTTCACGGCCCTTTACACGTCCTATGTGACTTCCACGCGCTGCCTGATCCCCGAATATCCCTTCGAGCTCGACCGCCTTTGCAATCTGCTGATGGAGGACAAGAAAAACAATCCCAGCAATTATTCGCTGGTGGTGATGTCCGAAGGCGCCATCTGGAAGGAAGGGGAGGTAAAGGAGTACGGCGAAGCGGACGCCTTCGGCCACCGGAAAAAAGTGGACGTTGGCCAGATGCTCGGTGAAGAAGTGCGGCGGCGCACCGGCCAGGAAATCATGTCGAGCGACCTGACGTATGATTTGCGCAGCGGGGACCCGGACGCCATTGACCAGATCGTCGCCACCACGTTCGCGAATATCGCCCTCGATTTGATTCGCGACGGAGTGACGGGCCGGATGATCGGAATCCAGAACGGATGCTACGCGCACGTGCAACTCCCGCCGCTCTCGCTGGGCGCGCGGAAGGTGGACGTGGCCACGCTCTATAACACGGAGCGCTACCGGCCGAATTACTCGTCGAAGCTCGGCTCGCCGCTGCTGTTCGGAGGCGCCTGAGCCGAGGAGATGGCGACCGCGGATAAAGGAGTGGCGGGGGCGGCGATTTCCGTATAAAATTGAAAATCTCCGTTGGCCTAGCGACGCGATTGTGGGGGTTCGCTCCTAGATTCGCGCAGACCGGCCCGGATACAGGAGTTTTTCCAAATGAAAGAGGGCATTCACCCCGATTACCACGATGTGACGGTGCACTGCGCCTGCGGCAGCACGTTCCAGACGCGGTCCACGTTCAAGGGCCAGATGATCCGCGTGGAAATCTGCTCGAACTGCCATCCATTCTTTACCGGCAAGCAGAAGCTGATTGACACGGCCGGGCGCGTCGAGCGCTTCAACAAGAAGTACGCCGATAAAGCCGCCGCAACCGCCAAGAAGTAGCGAATTCCGTATTGGAAACAGCCGGAATTTTTGCGGGCGTGCCGCATAACTGAAATGCGCGACCGTGCCCGCCAAAGCGATGGATCCGCTTCGGCGGGCAAGCGGCGCGGTGTACAATGCGGTGAAGATGGCCACGCAATTGTCTCCCATACCCGACGCGCCGCAGGGATCGCAAGTGGAAACGGCGGCTCCGCGCGTGACGCTGCGGAATTATTTCGCGCACCCGTTTGATTCAGCGATGGCGGCGGCGCGGACGTGCTATTCCACGCGCCTCATTGGTCCCGAGGAGATCACCGAAAAGCAGCGGGTGATGATCGGCTCGGGAACGTATTTTGGCGGGCATCACACCGTCTATCAGCACGCGCACTTCGAATTTGGGCTCGAGAACGTGAGCCGGCAATTCGTCTGGTCCTTCCTGCACGCGCATCCCTTCTACAACTCGGAACAGCAGAGCCAGAGGTACGTGCGGCTCGACCGCGCGCAGGCGTACGTTCCCGAAGGGACAAATTTCGGCGCGGCCGAGCGGGCCATTTACGAAAAAGCTGTGGCGCGCGCGTGGGAGCATTACCGCGAACTTACGAAGGTGCTCGAGCCCGGCGCGCGGGCAATTTTGAGCGACATCTGGCACGTGAGCGAGATGTCGCACCCCAAGCGCGCGCAAAAGGTGGAGCGGCAATCGGAGAAGCGCGCGATCGAAGTGGCGCGGTACGTCCTTCCCGTGGCGGCGTTCACGACCATGGTGCACACGATTTCCGGCATCGTGCTGCACAGGCTGTGGCGCATGCAGGCGGCGAACGATACGCCCACAGAGGCGCGGCGCGTGATCGGCGAAATGGTTGAGCGCGTTCGCGAGGTGGATGCGCAGTTTTTCGACCGCTTCCCGAGCGAACCGATGGAGGATTTGCCGGAATGGAAAGACCCGGTGCGAGACGGCGAAGCGTTCGCGCGCGAATTCGACGCGCGGCTGGGTGGAATAACCTCGCGCCTGATTGATTATTCGCCGCGGGCGATCGCTTCGATGGCGGAGGCATATCGCGCCGTCGCGGGGCTGACCGCGGCGGAATGTCCCGACGCCGAGGCGCTCGACCGCATGCTCAACCCGGCGCGCAATCCTTATCGGCGCGAAACGCTCAACGTGGGCGTGCACGCGCCCATGATGCGTCCCCTGGACCACGCCCATTTCACATTCGCAAAGAAAATCAGCCACACGGCGGACAGCCAGGACCAGCGGCACCGCATGGTGCCCGCGTCGCGGCCGCTGCTGACGCTGGCCGATACGCGCTCGCCCGACTACATCACGCCGATGCTCGTGCGCGAAAATCCGCGCGCGCTTGAAATTTACGAGCAGGCGATGGAGGAGGCATGGGCGGCGAAGAATGAGCTGCTCGACCGCGGCGTGCCGCGCGAGTTCGCGCTTTACGTGCTGCCCAATGCCCAGGCGATCCGGCTGGTGGAGTCCGGCTCGCTGCTGCATCTGCTGCACAAATGGACGATGCGGACATGCTTTAATGCGCAGGAGGAAATTTATCAGGCGTCCATCGAGGAAGCCGGACAGGTGCGCGCGGCCTTTCCCGAACTCGGGCGCTACATCGGCCCGCCGTGCTATCTGCGCGCGGGCGTTTCGACACCCATCTGCACCGAGGGGTCGCACTTCTGCGGCGTGAAAGTGTGGCTCGATTTCCCCAACATCCAGCGGCGAATTTGATTCCCCGGAGCGGCGCTAGCGCTTCAGGATGCGCGTGACGCTGGGGGAAACGAGTTCGTAGCGGATGCCGCGCCAGCGGATCTTCCGCGTCGTAAGCGAACAGATAAAATTCCACGCAAAAAGAAACGGCACGACGGGCGCGAGCGCAATCCACACCCAACTCCACTGGTCGAGCTGGGCCTTCCAATCAGGCAGAAGCTCGCCGGCCGCGATGGTGCGGAGCGCGCCCTTCACGGCCGCGAGCAGCGGGATCACCAGAGCCACGAGCGCTAGATTGATCCACGGATCGCCCGAAATCATGGATACCAGGATGGCGATGCCGGCATAGATGAGCGTGAGCGAGTAGCTGAAGTTCGCGGCGGCGCCAAAGAGCCAGCGGCGGAATGCATAGACGCGGGCGATGAGGATTTGGCGGTTGGTGAATTCGACGAGGCCGTGAGCGGTCCAGGGATGGAGCGTGGGAGCGAGACATTCGGGGCAGAATACGATGGGCTTGCCGGCTTGTTCGAGCGCGCTCGTGAGCGCGAAATCATCGCTCGCGGCGCCCTGCCAAGCGTCGAGGACGCGCGCGTCGTCGAAGGTTCTCTTGCGAATCGCTGTGCCGCCGCCCCAGCAGAAATTTTCGCGCGGCCGGCCGAGAAGAGTCGCCACGGCGGCGTTCCAGGCGGAGGCCAGCGCGCTCGCGAAAGCGCTGCTCGCCAGGCCGCCGCTGGGGATAATCCAGCGATAGGCGGTGGTGGCGCCGATGCGCGGGTCCTGCAACGGCGCTACCAGCTTGGTGAGCCAGCCGCGCGGCAGACGCACGTCGGAATCGGTGAAAACGATGACGTCGAAACTTGCGGGAAGGGCTTCGACGGTCCGGCGGAGGTTGTACACCTTTTCAGAGCAATTTTCCGGCGGGCCGGCGATCAGGATGTGCACGGGGCGCTGGGTCGCAGCTTTTACGCGCTCGATGATTTTCAGCGCCGGATCGAGGCTGGTGGCCAGCGCGAAATAGATTTCGTAATTCGGATACTCGAAGCGTGTGAGCGCCGTGAGGTTTTCTTCGAGGCCAGTTTCAGCGCCTTTGCAAGGGCAGATGAGCGCCGTGACCGGCGCATAAAATCCCGCATGCGAGGCGAGCCGCCGTCGGACCATGCCGAACCATTGGTAGCCGTCCCACAGAGAATAGGCCCCGAGGGCGATTTGCACGATGACGAGAATGTCGAACACGAAGAGCATTGGCGCGAGAATAGCAAACATTGTGGGTGGAGTGCATCCGTTCGAGGGCTGCGCGCGCACGAATCGTGAACAGCACGCGGCAGTTCAGTTGGCGCGGCGGCGGGAGAAAACTCTGCGGAGGACGCGGTCGGCGGCGGCATCGAGTTCGAGATGAAACTTTGCGGCAGCGCGGCGGGCCTGGTCCATGAGAGAGGGATCGAGCAGCAGGGCGACGCGATCCACGAAGGGGCCGGTGGGGACGGCGCCTGCGCCGCGCGAGGGTGACCGGCGAGTTTCGCGGCCGCCAAGTTTTTCATAGAGTTCGAGATCGTGCCAGAAGTCCTGGGCGTCGTCATCAGTCCACTCGAGGGCCTGGCCGAGCGCCACGAAAAATTCCTCGCGGAAGAGATCGAGCAACGGAATGGCCAGATCGAGCCCGGCGCTCCTTTTCTGCTTGGGCTTGGTTTTGGCGCCGCGTTTGCCGCGCTTCGGTTTGCGAGGGCGCTTCGCGCCGCGCACCGTGACGCTCACCTTCCATCGGGCGGGCAAAGCGGCCTCGATGCGCAGCACCATGGAGAGAATCGCTTCGCGGCGGATGGTTTCGAGCTGTTCGCGATAGTGCGTGGGCTGGTCGGCGCGGCCAGGACGGCGATTCTCGGCGGCATACAGATCGAGAAATCGCGCGACCATCTCGTTGCGGTCGAGCGCCGCGAGGAGCAGCGCCGCGGATTCCCGCGCGCGCACGGCCAGTTCTCTGGGGCGATAAGGCATCGGAGTTTCTACCTGTACGCGAATCCGCCGCGCGCCGCAACGGGAAAAGTTGCGCACGCGCCCAAAAGAAAAGGCCCGGGAGTTCCCTCCCGGGCCTTCGCCTTGTTCGCCGTTATTTCCGGCTTCTAACTTTCAACCGCCTCTTAATGCACGGGACCCGCGATGGGCCGGTCTTCGCCGCGCGGCCCGCCCGTTACCGGGCGAACCGGCTTCTCGAACTTGCCGAGGGCGATTTCCAGCGCCTGTTCGACGTTGCGCACGAAGTGGAGCTGGATGCCTTCGAGCATGTGCGGCTGCAAGTCCTCCTTGACGTTCGGCTCATTCTCCGACGGCAAGATGACCTCGCGGATTCCCGCACGCTTGGCTCCGAGCACCTTCTCCTTGATCCCGCCGATGGGCAGGACGACGCCGGAGAGCGATATTTCTCCGGTCATGGCAACGCGCGGCCGCACCGGCCGACCGGTGAGTAGGCTGACCAGCGCAGTGACCATGGCGATGCCCGCCGACGGCCCGTCCTTCGGAATCGCGCCCGAGGGCACATGGATGTGCAGGTCGAGCTTGCGGAAGAAATCCGGGTCGACACCGTAGCTGGCGGAGTTCGCCCGCACCCAACTGAGGGCCGCGCGCATGGACTCCTGCATCACCTCGCCGAGATGCCCGGTCATGGTGAACTGTTTTCCACCGCGCATCTTGCTGGCTTCGATGAAGACGATGTCGCCGCCGACGGGTGTCCAGACCAGCCCCACGGCAACGCCCGGCTGCTTCACACGCTCCTCGACTTCCTTCTCGAGGCGGAATTTCGGAATGCCCAGCGCCTCGCGAATCACTTCGGGAGTGACGATGAGCTTGTCCATCTTCCCTTCCGCGATGCGCCGCGCCTGCTTGCGAACGAGCGTGGCGATTTCGCGTTCGAGATTCCGGACGCCGGCCTCGCGCGTGTAGTGATGAATCAGATCGTGCAAGGCTTCGTCCGGGAACTCGATCTGCTCGCCGAGAGCGATCCCATGCTCCTTGGCCTGCCGCGGGATGAGGAACCTTTTCGCAATGTGTACCTTTTCCTCCTCCGTATAGCCAGCCAGTTCGATGATCTCCATGCGGTCGCGCAGCGGCTCCGGGATGGGATCCATCCAGTTGGCCGTGGCCACGAAGAGAACCTTGGAAAGATCGAACGGCACATCGAGATAGTGATCGCGGAAAGCCGAATTCTGCTCCGGATCGAGCACCTCCATCAGCGCCGCCGAGGGATCTCCGCGGAAGTCGCGGCCGAGCTTATCCACCTCGTCCAGCATGAAGACCGGGTCGAGAGTCTCGGCGCGGCGAATTCCCTGAATGATCTGGCCGGGCAGCGCGCCAATATAGGTGCGCCGGTGGCCGCGAATCTCGGCCTCGTCGTGCATTCCTCCGAGCGAGATGCGGACGAATTTCCGCCCCATGGCTCGCGCGATGGATTTCCCGAGCGAGGTTTTCCCCACGCCGGGAGGCCCGACGAAGCACAGAATCGGTCCCTTCATACCGGGCTGGAGTTTTTTCACCGCCAGGTAATCGAGGATGCGCTCCTTCACCTTTTCGAGGTCGTAATGATCCTCGTCGAGGATGGCCTGCGCCTTGGAGATGTCAATTTCCTCGGTGCCTGTGGTCTTGGTCCACGGCAGCGAGGTCATCCATTCCAAGTACGTGCGCGCAACCATGTACTCGGCCGACGCCGGAGTCATCTTGGCAAGGCGCTTTAATTCGCGCTCGCACTCTTTCTTGGCCTCGGCGGGCATTCCCGATTCCTCGACCTTCTTGCGCAGCTCTTCCACCTCCGCCTGGCCGTCGTCGGATTCGCCCAATTCCTTCTGGATGGCCTTGATCTGTTCGCGCAGCAGGAATTCGCGCTGGCTCTGGTTCACCTGTTCCTGCACCTGCTCGTGGATCTTGCTGCGCAGCTCGAGCACTTCCTTTTCCTTGGAAAGCTCGTTGATGAGCGTTTCCAGGCGCTTGCGCACGCTGAAGGTCTCAAGCAACTCCTGGCGAACCATGGTGGTGAGCGCCGGCAGCGTGGAAGCGACAAAATCCGCCAGGCGTCCCGGCGAATCGAGCGCCGCGGCTTCGTTTTGAAGATCGTCGGAAAGCTGCGGCGAACGCGCCACGACCTCGCGGAACAGTTCCTGGACGTTGCGTTCGAGCGCCGTCAATTCAGCGTCGCGTTGGTCTTCGAGGTCGGGCTGCAGCTCCACGCGAGCGCGCAGAAACGGCTTCAGGCCCACGACTTCAAGCACACGGATGCGCTCCAGGCCCTCGAGAAATGCCACCACGTTCCCGTTGGGCATGCGCACCATTTTGTGAACCTTCGCGAGAGTGCCCACGCTGTGAAGATCCGTGCCACCGGGCACTTCGATTCGCGGATCGAGTTGCGCCACCACTCCCAACAGCTTTTCCGGCCCTTCCAAGGAGTCCAGCAGGGCCAACGAACTTTCCCGACCGACGGGAAGCGGCATCACGGCTCCCGGAAACAGAACCGTATCCCGCACGGGGAGAGTGGCAATTTCTTGTGGAATGGTTTTAATTGGTTTGGTCACCATATCCCCCTTATACAGCCAATAGAAACAAGCATCTATAGGCACCCTACCCTGGCGCCTAGAAGCTTAGATGCAAGTCAAAGAAATTAGTATCTAATATTCTTCGCGACTTTATATAAGGCGATGTGAGCGTAACACACTAAATTGTATATTGCAATGGATAAAGGAGTTACAGGATTCTATGCCATTCTATGCCTGTATATAACCGAAAACAAATCTCTTACAGATTCCTGGCAGGGGGCGAGTAGGTATGCTCGATAAGAGCGATGGCATCTTCCCGTGAGCTAAGCTTCCCATTGAGCTGAGCTTCCTCGATGGCATCGAGGATTTCCTTGAACTTGGGACCGGGGATGAAACCCAAGGCCTTCAAATCGTCGCCGGTCAGCAGGCGCGGCGGACGCACCTCTTCGGGCGGCGTCTCGGCGAGAAACCGGCGGACGAAATCATAGTTTTCGAGATGGCCGTGGCTCGAGAGGCAATCGAGGCGGTGCAACTCCAGATGCTCGTCAAAGCGCGGGAGGCGGACAAACCGCTTGAGCGTGGAGGGCTTCATCTGCGGCACATCCTTGAACCGCAGATGATTCGCAACCAGCGCGGCGATTTGCTCAATATCCTCGTTCGAGAATCGCAGCCGGCGGCAAATCTCCTCGGCCATGCGCGTCCCCACCTCGACGTGCTCGTCGAAGCGAATGCGGCCCTGGGGGCCGACGGGAGGCGTAAACGTCGGCGGTTTGCCGACGTCATGCAGCAGGACGCCCCAGGCGAGCGTCACCGGCGAGCCGGCGGGAAGTTTTTCGAGCATCAGCAGGGTGTGCGTCCACACGTCGCCTTCGGGATGAAATTGTGGCGGCTGTTCGACACCCTTCATGCGCGCGATTTCGGGCAAAACCTGCGGCAGGAGCCCCGACTGGTCGAGAAGTTCGAAGCCGCGGCGCGCGGCGCCTTCAGTGAGAATTTTGGTCAACTCATCTCGAATGCGCTCGACGGAAACCTGATGAATTTCCGGTGCGAGCTTCACGATCGCATCCCAGGTGGCCGTCTCAATGGTGTAGCCAAAGCGCGCGGCAAATCGCACGGCGCGAATCATGCGTAGCTTGTCTTCGCCGAACCGCGCTTCCGGCCGGCCGATGGCGCGGATGATTCCGGCGCGAAGATCGTCGCGTCCGCCGACGAAATCCAGGACTTGGTTCGTCTGGGGATCGAGCAGCAAGGCGTTGATCGTGAAATCGCGGCGTTCGACGTCTTCGGCGGGCGATTTTGCGTACTCCACGTGATCAGGGTGCCGGCCGTCCGAATAGCCCCTATCGGTGCGGAACGTGGCCACTTCCACTTGTGCCAGGCTGCGGGTCTCTGCATCAGCGATCGCCGATGGATCGGTGACGATCACGACGCCAAACTGCGCGCCCACATCCAGGCTTCGCGGAAAGAGTTGCTGCACGCGGTCAGGCGTCGCGTCGGTGGCAACGTCATAATCAGCGGGCTCGCGTTCGAGCAGGATGTCGCGCACACATCCGCCGACCAGGTAGGCCTGATAGCCCGCCTCCCTGAGCACACGGCAGATGTGTCGAGCGAGTTCGCGCGAATTCATAGCGCGATTATGAGCGAAATGAGAGGGCGTGGGAAGTGCTGCCGCGCGGCGCGCCGGCTACGCGAGGGCGGCGGAGAGAACGCGCGGAATGCCGGCGAGGTCATTGAGGATGCTCACTTTATGCCAGCAATGTTTCACGTGGAACATTTCTCGTACGCGTTCGTCCGAGCCGTAGCCAAGCTCGACGACCAAAACTCCCCCCGACGAGAGCAGCGATCCTGCTTGCTCGATGAGCCGGGCATAGATTTCGAGTCCTGCCGCGCCGCCGAAAAGGGCCTCCTCCGGCTCATGCTCGCGCACTTCGCGCGGCAGCGAGGCGGCTTCGTCGCGCGCGATGTAGGGCGGGTTGGAGGCAATCAGATCAAAAGGCAGTGGCGAGTGGCTAGTGGCGAGTGGCAAGAGAGAAGCTGCTTCAAGCAAGTCTGCTTCGACAAAATGAATGCGGGTGGAAACGCCGTGACGGGCCGCATTGCGATGGGCGACCTCCAGGGCTGCCGGCGAAATATCGGTCGCCACGATTTCGGCGTGCGGCAATTCCCGCGCCAGAGCGACCGCGATGCACCCGGAGCCCGTGCCCACGTCCGCGATGCGCAGCGGCTGGCCGCTGACGCTGTGTGCGGACAATCGATCGAGCGCGACCTCCACGACGTGCTCGGTCTCAGGACGCGGGATGAGAACGGCGGGAGTAACTTCGAATTCGAGGCCCCAGAACTCCTGCTTGCCGGTGAGATATTGCACCGGCTCTCCCGCGGCACGGCGGCTGACGAGCGCGAAATAAATTTCCATGGCGGCGGTATCGAGCGGGGCTTCGGGGTGCGTATAAATCCAAGCCCGGTCGCGCCCGAGCACGTGCATCAGCAAAAGTTCGGCGGCGAGCGCATGCGAGGGAACATGCGCGGCGCCGAGGCGCGCCATGGCCTCCGTCAGCGCGGTGCGTACATCCATCGCATCTTCCTCCGAAATGTCGCGCACGCCAGCGCCGCTGCGAGACCGCAATCCGCTGCTCATGCTTAAGTCAGCTCCTGATTCAGCCGCTCGGATTCGAAATGCGTGACGAGCGCGTCCACCAGCGGGCCGAGCTTGCCATCCATGGCCTCGGTGAGCTGATGGAGCGTGAAATTGATGCGATGGTCCGTCACACGATTCTGCGGAAAATTGTAGGTGCGGATTTTCTCGGAGCGGTCGCCCGTCTTGATCTGGCCGCGGCGCTCGGCGGCAATAGCCTCGTGCTGCTTGGCCTGCTCCATTTCATAGAGGCGCGCGCGGAGGACGCGCATGGCCTTGGCGCGATTCTTGATCTGCGATTTCTCGTCCTGTTGAGAGACCACGAGGCCGCTGGGGATATGCGTAATGCGCACCGCCGAATACGTGGTGTTCACCGATTGCCCGCCGGGGCCGGAGGAGCAGAACGTGTCAATGCGCAAATCCTTGGCCTCGATTTTGATGTCAATATCGTCCGCTTCGGGCAGCACGGCCACGGTGGCGGCCGAGGTGTGGATGCGGCCCTGCTGCTCGGTGGCGGGAACGCGCTGTACGCGATGCACGCCGCTTTCGTATTTCAGCTTCGAATAAACTTTGCTCCCTTGAATCGCGGCGACGATTTCCTTCATGCCACCGATGGAAGAAGGCGAGCTTTCGAGCACCTCCACGCGCCAGCCCTGCGATTCGGCGTAGCGCGAGTACATGCGGAAAAGTTCACCGGCAAAGAGCGAGGCCTCGTCGCCACCCGTGCCGGCGCGGATCTCGACGATCACGTTTTTCTCGTCGTTGGGGTCCTTGGGGATGAGCAGCAATTTCAGTTCGCGCTCGGTGATTTCGCGGCGGGCGGCGAGCGCGTGCTCTTCGTCGTGCGCCATCTGCTTCATTTCGGCGTCGTCGGATTCGGCGAGCAGCTGCCGGGCGCCCTGCAAACCTTTATCAATTTCCTTCCACTCGCGGTATTTCGCCACGATGGCGCCGAGTTCGGAGTGCGCCTTGGCGAGCTTCTGGTAGCGCCCCGAATCGGAATGAACATCGGGCGAAGAGAGCTCGCGCGTCATTTCGTCGTAGCGCGACTCGATCTGGTCGAGTTTTTCAAAAAGCGTGAGCTGAGGCATATTTTGACTCGCAAACAACGTTTAAGGGTCGTGACTGGAATCAAATGGCGCACGGCAAAGCCGTGCAGACGCCCCGCGGAATTTGGGGCGCGATGGGGAAGCGCTAATAGAACGAGGCGAACATTCCTGTCTTCATCTGATGCAAGAATAGCGGGAAGAGGTGCGCGAGTCAAACCGCTGCTATTCGTAGCGCAGCGCGACGAGAGGGTCCACCTGCGTGGCCCGCCGCGCGGGAAGAAAACATGCCGCGAGGCCCACGACGACGATCGCGGCCACCACCGCGGCGAAGGTCAGCGGATCTGTGGGTGAAACACCCCAGATCTGGCTGGCCAGGAATCGCATGAGACCAACGCTCGCGAGCAGGCCGAGGACGATTCCCGCCGTAATCAAGCGCAGCCCCTTGAGCAGCACCATGCGCAGAATATTGTCCTGCTGGGCGCCGAGGGCCATGCGGATTCCAATGTCGTGGGTTTCGAGCGAGACCGAGTAGGCCATCACGCTGAATACACCGATAATCACCAGCAACAGGCCGATCCCAGCGAATATGCCGAGGGTGATCAGACCAAATTGCGGGCCTGAATACGAGAACTCCTTCAGATAGCCCTCCAGCGTTCCGGTAAACGTCAAAGGAACGCCGGAATCCACCGCCCAAATTTCCCGGCGAACGTTGGGAAGCAGGGAGAGAGGAGCCACCGCGGTCTTAACCAGGACTCCGCGAAATAAGCTTCCTGTAATGGTGTAAGGCACAAAGGCCTCGGGCATAGGCGGGTCCTGCAAGCCATCATTCTTGGCATCGGCGGTGACCCCGATAATTTCGAAGTACGCGTCATGGGGCGCATCGGGAATATCATCGAGCCCATTGAATTTGATCGTCTTGCCAATCGGCCCTTCATCCTTAAAAAACTTGCGCGCAAGGGTTTGATTGACTACGGCAACGAGGCGCGCCGAATCCACATCGTCTTCCGAAAGCAGTCTGCCACGCAACAAACGGAGTCCGAGCGTTCGGAAGCAGTCCTGACTAACCAATTCGGATTGGGCGGTCCAGCGATCCGAATGTGTTTTCCCGGGCACGGTCACCTCGCTCCTCATTCCCCCATAAGGCGGCAAGTAAGTCGTTTCGGTGGCCGCGGTTACGCCAGGCAATGCCGCGATGCGTTGTAAAATTTGCTGGAAGAAAAGTTTCTTCTTTTGCGCTGTGTCGTAGCGGCCCTTGGGAAACGCTAGTCGCGCAACCAGGATGTTCGAGGTATCGAAGCCAAGGTCCACGTGCTCAATGGCAAAGAGACTGCGCATCATCAGCCCCGCGCCGATCAGGAGGAGAATCGAAAGCGCCACCTCAAAGATCACCAGGCCGGCGCGCAATTTGCCGTGCCGAAAGCCCCCGCCCGTTCCTCTGCCGGTACCGGATAGCCGCGGATACAGATCGCCGTGCACAGCGTGGATGGCGGGCGCCAAGCCGCAAAGAAGCGTGGTGAGGATGGTGACACCCAGCGCGAACCATAGCGCCAGAGGCTTCATCGAAATCACCGCCGTCGCGGGGATGGTCTCCGGGGGAATCGCGGCCACGATTCCTTTCAATCCAAAATAGGCAAGCAGAAAGCCCGCGACGCAGCCCGCCGCGGCCAGGAGGAAACTTTCCACGAGGAGCTGGCGGACGAGGCGCGCGCGGGTCGCTCCCATGGAAGCGCGGATGGCGATTTCCCTTTCGCGGGCCGTGGCGCGCGCCAGCAAGAGATTGGCCACGTTGCTGCAAGCGATGAGGAGAAGCATGGCGACAGCAGCCATGAGGATGTAAAGCATGGTTCGGAACTGCCCGACAACGGAGTCCGTGTAGTTTCTCGCTACCACGTTGAATTGTTTCGGAAAGTTTTTCGGATAGATTTTAGAGAGCCGCTGGGCAATCACATCCAAATCCGCCTCAGCCGATTGCAAGCTGACTCCCGGCTTGAGGCGGCCCAGAGTGCCAAGATACAAGGCTTGGTTGCCGGTCGGGCCGCCGATATTGACGTCGCTGTGGCTCCAAGGGATGGGCATCCAGATGTCGCGGTTGCCCCACAAGAATCGCGGAGGCATGATTCCCACAAGGGTCATCGGCCGATCATTCAGGGTCAGAGAAGTTCCGACGATGGCTGGATCTTTATTGAATTGCTTGGCCCACAGGCGGTAGCTCATCACGAACACAGGTGGCGCACCGGGATTTCCATCCGCGGATGTAATCCAGCGGCCCGCGACCGGCTGCACTCCGAGGCACTCGAACGAATTGGAAGTTACCCAATCTCCGTCGAATAGTTGTGTTCCGTCGCCGCTGGTATAAAGAACATCCTGAAAGGTGGCGCCGGTGACGCATTTGAAAACGTGGTTCTGTTCGCTGAGGTCCATGAATTCCGGCACGGAAAACGCGGACCCACCGCGATCGGCGGGCAACGTCGAGTCGTGTGCATAGAAGCCGGTCAGCTCGGCGGCATGAGGATAGATGAAAGGTTCGAGGACGATGCTATCAATGGCGCTGAAGATGACGGTAGTCGCACCGATGCCCAGCGCCAGCGCCAGAATGGCCAGCAGGGCGAAGCGGCGGTCCTTCTTTAGATTCCGCAGTCCGTAGCGCAAATCGCGCCACAACCAGCTGAGACTGTCCATGTGCGGCCTCGGCGAACCTTGGGGCTCCCAGCCTCCTCGGAGGCACCGCGATTTTACACCGGAAAAGCTTCTCCACAGACGTTCCCAATCGCCCGCCCAATCCGCGCTTCCACGCGCTGGATTCTTAAATACGTTGCATAGAATCTTTGGGTGGGAGCCCGCCAAGTGTTCCTTGTTAGAGTAGCGCAATGGCTGCCGCACCCCTACAGGAGGTGAGACGGGGGCTATTTGAGGGCTACGACACGGGCGGTTTTTACGACGAGATGTTTTCCGCCCCCGGCCTTCCCCGGCCTCACTACTCGAAGCTGCTCGAAAAGCTTGGCGCCATGGCGCCGGAGCAGTTCGAGGAGCGCCGAAAGCTTGCAGACCTCTCTTTCCTGATCCAGGGCATTACATTTACGGTTTATAGCGACGGCCAGGGCACGGAACGCCTGTTCCCCTTCGATCTAATTCCGCGCATTCTGCCGCATTCGGAATGGGAGCGCATCGAACGCGGCCTGGCGCAGCGCGTGATGGCGCTGAACCTGTTTCTGCAGGATGTTTACGGCAAGCAGGTTCTCTTCAAGGACCGGGTAATTCCCCGCTCGCTGATTTACTCCTGCCCCCATTTCCGGCGCGAGGTAATCGGTGTGGAAGTCTCGCGGGGAATCTACACCCACGTCTGCGGCATTGATCTGGTGCGCGATTCCAAGACGGGCGAGTTCTGCGTGCTGGAAGACAACGTGCGCACGCCGAGCGGCATTTCCTATGTGCTTGAGAACCGCCTGGTGATGACCCGCGTTCTTCCCGACGCGTTCCAGGCCTGCGAAGTGTTGCCGGTAAATCATTATCCGGCGGAACTCGCCCGGATTCTGCGCAGCCTTTCACCGCGCGGCGAAGAGGATGCGCAGATTGCGCTGCTCACGCCCGGCATTTACAACAGCGCCTACTTCGAGCACAGCTTCCTGGCGCAACAGATGGGAATCGAGCTGGTGGAGGGGCGCGACCTGATCGTGGATGGCGGCATTGTCTACACCAAGACCATCCACGGGTTGAAGCGCGTGGATGTGATTTACCGCCGCATGGACGACGAATTCCTGGACTCCCTGACCTTCCGTTCGGATTCTTTGCTGGGCGTGCCGGGGCTGATGGGCGCGTGCCGCGCCGGCAACGTGGCGCTCGCAAACGCCGTGGGCAACGGAGTGGCGGACGACAAGGGCATCTATTCCTTCGTGCCGGCGTTCATCCGTTATTATCTCGGGGAGGAGCCGGCTTTGAGATCGGTGGAGACCTATCTGTGCGCGAACCCCTCCGATCTTTCGTATGTGCTCGAGCATCTGCCCGAACTGGTGGTCAAAACCGTGGGTGAATCCGGCGGCTACGGAATGTTGATTGGGCCGGCGGCCGACAAGGCGAAAATCGGGGAATTCAGGGAGCGCATCCGGGAAAACCCGCGAAACTATATCGCGCAGCCCGTGGTGCCGCTCTCGCGCGTGCCGTCGTACGATCCCTCGACGGGACGCGTGGCCGGACGCCATGTGGATTTGCGTCCCTACTGCCTCTACGACGGACAGAAGGTGACCATCGTCCCGGGAGCATTGACGCGCGTGGCGCTGCAGCGCGGCTCCCTGGTGGTGAATTCCTCCCAGGGTGGCGGCAGCAAGGACACCTGGATCTTGCGCGGAGAGAACTGAATGTTATCCCGAATCGCGGAGTCTCTGTTCTGGCTGGCGCGCTACATCGAGCGCGCCGAGGATACGGCCCGCATTCTCGACGTGAACTACCACATGCTGCTCGAGCAATCGCAGCAGTCGTATCGCCTGCGCTGGGAGCCGCTCATCATCATGGCCGGCGAGGAAAAACTTTTTCGGAAACTCTACAGCGAGGCGAACGCCGAAAACGTTTTTGAATTCCTCGCCTTCCGCCAGGATAACCCCAGCTCCATTGTCCAGTGCGTTTCGAAGGCCCGCGAGAATGCACGCACCATTCGCGACCGCATCTCCCGCGAAATGTGGGAGGACATCAACGGTCTCTACTACACGGTGACCCGATTCAACCCGCAGGATGAAATCGCCGCAGGCCCGCACCGCTTCTGCGACAAAATCAAATTCGGCGCCCACCGCTTTCATGGAGTGACGGACGCGACACTGCCGCACGATGAAGGCTGGGAGTTCCTGCGGATCGGGTGGTCGCTCGAGCGGGCGGAGATGACCGCACGGCTGGTGGATGTGCAATATCACAATCTCCTTGATGAACTGCCCGTAGTGGGCGCGCCGGACAATCATCAGTGGATGGCCGTGTTACGGTCCGTCGGCGCCTACGAGGCCTATCACCGTCAGTATCACTCGACGATCGAGCCCGAGAGGGTGGCCGAAATGCTGATCCTGCATCCACAGCATCCCCGCTCGATCCGTTTCAGCGCCGCGGAAGTGCAGGCGGGTCTCCGGGCCGTCAGCGGCACGGGCCCCGGCTCTTATGCCAATGAGGCCGAAAGGCTCACGGGAAAGGTTCTGGAGCGGTTGCGGTACGACAAGGTGGGCGAAATATTCAAAGAGGGCTTGCACGGCTATTTGAATGATTTGCTGCGAATGTGCGGCGCGATTGGTGAAGATATCGCGCGAACCTACTTCTATTATGCGGTGGTGACATGAACCGATATCGCCTGGTACACACGACTGAATTCGTATATGACGGGCCTGTTTCCGAAAGCTACAACGAGGTTCGCTTGCGGCCCATGCACGACGAAAGGCAGAGCTGCCTTTCGTTTCGCCTCACCACTACGCCCGGCTCACGCGGCACGGCCTATCGCGATGCCTTCGGAAACTGGGTGCACCAGTTCAACGTTCTCTCCGAGCACCGCCATTTGAAGGTCGAGGCGGAATCCGTGGTGCTGGCGCACGACGCCGTGGGAGCGGCCGTCTACGCGGAGCAGCCCGAAGCACACAGAGGAGCGCATTCGGCAACTCTCGCCGAATTCGATTCACGCAGCGCCCAGCTCGATGAGGAATACTACGATTTCGTGGCTCCCACCGCATTCGTGCCGCAGCTTGCCGCTCTCAAGGAAATCATCGAGTCCGCCGAAAAAGCCTGCGACGGCACCGTGGCGGGATTCGCGCAGGCCGCTTCGGATCTGATTCACGAGCGCTTTCGCTACGTGAAAGGCGCCACGCACGTTCACTCCTCGATTGAAGATTCGCTCTCGATCGGCGCGGGCGTCTGCCAGGATTTCGCCCACGTGTTGCTGGGCGTTGTGCGCATGCGCGGAATTCCCGGGCGCTACGTCTCCGGCTACCTGGTTCCCGGCAGCGCGGACGCGCCGGATGCAGGGCAGGAAGAGGTGATCGGCGGGCAGGCTTCGCACGCATGGACGGAAGTGCTGATTCCGGATAAAGGCTGGATGGGATTCGATCCCACGCTCGGCAGTCCCGTGGGCATACGACACGTCCGCCTCGCTTATGGACGGGACTACGGCGACGTCGCTCCCGTGCGCGGCGTTTACAAAGGCCATGCCGGGCAACATCTCTCCGTGGACGTCTGCGTTCGTCCGGCGATTGACGATGCGGGGCGCGAGCAGATCAGCAAGACTGGAGTCGGGCCGCCCGCGCCGGGCACAGTCCCCGAGCGTGCTCAGCAGCCCGCCCAACAGCAGCAGTAGCGCGGGGATCGCGCGGGCTTGCCATCCATCCGAAAGAGCCTACTGCACGCGCTCGTGGGTGTAGCCCGCGGCGTCGAGCGCAGCCTTGAGTTCCGCGATGTGCTCTGGCCCGCGCATTTCCACAGTGATGTCAATCACCGTGTCGCCGAGGACCACACCGTAGTACGCGCGGTCGTAAAGCGTTTCGATAATGTTGGCCTTGTGGTCAGCGATCACGCTGGCCAGGCGCACCAGTGCGCCCGGGTGGTCCGGCAAGTGGATGCGGATGCGCAGCAGCCGGCCGTCCTTCACCAGCCCGCGCTCGATGATGCGCGAGAGCAGCGTGACGTCAATATTCCCGCCGCTGATTAGCACGCCCACTTTCTTGCCCGCGCCCGCCACCTTGCGATTGAGCACAGCCGCCACGGCAACGGCGCCGGCGCCCTCGGTGAGCGTTTTTTCCTTTTCGAGCAGCAGCAGGATGGCGTTGGCGATCTCTTCGTCATCTACGGTGACGATTTCATCCACATATTTCCGCACCAGCGGAAAAGTCACCGCGCCGGCGCAGCGCACGGCGATACCGTCGGCGATGGTCTTGTTCGCCGGCAATGTGACAAGTTTGTTCTGTTCCATGGCGGCCTTCATCGAAGGCAGTTTGGAGGATTGCACGCCGATCACCCGGATCTTCGGCCGCTTCTCCTTCACCGCGCAGGCCAGGCCGGCGATCAGCCCGCCGCCGCCCACGGGAATCACCACGGCGTCCAAGTCGGCGGCCTGCTCGAGCATTTCGATTCCGAGCGTGCCTTGACCCGCGATCACGGCTTCGTCATCGAAGGGATGGATAAATGTGAGGCCGTGTTCCCGGCTGCGTCGCACGGCTTCCTCGCAAGCCTCGTCGTAATTCGCGCCCGCCAGGATGACCTCTGCCCCATAGCCGCGCGTGGCGGACACTTTTACAAGCGGCGTCGTCAGCGGCATGCAGATTTGCGCCGCGATTCCGCGTTGCGTGGCGTGATAGGCCACGGCTTGCGCGTGGTTGCCCGCGGACGCGGCGATCACTCCGCGGCGGCGCTCTTCGGCGGTCAGCAGCAAAATTTTGTTCAGCGCGCCGCGCTCTTTGAAGGCGCCGGTCATCTGCAGGTTCTCGAGCTTGAAGAAGATCGAGTTCCCGGTCAGCTGCGAAAAGGTCTCGGAGCGCACGAATGGCGATAGAAAAATCGAGCCGTGAATACGCTTCGCGGCGGCCTCGATTGTCTCGATCGTCACCAACTGGGATATCCCCCCGGAGATTTCGGCTTTGTTCCCACGCGCTATTTTAGCTTGTTGAGCCTATGCGCCGCGCCGGTATCTTGCAAGAAAAATCACGGAGGCCGGCGACTCGTAATCCGTCCCCTCATTCCACCGAATCCATCTTCGCATGCGGCGCCTCCGATGTAGAATCCACCATTCGTTCATTTGCCGGGAGGCCCGAGATGATGAAGTATATCCAAATCCTTTCGCTGACGGCCGCGTCAGCCATCTTGCTCTTGGCGCCCGCGCCTTCCCTGGCTCAGGCGCATAAAGCGATTTCCGCCGAGGCTTCAACTCCCGCGACTCTATGCCAGTACGGCATGAATTCTTCCGCGTTCAGCGAAGGACTCGAGGTATTCCCATTCGCCCCAACGGGCAAATCCGGATTTATTGACAGGAGCGGTCAAATCGCGATTCAGCCCAAGTTTATTGCCGGCGACCCATTCCATGACGGCATCGCTCCCGTTTTCGACACCTCCATTCAGGAAACGGGCGCGATCAATAGGACGGGCAAACTCGTTGTTCCTTACAAATTCGATATGGTCGTCTTCAGTGAAGGCCTTGGCCTCGTGCATAACGATCACGGTTATGGGTTCATCGACAAAACGGGCGCATTTGTCATCCCGGCGCAATTCGATGGCGCGGCTCCATTCAGGGAAGGACTGGCAGCCGTCGCGTCGAAGCACAAGTGGGGCTTCATAAATAAATCGGGGAAACTAGTCATTCCGATGGAGTACGACGCGATTGCCGCCGACGCCTTCTTTGAAAACCTCGCCGGCGTTTTCAAAGGGGACCAGGCGGGTTTCATAGACCGGTCCGGCGCCGTGGTAATCCCGCTCCAATACAAATCCGTTCAGCCATTTTCAGAGGGCCTCGCCGCAGTCACAAACGATGAGTCCAAAGTCGGATACATTGACAAGAAGGGCGCGCTCAAAATTCCGTATCAGTTCCTCCGCGGCAGCGGTTTCCCTTTCTGCCACGGCCTTGCCAGAGGCTTCGTTTCCCTCGGAGCAACGCCCACTCTCGCCGTGATTGATGCCACCGGGAAAGAACAGTTCCGCGTTCACAATGGATTGTACGATTTTGCGCCCGATGGCCTCGCGTTATTGAACGGCGCAACCACGATTGACGACGGATGGTTTCTTTTGGTGGACTCCCACGGGCGAACCGTTCTTAAGGTTCAGGGGAATTCCGCGGCGTATTCGGAAGGAATCTTGAGCGTGCTGTATCGCAGGAATAATGTCACCGGGCTCGAGAACTACAGAAGTGACGGCCGGTTGCTCACGCCGGAAATACTTTCAGCCGACCAGTAGCCTACCGTGGCGCGGGAAGAGCGAAGACGCGCGAATGAAATTCGAGCGAAGCGGGCAGATGCCCGGCGAAATAGGTCCAATTGTGGCCGCCGGGATAGAGGTGAAATTCATGCGGGATTCCCCGCGAGACCAGAAGATTGTGAAACGCCTGGGCCCCGGCGTCGAAGCCGAACTCATCTTCGGTTCCGCAATCGAAGTAAATCCGCAAACCTCGCGGGTGCGGCCCGTTGCGGGCCAGCGTGAATGGGTTCTCCCGCTCCCAAAATGCACGGTCGAGGGGCGAACCGAATGCCGTGCTCAGAATTCGAGCCAGCACCACTTCGTGTGGATCGGAATCGGCGGCGCCAGGCAGTTTTTCGACCAGCGCGGCGCTGTGCGCGCTCACCGAGCCGAACAATTCGGGGTGGCGGAACGCCAGCCGGAGCGCCCCATAGCCGCCCATGGAAAATCCGCTGATACCGCGGTAGCGCCGCTCCGCCCGGATGCGGTAGTGGCCTTCGATGAATGGGATGAACTCGCGGATGAAGAAATCTTCATAGCGCACGAGCCCATCGTGCGAGTTGACATAAAAGCTGTTGTCCGCACTGGGCGTGGCGACAACGAACTCGCCGATCTGTTTCTGGTCCCAGAGATATTGGATCGCGTCCCAGCCGCCGGAGTTGAGCAGGGCCTGTTCGTTTTCGCCCGCCCCATGCAAGAAATAGAGAATGGGATAGCGCCGCGCGGTGTCCACATCGTAGCCGGGAGGCAGGAAGATGCAGTAGGGGACGGCCCGATGCAGAATCGCGCTGGGAACGGTGCGGCATTCCGCGCGGCCCGCGGCGCGCGCCGATGGAATGACAGCGGCGCAAAAAAGAATTGCCAGCCACACTGCAAATGCCCATTGGCGCCTATTCATACCGCAGCGCCTCCACCGGATCGAGTCGCGCCGCGCGCGACGCCGGATAAATCCCCGCAGCCAAGCTCACGCCCACCGAAAAGGCGATTGCCGCCGCAACCAGCCACCAAGGCACAGAGGAAAGATTCGTCGCGGGCAGCGAGCGGCGGTGCAGATACACGTTCGCGCCGAAATTCATGGCGCGCCCGATGGCCCATCCAAGAGCCACTCCGCAAATTCCCCCGAGCAATCCCATCACGCCCGCCTCGACGAAGAATAGTCTCCGAATGTCACGGTCCGCTGCGCCCAGCGCCTTGAGGACTCCGATTTCGCGCCGCCGCTCGAGTATGGCCATCACCAGCGTGTTGATGATGCCGAGCGAGGCGACCACCAGCGCCAGGCTGCCGAAAATTCCCAGCAGCAAATCGAACACCGCGAACACCAGACGCAGATTGTCCGTGGCGTCGAGCAGCGAAAATGTCGAATAGCCCATGCCCTTGATGGCGTCCTCCACGTCCTTCACCGCCGAAGGCCCGGTCACTCGCACCGTCAAGCTCTGGTAGTTCGCCTTTCCGGGCGTTCCTCCCAGAATTTCGCGGAAGTCGTTGGTCTGCGCGGCTCGTAGCTTCTCCGCGAGCTGCAGCGGAATCAGCAGTCGTCCCGTGGCCCCACCGAATCCGGCCGCCGGCTGCGTTTCGACGATTCCCACGATGCGCAGGTTTTCCTCGCGCGGCACAACCGAAAATCCCGGCGACATGCCGGCATCGGCCGTACCCTGCCCGCCTGCGCCGCTCTTGGCCGGCTCGGGCGGAAGCGGCTGGCGTTCGGCGTAGGTCAGCACGATCTCCTGGCCGAGAAGTGTATCGGGCTGTGCCGAAAGTTCCCGCGCAAATTCGATTTGCAGGATGGTCTCGTCCGCTGCGGGGCCGGAAAAAAAAGCTCCTTTGATTGCATCGAATGCCCCGCCAGAGCGCGCGGACATCGGCACGCCCGCGACGACGGTCGAGTACGGATTTCCTTTGAACTGAATCTCCGTGGGAAAGCGAATCTCCGGGTACACCTCGATCACATTGGGCAGCCGCTCGATCGCCGCGCGGGCATCTTCATCGAGCGGACGCGGCGGCTCGATTGCCCCGGATGAAGGCGCGACCTCATTCGTGCGCGCGGGGCGCCCAAACGCCGAAAAATTCGTGCGCGGCGAGATGAAGATGGCATCGAACAATCCCGAATGGGAGAGCCGCTGATTCGCCAGGTCCTGCAAGCCGACGCCGAGCGAAAGCATGGCCACCAGTGAAGCCACGCCGACGGCAATCCCCAGCGTGGTGAGAGAATTCCGCAGAAGCGCTTCGCGCAGGTTGCGGGCGGCCAATTCGCCCAGATCGCGAATTTTCATGGCCGTTCTCCGTCGCTCTCGATTTTGCCGTCCTTCATCTGGACGATGCGATGCGCGAATCGCTCGGCACGCGGCCGTTCATGCGTAACCATCACGATGGTCATCCCCAGCGATTCGTTGATCTCGCGCAACAGGAGCATGATTTCGTCCCCCGTGGCGCTGTCGAGGTTGCCCGTAGGCTCGTCGGCCAGAAGGATGCTGGGCCGATTCACCAGCGCGCGGGCCAGCGCCGCTCGCTGCTGTTCTCCGCCGGAAAGCTCGCCGGGGCGGTGCGCCAGCCGCGCCGCCAGCCGCACGCGCTCGGCCGCTTCGTGGACACGAGGCGTCCGCTCGGCACGCTCCGTTCCGGCCAGGCGCAGCGGCAACTCGACATTTTCCTCGAGAGTCATTCGCGGCAGAAGGTTGAACGCCTGGAAAACGATGCCGATTGTCCGGCTGCGATGTTGCGCCAGCTCCTCGGAATTCATGCCGGCCAGGTTGCGCCCGTGGGCAAAGATGGCCCCCGACGTGGGACGGTCCAGGCCCGCCATCAGGTTCAGCAGTGTGGATTTCCCCGACCCGGAGCTGCCCAGCAGGGCTACGAATTCCCCCGCCCGGATGCCCAGGGTCACATCATCCACGGCGCGAACCACCGCGGCGCCCATCTGGTAGTGCCGCGTAAGCCGTTCTGTTCGTATGGCAAAATCGTCAGTCGCTGGTTTCATGCTCGCCCCCATGGTACTACGGGCGAAGCGGCTTAATCGTTGCTTGCGTGCCGGTACCCACTTGGCGGGGTCCGCAGGACGCCATCCCAGCCACAAATTTCCAATCCAAAAGAAGCTCGAAGGCGTATATCCAGTTGCAAGGGATGTGGTCAGCCATACACACCCCTTACAATTTTTGCAACTATTAGGCCCGGCAGGGATCATATTGAGGCGGGCATGATTCGGGACTATAATCCGGGCTGTTAGCCACGGAGTTGTGAGACCCAGCCTGGGATTGCACACGGGGCATAAAACATGCTCCCTTTCAAAGTTCTTCAGAGCAGTGCGTCGGCCTGAAGGAAATGCGGTAGATTTACATTCTCGCAAACAGGAGGTATTTCGGCCACATGAAACACACCAAGAAAGCTTTGATGGCGGGCGCGGCCCTCGCGGGCCTGCTCGCAGGCAGCGCAACAACCATTCAAGCGTCCAACTCTAACTCTGGACTGAAGTTTTCCTCGGTCAACGCCGGTCAGTCCCAGACCCAGCCAGCAACCGAAAAGCATGCCTGCAAGGGTCAGAATTCTTGCAAGGGCAAGGGCGGGTGTAAGTCGGGCGACAACGGCTGCAGTGGCAAGAACTCTTGCAAGGGCAAGGGCGGCTGTGCCACCGACGGCTCAAAGATGCCGGATTAAGGAAAACCGAACCGCATTCTCCGTTGAGAAGGGACCGGGGAAAACGGTCCTGGTCCCTCCTCTCGGAATCGCCTGGAGCCTGAAATGCCCGCCAATCGCTTCAATAACTTCACCGATTATGGAATCGGAATCGGATTGCGCGCTCCGCACTATGATCACATCCTCACCCGCAAACCCGTTGTGGATTGGTTCGAAATTATCTCCGAAAATTTCATGATTGATGGCGGGCGGGCGCTGCATATCCTCGATCGGATTCTTGAGCAGTACAAAGTGGTGCAGCACGGCGTGTCCATGTATTTCGGTTCCGCCGGCCGCCCCGACCGGGAGCACCTTCGCCGCCTCAAAGACCTAGTGAAGCGGACGAAAACGCCGTGGCTTACCGATCACCTATGCTGGGGAAGCGTGGATGGCCGCTACACGCACGACCTGCTTCCCATGCCTTACACGTTCGAGGCGGCGCGGATCACGGCGCAGAAAGTGCGCGAAGTGCGCGACTTCCTCGAGATTCCCATAGCCGTCGAAAACGTGAGCAGCTACGCCGAGTTCCATGTCTCCGAGATGACCGAATGGGAGTTTCTGAATGAGGTAGCCGAACGCGCCGATTGCGGCATTCTTCTGGACGTGAATAACATCTACGTCTCCTCGCGGAATCACAACTTCGATCCTTTCGAATATGTAAACGCTGTTCCCGCCGAGCGCGTGGCGCAAATCCACATCGCGGGCCATTCCAAGTTCCAGAAATATATTCTCGATACGCACGATCATCCCGTGATTGACCCCGTGTGGAAATTGTACGCGCGCGCGATCGAGCGCGCCGGGCACACCGCCACGCTTCTCGAATGGGACGATAGTATCCCTTCGTTCGACGAAGTCCACGATGAAGCGTTGAAGGCCGACCGCTTTCTCGCAAGCGCCTCGCTGGCGGCCGCCGTATGAACCTTCTGAGTTTGCAGCGCCGCATGGCGCGCGCCGTGATGATGCCTCTCACGCGGTCCGAACGCATGAGCTCCGTTGCTCCGGATGGCCGGTCCATGCACGCCGCTGCCGCCCGGTTCATCAAACCCAATGACCGGCTTACTTCCTTCGAGCGCCTGGAAATCTACAACCGCCAATACTGGTTCCGGATTCTTTCCTCTCTCGCCGAGGATTTTCCCGGCTTGCGCGCGGTGTTGGGCGGCCGCCGCTTCGATGCTCTCGCGAAGGCCTATCTCACCGATTGCCCTTCCCGGTCGTTCACGCTGCGCAACCTGGGTTCACGCCTCGAGCGGTGGCTCGAGAAGCATCCGTCCTGGACGGGCACGCGCCGGAAGCTGGCCCTCGATATGGTTCGCCTGGAATGGGCGGATGTCGAGGCATACGACGGCCAGGCCGAACCTTTTCTGCGGCCCGAGGATCTCGCCGGCGGAAAGCCGGACATGCGCCTGAAATTACAGCCCTATGTGCGGCTTCTCGCCTTTCGTTACCCCGTGGACACACTTCTGCTCGAAGTCCGGCACGGCGGCGGCACCGATTTTTCGAGCAACGCGTTCAACGAGCGCCACAAGCGGAAGCGCGTGCTTGCGGTCGCGAGATTGAAGCCGGCCGAAATTTTTCTCGCCGTTCATCGTATGGAGGGTTCTGTTTATTTCCGCCGCCTGGAACGCGAGGAGTTCGCCATTTTAACTGCCCTCCGCGACGGGAAGCCGCTCGATCGCGCCGTCGAATCCGGCTTCCGCAAAAGCTCGATGGCCCCGGCCGTGCGGCCTTCAACCGTCCAGCAATGGTTCCGCAACTGGGCGACGCTCGGCTGGTTTTGCCGTCCCGAAGGCAGGAGCGCGAAAGCCTGAAGCACCCGCGCCTAAGGAGAATCCGCGCAGCCAATGAAAAATGCATGGTCTCAAATTTGCAGGCTCTATGCGGGCTTTGTCCGCGCCGTTTCCTTCGGCCAATCGCCATTGCTGCTTGTCGTGCGCCTCTACTGGGGCTGGCAGTTCGCACAAAACGGTTGGGCCAAGCTTCACAACCTTCCGAGAGTGACGGATTTTTTCTCGAGCCTGGGTTTGCCACACCCCGCCCAAACGGCGTGCTTTGTTTCTTCCGTCGAGTTCGTTGGCGGCATTCTGCTGGCTCTGGGCTTGTTCTCCCGCGTGACGGCTCTGGCGCTCACCATCGACATGTTGACGGCCTATATCACCGCTGATCGCGATGCGCTGTTCTCCTTTTTTTCCGACCCCGGCAAGTTTTATAGCGCCGACCCGTACACATTCCTGTTCGCCTCGCTGCTGATACTGATTTTCGGGCCGGGGAAAATCTCATTGGATACGCTTCTCGAGCGGTATGCTCGAAAGCCTTGAATTAGGCAGGCGGCTCGCCGGGTGGGAAATGGCATCGAACTAACAATGATCCCGTATCGAGCGCGTTCCAGCCCGTGGATGGCCTCCCCGGGGCTCGCACGAATTTCCACGGTTCTTGTTTTGTTTTTTTCCTCTTTCGTTCCAGTTTGCACGGCGCGAGCGGACTCCATGATTTCCACAATTCAAATCGGCAATTCCAAAATTGATGTCACCATCGAAGACGGCCCCCTCGCCGTATCCCACGCGGACTTGCTCGAATGGGTGCGCTGGGGCGCCGAATCCGTGTCCGCTTACTATCGCCGCTATCCGGTCGCGCACGTCTCTCTACACATCATCCCGTTCGAAGGAGACGGCGTGAGAGGCGGCAAGACATTTCCTGACGGCGATAACGCAGGAATGATCCGGATTCGCGTGGGCAGCCAAACGACTCTATCGGACCTGCACAGCGATTGGATGCTGACGCACGAAATGGTCCATCTGGCGTTTCCCTCCGTGGCGGAAAACCATCACTGGATCGAGGAAGGAATCGCCACCTATGTAGAACCGATTGCTCGCGTCCGGGCGGGCCACTTCGATCCATCCATCATGTGGGCCGAAGTTGTGCGGGATATGCCTCAGGGTCTTCCCGCTCCGGGTGACGAAGGGCTCGACAACACGCACACCTGGGGCCGGACGTACTGGGGAGGAGCGCTCTTCTGTTTGCTCGCCGACGTGGAAATTCACCGCGAGACGCACAACCGCAAGGGGCTGGAGGACGCGTTGCGAGGTATCCTCGATGCAGGTGGCAACATCAGCCAGGATTGGGATTTGGAGAAGGCTCTGAGCGCGGGCGATCGCGCCACGGGCGTCCCGGTCCTCGCGCGGCTTTACGAAAAAATGAAAGGCACGCCCGTAAGCGTGGACCTCAATGCCCTCTGGAAGCAACTCGGAATAGAGCGCGAGGACGACCGCGCCGTATTCGACGGCCACGCGCCTCTCGCCGCGGTTCGAAAAGCGATCACCTTCGGTGAAGCAGCGGCCTCTTCCGCATCCGCTGCGAATCTCGCGCCCTCCGCTATCATTATCGGTCGCCGATAGCTCCGCCCTGCCTGCCCCCTACGGTCAATCTGAAACGCGTGTTGCTCATCGGCACAGCTGCAACCGCAGCAACGCAATTGGGAAGCCTCGAAGCCCGGTAACTATCTCCGAATCAGCAATTTCCTGCCGCGATTCGAGCGTGAACTGGTGGAAGCCGTGCATGCATAAGCGGCGCGGGGTGAGACTGCGTATTTGCATTCCATGGCGTTGACACGATGAAATCAAAAGCCCAGGACAATTCGCTCGCACCATCCCGCAATGCCATTCGATGCGCCCTCCCGGCTCTTCTGGCAGCCTGTCTCACATTAATAGCAGCGTGCGTCTCACCGGTGCGCGGCGACGACACAGGAAACTGGCGTTACTGGCAGGCAGAGCAAGGCCTGGCCGATTCCTATGTCATGTCCGTTACCCGAGATCCGACCGGGGCGATTTGGATGGTCCACGGCGACGAATTGGCCATCACGCGCTTCGACGGCCACGACTTCACCATCATCCAATCTCCCATGCTTTACAACCGCTTCGAATCCCTGGACGGTCGCAGCGGCTGGGTGGCGGATCACAATGGCCTGTACTATTTTCACGGCAAATGGGATTCCTTCCCTGAACTCGGCTTCACCGTTCCCGACTACTATCTTCGCGTGCTGGATCTCGGAGATGCGCGCGCGTTGCTGCTTTTTCCCGATCGGCTGGTGCGTTTCTCGGCGGACTCTCGACGCTCGGAATCATTTCCTCTGCCCGGCTTGAATATAGGGCACCTCCTTGCCTTCGCGCGCTCTCTTGATGGCAATGCATGGGTTGTCGGTGACAAGGGCGTAGCGGAGCTTCTGGCGGACAATTCCGCCGCGGGCCTGCGTCTCGGGAAACAGTATTTGCTGGGTCGTTTGCCCGTCAACGATTTGAGATATCCCATCGCCTGCCCCGACGGGGAATTGTTCGTGACCGCCACGCCCAAGGGAACAGGGGGACAGGTGGCATTGCGGCTCTCGAACGGCAAATGGCAGATCGTTGCGGGGCAAATGCAAGGCGCTTCACGCGGCCCGCTGCGCGCCTGGCGCGATGGCAGCGGCGACCTGTGGGTGGCCGATGGAGATACCCTGCGCCGGAAGCCTGGAGGCGAACCAAAGGCCGATTGGCAGTACGTGGATCAAGAGGAAGAGGTCCTGTCCGCGAGCATCCGGGATATTGTGTTCAATCCGGACGGAACCTTTTTCCTGGCTACTTCGCGCGGCCTCGCCCTGCACGTGGATCACGAGTGGAAATCTTACTCGAACGGAACCGGTTCCAACGGGAATGTCATTGACCTCCGGCAGCCCATGAGCGCTTTAATCGAGGACCAGCGCCATGCGTTGTGGTTCCTGGGCGGGGCCCAACTCTTTCGCTTTTACCGCAACCAGTGGGACGAGTACGTCTTTCCGGAGGCGTTCATCATTGATAGTTACCAGCCCAACTCGCTGGGAGAGCTACCGGATGGCAGAATCCTGATCCAGCTTTCCCCCGAGCCATACGTTGACCAGGTCAATTCGCTGGAGAGCCCGCCCGGCGCAAGGATTCCTATCTCACCTCCCTCCACTACGAAGCCCTATCTTGCCGTTTTCGATCCGAAAAAGGCGCGCTTCTCCGTTGTAAAGCCTCCGCCGGGCTACAAACCGAAAATGTTCTGTCGCCGCTCGAATGGAACTTTCGTTCTCGCCATGGTCGCTGTGGACGGCAACCACGACGATGCTCTCGCAATTCTGAGCGGGGACTCCATCTCCAAGCCGGTTTCCATCCACGCGAAATGGAACATCGGTTATTGGCGGGCCATGGCCGAAGCTGGCAATGGCGACATTTGGGTGGGAGGGACGGGTGGTCTAGGGCGATTTGCGAATGGCGAATATCGGCAATTCGACTTGGCACAGGCGGCAAGAAATGGATTCGAGACCCGGAACGGTGTAAAACCCCGAAGCGTTTTCTCGCTCTTCTTCGAACCCGATGGAACGCTGCTGGTGGGCGGCAGGGATGGACTCTACCGTTGGAACGGAAGCCAATTGGAGTTCCTGACGGACCGGATTCAGGTGGCCCGGGGAACCATTCGGGATGGAAATGGAGTTTTGTGGATTGTCTCCGGTTCCGGAGTTTTCCGAAATTTCAAGCGGCGGCCATCTGACGCCAGCTCCGGCCCCAACGAATGGCTGCTCAATACCCGGTTTGATGGGCTGCCGTCGCCTGTCGGTTACTCGATCCTGCAGGACTCGTCGAAGCGGATATGGGTGCTCACAAGCAAAGGTCCGGCCGTTTATGAGCGGAACACCGATCCCGACGCACCGGAGGCATTTATCCCCGCGGAGCAGAACTCGCGGGAAACAACCTCCTCCGGCGAGATACGAATCCTCTTTTCGGGAAAAGACAAATGGGACCTGACTCCGCCGGACATGCTGCAATTTTCCTGCCGGCTCGACGGGGAGACGTGGGGACCCTTCAAGCCCGCCGCGCTGGCGGCCTTTCACGGTCTCCGAACGGGAGCCCACTCGTTCGAAGTAGTCGCCATGGATCGCCAGGGCAATATCAGTCACGCCGCCGCGCGTCTTGATTTCTCCGTCGTGGCGCCATGGTATCGCAGTCCACTACTTATGACGCTGCTCACCGCCATGCTCATCACCATCGCGTATCTCACCGCATTTGCTTTTCACCAGTTTCGCATTCGCGCGAAGATGACGGTCACCGCGGAAGCGGCCAAGGCCGCGAACCAGGCCAAAAGCGAATTCCTTGCCAACATGAGCCACGAGATTCGCACCCCGCTCAACGGCATCATGGGCATGACCAGCCTCGCTCTCGAAACCGAACTCACCCCCGAGCAGCGGGGGTTTCTCGAAACGGTTAAGTTCTCTTCCGATTCCCTGGTCACGGTCATCAACGACATCCTGGACTTCTCCAAGATCGAGGCCGGCAAACTCGACATCGAGGCCGTGGATTTCCACCTCCGCGATGCCCTCGAAGCCACCATGAATACCCTGGCCCTGCGCGCCGATGAAAAGGGGCTCGAACTCCTCTGCGAGATTGCCCCCGAAGTCCCCGGGATCGTCCGCGGCGATGCCGCCCGCATCCGTCAGGTGGTCGTCAATCTGGTCGGCAACGCCATCAAGTTCACGAGCCAAGGCGAGGTCGAGCTGAAGGTCCAAGCCGAGGGAGAAGCACTGGGCCCCACCCGCCTCTTCCATTTCAC
>Ga0210384_10000117_pt1 | contig 119693 bp, 80 predicted proteins | sample IncBWH2MmetaG_FD_160574 | JGI IMG/M metagenome (GOLD analysis project Ga0210384, IMG submission 160574) | Forest soil microbial communities from Barre Woods Harvard Forest LTER site, Petersham, Massachusetts, United States - Inc-BW-H-2-M | ecosystem: Environmental > Terrestrial > Soil >...
AGCGCCGAGCGAGCCACTCCTGGTTGTGCGCTGCGTAACAGAAACAGCAAAAGCGCACAGGCAGGAATGCCTGTGCTACCAGTGGGAAGTTTGACACGTCCCCGGCGCGAATTCATTGACGCATTTCCCCGCGGCTGCCAACATCGAACTAGCTTCGCCTTCCGCTGAAAAAGCGGCGGGAATGGCCTACGCACCGGGTGTGCGTTGAGGGACATGACGGCTCCCATCGCAAAACTGAGTTTCTGGGGTGTTCGAGGGTCGACGCCGACGGTGGATCCTGCCACCTGGCGTTACGGCGGGAACACGCCGTGCCTGGAACTTTCCGCGCCGGACGGCACGCAATTTATTTTGGATTGCGGGACTGGGCTGCGCATGCTGGGCAGCCGCTGGGGAACTCCGAACGGCGGCGGAAATCCCGAGACGCATATTTTTGTGACGCATTACCACTGGGATCACATTCAAGGGATTCCGTTTTTTTCGCCGCTCTATGCGGAGAACAACGAATTTCATTTTTATAGTTTTCGCTCGAAATTTTTGGGGCGCGACAGCTTGAAGCAGGTGTTCGAAGCGCAGATGGCGCTGCCGTATTTTCCCGTGGACATGTCCGCGATGAACGCGAAGAGGAAGTTCAAGGAAGTGGAAGGCGGAGACACTTTCAACATACGGGAAAATAAAATTACGGCGAAGTGGCTGAACCATCCGCAGGGATGCCTCGGGTTTCGCATCGAGACGCCAGCGGGAACGGTGGTTTACGCGACGGACAACGAGCCAGGCGATTCGAAACTGGATGAGAATTTGCGGGAGCTCGCTGCGGGCGCGGACATACTTATCAACGATGCGCAATTCACGCCGGAGCAGTTGAAAACGAGGCGCAAGGGTTGGGGGCATTCGTCGTGGAAGGAAGGCGTGAAACTGGCGCGGGAAGTTGGCGCGAAGACGCTGGTGCTGTTTCATCACGATCCAGACTCGACAGACCGCATGGTGGATTCGATTTTGCGGCAGGCGCGCGAAGAGTTTGATTCCGTGTTTGCGGCGAGCGAAGGCATGGTGATTACGCTGGGGGCGCCGGGGGACAATGTACAGGCGCACATGCCGGGGGCGCGGACGTCGTTGCGGCGAGAGGCGCAGTTCCGCGCGAAGGTTACGGGAGTGACAGAAGACGGGAAAGAGTTCCAGGAAGAGACCGTCGTGCGGGACATTTCTTTGCAAGGAGCTTTAATTTCACTGCAGAACATTCCGCAATTGCAGTCGGAATTGCAAGTGACCATGGAGACGCCCGGTAAAGATGGTTTGCAATCCTCGATGCGCCTGAAGGGGTATGTGGTGCGCATCGATGAGGGCGCGGAGAAGGGACAAATTGCTGTGGGTGTGGTTTTCACGGATTAATTTCCAGGAGCAACCCCACGACGAGCTGGAGGCAGAAGACTTATAAGCATCACTTCCTCGTTTGACATACTAACAACGTTCACCCATCATCGCGCAGGGCGGAGCTTCAGCGTCCCAGATTTTTCGCCGGTATTCCGGTTGCTGACCCAAGAGGAGCCTCATGAGCGCCCTTCCGAGTTCCCAGGCCCCCAAGTTGTCTGCCATTCCTGATCAGGACGTGACGTCGATCGCAGCGCATTTTCCCGAGCTTCCTGCTGCTCTAGTCCCACGAGATAACATCCTTTCTACACTCGAAGATATGTTTTCAAGTGGAATCCAACTCCTAACAGTCGAAGGGCCAGAGGAGATAGGCAAGACGACTCTACTTGCCCAATTTGCGAGGCGCCACTCCCGTCAAGCCATAAGTCTGTTCATTAGGGGGACGAGTTTACTCGCCCATGATCCGGAACTTGTGCTAAGGGATTTGTGCAACCAGATTTATTTCATTCTGAATACCGAAGAGATAGCCGATGATGCGCAAACTGATGAAACGTTATATCGACAACTCCTCTTTAACTTACTGCGTCTTGCGCGTCGAAAGAACATGGATTTTTATTTCATCGTCGACGGCATTGACGATTTGCCCAGAGATGCAGGCAGTAGGGGGGCAATACTTGGTTTATTGCCCATAGGATCGCCTCATATCAAGTGTCTAATTGCGGGGAAGACGGAGAGTCTTCGAGAGCACATACGGGGGAGGATTCAGCAAAAACCGTTCACACTGCCCGGTTTTGCCTTGGAAGAGACACTAGCCTATTTCAGAGAACTAGGTGTTGATCGGAAGTTCCTTGAAGAACTGTATCGGATTTGCAGCAAAGGCGTGCCCGGTCAAATGGCCAGCGTGCGTCGGTTGCTGGAATCCGGAATTGCGCCTGAGACACTACTGAATGACCTCCCCGAAAAGCTTCCGAATCTTTTCGAGCTGGAGTGGAAAGCAGTTGATCGCACTGACGAAAGTGTGCTGAATTTACTGGCCCTGATTTCTCAATCTAGCCATAGTCACTCCATCTCTGACGCAGCTCTAATACTCCGCCTGCCACCGGAAAAAATTCGGGAGTTCTTGTCAGCTCTGAGTTTTGTTGTCTCCCCAAAATCGAACGATGCAACAATCGACTTCGTCTCAGAAAGATTTCGTCGGTTCGTTTCCGGGAGGCTGAGTTCTAGGAGGGCTTCTGTTCGCGAACTCGCGATCGCGTGTTTCCTGCAGACACCCAGCAGTAACAACGCCTTGAATCTACTACCTGGCTATCTAGAGGACGCCGGGAAGTGGGACGTGTTGCTCGACTACCTTTCTCCGGAACACTTCACAGCAATGGTCGAGCGCAGCGGATCGCTTGTCGCGGTAGAGAATAACGCGAGCCTGGGCCTGTCGACCGCATTACGCTTGGGAAGAGATGGTGACCTCTTACGGTTTGGCATGCAAAGGGCTGCCCTGATGGATTTTGACCGAATCTCGACATTGAGATCAGAGGTCAGAGCGTGGGTTGGTATTGGGGAGTATCCGAACGCCATTGCCGTGGCTCAAGGAGCCGCGCTTAAGAGAGATCGTCTGAGGCTTCTGGCAGCGATCGCACGATTTCAAAAGGAGGGGGGCTTTACCCCTGAGCCAGCGCTAATCGAGCAACTCAATACGCTATATGAACAAACGACCCCACAAGAATTGGGAGAGAAGGCTGTTGAACTCGCGTCTGACTTGATGTATTCGCGACCTGAATTGGGCATTAATCTCGTCGAAAGAATGCCGACGGTAACAGACGAGGAGTCCGCAAACGAGTGGGCCTTCGCGCGCCTGTCCGTTGATGTCGCTCTCAGGGCGAAGCAAGACAGAGCCGGAATGAGCTCTATTTCTGAGACACTCCAACAGAAGATTAAGGATCCCACGCTCAAAGAATTCTCGACCACAGTTTCTGTCTACCTTGGAAACTATTCTGTCTCGGACATCCAAAACGAAGTACTGAAGCTGGCCGGCCCAAGTGAGAAGTTATTTTTGTTGCGACTCTGGTGTGTTAACGCCCACGAAAAGAAAGACTCGGCCGATATTATTGAATATGCGTTGAGGCTCGCAGTCAGCACCACGGAGTATACACCGACGGCCAAACATCTCCGTGAAATCGCCACGCCGTTACCTGACATAGCAGACTCCGAAAAGGTATCAAAAATAATTGCAATTCTCGATTCGCAGAAGGCGGTTATTCAGAAGCTCGGTCCGACCCAGGATTATGTTCAACTTCAGCTATTAATTGCGATAGCTGAGGCAAAGACTAGTCTCGACACGGCATCCAGTCGACTTCAGGAAATCTATATTCATGTGGCTGGATTAAAAGACTTAGAAGTCAAAGCAAGCTGTATGTCGCGGCTGAGAGCTGTATTGCACTCCATCGATCCGGAAAACAATCTAGCGGATATACCAATCATCGCCATGGTAGTGGAAGAAGAGTTTGAGAAGCAAATCGTAGACCTGCTGCGTACGACCGCGGACCACCTCAAGACCACTAGAAACATTCTCGAGGTCTTGGCCACATCCCTGCCTGAGCTTGGTCTGAAGGTAGCGGACGCGCTGAATGAGGAAACCAGGCGAGACCGCGCAAAAAGAGTCCTTGTGGACTCGGCTCTTGACCAACCGTTTAGAAAAATCCCGCTTCAATTACTCGAGAAGATCGTTCAAGGCATTGCCGACGACCAGATCAGAGAAAAAGCGATCGAGCGTATTCTCGCGCGTGCTGAAGTTGCGAAAGAAAATGTAATTAAGACGCGTGCCACGGAGCTCGTACCACACATTAAGAGCGCCATGAGAATCTCCAACGCGGGGATTCGCTGCAGGGCACTCGCCTCTTCTGTAGCAGTCCTTTCACGAATTGCTGACCCAGTACTCAGCGTTTTGCTTCAGGAGGTCTGTTCTTCACTTGAGGCCGCTTGGTGGTCAAAGGAGGACGGGATCGAAAAGTTGGACCTTGCTTTCGGGATCGCTAGCACACTTGCGCCTCATATGAGGGCAGAGGCAATCAAGTATCTAAAGCGAGGACAAGAACTTAAGCGCGACCCTCAGCTAGACTGCGGCAGGAGGACGTATATCGCCACTCTGAGATTGGCAATTCGTGCCTTCTCCGGACTGTTTCACTCGCGACTTGAGACTGAGGAGGAGTTTCAGGACGTCTCGACTGCGATCGGTCGAATTCCCGCCATTGTTTCGAGGATTAAAATATGGACAGACATGGCGCTCAGGTTTTGCAAGGCCGACCGAAAGGATGATGCCCGAAAGGTTGTAAACGAGCGCATAAAGCCCCTCTTGGACCATTTGAAAAAACAAAATCCGTCCGACTGGCATGCTGCAATCGTAGCGTCGAGCCCCGCGCTTTACCAGGCGCACCCTCCCACTTGTCTTGAGCTTCTAAATCAGCTTTCTCCTCAGCTCCGTGACATGGGTTTGGACTCGGTGGCGGATTTCATCGAATGCCAGGTACCGCCCGGTGAGCCGTTTGAGACCAAGGAGTATCGTTCTAACCTGGATCAGGAGTCTGCAATTGACGTCTGTAGTTTACTGGAATTTTTTGACGAAGATTCGCTGATATATAAGCACATTCTTGTTCTCGTCGGAAGTGCGTCCTGGAAACACAACAAAACGCCGTTCACTCAGGAACAAAAAAACGATCTGGCTCAGCGCTTAGAGAAGGTAATTTCTGCGAAGCTTCCGAGCCCTCGTTTCATCGCCCATCAAGGGTATAGCATAGTCTCGCGCGCTCAAGTCTTGCGCTTGCTGCGATCAAAACCCCGACAATGGGAAGATTTGGCCGTCGAAGCGGGTAAAATCCCGAACCTATCGGATAGAGTTCTTATCATCGGATGTCTCGCCGAGGCTCTCCCAAACGACCAAATTAGTAGGAAGACCGAATTGCTCAATGACGCGCGGCGGCTAATCGAATCAGTCTCATCGCTGTGGGATAAGATAAACCGACTTAGATTCCTAGCTGGCGTTGCCGTGGACATAGACAAAAACTTGGCGAAGGTCTACGCGAGAGAAGCTCTCGCGTTGTTGAGTAAGACCGACGACCCAGATGCCGAGCCCGTCCAGAGAAAGCTGGTTGATCTTCTCTATCAGGTCGACGCGGAAGGAGCTTCCGCCCTGGCTGCGTCCCTGGATGATGACGACGCGCGCCGAATTGCGAGAGAACGAATTAAGTACAACGAATTCCGCGACAACGTAATCAAGAAAGAAGATGAAGATATTGGCGCAGCCGACGCTGATCCCAAACAAATGGCACAAGCAGCCTGGACCCTGCTGGGGCAGCTGAATGCGAACCGCATCCAGACGCGCCATACGCGGACAACGCGGGCATGGATCAGAAGGGCGTCCGCAATGCCGCTACAGTTGGCCTATCCGGTCTTCGCATGGGTAATCGAGAATGCGATCTCAAGAAGGGCTAAAGCTGTGGAGGCGCAACTGGCCATCCGGGGCCTTTTTGCCGCATCGATCCTCAGCTGTGACTTAATCGCCTCCATTGCGACTAGGCATCTCGGAGCGCCATCCCAACATAAAACCAACCTCGTATTGGATCACCCTACGAGCATCTTGATTCATGAGGGAGAGCGCACTCGGGCAATAGAGTATTTGCGTAGCTGGCTTGAAGCAAACGCAGACTCGTTTCTCTATATCTGCGACCCATACTTTGGTGTCAAGGATGTGGAGGTCTTCTCGCTACTCTTGTCGGTCGCGCCGGCCCTTCGATTAGTGATCGTTACGAGCAAACGCAAACAAATCGATGACCAGATTGGCAGCGACTATGGGGTGGCATATCGGGAATATTGGAATAAGCAGTTTTCCACCCAGGATCCACCGCCGACGGACCTTGTGATTGTAGGAACGCAGTCAAGAGGGGATCTCCCGATTCACGACAGGTGGTGGCTGACACGCGGCGCGGGATTAAGGATTGGGACGTCGTTCAATGGCCTTGGCTTCAAGAAAGTTTCAGAGATATCAGTCCTGTCGAAAGAGGAAGTAGATGCTCGGATGGTCGAGACGGAACAATATATCCAAAGGCTTAAGCGCGATCATCTGGGTGATAAGCTCAATTTCATCTTCGACTCAGTTTGATAAGGGTGCGGGCGGTGGCGACGGGGCTAACGGCTTGTTGGCTGCCCGCGCGACGGGCCGCCAGTGTCGATCCGCTCGTCGCGTTTCGATATGAGTGAGCGTTCCAGCCTCGGCTACTGAGTCGATCGGCAAAAAACAGCAGGCAGTGCATCACTGGGATACAATCTTGGCCTCATGTCAACCTCTGGTTCGCGAACTCCAAATTTTGTTCCTGCAAGCTCACTGGATAAGAGAAAGCCGTCGAAAGTCGCGTTGATCCGGGGATTGGTGCGGCAGGCGCCGTTTGTGGCGAAAAACTTTGGGCTTTATTTTCGGAATGGGTGGCGGCGGCACATTTTGCACACGAATGTGGTGGCGCCGTATGCGGTGACATTTTATGTGACGCACAAATGCAATTTGGCTTGCTCGTATTGCACGCAGAAGGAGCCGGACGTTTTCAGCGACGAGCTGAACACCGGAGAGACGATCCGGTTGTTGCGGCGGATTCGCAAGGAGACGGATTCGATTGTGATTACTGGCGGCGAGCCAACTTTGCGGGCGGACATTGAGGAGTTGGTGGAAGCGGCGCGGTTTCATTGCAAGTTTCGCTCGGTGCTGTTGATTACGAATGGAACTTTGCTGGATCGCAAGCCGGGGATTTTGCGGGCCGTGACGGGGTTGGTGGTGAGTCTGGATGCGCTGGCGGCTGATCCGTCGAATGCGCTTTCGAAACCGGCGGCGTTGCCTAAGGTTTTGCAGAATCTGGCGATGGCGAAGGAAGTTTTGGGAAGTCCGCAGCGGATTACGATCAGCACGGTCATTGAGGAATGGAACATCGGGGAAGTGGAGAAATTGCTGGACTGGTGCGGGGCGGAAGGATTTGTTTTCGCGGCGCAATCGGCGCAGATGGAAAAGATGCCGAATCTGAAGCTGCTGCAGAATCCGAAGTATCAGGCGCTGGTGGATACGATCATCGAGCGGCGGCGCAGCGGGTCGCAGCCGATCAACGGAACGCCACGGACCATTGAGACGCTGCTACGATTCCGCGGTTTTCAGTGTTATCCGACGATGTTTCCACGGGTGTATCCGAATGGAGATGTGTTTTATCCGTGCGAGCCGTTGCGGAAAGTGGCGGGGAATTTGTTACGGCATGGGTCGCTCGCAAAGATATTTTCGCGGGGGCGCAAGATGTATGGAGATATTCCGCCTTGCCAGGGGATTTGCTATTTGTTTGGGAATGTTTTGTCGCATTATTACGTGAATGATTTTTGGGGGTTGGCGGGGGATTTTGTGCGGTGAGGGATGAGGCTGTAGAAAACGGGTCGGGGTAAACGCCGGGCACAGAGTTCGCGGAGGCAGATTCGCCTGGGTTAAGTCATTGCCCAACGAGAAATAATGTTAGTTCAGGTCGGAGATTTTTTTGTCGAGGTGAGCGAGAGCGGCTTCGAGAGACTTGCGATGATTGGGATTTGTTGCGGCATCGAGGTCGTGCGCAATCCTGATGCGGGATAGCTGCAGGTCTTTGCGTTCCTGTTCACGGCGCAGCTGTTCAGGGCTCTTCGTATTGTTGCCGTAGTGACCCTTGGGAGCCTGGCCGGACTCGACCTGGGATTCCACGTCTTTGCTTTCCCATCCTCGCGCCATAGGGGTAGTTTGACACATTTTGCAGCAGGTGCGGGGGGTTTATGAGAGAAAAACTTCGAGGCGGTCGGGAGCGCCGGAGAAGCTAGAAATGCTCGGCTGGCGCGGCGTTACTCGGCTGCGCGATAGATGATTTTACCGGCGCGCAGCGTGTATTTTGCGTGGGCCAGCGCTCGGAGGTTTACGGCGGGGTCTTGATGGAAAACGGCCAAATCGGCCTGAAAACCAGCGGCGATGCGGCCTCGTTTGTTGGCGTCGCCGAATCGCTCGGCGGGATTAGTCGTCAGGGAGGCGAGAATCTGAGGAAACGTCATGCCTGCTTCGGACATTAAGGCGTACTCCTCTGTGGGATCGTATTCGACGGCGCCGAGATCCGAGCCGAAGAGAACTGTTCCTTCTGCTGCGAGCCAGGCGCGGAGTTGGCCGATTTCCGTGTCGGTAACTTTTTCTTGGGCGGAGAGGCGGTCGTGGCGCGCGTAGTATTTCCACAGAGTGAGCGTCGGCGTGAGCGCTACGCGGTGTTCCTTCATCGCCGCGAGGAGCGTTTCATCCCACGGGCCGGAGTGCGGAGTGGTGTGAGCGTCGATATCGACACCGCCGCGAACCGCGCTAAGTACATCGGTAGCATTATTTGGATGAACGAAGGCGGGTTTGCCCGCGCGATGGGCTTCATTGGCAGCGGCTTGAAACATGCTTTCCGGAAGCGGGGCGCTGCGAGGAGCAGAGGCGAAGATTTTTATGCCGTCGACGCCTGCGTCGAGAAGTTTCTTTGCGGCCGCTGCAGCTTGCGCCGCGTCGGCGATCTCGGGGGCCGGTAATTTCATAACGCCCATCATGCCGAGAACCTGGTCTGAAGGCAGAGCGCCGGGGGGAACGAGGCCCTCGCCCGTCGTGCGAATTTTTGGGCCGGGGACTTCGCCGGAGTCGATGCGGTCACGAAGGCGACGCGTGTTTTCCCAAACGGAGCCGGTGTCAAAGACGCTAGTGAAGCCGTAGCGAGTGAGCATGTCCTGAAGCTGGCGGCCGAGTTCAGGCGCGGGGATGGCGGCTACATCGGCCCACTTGCGTTCGAAGAAGTGAACGTGACTATTCCAGAGGCCAGCGGTGATGGTGAGGCCGGAACAATCGAGGACATGAGCGGTTTCGGGAAATTGCATCTGCGCTCTGCTGCCCACGGACACGATCCTTTCGCCTTGGATGAGGACAACGGCGTCGCGTATGGGTGTTTCCGTCGGGCTGACGTAAATGGTGGCGCCCACCAGAGCGGTGTAGTCGATTGGGGAGCTTGGTGGCGTATTCACAGGGGCGTCTCCCAGACTGTGGCCGAGTGGGACATTTTAACTTAGCCGATGGTTAAGCGCTGGCAGCGCGGCTTTTTGGCAAAATGGGAAGCGGGGAGTGCATCACGCTGCCGAGGGTGCTCTCAGCAACGCGAGCGAAGTGCTCGGCAAAGACGCCCTGATAGAAGAATTCGGCGGCGTTATTCGACCAGCGAACCTGCAGAATCCAGCGATCCTTTTTTTGCAAGGCGTTCGCCGAAGTGATTTCGGCAGCAGGAATGACTACGAGCGGTTGGAAGTGCGAATCGAGCGCCCAGATTTGATCCGCGCCGACAAAAAGTTGGACCGGCACCGGGAAGGCGTTGCCCGGCTGATATTTTCCGCCGTTTACGATGACCAGTGCGCCGAGTTCGCGCGCTTTGTCGTCGGCAAAGTTGTGCGGCTCGGCGGGAGGCAGCAGGATGGCCGCAAGAAACATGCCAAGACCAGCGATGGCGGCGAGCCAGCTATTCCAAAGGCTGAGCGGCAGGATGACAAGAGCGGCGCCTGCGAATCCAAGAAAAACGCGGAAGGCCATCCAGGATTGAGCGTTGCGGCGTATGTGGAGAAGCCTGGGAATCAGAAGAACGGCGGCAAACACGGCGCCTATCATCAGGTTGCGTAGACGCGCACCCGTTCCTTCGTGCTGAGATGCCGCAGTGGCTGGGGCCGTGCTCATCTTTCTTCCTTGTCCTATCTGCTTACTTAGAGTATGCGGCGCGGCTCAAGGTTTCAACGAATCTATCTCGCGCATGCGGGCAAACGCTCGGCGCACGTGGGGAATGGTGATGGAGCCGCCGACGATCAAGGCGACGTTCAAAGCGTCAATCACTTCATCGCGCTTCCAGCCCTCTTCACCGCAGCGAACGAGGTGATAGGTGATGCAGTCGTCGCAGCGCAAGACGGCTGAGGCGACGAGTCCCAAGAGTTCTTTCGTTTTCGTGCCGAGGGCGCCGGGCTCATACGCCTGATGATCGAGAGCGAAGAACCGCTTCATGCCGAGGTGGCCGCAATTGAGAATTTCTTCGTTCAAGTCGGCGCGAGAGCTCTGAAAATCTTCAAGGCGGTCTGCCATGGTTCCTCCGAAAGTGGAGCGATTATTATGGACTAAATCAGATTAGTTCGGCAGGACGCGGCCGGGGCGCGCGCCAGTGGCTTTGCCTGCATCCCAAACCAGCGCGCCATTCACGAAGACTTTTTCGATGCCGGTTGGGAGCTCGAAGGGATTCTGAAACGTGGACCGGTCAATGACCGTGGCGGGATTGAAGAGGACGATGTCGGCGAAAGCGCCTTCGCGAAGCACGCCGCGATCTTTCCAGCCGAGGCGCCGCGCGGGGAGCGCAGTCATTTTGCGAACGGCTTCCGGCAGCGTGAGCCATTTCTTCTCGCGGACGTAAAGGCCAAGCACCCGTGGAAATGTCCCAGCGCCGCGCGGATGCCGCGAGCCGATGCCTCCGTCGCTGGCGACCATCACCCAGGGCTGCTGGTAGAACGCCTGAATGTCGCGCTCGATCATGGATTGGCCGATGACCTCGGCCTCGGTGTTGGCGGCGTCGCCTTCGCGGACGATACGGATGTACATCTCGACGGGAGAAATGCCACGCTGCGCAGCGAGGTCCTCGATGGTGTGGTTTTCATACGCGGCGTTCGGGGGGAATTCGACGATGGTGACGTGCGACGGTCCGCCAACATCTGAAAGGGCCTTTGCGACGCTCTTTGGGTCTACATATTGTTTGTCCGGCACAAGGACTTTGATGTTCGAATGCCACGCTTCGTAGGGATAGCAGTCAGCGAGAAAATCGAGGCCGCGCCTGCGTGCCGCTTCAATCACGCCGATATATTGCGAAGCTTTGCCCCACACGCCCACGGTGCCGAGCTTGATGTGGGAGTGTTCGACGGGAATGTGCGCGCGCTCGCCGATGGCGATCTCCTCGTCCAAAGCCTGGAAGGAAAGGTCCGCCTCATCGCGAATGTGCGTCATGTAAAAACCGTGGAGCTTTGCGGCAGCGGCTGCGAGTGCGACGACTTCGTCCGTAGTGCTGTAGGTGCCCATGTCATATTCGAGTCCGCTGGAAAGGCCAATGGCGCCCTCGCGCATGCCTTGATCTACGAGCTGGACCATTTTGTTGATTTCGGCCGGTGTTGAGGCGCGCTGGTAATCCTTGCCGAGGACTTGTTCGCGAACGGTGGCATGGCCGACGAGGACGGCCAAATTGAGCGATGCAGGATTCTTGCGCCGAGTATCAAGCCACGGCGCGATGGGCCACGGAGAATCGCCGTCGGGGCCGAGAATTACCGTGGTGATACCTTGGGCGATCTGACTTTCGGCGAGCGGATCTTTCTCGAGGCCTTCGGTGGAATGGTTGTGAATGTCGATGAAGCCGGGGGCGAGGACGAGACCCTTAGCGTCAACAATAGACTCGCCTTTCATCGGCTTGAAGTTTCCGACGTTGACGATACGGTCGCCGGAGATGCGGACACTGAGCTCGCGCAGAGCGGCGCCGGTGCCATCGGCGACCTGGGCGTTGATGATGACGGTCGAGGATGATTTATCTTGCGAGCGTGCAAGTCCACAGACGAGAGCCAGGGCGAAAAAGAAAAGGATGCCCAAGTGCCTGGCAATGTGAAACATCGGTCTTCCTCGAAAAAACATCAGGGCGTAGTGTTTCATGCCTCACCTATATAACAACGAGGAGCACGGAGGGAAGGGGAAGACTGTCGAACACGTCATTCGGTGGTTGCGGCGAGAGCCTTCTCCGCCAATTCTTTTGCGCCGGGCTTGCTGGCCAAAATTAGATTTGCCCACTCGGCGCCAACATGCGACAAGCGCACAGCCTCGCTGGTTAGCGATTCCGGACCGCCGGAATCGTTGCCGCCAAAATAGATTCGGTCCATCGGGTGAGCGGCTGCGATTCGATTTTTTGTGTATTGCCCGGGCACGGATATAAACATGGGATGGCCGCGGCGATAAATGCGCACTTCGATGGGATCGACGTTGAATTCCGGCAGAACCTTTTGAAAATCCGTGAGAACGCGCGCGGCGAGCGTCTTGCAGTCTGCTTCGTCAAGGAGAGTGGAACGGAATTCTTCGCGGAGCGGCGTATAGAAGGTGAGGATGTTGTTTTTTTGCTTGTAGCCGGGATCGTTGCGGACGGTCCAATCGGCGACGATAAAGTCGGTGAAGGAATTGCCGGGGCACCAATTGTCGTAACCGCGATTGTAGACGGGTTTGTCGAAGATAAGGTTGACGACCGGATAGGGAGCAAAGCGCGTGCGGCGCATGGCGGTCCTCTGTTCCTCGGGCAAGCCCTGGACGATGCGCGAAGTGATGTGTTTGGGCGTGCACATCAACACGACTTTCGCGGCAACCGTCGTGAGTTTTCCTTCGCGGAAATAGGTTACGTTTGCCAAGTCTTTCTCCTGGACTATGGCGACGACCGTGGCCTCGCCATACATGCGGTCTTGGTATTTCGGCCGGAGGACTTCGACGAGTTTGTGGGTGATACAACCGAGACCTCCCGGCAAAATCGCACGTTTGCCATCGCCGCCGGTGAAGAGATCGTTGGCGTTGTAAAGGCCGACGTAGGCGGAAGTGTCCGGCGTGGTGGCGCCCCAGTTGGAGGGCCCGTAAATGTCCCACCACTGTTGGACTTCCGGAGCGTAGCCGGCGGTGAATTTCGAGAAAGGGAGCGCATCAAGCTCGGCCATGCGCTCGTTGATTTTCATTTTCAATACGTCTTCGCGGAATTTCACGAAACTAGCGACGACAGCTTTGGGGTAAGGAAGCTGCATGATTCCCGTTTTCCAGGTGTCGGGGACGTACGTTTTGTTAACGAGCGTGGGATCGGGCATATTGACCATCGGGAGTTTCAGGCCGATCTCGGACGCGAGCTGGTCGCCTTCGTCGCCGTGATAGGCGTAGGCGGAGCCAGTGGCGAAGGGCTGGCCGTCGTATTCCTCTTCGTACGCGTTGCCGCCGAAGTGGTTTTCCTTTTCCAGCAGAAGCCAATCTTTGCCGCGAAGAAAATACGCGGCGGAAAGACCGGCAACGCCGCCACCGACGATCACGATGTCGGCTTTCGCTGTGGCGGCGGGCAGATCGAAGTGGTGACCGTCGCGGATCTGGTGGCAGATTTCGAAATGTTCGCCATCGACGAGGGGCGGGCCGTTCGGCTTGGAAGCTGACGGCGCGGAATCCGGTGCCGGCAGGAGTGCGGCGTCTACCGGGCAGCCGGATGCGACCGAACCTGCAACGACGTATCTGATAAATTCACGGCGCGAGTGCGGCATTTGCCCTCCCATGGGCGCTAAGGCCTTTCAAGTACTTGTTGTGCTTCCGAGCCGACGCTGCGCATACGTATGCGATACCAGATAATGATAAGCGCAACGGAAACGGCAAAAATCAGTGTGGAGACGGCGTTAATCTCCGGCGTGATGCCGCGGCGCAAGCGTCCCCAAATTTCGAGTGGGAGGGTGTTGTCGCGGCCTATGAGAAAGAAGGTTACGGCGATTTCGTCCATCGAAAGCGTGAAGATGAGCAGCCCGGCGGCCATCAGCGAGAGCTTGAGATTCGGGAGCGTGATGCGCCAGAAAGTTTGCCAGGGTGTGGCGCCGAGATCGAGCGAGGCTTCTTCCTGTGCGCGGTCCGTTTTTTGAAGGCCGGCGAAGAGTTCGGTAGTGGCTACGGAGATTAGGGCCGTGCCGTGACCGAGAAAAACAGTCAGCAGGCTGAGCTGCAGGCCGGAGAGCACGACGAACATGAGCAACGAGAGACCGGTGATGATACCGGGAAGAATGAGCGGGAGAAGAACGAGGCGGCGGAAGAGAGCTTTGCCGGGAAAGCTGGCGCGATCGAGAGCGAGGGCGGCAAGCAGACCTAGCGTGAGCGAAAGCGCGACGGCGCCGCCTGCGACGATGAGGCTATTGAGCACGGAGTCCCAGATGGGGCCGTCGGAGAAAAGCTGGCGATACCAATCTAGCGTGAGATGTTGCGGCGGAAAGCCGCCGACGCCGTCGCGATTAAAGGAATAGAGAATGAGCACGACGAGAGGCAGATAAATAAAGGCAAAGACGAGCGCGGCGTAAATCGCGAGCAAAGGAGAGCGGCGAGTGAGAGATTTGCGACTCATTTGAAGGACCAGCGTTTTTCAAGGCGTTGGGTGAAGAAGAGCAGCGAAAGAGTGAGGAGCAGGATGCACACGGAAATCGCTGCGCCGAGCGGCCAGTCATAGACCGCGCCGAAAAGGGTTTGCACGATGTTGGCGATCATAGTGCCGGAAGAACCACCGACTAGGAGCGGCGCTAGAAAATCGCCTAGCGAGAGAACGAACGCGAAGGTGGCTCCAGCGAGCAGGCCGGGCATCGAGAGCGGGAGAATCACGCGAAAAAAGGTTGAGAAGGAGCTAGCGCCCAGATCTTGCGAGGCTTCGACGAGCGGGCGCGGAATGTGTTCAAGGGAAGCATAAATGGGAAGAAAAACGAACGGGGTGTAAATGTGCGTGAGCATGAGAACGACGGCGAAGGGGCTGTAGAGGAGAAAGCTGACGGGTTCGTGAGTGATGTGGAGATATTGGAGAAAGCCGTTGAGAACGCCTTCGCTTCCGAGAATTGTTTTCCAGGCATAACCGCGCACCAAATAGCTGACCCAGAGCGGCACGATGACAAGTTGATAGAGCAATTCCTTCCGCGCGCCGGTATGAAACGAGAGGTAGTAAGCGAGCGGATAGCCAAGGAGCAGGGAACAGAACATTACCGATCCGGCAATGCGCATCGTGCGAAACAGAACTTCGGCGTAAAGGGGATTCGTGAGCAGTTTTTGATAGTTGTCGAGATTCCAGTGATGGACGATAGCGCCGTCTTGCACGGCCCAGAAGCTGTGCGCAAACATCAGCGCATAGGGCAGAAGGAGGAAGAGTCCCACCCAGAGAAGCGGCGGGGCGGAGACGATCGTTTTGTAGGCGCGCGAGTACATGGCGAAGTCAGTTAGCGACGCGAATAGCGTCCGCGATCGAAAAGACAAAATCATGTTCACCGGTAAGCGGACCGCATGCGGGCAGGCGCACACGCAGGAGTTGATCAGCGCCGCAATCCACTTCGAGCAGTTCGCTGGCGCCGCCGTAAATTTGTTGACGTACAGCGGCGCGAAATTTTACTTCGTTGACTTGGCGTTTGCCGTCCGGGCTGAGGCGAATCGTTTCCGGTCGCAGAGAAAAGACCACGGGGCCATCCTCTTCTTCCAGCGGCCAGCGCAGGACGCCGCACGTGGCGATGCTGCGGCGAATTTCACCGCGCAGCAAATTGGTTTGGCCGATGAACTGCGCCGTGTAAGCGGTGGCAGGGTGCGCGTAGATTTCGCGAGGGGAAGCGACTTGCTCGAGCGCGCCATCGCGAAGCAGCGCGATGCGGTCCGAGAGCGCCATAGCTTCTTCCTGATCATGCGTGACGAAAAGGAAGGTGATGCCGATTTCGCGCTGCAGCGATTTCAACTCACTTTGCATTTGCTTGCGCAGGTTGGCATCCAGCGCCGAGAGCGGCTCATCGAGAAGCAAGAGTTGCGGGCGATTCACCAGGGCGCGGGCCAGAGCCACGCGCTGCTGTTGGCCTCCACTCAAGCGGGACGGGTGCGAGCCAGCGAAGTCCGCCATTTTCACCATGTTCAAGGCCTCGCTGACGCGCCTGGGGATTTCGTTTTTCGGCGCGCCTTGCACGCGCAAGCCATAAGCGATGTTGTCGCGCACGTTCAAGTGCGGGAACAGCGCGTAGTTCTGAAAAACAGTGTTAACGCGGCGTTTGTAGGGCGGCAGCGTGTCCAAACGCTCACCGGACATCCAGATTTCGCCGGCCGTCGGTTGTTCGAAACCGGCGATCAGGCGCAGAAGAGTGGTTTTTCCGGAACCGCTTTCGCCGAGCAACGTGAGAAATTCTCCAGCAGCGATGTTCAACGAAATATTTTTTAACACTTCGCGTGTGCCGAAGCGTTTGGCCACCGCGCGCACCTCGAGCAGCGGAGCGTTGGCGTCCAAGGAAGCAGGCTGCGGAATGGCGGCAGAGCTCACTGCGCGGCTTTCACCTCGTTCCAGATTTCGTTGTACTTCCCGCGGCGCGGCACATCCTGCCAAAAATAAATTCGCTGCATATAGGCATCGGGATCGTCGAGGTGCAGGCCCTTTATCTCTTCGGGACTGAGAAATTGCGCAGCGCCGGAGTTCGCGGGCGTGTAGTGCGTTCGATCGGTCACCAATTTTTGCGTCTTTGCTTCAATCATGTATTCGAGGAAGGCGAATGCAAGATCTTTGTTGCTGCTCGCGGCCGTCACCATCAAGTGGTCAATCCAACCAGTCGTATTTTCCTTAGGGATCGTTTCACCGATTGGGAAATTGAGTTTGCGAAGGTCGTTGGTGTTGAGCGGCCAGCCCATCGCCAGAACGACTTCATGATTTTGAAAGAGGTTGGTCAGCTCGCCGCCTGTGGACCAAATCTTTCGAATGTTGGGCTTCAGTGCAATCAGTTTCTTCTTCACGGCTTCGAGCTGTTCATCGGTCAGATTGTAGAGTTGCGAGGAATCAGGCTTGTCGTAGCCGAGAACTTGCGCGGCCATGTAGACGGTGGAAAGGTCATCCCACACAGAGATTTTTTCTTTGTACTTGGGATCCCAGAGTACCGCCCATGAGTTCGGCGGCTGAGGAATGGCTTTCGCGTCGTACAGCAGAGGATTTGGCCCCCACATGAAAGGAACGCCGTAAACTTGTTCGTGCGCTTTCACAAGGGGGAGATCGCGGAGTTTGGCTGAGAGTTGACTATAGGAAGGGAACTTAGAGAGATCCAAAGGTGCGGCCAAGCCGGCAGTTGTGATCGAGTGAGCGACGTCGCTCGACGGCGAGATCACGTCGTAGTTGGAGGCGCTTCCGCCGCGCAGCTTGGCCATGAGCTCATCGCTCGAACCCATGTACGATGCGGAGATTTTGCAGTGATGCGCTTCTTCAAAGGGCCGCACAAACGAGGGATCCGCGTAACCTTCCCAGACTAGCAAGCTGAGGGTTTCATCTTTTTGCTTACAAGCGCCGCAAATCACTGTGAGCGTCAGGATGCCCAGGACGATTGCACGCCGGTTCATACTTTCCACCATTTCCCCAGCATCTGCATCCTCCTGCTCATATATTATTGCCGACGCTATCTGTCCAGGTCGCGGCGAAACTTTTTTATTTCGCGTCCGCCTGATAGACGACTCTTCCGCCAACGATTGTCTTGACGACTTTCGTTTGAGCAATCGCATGCGGATCGATCTCGAAAATATTTTGCGAAAGAATAATTAAGTCAGCGAGCTTGCCAGACTCAATCGAACCTTCCGTTTTTTCGCGGCGTCCTGCGTAGGCTGCTCCGAGCGTATAGCCTTCGACCGCCTGCGCAAGCGTAACTCGCTGTTCCGGCATCCACCCACCGTCGGGCTTGCCCTCGGTGGTCTGGCGTGTGACGGCCATTTGCAGGCCTTCCCACGGATTCAGCGTCACCACGTTCCAGTCGCTGCCGAAGGCCAGATGCCCGCCGGCTTTTGCGATGCTATTCCAGACCCATGCGCGAGAGGCGCGGTCCGGTCCAACATTGCCGGCCCAGACTCGCAAGGTATCTTCGTCCGGGTAAGCATGCAGGGGTTGCATGCTGGCGATCACTCCCAGCTTTCCGAAGCGAGGGATATCCTCGGTGGTGATGGTTTCAATGTGCTCGATGCGCGGGCGCCGGTCCTGCGTGTGGTTCACGTTTTCGGCGTTTTCATACGCGTCCAGAGCGGTGCGCACAGCATAGTCGCCAATGGCGTGGGTGAAGAGCTGCAACCCGCGTTTATCCAATTCCGCGACGGCCGCTTTGTAGTTGTCCGGCTCCCAAAACAATTTGCCCTTCATGGATGGGTCGTCGGTGTAGGGTTCGAGCATGGCGGCGGTGTGTGATTCGATGACGCCGTCGATCATCATCTTGACCACGCCGCCGGAGAGCCAGTCGCCGGTGTATTTCTTGCGCGCTTCTTCGATCGCGGCGATATCCTTGGAGCGCAACTCCGGCGGATTCAGAAAATAAGCGATGTACATGCGAAGAGTCAAATCACCGCGGCGGCGCAGTTCGTCGTAAAGAGCAAACTCCTCGAAATCGCCGCCTGCACTGTGCACACGGGTCAAGCCATTTTCGTTGGCCCAATGGATACCGGCACGGAGGACAGCAAGTTTTTCCGCTGGCGTCGGCCTGGGCACGAGTTTGCCGACGAGCCTACCCGCGGATTCTTTTAGGGCTCCGGTGGCCTCGCCGGTCTTCGAATCGCGCACGATAGCGCCGTTGGCGGGATTCGGCGTGTCCTTGTCGATTTTTGCAAGCGCCAGCGCTTTCGAATTGGCCCAGGAAGTATGTCCATCATAGCCTGAAAGAAAAACGGGGCGATTTGGGAAAAGCTCGTCGAGATATTTTTTGTCAGGCAGATTTTCGTCGCCGAACATCGCGTAGTTCCAGCCGCCGCCGAGAATCCATCCATCGCCGGGGTGTTTCGCCGCGTATTCGCGCAAGATGCGCTGGATGTCGGCAGGATTTTTGGCGCCTTCGAGATTGGCTTGACGGAGTCTGATGGAACCTTCCAGGAAATGAATGTGGCAATCCACGAGGCCGGGTAAAACCAGCTTTCCCCCGGCGTCAATGACGTCTGTTTGCGGCCCTCGCAGTTTTTCGATTTCGGCATCGTCGCCCACATAGACGATCTTTTCTTCTCGGATGGCTACGGCCTGCGCCCAGGGTTGTTTGGAGTTTACGGTATAGACCTTGCCGTGGAGGAGGATTGTGTCCGCGGGCTGGGCCTTCGTCTCCTGCACATTCTGGGCGCTGATTGTCGCAGAGAACCCCAAAGCAACCACAATGGCAAACGCCAGCACGATCGCCGCTTTGCGCGATGCAGTCATTCACAGCTCCAAGTGTGGATTTCTTGCGGCGTCCTCGAGTCACCAATCACAAGTCACATCCTTTTAGAAAGTCGGCGGCGTGTTCACCCATAGTAGCCAAGTCTCGGAGCGCCCAGGATTTCTCCACCGGTGCGGTGTCGAGCTTTCGAAATAGAGACTGTCCCCGGGCTTGAGCCGGTAATGTTCTTTGCTGTTCAGCCAAATCTCAAATTCACCGCGAAGGACGTGCAAGAACTCTTCGCCTTCGTGCGAATAAGATTCGCCGCTGCCGCCGCCGGGTTTGATGCGAAAAAGATGCGGCTCCATCGCTGTTTGGCCCCAGGCCAAAAGCTCCATGCGCACTCCGGGAGTGGTCTCCAGAATTTTCCGCTGACTCGGACGCACCAGGCGCGGATTTTCCGCGGCAGTTTCGAAGAGCGAGAGAATGTTCGTACGGTAGAAACGCGCGATGCGGCGCAGCGTGGAAATGGAAGAGCGCATCTGTCCGCGTTCGAGCGCGCTGAGAAAGCCCACCGAAACTTTCGTGGCCCGCGCCACCTGTGCGAGAGACAGACCACGGCGCGTGCGCAGCCGACGGAAGCGCTGCCCGGGGAGAGGAGCGCTTTCCGACGGCGCCGAGACGACGCCCTGGCGTTTTAAAACATGCACGATGGCTGCGGGATTCAGTCCGCGGGCGCGGCGCAGAAAAACGGCGCGCTGCAGCAGACGCACGTCAGCCTCGGCATAGAGCCGGTAGCGGCTTTCCGTGCGATGCGGCGAAACAAGGCCTAGCGCTTCCCAGGCGCGCAGCGCAGAAGAGGAAATGCCCACGCGTCGCGCCACTTCGCTGATGCGCAGCAGCCGGCGCATCGTTCGATTTGCTGATGGCTTGGAGAAATTCTTTCCGCTTGACACGGCTCCCGGCTTTCTCTAAGTTTGCGGGATTATAGTAAGGTTTCGGGGGCACAGCAACCTCGAAGAATTCGCTGCCGAGAGAATTCTTCGAGACAAGGGGTGAGTTCATGAAACTGGCTGCTGGATTTTGGCGGAGCAATGCGCTCCGCGACTGCAACATTGCTTCTCTGATGTTTCTCGCGCCGGCTATTCTTCTCGTTGCACCGTTTGCCGGAGCGCAGAGCACCGGCGGCCGGATTCGCGGAACGGTCAGCGATCCCAGTGGCGCCTCCGTGGCCGCGGCCACGGTTTCACTCGTCAATGAGGCGACGCATGCGACCCGCGACGTGCAGAGCGGTGCGACCGGAGAGTACATCTTCATCGAGGTGCCCGTCGGCACCTATGAAATAGACGTCACACAGGCGGGGTTTAAGAAATATATCCACAAAGGAGTTGCGCTGGACTTGAACGAAGTCATCAGCGTCGACGTCACGCTGCAACTGGGTTCCTCGGCGGAAAGAGTAGAGGTCACTGGCGCTCCGCCGGTCATAGACACAACGTCGACACAACTCGGTGCTGTCGTCAACGAGCGCTCCTCGACGCAACTGCCGTTGAACGAACGCGACGTTTATCAGTTGCTGCAATTACAGCCCGGAGTCCAGTCCCAGATCGGCAACAATTTGTTTTATGGCTCGGACAAGCCTGGGGTTGTGACCGTGAATGGCGGCCGTGGCCGCTCGAACAATTATTCCGTGAACGGCGGGGATGGAAACGACCTGTTCGCCAACCTGCCGGCAGTGCAACCTTCGCCGGATAGCATCGAAGAATTCCGCGTGATCAGCAATTCTTTTGACGCCGAATACGGCCGCAATTCCGGCGCAGTCGTCAACGTAGTGACCAAGTCCGGCACGAACGACTTCCATGGCAGCGCTTACGAATTCTTCCGCAACACAGTTCTCAACGCTCATGGATTTTCGTTTCAGCCGACCCCAAAACCTCCTTTCAATCAGAACCAGTTTGGTGGAACGATTGGCGGCCCGATCATAAAAGACAAAATCTTCTTTTTCGGGTCGTATGAAGGACGGCGTATCGTGCGCGGCATCGTTTCACAGCAAGTACCCGTTCCTACGGGCGCGGACGAGGCCGGGGATTTTTCCGCTGGAGGTACTGCCGCCCCATTCAGTGGGACTCTTACGGATAACACGGTGGCCACGATCTTGCAGAATCGGCCCGGTTGCGCCAACGCCATTACGATGGAGGGTGGTTCTGCTCCCGTTGCGGGAGCGGCGTACAGCGCTATTTTCCCGAATAACAAAATACCTACGTCGTGTTTTGATCCAGTCGCGCAGAGTATGTTGCAGTATCTCCCCGGCTCGGGAGGCACCAGCTCACTCGCTCAAAACGTATCCAAGTCCACGGACAGTGGCGATCAGTTCTCAGTTCATTACGACGAAATCCTGAACAAGGATCAGAAACTCTCCGTCTATTATTACTACAACAACGACAACACCCTAGATCCCTTTGCTATCTTTCAGTTGGCGGGCGCTTCGCTGGGCAATTTCGGGGGCCGGATTATTTCACACGTCCAGCAGGTCAATGCGAGCCATACGTGGACGATTGGCTCAACGGCGGTGAACGAATTCCGTTTCACACTGTTCCGGGAAGCCGAACCACAATTTTACACGCCGACGACGACGAATCTCGTAACTGCCTCCTGCGGCAGCGCCATCCCCGCCGCGCAGTGTTTCGGCGGAACGTCCGACACACCACTGGTCGACGCGAACGGGAATCCTCTGGGTACGGCTGCAGCCCCCAATACGCCGGTGTGCCCCGGCCAGTTCGGATGCGGAATCCACCCAGGGCTCGGCTCGAAGTTTGAAGGCGTGCCTTTCGTCACTCTGAATGGCACCACCGGCCTCTTCGGGAACAACTTCGAAGGACAATTGCCGCAAACGGGGAATACGTTTCAGTTCAGCGATAACTACAGCAAGATCATTGGCAGTCACAGCTTCAAGTTCGGCGCTGACACCCGCTATCAGAAGTTCGACCAGACGGTCTACTTCAACGTAAACGGAGAGTACATTTTGGGATCAGGCGGTTCGAATGATACGGGCTCCGCCGATCCCTATGCAAATTTCCTTCTGGGCTTGCCTACCTCATATTCGCAAGGCTCCGGCAACAAGGAACTGGTTCGGAGCACTTCGGTCTATCTCTTCGCACAAGACAGTTGGAAGATTAAGTCCAACGTCACACTCAACTATGGTTTGCGGTGGGAGATGAATACACCGCTCACAGACATCGGCCAGAAAGTGCAACGATTTAATCCGGGGCAGAATTCAACGATTTATCCCTGCCAGCTTTCCGCGGTAAGCATTGCGACTTTTTCGCAGCTTCCCCAGTTTCAAACACCCGGAGCTCCCACGCCAAACTGCGCCAACACGGGTACTCTGCCAACGGGGTTGGTAGTCCCGGGTGACAAGGGCGTCCCAGGCGGTTTGATCAACACTTACACCAAAGCATTTGCACCGCGCCTCGGCCTAAATTGGAGTCCTGGCTGGAAAGACGGAATGCTCTCCAAACTGACCGGCGGTCCAAACAAGACCACTGTCAGCATGGGGTGGGGACTCTTCTACAACCCAATCGAACAGTTAGTTCTAGAGCAGTTTGTCGCCGAACCGCCCTTCGGCATAAGCAACTCCGTTTCGAACCCGCTCTTCAGCACTCCTTTTGTGGGGCAAGACGGGACGACCAAGCCCAACGTTTCTAATGGCTTCCTCACTCCTCCGCGTGGGCAGGCGGTGGACTGGTCGCTGTATCGTTCTATTTTGTTGTTCGGACAATTTCCGACGACGCTGCGGACACAGTACTCGGCGCAGTACAACCTCACGATCAAGCGCGAATTGCCCGGCGATATTCTTTTCCAAATCGGCTACGTTGGCTCGCAGGGCCACCGGCTTCTCGCCATTCACGATCAGAACGCCGGGAACGGGCAAACCTGCCTGGATCTGAATTCGACCCTTGGAACGGGTACCTGCAGCACTTTTGGTGAGGACAGCGCTTACACCATTCCTGCGGGAACGGTCATTCCTCAGGGCGGGTTCCATTTGCCTTACAACGCGGGGTCGGGAGGCACAGTTATACCCGGCGGAACCGTGTTGGCCAATCCAGTTACACTCGTCGGTTTGCGCCCCTACTCGTCGCCCAATTGCCAGCCTCTGAATCCGGATCCTTTGACGAACGGTTGCCCCGCTGACGGAACTCCGACCTTCGGAAGCATCTTTAATGAAGATACGGCAGCGCATTCTAACTACAATTCGCTGCAGACGCTCTTCCAAAAGCAGTTCTCGCATGGGGTCCAATTTCAGGCTTCCTACACGTACAGCAAGTCGCTGGACAACGCCTCGAGCTTCGAGGAAATCTTAAATCCGACCAACTTTAATGCGACCTACGGGCCCTCTCTCTACGACGCACGGCATCGCTTTGTTTTCAACTATGTCTGGGATTTGCCGATTCCGAAGAAGCAGGGCTTTGCAGGCAAAGCCCTGAACGGCTGGCAAGTATCCGGGATCTACACTTTCCAAAGCGGCTTTCCCATCTTGATCAACAACTGCAATGACAGTGAGTTGGAAGGCAGCATCCAGGGATTCGAATGCCCTGGGAAACCCAATCTCGTCACTGCTTTCAAGCCTTCAAATCCGCGCGCTACTGTCTGCGCTTTCGGGACCGGCCAGCTTTCCGGGACAGGTATTCCATGTCAGCCGGTTTCTGGTTTTGGATTCGATCCAAATCAATTCGACAATACAATTTATGATCCGAGTACCGGGCCTTCTACGGATCCCACGGCAATCACGCTTGGCCAATTTGGAAATGCACCGCGCACGGTCTGCTGCAATTCTCCCATTAACAATTGGGACCTGGGCATCTTCAAGGACACCCAGGTCGGCGAAAAGCTGCGTGTGGAATTCCGGACGGAAATCTATAACGCGTTCAACCACGCGCAGTTCTATAGCATCGACGGCAACTCCGGAAACGCGGGCACAACTTTTGGCCAGCCGCAGAAGGTGCGCGACCCGCGTCTGATACAGTTCGCGCTAAAACTGCTGTTCTAGCGATCGAAGGAGCTTCCATGTAACAAAGAGGCGCGGCTCGCAAGGGTCGCGCCTTCGTACGTGCGATAATCTAGGAGCCAGTTCCACGCATTTCCAGAGCTTTTCCAATCTGAGACTGACCGCAGGGAATAGACCTGCCACGGGAAACCGCAAGACGGCCACCCATCACGGAGTATCAAAATGCACGACGCACTGAAGAAGGAAATCGCAACCTACGAAAAGCGCACGCCAAAATCCGCGGACGCATACAAACGCGCATTGCAGCGCATCCCACTCGGCGTTGCCAGCAACTATCGCCACTACGAGCCTTATCCGCTGTTTGTGAGGGACGGAAAGGGAAGCAGGATTCACGACGTCGATGGAAACGAGTACATCGATCACAATCTGTGTTTCGGCGCATTGATGGCCGGGCACTGTCATCCTGCCGTGGTGAAGGCCGTCGAGCAAAAACTGCATGAGGGAACGACGTTCGGCATGCCACACGATATGGAATGGGAGCTTGCGGAAGAAATCTGCAAACGCTATCCCGTTGAAATGGTGCGCTTCGGCTCGAGCGGCACGGAAGTCACAATGCACGCTTGCCGCATCGCCCGCGCCGCCACGAACCGCGAAAAAATCCTAAAGTTTGAAGGCGCTTACCACGGCTTGCATGACACCGCACTCGTCAGCGTCAAGCCCAAGGCCGAAGACTACGGCGACCCCGATGCGCCCAACTCTGTTCCCGGCGGAGGCGGCGTGCCCAAGGCGTCCCTAGCGAATGTGGTTGTCGCTGCGTTCAATAATCTTCCCAGTGTCGAAGGCCGCTTCCGCGAAAACCCAGGGCAGATCGCCGCGATTGTCCTCGAGCCTATTCTGATGAACGTCGGTCTGTGCATGCCCCAGCCCGGGTTTCTGCAGGGTTTGCGCGATATCGCCACAAAAAACGGTGCCCTGCTTATCTACGACGAAGTAAAAACCGGCGCGAAGCTGGCCTGGGGTGGTGCCAGTGAATACTTTGGCGTGAAACCGGACATGATTTGCCTGGCCAAATCCATCGGAGGCGGCCTGCCACTCGCCGCGTTTGGCGCAAGCCGCGCGGTAATGGATCTGATTTCGCAGCACAAGGTTTTTCACGGCGGTACCTACAACACGAATCGCGTGGCCATGGCCGCGGGGCTTGCCACGTTCCGCGATGTTCTTTCGCGTGAAAACTACGCGCGCGTCGATAAGCTGAGCAAGAAGCTCACGGAAGGCTATCGCGCCATCGTCAAGAAGACTGGTCTGCAAGCCTATGTGATAAGCGCCGGAGTCAACGGCGCGCTGATGCTTTACCCACAGGAAATTCGCAATTATCGCGACTGGACGAAAATCGACGTCGATCTTTGGCGCCACTACTGGTTCGCCATGGTCAACCGTGGCGTCCTGCCGCAGCCCTATTGGTGGGATGAGCAGTGGACCATTTCTGTCCAACACACCGAAGCCGACATCGAGAAGCACGTCGCCGTGTTCGATGAAGTCGCGCCCGGTCTAGCAGCAGCGCAACTCGAGCGCGGCGCGCACTTCGTCGGCGCCGCAGGTCACTGATTGTAGGAGACCGTTCCATTGCAGAACGAGGCCGCCATTGCGTCCGCCGCGTCCATCGCGCCTTTAGTACAAGACGCGCCGCACCTGCGCCGCGTTTTGGGGCGCATGGACCTCGTTCTGCTTTTTGTTGTCGCCGTATTCAACCTGAACGTCGTCCCCTCGATCGCTGCTAACGGCGGCGTCACCATTTGGCTATGGATTATTTCTCTTTTGCTTTTCTTTTGGCCGCAAGGAATCGCGGTCATCGAACTTGCTCACAGGTATCCCGGCGAAGGCGGCGTTTACCTCTGGGCCAAGGAAGTCTTCGGAGACTTCCATGGTTTTCTCTCCGGCTGGTGCTACTGGACCAACAACATGATGTACGTGCCCACGGTCATGCTGTACTTCGTTGGCGTTTCCGTGTTTGCGCTGGGCTCCGGCCACGAGGCGCTGGGCGACAACAAAACTTTCGCGCTAACCGCCTCGCTCTTGCTGCTGATAGTCCTCGTCGCGCTGAATATAGTCGGGCTCGGCGTCGGGAAATGGATCAACAACCTCGGCGCAATCGGCACAGGAATTGCCGCCGCCGTCTTGATCGGGCTGGGCGTCGTCGTGTGTTTGCGATTCGGCACCACCGTGACCTGGGCTGACTTCCGAATCCCACCCAATCCAAAATTCGTCCTAAACTCTTTCGGCGTAATCTGCTTCGGATTGGTTGGGCTCGAGCTCGCTTCCGTCATGGGAGACGAAATCGAAAATCCGCAAAAAACCCTGCCTGGCGCCGTCGCCTGGGGCGGCGTTCTATCAGGAGCGCTCTACATCGGCTCGACGCTGACGCTGTTAATTGCGATCAACAAAGGCGACATCAACGTGCTGCAGGGAATCGTTCAAGCGGTGGGCCATATGGCCAGCCGCGTCGGAGTCGTATGGATCGTGGCACCCTTTGCGTTTCTGCTGAGCTTGTCGATTGCGGGAATCGCGTCGGCTTGGCTCGGCGGCTCCGCGAGAATTCCATTTGTCGCAGGACTCGATTCCTACATGCCCGCCTGGCTGGGTAAAATTCATCCACGCTACCGCACGCCATATGCCGCGCTGATCGTGCACGCAGCGGTATCCATGGTGCTCGTCGTGCTGAACTTCAGTGGCTGGTGGCTCTGGAATAAACTGATCAGCTTGTCGTTCGTGGCGTACATCCTGCGGTCGTTCGGTTTTGTCTTAGCAAATCTAACGGCCAGCGAAACCGGCGTACAGGAAACCTTCCAGAAGCTGCTCTCGCTCGCAGTGGTTCTTCAGTTGATTCCTTTTCTGTACATGTTTGGCGCGCTGCTAAAAATTGCCTTTGGCAATTCTTTTGTGAAAGGCGTCTATAGTAAGACGACATTGATTCTTTCCGGCGCTAGCGGGCTGGTCACCACGATTCTGGGAATCGCGTTGGCTTTTTTTCCGGCGCAGCAAGTCACCTCGACTCTTTCCTACGAGATTTGGATGTTTGGTGGCACGCTATTTTTCATAGGGCTTGGCGCGTTTTTCTTTTTTGTTTACGGGCGGCGCAAGACGGCGAGAAAACTTGCTGAGGCCGTTCCGGCTGTTTGAACGCGGCGCGCCCTAGCCTGTGGGCGTTCCCGCGATGACGATTTTGGGAGGCTGTGATGTCCAGCGGTGCGACAGCGGGAGTTCGAACGTACAAGAATTACGTCAATGGCGAATGGGTTGGAAGTTCCTCGGGAGAAACTTTCCCGGTATATGACCCATCGACCGAAGAAGTCATCGCGCAAGTTGCTGCCGCTGGCGCAACCGACGTTGATCGTGCTGTAAAAGCCGCGCGCGCCGCCTTCGACTCCGGTCCTTGGGCCACCACCAGCGCGCAAGACCGCGGCCGCATCCTTTTCAAGCTAGCTGAAAAAATTCGCCAGAACACCGCCCTGCTTGCCGAAATCGAATGCCGGAACACCGGCAAGCCCATCGTCGAAGCCGAATACGACATCGCGGACGTCGCCACCTGCTTCGAATACTATGGCGGCCTCGCCACCAAAGTCCTTGGCACTGTAAATCCGGTTCCCGCCAATGCACTCAGCTTCACTCTCCGCGAGCCCGTCGGCGTCGCCGGACAAATTATTCCGTGGAACTATCCTTTATTGATGGCCGCCTGGAAACTCGCGCCGGCTCTCGCGGCTGGCTGCACTTGCATTCTCAAACCTGCTGAGCAAACGCCGCTGACCGCACTAGAGTTCGCGAACTATTTCACCGAAGTTGGTTTGCCGCCCGGAGTGGTGAACATCGTTAATGGCCTTGGAGAAACCGCGGGCGCCGCGCTCGTCGCGCACCCGGGCGTGGATAAAATCGCTTTCACGGGCAGCGCCGCCGTCGGCAAAATCATCGTCAAAAGCGCCGCGGACACCCTGAAGCGCGTCACGCTTGAACTCGGCGGCAAATCGCCCAACATTTTCTTCACCGACGCCGATTGGGAAGCTTCCATCGACGGCGCGCTCTTCGGAGTGTTCATCAATCAAGGCGAAGTCTGTTCCGCAGGCAGCCGCATCCTCGTCGAAAAAAAAATCTATTCCAAATTCGTCGAGGCTATGACCGAAAAAGCCAAGCGTATCAAGCTCGGCGCACCCCTCGAACGCGAAACGAAAATGGGACCGCTCGTCAGCAAAGAACAATATGACCGCGTCAGCTCTTATCTCGAGCTCGGCAAGAAAGAAGCCAAGGTGGCCATCGGCGGCGGACGCCCCAAGCAATTCGGCAAAGGCTACTACCTCGAGCCAACCATTTTTTACGACGTGGAAAACACCGCGCGCATCGCCCGCGAAGAAATCTTTGGCCCGGTCGCATCGGTGATCCCTTTCGACGGCGAAGCCGACGCCATCCGCATCGCCAACGACACGCCCTACGGACTCGCCGCCGCGGTCTGGACACGCGACATCTATAAAGCCTTCCGCGTCGTGAAGTCACTCCGCGCCGGCATCGTCTGGGTAAATCACATGCAGCCGACTTACGTTGAAGCGCCGTGGGGTGGCTACAAGCAATCGGGCTTCGGCCGCGAACTTGGTCCGTGGGGTCTCGAGGAATATCTCGAAACGAAACAGGTTTTCGTAAATCTCGACGAAACTCCCATCGGCTGGTATTAGCATTCGGGACGCCGGCTATCGTGTGGCTGGCGGCCAGAGAAAAAAGGAAAAGAAAATGGCTACCATTCAGATTCGAACTGAAATCCCAGGTCCGCGTTCGCGCGCCCTAATGGCGCGTCGCGAAGCAGCCATCCCCCGCGGGCCCGCCAACGCCACGCCCGTTTTTGCTGCACGCGCGGATGGCGCAACAATCGAGGACGTCGACGGCAACAGGTATATCGATTTTGCCGGTGGCATCGGCTGCCTCAATATCGGCCACCGCTCCCCGCGCGTTATCTCTGCGGTTCGTGAGCAACTCGAAAAATATTTGCATCTCTGCTTCGCCGTCACGCCATACGAAGGCTATATCGCTGTGGCTGAAAAACTGAACTCACTCGCCCCCGGCAATTTCGCGAAAAAAACAATTCTGCTAAATTCTGGCGCCGAAGCCATCGAAAATGCCGTCAAGATCGCCCGCGCGTACACAAAGCGCCCCGCCGTGATTTGTTTCGAAGATGCTTTCCACGGCCGCACTCTTCTCACCATGTCCCTGACCAGCAAGACGCATCCTTATAAAGCGGGCTTCCAGCCGTTTGCCAGCGACATCTACCGCATTCCGTTCGCATATCCATATCGCAATCCATCCGGCACAAGTTCCGCCGACTTCGCGCATCATCTCGAAGATGCCTTCAAACGCTCCGTCGCCCCGGAATCAGTCGCCGCTCTGATCGTCGAACCCGTTCTCGGCGAAGGCGGCTTCGTCATTCCGCCCCGCGATTACTTCAAGCTCCTCCAAAACATTTGCCGGAAACATGGCATCCTCTTCATCGCCGACGAAATCCAGTCCGGCTTCGCGCGTACCGGCAAATGGTTCGCGTCCGAACATTTCGGCATCGAGCCCGATCTAATCGCCATGGCGAAGTCGCTTGGCGGAGGCATGCCCATCGCCGCCGTCACAGGCCGCGCCGAAATCATGGACGCGCCCGGACCGGGCTCTCTCGGCGGCACCTACTGCGGGCACCCCGCTTCCTGCGCTGCGGCACTCGCCGCCATCGAAACCATCGAAAAAGATGGCTTGCTCGCGCGCTCAACCGCTATTGGAGAACACTTTGAAGAACGCGCCCGTGGCTGGCAGAAGAAATGGTCCTTGGTCGGTGACGTTCGCGGCCTCGGCGGCATGTGCGCCATCGAATTGGTGCGCAACGCCGAAACTCGCGAACCTGCCGACACCGAAACAAAAGAAATCGCCAGATATTGCTATGAGCACGGCCTTGTCATGATCACCGCCGGTACGTTCAACAATGTGATTCGCATTCTCGTCCCGCTCATCGTCACCGATGATCAGTTCAACGAAGGACTGGACGTGCTCGAAGCCGCGCTTGCGGGCGTCGCCGAACGCAAGCAGGCTGCGCTTTCTCACGCATAGCTGTGCACCAAACCATGCACGCGCGCCCAATAGCAGCGAGTCGCATCTAACATAGGGAGATCTTCAGGAGTATCCGATGCAAGACACGATTACAAAATCCGCTAGCGCGGCCGCCGAACTAAAAGACCCGCGGCTTTTTCGCGAAGCCTGTTACGTCGATGGACAGTGGATTCAGGCAAGCTCAGGCCAAACAATCAACGTAGATAATCCCGCCACGAGAGAAATCATCGGCCGAGTGCCGAAACTCGGCGGCGCAGCAACTCGCCGCGCTATCGAAGCCGCAAACACTGCCTTCCTCCCATGGAGCAAGAAAACAGCGAAAGAACGCGCTGCCGTCCTCCGCCGCTGGTTCGATCTGATGATGGCTAATCAGGAGGACCTGGCGCGTCTCATGACCCTCGAGCAAGGCAAGCCGCTAGCCGAATCGCGCGGCGAAGTTGCTTACGCTGCTGCGTTTCTTGAATGGTTTGGCGAAGAAGCCAAGCGCGTCTACGGCGACACCATTCCTCAGCATCAAGCCGACAAAAGAATCGTCATCATCAAACAGCCCATCGGTGTCGTCGCTTGCATCACTCCCTGGAATTTTCCGCTCGCTATGATCACGCGCAAAGCGGGCCCAGCGATTGGCTCCGGCTGCACCGTGGTGCTCAAGCCTGCCTCGCAAACTCCGTTTTCCGCGCTCGCCCTCGCCGAGCTTGCCGAACGTGCGGGCGTTCCCAAAGGCGTGTTAAATATTGTTACAGGCTCGGCCGCGGAAATCGGCGTGGAACTCACGTCCAATCCCATCGTTCGAAAGCTCTCGTTCACCGGCTCCACGGAAATTGGCAAAATCCTCATGGCCCAATGCGCGGGCACGGTAAAAAAGCTTTCTCTCGAACTTGGTGGCAACGCGCCTTTTATAGTTTTTGAGGATGCGGACTTGGACGCCGCCGTCGAAGGCGCCATCGCCTCGAAGTATCGCAACAGCGGGCAAACTTGCGTCTGCACGAACCGCCTGCTCGTGCAAGACACCGTGTACGACGTCTTTGCCGGAAAACTGGCCGCCGCAGTAAGGAAACTGAACCCCGCCCCCGGATTGGAAGCAGGTTCGACGCAAGGACCGTTGATTGACGACGCCGCTGTCGAAAAAGTCGAGAGCCACATCCGCGACGCACAATCCAAGGGCGCAAAAATACTCGTCGGCGGTCATCGTCACGCGCTCGGAGGCCGCTTTTTCGAGCCGACGATTCTCATCGATGTCACGACGCAAATGGCGGTTGCGCGTGAAGAAACTTTCGGGCCTGTCGCCCCCCTCTTCCGTTTCAAGAGGGAAGCTGACGCCATAGCTCTTGCGAACGATACGGAATTTGGTCTCGCCGCTTACTTCTACGGCCGCGACATTGCCCGTGTGTGGCGCGTCGCCGAAGCGCTCGAATACGGCATTGTCGGCATCAACACTGGAATTATTTCCACCGAGGTCGCGCCCTTCGGGGGCGTAAAAGAATCCGGCCTCGGACGCGAAGGCTCCAAGTACGGTATGGATGAGTACGTCGAAATCAAATATCTCTGTTTTGGCGGCATCACTACCTAACCTAATGTTGCGATCAGCAAATAGCCGCATCCGGCTTTGGCCCATACAGGCCTAAAGCCCTAAATAGGATTGATGTCCTGGTTTTTCTCCAGCCTCGCTATCAATCCCTGGATTTGTGTTTTCGCCTGATCAGGCGCTGCCGCAAGCGCGAGCTTCATCTCTTTCACCGCGGTCGGAAAGTCGCCTTTTGCCGAAGCCATCCGCGCCAGCTCGCCGTGTGTGTACCACTCGTTGGGACGCCTCTCTATGTTGATCTTAAAAACGGCGAACGCTTCATCCTGCTTCTTCTGAATCTGAAGACCGCGTCCATATACGTGGAGCTGCACGCCACTCGCTTTCTCCAGCGCTTTCGCAAAAGTAGCATCCGCCTCCTGCTTCTTTCCCATCGCCGCCAGAATCTGCGATTTCGTCAGAAGATTCTCAAACCTCTCTTCGTTCAGAATCGAAGTTTCTTCCCACTTCAATCCCTGCTCGAGGCTGCAGTTGCCGTCCAGGCACCACATCGCCGCCTCGTCATAGCCTGCCCACGAAAATCCTCCCGTGTTACGCAGTTGATTGCGAATACTGCGCTCGGTAATTGCCTTTACATCCACGGAAATGTGAAATGGAACCGCCACCTTGTCCCAACGCAGTGTCGCCGCCGCCGACTCCGGCTTGATGTCGTCGAACGTATACGTCAGTGCTTCGCGAAATTCCGCCGCTTGCGGCTTTACGTCCACGCGCAAAGCATCTTCTTTTTCGTCGTAGCTAAAACTCCCCCACGATGTCGAATTCTTCGAAAAAATAATCGTCCAGTGATCCGCGTTCGGAATCACGTGCAATCCATACGTGCTCGCCGCCAGTGGTTTCCCTTCCACAGAAACATCATCCGCAAACGTAATCGTCGTGTTTTCGTTGGCTCCGGCGCGCCACACCTTGCCGTACGGGATTGTCTTTCCCCATATCTCTCGTCCGCCCACAGAAGGCTCGTGATAGACGATCGTGATATCCGTCAACCCAATCCGTTGTATCACCACCGCACGCTGGCTCAGCGTCGGCAAATTCAACTCCGTCGCCTGGTTGCCATTTTTAAATTGCGCGTCCGCCCGGCCCGCCAGGCATCCGATTCCAACCATCAGTCCCAAAAATATTCCACACGCTTTACGCATGAGCACACCCCTCCATTGTTCTCTAACGAACGAAATGAGTCGAAGCAGGCTAACGCTTCGGCTTCTCACCCATTTGAGATAGACGCCGCGCTGCGTGATGTGTGAGCAGGTTTCGCGGAGCGCGCGACAGGCTATGGCTTCGTCGGTTCGGTGGGTGTCGGCGGGGTCGCGGGCGTCGGCTTGTAAACGGTCGCGGGCCTTGCCGGCTGGTACGTTACCTTTACTTCTTTTTTCTTCGGCTTCTTTTTCTCTCTGCTTCTAACATCTCGATTGCCCATCGCTTTGTCCTCTCCAAGTTGATCTGTGCTACCGCGGAATAGTTTACCTGACACGGCGCGCAAGTGTCTTCACCAGGCCGCAGCAACAACTTCAAGCCAGTAGGCCGCCGAGACACTCTCGCCAGAGTAATGTCCGGACCGCCCGATTGATGGTAGGCTTATGCAAATGGCGGCTGTGACTACTGCCGTAGTCGTAGTTTAGAATTTGGCGGTGACATCATGAAGCGCTTTGCCCTGGCCCTCGCGGCAGCAATTGTTGCGATTTCCCTCTCTGCTCGTACGAATGCACAAACACCCGAATCTACTCCCGTAAACACTTCCTCCGAGGGACGAGTCACGGAATGGGTGTATGGAGAGCGCATCCCAGCGGTACGCGGCCTGCCGTTTTCCGCGAAGGTGGAATTGGAGACAGTGAGCCAGCTCCAGGACGGCACGCTGATCACTCACAAAACCTACAATTTGGACGCCCGCGATTCGGCGGGACGCACCCACAACGAGATGCGCAATTGGATCACCGCTGAGGGGGAAGAACCGAAGCTCACTCGCGTCGAGTTGTACGATCCCGCGACAAGAACGAGAACGGATCTGTTTCCGTTGACGAAGCTGGCCAGACAGTGGGTGGTTGCTGCGGCGGCACAGGCAATTCCAGTTGCGGCAACAGCGAAGCCGGAGACGACGCGCGAAGAGATTGGCACCGACACAATAGAAGGTCTCCCCGTCAAGGGCACGCGAGTGACGCAAACCTACGCGACCGGAGCGCTTGGCAATGACCGCCCGCTTACCATTGTGACCGAGTATTGGTTTGCCGCCGAACTGAGGCTCAATTTGCTGACCAAGCGCACGGATCCTCGCTACGGCGTGCAGACCGTGCGCGTGACCGAGCTGCAGAGGCAGGAGCCGGACGCCACGCTCTTTGCCATCGGCGACGACTACAAAGTCGTGAACGAAGCAGGGCCAACGCAGGTTGCACAAGGTCCGGGCGCAACGGATGAAAAGGCATCCGCTGAAAAAGCCGCGGCGAGTACTGCGGGAGCATCCGGTGGAGCTTTGGCTGGAATCGCGCGTCCCGGAGTGGCTGGAGTGACTATTCCCGCCTGCGTGTACTGCCCCGACCCGAGCTTCACCGACGCAGCCCGGGCCGCGAAGTTTAACGGCAGTGTGGTTCTACAAGTCGTTGTGACCGCCGACGGCCACGCCGAAAACATTTCGGTCGTAAGGAAAGCTGGGTACGGCCTCGAGCAAAGCGCCATCGAAACAGTGAGAAAGTGGCAATTCCGCCCCGCCAAAGGCCCCGACGGTAACCCCGTCGCCACAATCGTTCCGATCGAGGTGACCTTCCGCATCAAGTAGCGCCCATCGGTAAACTTCACGACAGCCGGTTGGGGGTAAACCGCGCCGTCATTTCCATCACACGCCGGTAATAATCTCGCTGCTTCAGCCGCGCGCCGGCCGTTTCATCGATCACAAACGTCACGTCCGGATGCAGCTGCAAACACGAAGCCGTCTGGGAAGCCGTAATCGGCCCTTCAATCGCTTCCGCGACAGTCTCGGCTTTCGCCGCGCCCGTCGCCAGCAACAAAATTCTCTTCGCTTCGAGAATCGTCCCGATCCCCATCGTGATCGCGCACTGCGGCATCTCTTCTCCGTCAGAAAAAAACTTCCTGTTATCTTCAATCGTCTCGTTCGTCAAAACTTTCAACCGCGTCCTCGACCCAAAACTCGAGGTCGGTTCGTTAAATCCAATGTGCCCATTCCGCCCGATCCCCAAAATCTGCAGATCAATCCCACCCGCTTCGCGAATCGCCCGATCATACGCGGCGCAGTATTCTTCATAATCGCCGCCAATCGTCCCATCGGGAATATGAATATTTTTCGACGCAACATTTACGTGCGTAAAAAAAATCTCGCGCATAAAACAATGAAAACTCTGCGGATGTTCCGCCGCCAACCCCAAGTACTCGTCCAGGTTAAACGTGATTACCCTCGAAAAATCCAGCCCCTGCTCTTGATGCAGCCGCGCCAACTCCTTATACATCCCCACGGTCGTGCTGCCGGTCGCCAGCCCCAGCGTCGCATTCGGTTTGCTGCGAACCGTGCCCGCCACAATCCGCGCAGCCTCACGGCTCATTTCCTCATAACCCGAATTCAGCAGTACAAGCATTTCCCCGCCATTTCCCAAACTGCTCGCAATTTCGTCCCAGAGGAAAGCGAACAGACCAACGTTTGCCCGCTTCGGCCCATCCCGTGTACTATCGCCATCAGCCACACGGCCACACAACACTATGCCAGCCGGTGCTATATATACCAAATCCCTCCGTCTCTCAAAAACGCTTGAGGAGAACCTCAAAATTGCCCGAATTCAGAGAAAAAGTTCGCGTTCCAATTTAGCTTGCTCCCCAAGAGCTATATAGCAGTATACTAAGCCGCTCAACGCATCACCAGTTCGCGCATCTCGCGGAGCAAAACGAAATATGGTCCTCACCGCCACCGATTGGATCGTCATCGCCGCCTACCTGCTCCTCAATCTCCTCATCTCTCTCTATTATCGTCGCCGCTCCTCAGGCAGCACCGAGGAATTTTTCGTCTCTGGCCGCAACGTCTCCTGGTGGCTCGCCGGCACCTCCATGGTCGCCACCACGTTCGCCGCCGACACCCCGCTTCTCGTCACCGGCCTCGTCGCCCGCAACGGCATCTCCGGCAACTGGCTCTGGTGGTCGCAATGCCTCTGCGGCATGATGACCGTCTTTTTCTTCGCGCGCTACTGGCGCCGCGCCGAAATCCTCACCGACGTCGAATTCGTTGAGCTCCGCTATCAGGGCAAACCCGCCGCCTTCCTCCGCGGTTTCCGCGCCATCTATCTAGGCGCCCTGATGAACTGCCTCATCCTCGGCTGGGTCATCAAAGCCATGATCAGCATCACCACCGTCCTTCTCGGCGACGCCATTGCGCAAGGCCGCGTCCTGTCCATCGGCCTCGGCGGCCACAATCTCACCACCTACACACTCGGCACCCCCGAACACACCGCTCTCCTGATCTGCGTCCTACTCCTCGTCCCTTTCACAGGCATCTACACGTTCATCGGCGGCCTTTGGGGAGTCCTCGTCACCGACCTTTTCCAATTCGCCCTCAAAATGACCATGATTATCGTCCTAGCCTGGATCGCGGTCGCAAAAATCGGCGGCATGGCCCTCCTCAAAATTCAACTCTCCCACGTCGACGCCGTAGCCCGCGAGTCCGGCCAAACCACTGGCTCCATCCTCTCCTTCTTCCCCTCCTTCCACCTAGGCTGGACCACCGACGCCCTCTGGACTCTCCCGGTAATCACCTTCGCGCTCTACCTGGCCGTCCAATGGTGGGCCAGCTGGTACCCCGGCGCCGAACCCGGCGGCGGCGGCTACGTAGCCCAGCGCATGTTCAGCGCCAAGGACGAAAAAAACTCCCTCGGCGCCACGCTCTGGTTCAACATCGCCCACTACGCCATGCGCTCCTGGCCCTGGATCATCACCGGTCTCGTCGCCGTCGCCGTCTATTCGCCCCACGGCGGCCTTCACCCCAGCGCCGAGTTCGCCGCCGAACCCGAAAAGGGTTACGTCATGGTCCTCCGCGATTTTCTCCCGCCCGCCCTTCGCGGACTGATGATCGCCGCCTTCCTGGCCGCCTTCATGTCCACGGTCGGTACGCAGCTCAACTGGGGTACGTCCTATCTCATCAACGATTTCTACCGCCGCTTCCTCGTGCGCAAAGCCTCCGACAAACACTACGTCTTCGCGAGCAAAATAATCATTGTCCTGCTCGTCATCCTCAGCGGTTACGCAGCCGCCAACATCACCAGCATCCAATCCGCCTGGCAACTCCTCCTCGGCATGGGTGCCGGCACCGGCTCCGTCCTCCTTCTCCGCTGGTACTGGTGGCGCATCAACGCCTGGAGCGAAATCTCCTCCATGATCGCCGCCTTCGTTGTCTCCATGTCCCTCACCCGCGTCCAGTTTGCCGGCAACAGCTCGGTAGTCTTCGCCAAAACTGCCCTAATCACGACTGCGGCCACCACGATCGTCTGGCTCGTCACTACTCTAATCACCAAGCCCGAGCCCGACGCCAAACTCGTCCAGTTCTACCGCCGCGTCCGCCCCACAATTCACGGGTGGAAGCGCATCGCTGCCCTGGCCCCCGACGTGACCCCCGTCCGCGACCTCTCCGCAAGCACTTTCGACTGGATCGCAGGATGCCTCCTCGTCTACTGCGCCATGTTCTCCATCGGCGAACTGGTCCTCCACGAATGGCTCCCGGGCATCCTCCTCCTAATCGTCGCCGCGCTCTCCGGCTACTTCATCTTCTGGAGCCTAAGCCGCCGCGGCTGGCAAACCCTCTCCGGCAAGTAATCTTTTCCGTCGAGAGCGGCGTTGGCCTCGGAGATTGTCATTCCGAGCGCAGCGAGGAATCTGCTTTTGTCTTTCTTCTCTGCGCACTCTGTGTCTCCGCGACCTCTATGTAAAATCCTTTTCTTTCATTTCGCAATCTTCGCAACAACGCCATCCCGGTTTTCGTCTCGGCTTCGTACCGTATCTACCCGACACGAATTTTCTTCATGAGGTGTTAGACTTTGTCACCACAAGCTCAAGACAGGAGCACCCATGTCCAACGCCGCAGCCGCACAAAGTCCGCGCGCTAACTCCACCACCCTCGGCGCACTCTGGATCGTCTACGCCATCCTCCGCCTAGTAGCCGTAATCCTCCTGGTCCTCTACACCGGCACAGCCACGGTAATGTTCGGCGCCCTCCTAACCCGCGTCGTCGATTATGCGACCCTCATGGCCATCTTCCACATCCTCTACATCGCCGCGATCATCGTTACAGCCCTCTCCGGCATCTTTGGTCTACTCGCAGGATTAGCCCTCCTCGCCGGAAAATCCCCCCGCACACTCTCTCTGACTGCCGCTTTTCTCTCCGTCGCCGACCTGCCCCTCGGCACCACTTTAGGCATCTACACCCTGATCGTCTTCCTCCCCTGAACTTCTTCATTCCTTAGCCTCGCCGTGTGTCGCCCAGCGCTTCGGCGGCGCTCCAAAACCCGCCAATCTTTCTAAACGTGATACAGTCTCGCCACTTGCACTTCCGCCGGAGGCTCATCCATGTCCACGCCCACCGGGTTGAATCTTGGCGGTTCGACTTATGTCCCGGCGTCCAAACCGTCTTTCGCCCCACAGCCCGTCCCGCGCAATGCCGCGTTAGCATTCTTGCTTTCGCTTCTATTGCCCGGCCTCGGACAATTCTATTGCCGCAATAATTCTCGCGGCGCCTGGACAATGATTTTCTTTCTCCTTTCCCTGGGCGTCACAATTTGGCTAACTCCCATGCTTGTCGGCGAGGCTGGCGCTGGCATCGCCCTGATATGGGGTGTGCTACTGAGAATTGCGGTTTTCCTCTACGGTTTTGCGTTCCTCGATGCCTACTTCACCGCTCGCGAAATGACCGCCGGCACCGATCCCTTCATCGCGGAGAGCCCGCGCATTGCCGCCATACTAAATCTCCTCACTCGCGGCTTTGGTTATTTTTATCTAGGACAGCGTGCTCTGGGCTTCGCCGTTTTTATCGGCCTTGGCATTTTCCAGCAGGTGATCGTCCATAGTCTCAGCGCAGGGAACGAAGCAGCGGGTTCACTCCTTCTGGAGCTAATTCTCGGAGCTCTCGGCGTCCATGCCTACGAAATCGCCCGAAAACGCGAGAAAGAGATTCTCGCCACTATCGAGCCGCCTCCGCAACTCGCAGCAACCACTAGCCTTCCCGCCGCCGTTCCAGTCGGCCTGGCCATTCTCTTGGCCGCTGCGTACGTTGGCTTGTGTTGCATCGGCTTGTTCATGCCAAACTATTCCGCGATCGATCAAACACCCGCGCGCATTTCATCGGGAGATCAAAGTACGGTCTACACGAATCCGGCCTATGGCATCGAATTCAAGGCTCCCGCCGCATGGTCTCTCACGGATCAAGATACCAAGTTCCCGGTCGGCGCTCGCCGCAATGACAATGTCTGCGCCGCGGACTTGCGCCTCGTCGCATGGTCGCCGGTTTTGCCCGCCGATTCGTACGCCCGCGCCGTATTTGCACAGCTACAGCGGCCGGAGAACAAAGCAAACCGCCTCGTGCAAAACATTCCCACCACGCTAAGCGGCCTGCCTGCTCGGGACATCGTCCTCACTATCGAACAAAATGGAAACCATGTTACAGAGCATCAGATCGCTGCCAGAAAAGGCATGACGCTCTACATCCTTACAACGGATTCCCTCACGGAGACGGTCGCCGACTGCCAATCCGACTTCCAGTTCATCCAACAACACCTCGCCCTGCCCAAATAAGCAAAGCGCATCCCGGCCGATTCGCCCTTACCACATCGACTACGTCTTCCTCTCCCAACACTGGGTCTCCCAAATCAAATCCGTCGAAGTCGGCACCCGCGCCGCCTGGTCCAAACTCAGCGACCACGTCCCCCTCTCCGTCGACGTAGGTGTGCCCGCCATGTCAAACGCAAGTTGACAGCGGGGTATTACACATTGAGGGGGCAGCGGCCGGCGATCGATGCCAGGATGAATCACGCGAAGTTCACCCGAAGGCTACCTCTAGTGCATTGATTGGAACGAGCGGTTGCGTCAAAGTGCGCACCGACGCAGACCGCGGCTGACGCGCCGGGAAATGACCGGATACATCGCAGGAAGAGGAGCAAACATGGCCTTTCCCATGAAGCAGGTTAAGCCCCTTGCGACGGAGAAGCGCCCTGCCCGACCCCTTCCCAAAGGCCGCCCCCCCGGGACTCGTCTTGACCACCAGGTGCGTAACAACGAAACCCTCGAGTCTGTGGCCCAAAAGTACGGCGTCTCCGTGCAGCAATTAGTCATGCACAATTTCGGCACCATGGACCCTGGCGAGATCAATTGGTATCTCCGCGAACATGTCAAATGCGATTTGCCGACTCACGACCAGAAAAACTGGCGTTTTTCTGATAGCGCCGGCGTGATTTATATCCCGGCTGCGAAAGTGCTCAATATGCCCCCAATTACGATCGTTGGGAAAGTGCTGCAAGCCGTCAATCTTTCGCTGCCGGGTCCTTCCCATATACTGGCCTCAGAAAAATTCGCACTGGAATTTGAGTTCCCGAAATCAGGTGTGGCCGACCTGGGAACCTTTATCGCCGTCGCCAAGCTCGGTGTCAGCGGCGAACTGAAGCAAGAAGGTGGGCTGCTGAAGATCACTTTGAAGAAGGATCAAGTCAAGTTGGCTGTCGAGAAGTCGCTTTCCGATTTCACCAAAGCGACGTTTGCCGGAAAGATCGACATGGACGAGAAGAAACTTGAGCCATTGACGAAAGCGATCCTAAAGGGCGACCAGAAGGGCTTTTTAACAGAAGTGGCGAAGCAATTCGAAGCAACAATCAAAACCACCTACCATTGGAAGGGCGTCACCATTGAACCGGAAATAGGGCTGAATCCTGGGAAACTCTTCGCCAAAGGGACGTTCCTGGTGACGAAATTGACGGGGGCTTATGAAGACTCGCTGATCATCGAACAAACGCGGTTCAAAGGGAAGTTCGCCGTTACCGGGGGATTGGACGTGGGACTGTCCGCCAGGAGTTGGGCCTGGCTCGCCGAGAGAGTCGGTCAACCCGCGCTACGTTTCTTCCTGCAACAAGGCGGACGCGTACTTGCCGCAGTGGGCGAATGGCTGCTATCCGAAGCCGTATTGACCGCCGGAATCATCGTTGCCGGAACCGTGCTTGGTACTCTCGCACTAACTGCACTTATGGCCTGGGTCGTTGAAGATGCTCACCGAAAGGGCAAGCTGACCTGCTTGGCCACTTGGTACGTTTCGGCTTATATCGGCAGGGTGTTCGAGAGGCCCTATTGGCGGCACACCGGTTTTGTGGAGCCCGATCTCGGCGCCATGCGGGACCAGTTGATCGACCTGGGAGAAAAGGATGCTCTGCTGGATGCGCGCAAAATCCTCTCCGCACAAAACAGTCCGGAGGCTCGCGGCACGGAACAGGAGGCTCTCGACGCCTATCGCATGGTGCTGCTCAAGGAAAATCAGGGAAGCGAAGAACGCGCCAGGATCAAGCTCCGTTTGGCACTGGAAGAAAAATCGCGGCGCTTGGCGGGACTATAGGAGAGTCCGTCGTACAAAGAAAAACAGGTCCGTTACTCCGTGGTTTAAGCGCATCGCGAAAGAAAAGCTTCCCAATACCCATTCATCCGCATGTTCGCGTTCGAGACGCTCCATAATACGAACCTCACTGCGAGCTTAGCCTCCTCGCCGGAAAATCCGCTCGCACACTCTCTCTAGTAGCCGCCTTCCTCTCGGTTGCCGACCTGCCCCTCGGCACAACTCTAGGCATCTATACCCTGATCGTCTCCCTTCGTTAAACACGCTGCATCACCACCAAGCTGTATTTCCATTTCGCATGGATTAATATCAGGACCCCATCAAATAAGCTGTCGAAAATATTTACTTTGTTTGTATAACGTATTATTGGCTGGGTATAAAATCGTCATCGGCGAAATAGGTTGACGAGGGTGAACAAAAAGCGAATACTGAATCGCGGCATGAGATTTCGGTTTGATGAGATCGGCTATTGGTCTGAGATCAAACTGGAGATTCTCAAGAACTATGCGTCTGCGTACTCGACAATTCTCGCAGCTCAAAAAAATCCAACGCTCTTTCATGTTTACATTGATGCGTTTGCCGGTGCAGGTGTTCACCTTTCGAAGTCGACCGGGCAACTCGTCCACGGTAGCCCGCTCAATGCCCTAGATGTCCACCCTCCATTTCGCGAATACTATCTCATCGACACGGACACCAGAAAAGTCGACGGCTTGAGGAATATGATCGGGTACAGGCATGATGTTCACCTCTTTGAAGGCAACTGCAACGAAGTATTAGTCGAAAGGGTTTTCCCAAACGTCCAATATAAGCAGTACCGTCGAGGTCTGTGCATCTTAGACCCATACGGCCTGGATCTTGAGTGGAAAGTGATTAAAACAGCAGGTCAGATGAAGAGCCTCGACATTTTTCTCAACTTTCCAGTTCAAGATATGAATCGGAACGTGCTTTGGCGCAATCCCGAAAAAGTGGAGCCCGCTCAAATTATCCGGATGAATTCATACTGGGGTGACGAATCGTGGAAAGAATGCGCTTACAGCACAACGGGTAATCTTTTCGGAGTTCCTGAAAAGGAATCAAACGAGACTATTGCTGAGGCGTTTCGAAGGAGGCTTAACGAGGTGGCCGGATTTGACCGGGTTCCACCACCGCTTCCTATGAGAAATTCGAAGGGTGCGATTGTCTACTATCTTTTTTTTGCTTCCCAAAAGAACACCGCTGAACACATCGTGCTTCAAATCTTTGAGAAGTTCAGAAACAGGGGGACAGAATAATGTCTTCTCAATCTTCGATCGAATGGACCGACGCAACCTGGAACCCAGTCCGTGGTTGCACGAAAATCAGCCCCGGCTGCAAACACTGCTACGCGGAGACCTTCGCCGAGCGATTCCGTGGCGTAAAGGGCCATCCGTACGAGCAAGGCTTTGATCTTCGCCTCGTCCCAGAAAAACTCGCTGAGCCTCTGCGCTGGCGCACACCAAAGATGATTTTCGTGAATTCCATGAGCGACCTCTTCCACGACCTTGTCCCGGATGATTACATTATCGCCGTAGCACGAGTCATGGCGACCGCAAAGTGGCACACCTATCAGGTCCTTACAAAACGATCGGGTCGTCTTTGCCAACTTCTCAATTCAAAACTGAGCTTTGCTGCCCAGCAGCCCCACATTTGGTGGGGAGTAAGCGTTGAAGATAGGAAATATGGCGTGCCTCGAATCAAAGATCTGCAGCTAGCAAAAGCGGCCGTCCGGTTTCTGTCCGTCGAACCTCTCTTAGAAGATCTGGGCAAATTGGATTTGCTGGGCATCGACTGGATGATAGTTGGCGGCGAAAGTGGGCCTGGCGCCCGAACGATGAAAAAAGATTGGGTGCTCGCTCTGCGAGATCAATGCAAGAAAGGCGGAGTCGCCTTCTTCTTTAAGCAATGGGGCGGAGTCCGCAAAGCAACGAAAGGCAGGCGCCTGGAAGGCAGAACATACGACGAATTTCCTGCACGCATCCGCCATCCGGTGCTGACACCCGAAGAGTGTTCGACTTCCGCAAGGAAAATCGAGCTGCAAGTCGATTCGAAAATTCTTCCGCTTTCGTCGGACCTGATCCGGCTCAATCCCGCAACCGTCTAGCCGACGACCAAAACGAAATCCCGCCCCGCCCGTCAAGGGCGAGAACGCTGTGCGAGTCAATCAGGCTCGTCACTTTCGGTGCTTTTCTAGCTTCTCGATCACGCTATCCAGGTCGGGATACCCAGCGCCGAAGCTCCGTGTGAGCCAGTTTCCTCCTCGTTCAGCAATCTTCTCGCCATCCGCGACCACATCGAACTGACCAGTCTTTCCCGGCGTAAGGACGACTTCCATATTCAGGCGATTCTTGATGAGGTTCACGAGACTCGTGACCTTTACTTTGTTGTTCTGTCACGTCGGGCAGTGAACAATTTCGACCTTCATTGTGTTCTCCAATCTGCTTTGCATGAATTTGCTGTGTCCCCGATAGCGCGGGTGCCCCATCCTTGCGGGTTTGGTTCATGCAGGGGTGGGTCTTTCTTTTTCTTGCCTCTTCAATCCTCGCCTCTTCGGACCACCCGTCGCAAGGTCTCTTTTGCCAACCGACTCCAAACAAAGAGCTTAGCATTTATCCCTTGACAATGATAACCAATATGTTATAATGGTGGCGTAAAAGGACGGATCTTTCCGGCCTTCTGTCAGTCATGCATGCCCGTCTGGCGGTTCTTAAAACTCCCCCGAAATCGTCAGTCTTATCCCTATTACTACTTTATAAAAACAGCAACCTTCTAACCCATCCAAAATCAACACTTCTACAAGTGTTGATTCCACTCCACTTCAACTCCCCCGCAATCAGTATTTACGAAAAACCGGGGGGAGGGGCCCCTCCCCGCACCCGCAAAGTTTTGCAACTCGTTACTCCCACCTCGCGACTGAACCTGCTACTTGCTCCCGTTGCAGTGACCGTGCAACCCACAGAAAACACAATCCCTTTAAATCCCGCATCGTCGAATGTTGACGCCGCGTCAAGCCTAAGTCCTTTATTTGTCACTCTTACAAAAAACACCGGGGGTGGGGTATCCGCGACTTTCATTCCACCCAAGCACTTCCTCTTTTTTCCACAGCGAGTAAACACTCAACACACAGCAACGCCCGCAACTCCACTATTTTCATGCCGTTATTTCGCACTTCCGGTGGGGTATCCGAAGGGTCGGCGAGTGTTAGTCTCACTAACCTTCTCAACCCGCAAACCTTCCAACCTTCAAACGCTACCTCTTTTCCTCCGCCTCAGCCACGCCCACAAACTTGTCCGCGCCGCCGTAGTAAAACAAAAACTTGCCGCCCCACTTCACCATGCCTTCGACAAACACCACGTTCGGCACCTGCCCAACTTTCTCCCATTCTTTCTCCGGCGCGAAGACCGGCACATCCGTCCGCGAAATCAGTTTTCGCGGATCGGAGGGATCAAACACGGCCACGCCCGTGCGATACACAAGTTTGTCGTCTGCGCCGTTGTAGACCAACACAATTCCCGCAGGCGTCAGAATCGGGGGCGGCCCCGGCTCGACTACTCGCGAATCAAATTTTCCCGGCCGCCGCGCAAGCACCGGAGTTTGCGTCGCCTCCGTCCAGTGAATCAAATCGTCCGAATACGACAGCCCCATCTGGTCCGTCTTGTCCGCCGTCGTTCCCAGCCAGTACATCCAATATTTCCCGCCGATTTTTTCAGGTACGATTGCGCCAGATTTGGTCCACGCCACATTCCAATTCCCCTTGTACGCGGGCAGAATCACTCCCTTGCGCGCCCAATGAATCAGGTCCGTCGACGTGGCGAGGCAAAGCTGCGCATCTTTTTTGTTGTACCCGGTGTAGGTCAGGTAGTACGTGCCGCCAAATTGTTGCAAGCGCGGATCTTCCACTCCACCATCTTTTTCGTAGTCGGTTTCAGGAGAAAGCACCGGCTCGGCTCGCCGCGTAAAATGAATCCCATCCGTACTTTCGGCGTAACCGATCCGCGAAGTCCCTGCCGCGTCTTGCGCGCGATAGAGCATAACGATTTTTCCGAACGGCATGCCTTCGGCGCTCCTTTCCGCGGATTCGTTGCGCAGGACCGTCACCGCAGGATTGAAGACGCCTGCGGATTCCCAACCTGTGCCCTGGGGAGAAAGAATCGGAGTCTCCGATGCGCGCCGCCAGGCGCCAAATGGCAGGTGTTGCTCGGTCGGCGCGACATGAATCCCGCCAGCCGCGAAACGCAACGAAGCCGCAACGAGAAAAAGCGCCAACAATATTTTGTGCGTGCGGCAGGCCATTCTCGACAACTCCCTACTCCACAGAATTGCTTGGTTTCGCGGGCGCGGTCGGCGGCTTGGCGGGCGGTGCCGGACTGGCTGGTTTCAGCTTCTCGAATGTCGCGGAACGAACGATTCCCGCGCCTTCTTTCACGACGATCATTTGATTGGGCTTCACGTCCTTCAATGTGTCCGCCGCGCCGCTCGGCCAGCGAATTTCGAGCAGCTCGACCTTTTCCGCTTTTCCGATGCCGAAGTGCACGCGCAAATCGTTTTGTGAAATGTAGCTGCCGCCGCTCCGCACCTCGTCAATTTGCTGATGTGGCTTGGTCTCGCCCGGCGGGTGCGTCACGCAGCGCAAACGCGCGCCGATTCCGCTACGATTCGATTTTGTGCCGATGGTTTTTATTTTCAGCCAGTTATTTTCGAGCCGCGAATCGCAGCGCAACAGCTGAGGAAGATCGTTGTTCGTGTTCACAACCACATCGATGTCGCCATCATTATCGAAATCGCCGAACGCCGCGCCGCGCGACGCAACCGGCGTCATGATACCCGTGCCGCCTTGCGAAGACACATCTTCAAAATGCCCGTTGCGCAAATTGCGATACAGAATTTTCTGCTGCGGGTAACCGGCTTCGGTGCGCAATTGCTCGACTTCAGGATAAACGTGGCCGTTGCAAATTAGAATGTCCGGCCAGCCGTCGTTGTCCATGTCGAAAAAGCCGCAGCCCCAGCCGAGATACTGGGTATGCTTGCCGAGGCCGGCGGTGAACGTGGCGTCCTCAAAATTTCCGCCGCCGATGTTGTGATAGAGCGACGGCGTATCGCCCGCGAAATTTGTCTTGACGATGTCCAGATTGCCGTCGAGATCATAATCCGCGGCGGAAACGCCCATGCCGGCCTGAGGCTTGCCGTCCGCGCTCAGAGCGCAGCCCGCTTCCATGGCGACGTCGGAGAAGGTGCCGTTCTTTTTGTTTTGATAGAGCGCGCTGGCCGTCGAATCATTCGCGACGTAGATATCGGGCCAGCCGTCATTGTTGAAATCGGCGGTGAGCACGCCCAGCCCGAACGTTCCGTTGGCTTGAAGAATTCCGGCGCGCTCGGAAACATCGGAGAAGGTGCCGTCGCCGTTGTTGTGAAATAAAATATTTTTTCCGCCGATAAGTCCCGGCGGCCCGCATGCGACGAGCACTCCTTTGTAAACGCATGGGCCGGACTCGGGCAGCGGCGCGGTCGCTAAATCGAGATCGATGTAATTTGCGACAAAAAGATCGAGGTGGCCGTCGCGATCGTAATCGACGAAAGCGCAGCCGGTGTTCCAGCGTTTGCCGTTGGTGCCGACGCCTGCTTTTTCGGTGACGTCAGTAAACGTTCCGTTGCCGTTGTTGTGGAACAAAACGTTTTTGCCGAACGACGTGATGTAAATATCGTCGAAGCCGTCGTTGTCGTAATCGCCGACGCAAACGCCTTGTCCCCATCCGTAATGAATTAGGCCTGACTTCGCAGTGACGTCGGTAAAAGTGCCGTCGCGATTATTTTTGAAAAGGTGCGAGACAGGTTCTTGCCCTTTGGGAAATCCTTCGAGACGCCATCCGTTCACGAAAAAAATGTCGAGCCAGTCGTCGTTGTCGTAGTCGTAGAAAGCGACGCCGCAGCCCGTTGTCTCCAGTAAATATTTATTCTTGTGTTCGCCGCCAAAAATTGTCTTTGCGTTGAGACCGGATTCGCGGGCGACGTTGATGAAACTGACCCCGATGTCCTTCGGCGGCGGAGGATATGGATTCGAATTTGCCGGAGAAGCCGGAATTTGATTCGAATGAAGGGGACGCGCTAACTCGAGGACGCTTTCAAGAGGGAGGACAAGCGCGGAGCGGCTTAGAGATTTAAGAAACGCGCGACGTGAAGAGGACAAATGGAATAATACCTTCCCGGGTTTGGCTCATGCTAAGATTTGCCGCCGCTCCGTATTGTACGGCCAAATGGCGATTCGAACTGAGGGGCGCGCGAGAATGGGCGGAGCTCTTGTGCTGCGGACCTTCCTACCGTGATCGATAGAAAAGGAACAATTCGAACAATGAGGCGCTTTCACGAGGGTTTTCTCGGCGTGGCGATGCTCATCTCTTTGGGCGCCGCACCCGCACAGGCACAAGAGACAGCTAGCGCGAAAACGCCGGCACGAGCGAAGCAATCAACAGTAGCGCAAGAACCTGCGCGGGCGGAAGCCGCGCCGCCTTCTGTCGAATTGGGAAAGCCGATCGAATTGGCGCGGCCCGTCCGGCCGTGGGAATTTTTACCGGCGGTAGGAACGCGTGCGAACTTGCTTGGAAATGAAGCGGGGCGGATGGAAGCGTGGGTTTATCCGCTGAAGATATTTCGCGACTTTCATTTGAAATTTCATGTGGATGGCAGAACGATTCCGTCAGATTCGCTTGCGCGGACGCTGATAACGCGGCCGGAATCGAGCACGATCATTTACGCTGGAGATACATTTTCTGTTCGCGAGACATTTTTTGCGCCGATGCGGGAGCCGGGAGCTGTGATTTTGCTGGAAGTGGAAACGGAGAGTCCGTTTGAAATTGAGGTGGCGTTTCACCGGGATTTTCAGCTGGAATGGCCTGCAGCGCTCGGCGCGACATATATAGGATGGGATTCCGGGCTGAAGGCGTTTGCGCTTGGCGAGGAGCAGAGAAAGTTTGCGGCCATTGTTGGGTCGCCGACTGCGGAAAACGCAGAAGCGGAATTCCAGACAAACTATTCGGAATCGCAAGAGAATTCGTTTCAGCTTGGCCCGATTGCGAAGGGCAAAGCTCTGCAAATCATCGTGATCGCAGGGTCGATGACAGGCCGCGCTGAGGCAGAGAGTGCCTATCGCCGGCTGATTTCTGGATACAGTGCGATGCTCCGGGAATCGGCGGATTATTACCGGAACTATCTCAATCAGACTGTCAGTTTAGAACTCCCCGATAAACAGCTTCAACAGGCGTACGACTGGGCGAGAGTCAGCTTGGTGCAAGGGATGGTGACCAATCCATTTTTTGGGACCGGATTGGTGGCTGGATATAGAACCTCTGGTGAGAGTCAGCGGCCTGGGTTTGCCTGGTATTTTGGACGCGATTCGTTCTGGACCTCATTCGCCCTGAATGCGGCGGGGGATTTTGCGAATACCAAAACGGCTTTGGAATTTGTGAGCAAGTTTCAGCGGGAAGACGGAAAGATTCCGCACGAAATTTCGCAAGGCGCGAATTTTGTGAATTGGTTCAAGGATTTTCCCTATCCGTACGCGTCGGCGGATGCGACGCCGCTATACATCATTGCGGTGAACGATTACGTGACGAACAGCGGCGACATGAATTTTGCGAAGGAAAAGTGGGCCAGCCTTTGGAAGGCGTATCAGTTTTTGAAGTCGACGTATGACGCGCGAGGGCTGCCGCAAAATCAGGGAGTGGGACACGGCTGGGTGGAAGGCGGGCCGCTGCTCCCAGTTAAGAGCGAATTCTATCAGAGCGGCCTGGGAGCGGAGTCGCTGCGCGCGCTTGCGAATTTGGCGCGGTTCGCGGGACAAGCGGATTCCGCAGTGACCTTGGAAAATGAATTCGCGAAACAGTGGCCCGTCGTAAACGACAGTTTCTGGATCGCGAATAAAAAACGATTTGCGTTTGCGCTGGACAAGAACGACAAGCAGGTGGATGAGCCGACCGTGTTGACAACCGTTCCGATGTGGTTTGGGCTGCCCAACGATGCGACGGCAATTCCCACGATTCAGCAACTTACGGATGCGGACCAACAAACGGACTGGGGAATGAGGATTATTTCCGATCGTTCGGCAGTTTTCAGCGGAGGCGGATACCACTACGGGTCGGTGTGGCCGCTCTTCACCGGCTGGGCTTCCGTTGCGGAATACCGATATCACCAGGAATTTCCGGCGTATGAAAATTTGCGAGCGAACGCATTGCTGGCGCTCGACGGATCGCTGGGGCATGTGACGGAAGTGCTTTCGGGCGACTACTATCAGCCGCTGGCGACGAGTTCACCGCACCAGATCTGGTCGGCGGCAATGGTAGTGAGTCCTTTGCTGAAAGGAATGTTCGGGCTAGAGAAAGATGCCACGAAAAAGACGCTAACGTTTGCACCGCACGTTCCGGCAGATTGGACAAACTTCAAAATCAATAACGTACGCGTCGGCGACAGTGTGCTGAATCTGAGCTACCAGAAGGCACTGGATGAAATCACACTGGAGATAACGCGCACAGGCGGGGAATGCTCGCTGGATTTCGAGCCCGCGCTGGCAAACACGGCGTTAGTCGGACGCGTGAACGTGAACGGACGTCCGACCACCTATGACCAGCGAATGTTGGCCGAGCATCATCACTTGAGAATAAAAGTTGCGTTGAAGGAAGGGAAAAACGTCGTTCACATCCCCGTGGCGAATGATTTTGGGGTGTCGTATGACTTTCGGCTGCCGGAGCTGGGACGCGCGAGCTCTGACTTACGCATACTATCCGCGAAACTGGAAGATGTAGCAGCGCCGATGGAATTGGTTACGGCCGGTCGGGCGGGAGCAACCTACGACTTGGCAGTTTGGAACCCAAGCATGATCGAATCCGTTCGCGGAGCGGAACTGATCAAGGATGCTGCGGGCGGCGCGAAGTTGAGGATTTACTTTGCAGCGAAGGAAAACGAGGATTATCCGCACCAGCGAGTAGTGATCTTTTTACACGCACCGAAGGTACCGCGAAAATTTCTGAAGCAATAGCCGACTGGGAAGACCAAACCGCATAGCGTTAGATGTACCTTATGTGGTACACTCGTTCAGTGAACAAAAGACTCCAATCCCGCACGAAACAGGGTGAGCAACCCGAGGGGCTCGAAAAACAGGGCAAGAGGGTTCCAGCGATCTTCTTTCGGACCGGGGCAGGAGGAGAACCGGTGCGGGATTGGCTGAAAGACCTGTCCTCGGAAGATCGGAAGCGAATCGGCGAGGACATTAAGACAGTGGAATTTGGGTGGCCGATCGGGATGCCCGTTTGCAGGCCCTTGGGTGACGGCGTCTACGAAGTGCGGACGAGCCTAGCGCGGAACCGAATCGCGCGGGCGCTTTTCTATATCGATGTGAAAGGTCGGATGGTCCTGCTCCATGGATTCATGAAGAAAACTCAGAAGACTCCGGGCGAGGACTTAGAGCTGGCCAGGAGCAACAAGAGCCGGCATCAATCGGGCTCAAATGAGGGGGCTGCAATGAACGCAAGGAAAAAACGCAAGAAAACGGACTATAGCGGATCGACCTTCGACAGTTTTCTGGACGAAGAAGGAATCCGGGAAGAAGTCGAGGCGACTGCCATCAAGCGCGTGCTGGCTTGGCAACTGGAACGGGCTATGCATGAGCAGCAGAAAACGAAGCAAGTGATGGCAAAGCAACTTCGCACGAGCAGGTCTCAGCTGGATCGGCTGCTCGACCCTCGAAATGTTTCCGTGACACTTGATACGATGGCTCGGGCAGCGCGAGCAGTCGGCAAGCGTCTAATCATTCGCGTTGCCGACGTGAAATCGAAACGTGTGTAGCCGAATATCCGTCGACGGGGTCGGCTGCCGCCTTTCGGGGAGCTTGGCGATGTGGGGGAATGTGGATTCTTAACACAGAAGTCACAGAGAGCACGGAGAACAAGAGGAGATTCGTGACTCGGGGCAGTCGAGGAGGTAGGCCTGTGAACAGAAAGACGGCGGTAGCGATTTTATTCGTTTTGAGTTGCTGCGTGGTAATGGCGGAGAGGGGGAATGCGCAGCAGAAGGGCGTGGATGCGGAGGGGCACGCATGGTGGCAGCATGCGGTGTTCTATGAGATTTATCCGCGGAGTTTTGCGGATAGCAATAATGATGGCGTCGGCGATTTGAACGGTATTACGTCGAAACTGGACTATTTGAAAGAACTTGGAATTAACGCGATTTGGATTACGCCGTGCTTTCCGTCGCCGCAGGTGGATTTTGGGTATGACGTTTCGGATTATGAGGCGATCGATCCGATGTACGGGACGATGGAAGATTTCGACCGGCTGGTGGCGGAAGGTAAGAAGCGAGACATCCGAGTGATTCTGGATTTTGTGGTGAATCACACTTCAGACCAGCATAAATGGTTTATCGATTCAAAATCGTCGAAAACTGCGGAGCATCGCGACTGGTACATCTGGCGCGACGGCAAGGCGGCGGGACAGCCGCCGAACAATTGGCTCTCGACGTTCGGCCTATCTGCTTGGAAACTCGATCCGAAAACCGGCCAGTATTATTACCATTATTTTTATCCCGAGCAGCCGGACCTGAACTGGCGGAATCCCGCGGTGGAAAAAGCGATGTTGGATGTTACGCGGTTTTGGTACAAGCGCGGCGTGGCGGGATTCCGTTTGGATGCGGTGGATACGCTGTACGAGGATCCAAACCTTACCGACAATCCTGTGCTGCCTGGCAAGGACAAGTTCGGGCGGCCGAACATGGATGAGATACACAACAAGAAGCTGCCGGAAGTGCACGATGCGATGCGGAAATTGCGGACGACCGCCGATGAATATGGATCAGTGCTGATAGGGGAGACTTGGACTAGCAATGTGGAGCAGCTCAAGGATTACTATGGAACGAAGAACGACGAGCTGCAGATGCCGATGGATTTGATGATGACGGGTTTTAAGGGGCTCTCCGCGGATGAGTATCGCAAGCATATTGCGGCGGTGAACGCGGCGGGGCACTGGCCGGTGTATGTGATCACTAATCACGACATCGTGCGGTCGTACACGCGGTATGCGGATGGAGCGCACAACGACGACATCGCGAAAATGATGGCGGCGCTTTACCTGACGCTGCGCGGGTCGGCGATTATGTATTACGGCGAAGAGATCGGGATGGAGAACAACATCCCGAAGAACATAGACGATGTGAAGGACCCGATCGGCAAACTGGGCTGGCCTCTCGAAAAAGGGCGCGATGGGGAGCGCACGCCGATGCAGTGGAACAGCAGCGAGAATGCGGGTTTCAGCAAAACGAAGCCGTGGTTGCCTGTGCCGGCTAGCGCGAGCACGCACAACGTGGCGGACGAGATGAAGGACCCAGACTCCGTCTTGAGTTTCTATCGGAAGCTTCTGGCGCTGCGGCATACGGAGGCGGCGCTCTTGGATGGGGATTACGTTTCGCTTAACGAGGAGAATCCGAATGTGCTGACGTATGTTCGGAGATACAAGGGTGAAGCGATTTTGGTCATTTTGAATATGTCGGCGGCGGTGCAGAAGGTGCGGTTCGATCTCTCGCCGGCGGGGTTTGTGGAGCCGAAGATGGAAGTTTTGTTGACGAGTTTTCACAAACAGTTGAAGGGGATGTTTATGGAGTTGCCGATGGAGCCTTACTCCGTGTTCATTGCGAAGGTCTCGAAATAGAAGAAGGGAATTTTACACAGAGGACTCGGAGAGCACAGAGGGCGCAGAGAAGAAAAAGCAGATCCCTCGCTTCGCTCGGGATGACAATTTATTCGTGCTTACGCCGGCGTTGTTTGCGACATTGGCGTGATGTGGAAAGCGAGATTATTAGCGGAGGGGCGGAGAGAAATCGGTCAGGGTGAGGAAAGTGGAGTCGACCTTTTCAACGATTTTGCCGTTGGCTTCTGAGGCGTCGCGGACCTGTTTCCATTCGGGATCGTCTTGGAAGGCTTTCCAGTTGGCGGTGGCGGCTTCGCGGCTGGGGTGGGAAATGATGTAGACGAGAGTTTTGCCTTTTAGCGGGTCGTCTGTGGGAGTCCAGTAGGCGATATTTTTTATGCCGTGCTTTTCGAAGAGTTGCATGGTGTGTTCACGGAAGCGCCTGAGAAGGTCATCGAGCTTGCCTTCGTAAGTGTGGTAGACGCGGAGTTCGTAGACAGTGGTAGAAGATTGCGGCGGTGCGGAGCCTCCTCGCGGAGAAGAGTCGCTGGCCGCGGAGGCGGCCCAGCCTGCGGTGGGGAGAAGAGTTGCGACGGGAAGCGATTGGAGCAATGTGCGTCGGTTCATGGACGCGATTGTAGCAGAGGTTTGGGCGATGGGGAGAGGCGGCTGGAGTTTGGCAGAATTTTTGTTGGAGTGATGCGGGGAGGCGTAGCATCTACTGCCGGGGAAAGAGAGCGCATAGATGGGTTCCGAGTCCTCAGAAGAGCAGGCCAGCATCACGATTCGACGGAAATCGCCGGAGGATGTGCAGCAGCGCCAAATCATCGTGAAGCTGGACGGAGAGAACGTTGGGGAATTGTATTATGGGGACACGATTTCGATCCGAGTGACGGCGGGACACCACCGATTGCGAGTGGACAATACATGGAATTGGAAGACGGTGGAGCTGGACGTTGCAGCTGGGGATCATCTGAAATTTCAGACGACGAGCAGGGCTGGCCGTTTTAGCTGGTTTCTAGTGAGTATGCTAGGGGCCGGGCCGATCTATGTGTCGATAAAGCGCGAGGAGTGAAGGGCGAAGAGCGGCGCGCGAAGATGGAGAGGCGGCAAGTTTTTATTGCTGAAGCTAAAGGAGGAGAGAGGATGTCATTGAAAAATGTGGTGAGGTCGGTTGTTGCGGCGATGATTTTGCTTTGCGGGCTGACGATGGGGCGGGCGCAGACACCGGCGCAGGCGCCGAGTCCATATGGTGCGAACGTGAGCCTGGAGAATGCCAGGAAGGCGGCGGCACCAGCTTTGGCGGAGGCGGAAAAGAATCATTGGAATATGGCGGTGGCGATCGTCGACACGAGCGGGAATCTCGTGTACTACGAGAAAATGGACAACACGCAATTGGGTAGCGCAAATGTGGCTATTGAAAAGGCGCGAACTGCGGCGCTCTTTAAACGGCCGACGAAGGCCTTCCAAGATGTCTTGGCGGCGGGCGGAGACGGGCTACGAGTTTTGACGTTGAAAGGCGTTGTGGCGGTGGAGGGAGGAATTCCGCTGGTGATGGACGGGAAGATTGTGGGAGCGATCGGAGTGTCCGGTGCGGCTAGCTCGCAGGACGCGCAGTGCGCGAAGGCGGGCGCGGACGTTTTGAAGTAAAGCCGCGTTCGCACGCGGGGAGCTACTTGCTGGATTTTTTCTCAGTGAGAACGATGGCTTCATCGACGACCTTTTGGATACGGCGATCGCGGGCTTCAGGCGAACGATAGTAAAAGATTGCAAATAATGATCCGCGACGATATCTCGGCGTCATGAGATTCCAACCTTCGAGGGCGCGGGGATCGCGCGTAAAGGCGAGCCTCAGAGCAGGCGGGAGTTCGCGCTCAGCTTCCATGACAGAAAAAAGCTGCTCGCCGACTTGCTCAGCGCGCCGGACGCGGGCAGCGGCGCTCTTGGGTTGCGCGATCGAGTCGACGAGCCACTTGCGAATGGAATAGTTCAGTGTTTCAAACCAGCGGCGCAAGGAACGGTCTTCGGCGAGGATGCGTTTGAGTTCGGCGGGGAGGGTGACGACGCGTTCTTCGGTGTCGGGCTCCAGGAGAAATTCCGCCGTTGTGCCCTCAGTTGCGTGTGCGCCTGCCTGCATTTTTTTGTTTACGAGCAAAAAGTGTTCGCCTTTGCGCGTGGGGAAGAGCGAAGTGCGAAACGCGAAGCCGTTGATCTCGCCTTTCACGCGAAACATGCCGCGCGTTCCCCAAGTTTTTTGTACGTTGAACGGAATGCGAATAACGACCCAGCCCAGATTCGAACGCAGTCGTTCGAGGGTGGCTTCGAACGACTTTCTTACTTGTTTGGGCCGGGCTTTGTCCTTATGTTTGGGCTTGGATTTCTGTTTCATCGCGGCGTCCAGGGGAACGAGCGAATTCTAGTACGGCTGGTGAAAAGCGGCGAGCTACTTTTGAGGCTGAGGCTTGACAGCGACGCCGGCGCCTTCTTTTAGCCTGTGAATCGCGTCTACCGCGAGATTTTCAAATTGCTCCACGAGGCCGCTGGGCCAGCGGACTTGCACGGAGTCGAGTTTGGCGGCAGAGCCGAGACCGAAGTGGACGCGCATGTCGCTGTTCGAATCGTAGCTGGAGCCGCTGCGGACTTCATCGACGAAGAGGCGCGCGCCGGCTTTCATCGTAATGCGGGCGCCGATGGCGTCGCGGCTTGAACGTTTCGCACCGGGCTCGGAAGTTGCAGGCATCGAGGCGCCGAGGAGATGAAACGCGATCCAATGATTCGCCGTGCGAACGTCATTGACGAGAAGGCTGGGCGGAGCGTTCATGTTGCTGATGACCGCGGAGAGGTGTCCGTCGTTCCACAAATCGCCGATGGCCAGGCCGCGCGAAGAATTTACAGTGGTGATGCCGGGGCCGGAGTCGGCGGAAATGTCAGTGAAAGTGGCGTTGCCGTTGTTGTGATAGAGGATGCGCGGTTCCTGGAACGTGCTGCCGAGGTGTTGGCTGTCAACTTCGGGGTAAACGTGGCCGTTGACGAGGAGAAGATCGGGCCAGCCGTCGTTGTCGAAGTCGAAGAACATCGCGCCCCAGCCGAGATATTTTGTGTTGAGGCCGAGGCCGGCGGGATAGGTGACATCGTCGAAGGTGCCGTTGCCGTTGTTGCGATAGAGAGTTGCGGTGTCGTCGGAGAAATTCGTTTTGAAGATATCGAGCTTGCCGTCGCCGTTGTAGTCGGCGACGGTTGAGCCCATGCCGGCTTGGGCGTGGCCGTCTTCGTTGAAGGCGGCGCCGGCGGTGATGGCTACATCGGTGAATGTACCGTCGCGATTGTTGTGATAGAGGATGCTGGCAGTGCTGTCGCAGGCGACGAAAATGTCGGGCCAGCCGTCGTCGTCGTAATCGAGCGTGGAGACGCTCAAGGAGTAGTGACCGTCAGCTTTATCGATGTGAGATTTTGCGCTAACGTCTTCGAAAGTGCCGTCGCCGCGATTGTGATAGAGAATATTTTTTGCGGCGGGCAGTCCTTGCGGGCCGCACATCACAGGGACGCCTTTCCAGAGGCAGGAGGCGCGCTCGCCGGGAGCAGGTGCGGTGGAGAGATCGAAGTCGACGTAATTTGCGACCATTAGATCGAGATGGCCGTCGCGGTCGTAGTCGACGAACGCGCAGCCATTGCCCCAGGCTTTGCCAGAACCAGCGACGCCAGCTTTTTCGCTGACGTCGGTGAAGGTGCCGTTGCCGTTGTTGTGATAGAGAATGTTTTTTCCGTAGTAGGTGACGTAAAGATCTTCGCTGCCATCGTTGTCGTAGTCGCCGACACAAACGCCCTGGCCCCAGCCGGTGTGGGTGAGGCCGGCTTTTTTCGTGACGTCGGTGAAGGTGCCGTCGTGATTGTTGTGGTAGAGATGGCTCGTGGGTAGCTTTCCGGAGGCGGGAGCATCGAGGCTTGTGCCGTTGACGATGAAGATGTCCGGCCAGCCGTCGTTGTCGTAGTCGAAGATAGCGACGCCCGTTCCAGTGGTTTCAATGATGTATTTCTTGGTGTCCACGCCGCCGAAGACCACTGGGTCAGTGAGACCCGCTTTTTTCGCGATATCGGTGAAATGCGCGAGGGGTTTCGGATTGCTTTTTGGAAGCTGGCTCGCGGCGAAAACAATAGAAAAGGGCAGGAGAAGAACAAGCGAGATCCAGGGGGCTTTGAAAAGGAAGAGCGAACGATGAGTCGGACCGGAAATCATGAACTCTTGGCATACTAAGGTGCAGGTTAGGCAGGGTCAAGGCGGTGCGAAGGAAGCGCAGGCTGAGGCCGCCTGGCAATCAGAGATGGGATTTTTCGTGCAGGGGTTGTTCTTAGGAGCTTTTTACGAGAATTGACGTGCGCGCATTCGAATTCAGCCACAGGTTGAGGGCTACGTTGAGAATTGGCGCACTGGCGCTGGCGTATCTCCTGGTGTGCACGGGGGGAAGCGCGCAAACGAAAAACTCGAGTTCGGGCGCCGATATCGCGGCGGCAAATTCATTTTACAGCCAAGGGCTGGACAAGCTGCAGCGGCAGGATTTGGCGGGAGCGCGCGCGGCGTTTGAAAAGACGATCAAATTGATTCCGCGAAGCCCCGAACCGCACAATTCGCTCGGATGGGTTTTGCTCGCGCAAGGCGAAACCGAAGCGGCCATTGCTGAGTTCAAAGCCGCAGTGAGCTTGCAACCCGATTTTGCACAAGCGCACATGAATCTCTCCCGCGCACTGTTGCAGAAGGGAGATACGCAGGGTGCGGTGCGCGAGGCGCGCGAAGCGGTGCGGCTGGCTCCCGAGGATTCCGAGACACACCACATCCTGGGCCAAGCGCTCTCACATTCAGGCGATTCCGCCGGTGCCGGGGAGGAACTAAAGCGCGCGATTGCGATCGAGGCGGACCGGCCAGAGTTGCATGATGATCTCGGTTCGGTTCTGGTCCAATTATCGAGGATGGAAGAAGCGGCAGCCGAGTTCTCCGAAGCGCTGAAACTTCAGCCGCAGTTCGCGCAAGCTCATTTGCATCTTGGCGTGCTGCGTTTACAGCAAAAGGACATCGAGGAGGCGGAGTCCGAATTGCGCGTGGCCGCAAGCCTCGACCCTGATAATCCGCTGACACACTACTATCTGGGACAAACGCTCGAATCGAAAGGAGCGGCGGACGCGGCGTTACAGGAATATCAGTACGCGGCAAGACTGGATCCCAGCAATGCCGACGCGCAAAAACATTTAGGGATTCTGCAGCAGCGCTCCGGCAATGCAGAAGATGCGGTCGTGGCATTCCGGCAAGTGGCGAAGATAAGGCCGGAGAGTGCGGATGCGCACAATGATTTGGGTCTTGCTCTGCTGCAGACTGGCGACGCCGGAAACAGCATTCTCGAGTTTCAGGCAGCGCTTAAGCTGAAACCGAACGACGCCGGGTATGAAGGGAATTTGGGCGCCGCCTATTTGCAGAAGACGGATTTCGACGCGGCGGTGGCGCATTTTCAGGCCGCTCTGAAATCCGCACCGCAAGACGCCGCGTTTCACTACGATTTGGGCCTGGCACTGAAGATGAAAGATCGCTTGCCCGAAGCAATCTCTGAATTCAAGAAGGCCGAAGAGCTGGATCCGAAGCTGGCAGATGCGCACTACACACTTGGGGTTACGCTTTGGCAGCAAGGAGAATTTGCGGCGGCAGCGGAGGAGTTGCGCGCAGCGGTCCAGGCGAAACCCGACTATGCGGAGGCTTATTACACCCTGGGTTCTGTCTTGAAGCAAAAAGGCGACTTGCAGCCGGCGGCCGATGCGCTGCGGGAAGCTATTCGTTTGCAGCCGGATTTTGCCGGAGCGCACACCAATCTGGGAGCCGTGCTGCGGCAGCTCGGCGACGCGGACGGAGCCGCCGCAGAGAGCCGCACGGGAATGGAGCTACTGAAACAGAAATCGAGCGAGCAAGCGGCGATGTTTGCGACAAACTCCGGACGCAAGCTATTGAACGCAGGGGATCTGGATGGTGCGATTTCCCAATTCCGCGCGGCCATTCAGTCGCTGCCGGCCTATGCTCCCGCGCACTATCAGCTAGGCATAGCGTTGCAAAGAAAAGGAAATAAAGAGGAATCGGCCAAAGAATTTCAGAAAGCGATGGAACTGGATCCGCATTCGAAAGCGCCGGGACGATAAGCCGCGAATTTAGGTGTCGCCAGTAGTGGTCCCGTCTCCGCGGCGGTCCTTTATCCGAGTGTGTTTCTGAATCGGAGAGCCTTGCTTAAGAGTGAACCCATTCCTAGGTATCTCCTTCGAGCGTTTTTTCGGGGATCGATCTCTGTTTGCCGCTAATCCGGCATACCAGGGGCGATTCCTCTGGACGTTTCTTTCAAAAAAAAATGCATCGCTCAGCTGCGCAGCGCATCCAACCTCGCGGTGAGTTCAAGCCCTACAGGAGCGACGCTTCCTTCGGGACGAAATTTTGTTACCAGTGGCGTACGATTGTAAAGGCAAAAGACTACATTTTCACGGGTACTCCCTGAGGTAAAACGGTTCGTAGCTGTAAATGTTTTTCCACAATGGCTGAAGGTTCGGACTGAAAGTTTGCAGGAGGGTTTATGGCAACGACAAGAGTCGCAGTAGCGCCAATGAAGGCAGCGCAAATTTCCAAGGCGGGAGGTGATTTTGAGATCGTCGAGCGCGAGGTTCCCAAGCCGGGTGTGGGGCACGTGCTCATCAAGGTGCAAGCTTGTGGTGTCTGCCACAGTGATGTGCTCACGAAAGAAGGCTTGTGGCCCGGTATCCAGTATCCCCGCGTTCCGGGGCATGAAGTTGCGGGCGTTATTGAAGAGCTCGGCGAAGGTGTCTCTGGTTGGACGAAGGGCCAGCGCGCTGGTGTCGGCTGGCACGGCGGCCACGACGGGACGTGTCTCCAGTGTCGGCGAGGAGATTTTCGCAATTGCCAGAACATGAAAATTGCGGGCATCAGCTATGACGGCGGATACCAGCAATACATGGTGGCTCCAGTGGAGGCACTGACAGCCATACCGGAAAGTCTGAGCGACACGGAGGCGGGACCGCTGCTCTGCGCTGGAATAACAACCTACAATGCGTTGCGGCACAGTGGTGCGATGCCCGGCGACCTGGTCGCGGTGCAGGGCATCGGCGGCCTTGGGCACCTCGGGATTCAATTCGCCAGCAAATTTGGGTATAAGGTCGCGGCTATCGGCCGGGGGCCGGAAAACGCGGCGCTTGCAAAAAAACTGGGAGCCAACGTTTACATCGACAGCAAAACGACCAACGCAGCCGAGGCATTGCTAAAGATGGGTGGAGCGCAGGTGATTCTGGCCACGGCCCCAAGCTCCAAAGCTATGTCGGAGCTGTTTAACGGCCTTGGGCCAAACGGCAAGCTCATGGTGATCGGCGCAGCTTTTGAGCCCATTGAAGTCGCGCCGGTACAGCTGATCAATGGAAGCCGAGCGATTCAAGGATGGGCGTCGGGAACTCCAGCCGATGCGGAGGACACGTTGCGCTTCGCCGAACTAACCGGCGTGCGTCCCATGATTGAAACTTATCCGCTCGAAAAGGCGGCCGAAGCCTACGCGCGCATGATGAGCGGCAACGCACAGTTCCGCGTCGTACTCACGATGTAAGCTGGCGACCTAACTCTGTCCCTCAATAACTCGCTGTAGGAAGCCAAACGATGCGTCTGTTCAGTGCATCCTGTTGGGCCCGATGCTTGGGTGTCTCCTGCGTGACTTTGGCGGTCTGTGGGATGCTCACATCAGTTCAATGCTCGGCCTAAGCCCAAGAAAAGGAACGCCCCGTGGAACACCCGACCTCTTATCGCTCTATACAGATAGACGGCTCTCCATCTTTTACAGAGAGGCCGGCCCGAAAGATAAACCGACGCTTTTCCTACTGCACGGACTTCCGTCTTCCTCGCCCCTGTGGGAACGCCGGGCTACTAAACATTGCGACGTAACCGGGCGAGGCGCATCCAAAGTGTTGAGGATTTCCTATGCGATCTGACATTATTTCTGGGGCTATCTTCCCCGACTACGAGCTTTCCGATCACACCGCAAAACGCCGGAAGCTCTCCGAATTGCAAGGGCCACATCCCATGGTTCTCGTCCTCAGCCGCGGAGGTTTCTGCCCCAAGGACCGCCGCCAAGCCGAACTGCTTGTTCAACTCCATCACGAACTCGAGGTTGCCTATTGCCGCCTTGTCACCATCAGCACGGACAACATCACCGAGACGAATGAATATCGCACCGGCGTCGGCGCCCACTGGCCTTTTCTCTCCGACGCGGGGCGAGTCGTCCAAAAAGATCTCGACATCGCCGAATACACCGATCCCGCCCACAATCCCATGATCCCCCACGTGATTGTCCTCGAGCCGGGTCTTGTCATTTACAAGGTCTACAACGGCTACTGGTTCTTCGGCCGGCCCACTCTGGAAGATCTCCGCCAAGACCTGCGCGCCGTTACCAAGAAATGCCGGCCAGACTGGGACATTACGACGCCCGAACTCAAAGCGGCTTGGCAGCATGGCCGCAAGGAACTCTTCTATCCTTATGGCAAAACGTACGTCCAGACTCTCGGTGAACAAGACTAGGGGCGGTATCGCCATCAGCTACAAGCCGCGCCGTGATCGCCCGGGCTTGATCGCAAGCGTAAAGCTTCTTGTCGCCTAATGTTATCGACGAGCCGCTGACAATTAAACATGCCGGCGGATCACGGGCTACTAGGACGTAGCCCGCAAATCCGTGAAGAGTTTTACGGTGGCTGTCCCCATGCTCGTGTGGCCGATGCATGGGCGTCGGGTGTTCCATATTGAACATCTAGACTGATGGCTGGCGACCTAGGCTTTCCAGGGATTTAGAGCCATGGAACAAGATGTTTTTGGGAGGCTTGAATGCCTGGAACAGATTCGGAACTTAGACGAGTCTCGCAATACAGCCTGGAGATTGAGTGTCCGCAGTGTGGTGAGAAAATGATTCTACACATTGGTTTGATGGGCGAACCTAAGAGCAGTTCACTGGCCTGCATCGGTTGCCGCAACGAGATTGTTCCAGTCGTACCCGGCCCTATTGTTGGTGGCCCCTTCTCATTAAGACAATTAACTGTAACTGCCGGTAGGAATCCTTCTGTCCCATAAGTCCGGGAACAGTTTCACAGTAACTGGACGGGCGGTTCACTACCGAGGCGCCAAAGGGCAGCCTCGTTTTGTCTCACGAGGTTTGATTAATGCTACGTCTCAGCTTTACCTTCGAACCTGGGTCTGGCTTACGATGGGCCTGTCCCCAGCCGGACACGGTCTTCCCTCATGGCCCACGAGCAGATGCCTAATCACAGCGTTGATGCTTCTGTGTTTTTTACCATTGAGTTCGGCATCTTCGCAAAATGACAAATCTCTGGAACGGCGAATTCTTCTCACCTCGCGGGACACGTGGACCGCTTCGCGTTTCAAAGCGTCGAGTTCTGCGCACATACCTTTCGCTCCGGCGGCTGGCAATTCTAGGTGCCGGGGGCCAGCGGCACAAGAGTTTTCTGGGGCTCGTTTTCTGGGCACATAACGAGGGTGTTTATCGGAGAAGAGGAGTCCCCTAGAAGCCACAAGTCCCGCAATGCGACTTATCGGGAGCTGCGGCTCTATCCCGACGATAAGCTTTTCAGTAAAGCCGATTCACTCCTCGCGAAGCAGTATCATGGGATCAATCGACAGCGCGCGTTGCGCCGGAATCCACGTAGCTAATAGTCCAAGCAATGACATAGCTAAAACAACGCCAGCCAAGACTAGCGGATCGCGGGGAGTTGCCTGATACACGATGGAAGCCAGCACCCGGCTAGCCAGAATTCCGAGCAACAATCCTACTACTGAGCCGAAAGCCAGCAACTTGACTGCTCGTCCCAATGCTGCCTGTAACACTTCCCTGGGCTGCGCGCCGAGGGCCATACGAATTCCCAGCTCCCGCAGCCGCTTGCTGACAGAGTACGCGGCCATTCCAAAGATGCCGGTGATGGACAGCATTGCGCCCATCGCGCCCAGAACACCCAGCGACAGTGTCGCCATCCGCGAAGGAAACAGAGCGCTCTCCAGTTCCTGGTTCCATGTGCGGATGTTGAAGGGCAGCCCTGCATCCAATTGCGTTACGGCGCTCTTGATGGCCGCAGCTAGTTGCTGCGAATCGCCGTTGGAGCGCACCACCAGGCACATCTGAGCCGCAGGCGATTGCAGGAAGGGGAGAAACATCGCGGCCTGCGGATCTTCGGCGAGGCTTCCGTATTTCCCATCTTCCACAATGCCTACGATTTGTATGCGGGCTCCATCGTGCCTTTTGAAGTATCTGCCCAATGCGTTTGTTGCGGAGCCAAAGATTTTGCTCGCAAACTCCCGATTGACTACGGCTACAGGCGGCGCGGTTTTGTCGTCATGCCAGGACAACGGCCTGCCCGCCAATAGGGTTGTTTTCGCCGCATCGAAGTATTCCGGAGATATGTTGTACAACATGACTTCGGCAGCGGCATTCGTCGGCCTCAGATCAGAAGTCTTGTCGGTAAAGACATGCGTGCCGTTCGCGCCGTAATACAACGGTAGCCGATCGACCAATCCCACAGTCTTTACGCCGGGAATGGTCTCCAAAGCTTCGATCATGCGCTTTTGCATTGCGGGGGCGCTGTCGCCGCTATAGCCGGCCATGCTTAGAGCGGTCTCGACGAGCAGGGCATTGTGCGGCTCAAAACCGAAACTGGTGTGGAGCGAACGCGCCAGCCCGCGCACGGCGACCAGAGAAGAAGTTACCAGCACCGCGCAGATCGCAATTTGCACCGCGAGCAACAGGTCCCGTACAGTGATCCGCCGGCCCACTGTGCGGGTTGATCCCGTCTTGATGACCTGATAGGGATCGGTGCGAAGCACCTGCCTTACCGGGACCGCGCCAAAGAGGAATCCACTCGCTAAGCTCAACAGCAAAGCAACTGCATAGACATTTGCGTCTGGGTTTACAGGCACTTGGAGCGGCGCTGTTGGAAGCGGCTGCCAAACGCTCAGCGCGCGCAACAACTCAACGCTGCCCCACAGACCAATAGCGCCTCCAATCAGAGAGATCAGCACGGCTTCGGTAAAGAGTTGCCGCAGAATTCGCATCCGGCTTGAACCAAGAGCGAGTCGCAAAGCCACTTCCTTGGAACGGTCAGCGGCGCGTGCGGCAAACAGGCTGCCCAGGTTGGCGCAGGCAGCCAGTAGAATTAATCCCGCGAGCAGCATCAATCCTGTAAGAAATGCTCGCATCGGATCGCCCAGCCAGTCGCCGGCAAGACCTGGACGCGCCAAGGAAAAGGCCATTTGGCCATCGTCTTTTGGGTAGGTCTTTTCGAGATACGAGCCGATCGAGTTGAGATCGGCGACCGCCTGCGTCGGAGTGACCCCCGCCTTCAAATGCCCCAAAACCATCAAAAGGCCGCGGTTCCCCCGCGCATCCAGCACATTCACGCCCTCGACCTGTTCCTGGTTAACAAGCGGCACCCAGAAATCGGGAAAGACTATCAGCAAAGTCCCCCGGAACTCCGGTGGGGCTACGCCCAGAATGGTAAAAGGATGCTTGTTCAGCTGGACGACACGGCCGACAACGCCGCGATCATCCTGAAAATGGCTGTGCCAATACGCGTAGGTGAGGACGATATAAGGAGCGCTGTTCGGGCCATGCTCATCGGCGGCGTGAAAGAAACGGCCAAGATAGGGATGAATGCCTAATGCGTCGAAGTAATTTCCGGTTGTTTCGAGAATCCAGGCGGCGGATGGATTGTTCCCCGTATCGAGGCCTACCGAAGTGACGTTGTAAGCTGCCAGATCTTCAAAGCTGCGGTTGCGATCGCGTAGGTCGAGATAGTCGGGATACGAGTGATTCACAGCCTTATCGTTCCCGCGCTCGATTCCGTAGAGACTCTCGGCCTGAGGTACATTCAACGGGCGGAGGATCAGCGCGTTCAAAATACCAAAAACCACGGAGTTTGCGCCGATGCCCAATGCCAAGGTCGCAACGGCAACAGCGGTAAAACCGGGAGATTTGCGTAACATGCGTAGGGCGAAGCGGATATCCCGCACCAAATTCTCGATCAATAGCATTCCGCGCTCGGCTCGATAGTCTTCTTTCATCGCCTCGATGCCGCCAAACTTCAGCATGGCTTGGCGTCGTGCCTCAACGGGCGGTAAACCGGCGCGAAGATTTTCGGCGGTTTGCAGGGCGATGTGTTCCGCAATTTCTTCTCGCAATCGCTCTTCTTGTGCCCGCGTTGCCGCCGAGTTGAATAGACGGGTGAAAAACCGCCTCAGAGTTTTCATGACAAATCCTCCGGTTTTACTTCGAAGAACCGCCCAATGATTGCTGCCGTTTGCTGCCAATCCTGCGTTTCGACCTGCAAGTGCTTTCGTCCTTCCCGTGTCAGGCTATAGAAGCGCGCCCTACGATTATTCTCCGAGGCGCCCCACTCGGATTCGATCGCGCCTTCTTGCTCCAACTTCAATAGCACGGGATACAGAGTCCCTTGATTCACGGCGAGCAAATCTCCGCTGATTTGCTCGATGCGCCGCGCGATACCATAGCCGTGCAGCGGTCCCAAGACATCGAGAGTCTTCAGGACCATCAACGCCAGTGTGCCTTGAAGGACGTCCGCTTTTTGTTTCATAGCACCGCCATTTTGGTTTCCAACAGGAAGGATGCCACACTTCCTTTGGGAAAACAACAGGAAAGTGTTGAGAACGCCATCGATGATGAATTGATCCGTACAGCCCGGGAAATGTGGCTAGGGGTTCTGGCGCACGCCAAGAAAGCTCTATGTTAGAGGCGTTGGGTGCTAGGTCGTGGATTTGCGGATAGCCACCAACTCAGTTTCCACTGGCACGCCGCGAGCCACTTTCACTCGAATGACGGCTTCAAACGGTTTGAGTTCGCCGTCTTGCGAAACGGAGAGACGCAAGAGCAACTCTTCGACAGAGCTCTGCCTGCATACGTACTCGACGGCGGCTTGTGTGCCAATCGTGGTGTTTCCCGCGAGTATTAGGACAGATTGACCCGGATTCATCCCTTTCACGAGGCCCAGGACGGCATAGTCCTCGGTGAGAGGCACGCCAGAAGGAGTTGCGAAGAATTCTTTGCCTTCGTCGGGTTGTGGGTGCCTGTTGATGATGGCGTGGTCCCCTTTACGAGGGCCGGATGTAAACTGCTCGAAAAAGAATTCCTGGGTGCCGGGAATTTCCAGCAGCGAGAGATTTTCCACAGGCGAACCAATGAAAATCAGGTTGTTGTTCTTGGCGTCGTCGAGCGAAAAGAGGCTCCCGCGTTTGACGCGGATGCGGCGATGCAGGAGTCCGAAGACGCGATCGAGTTCGTGAACCGCCAAGACTTCGCCGACTCCGGTATAGTGGTCCAGGATAGGTGCTCCTGGGTCACGCGCTGCGTCGCGGTAGCGCATGCCTGTCTCGGGACGCCCGACGAAAGCTGCATTGCTAAAGACTACCCAAGGCTCTTCCTGCCCTGTGGTGAATCCTTTCCAAAAGACGCGAAAAGCGGCGGGCACCGGTTCGCTTTCGCTCGCGAGCCCAACCGGAGCCGAGGCTCGAGTCGCCAGAAGCCAGACAATGACCGTGATGGCCGCAGCTAGGAAAATGGAAAGGGAAATAACCTCGGTTCCCCACCTCCGCTCCGTGCTCTTCTCCAGGGCTTCCTTACTGAGCCCTCCATTTAAGCTGTTGGTGGGAGATTTTGCCCCTAAAGCGTTGCGATGGTGAAAGGAGAGAACGTAGGTGCCCTTGGGGAGTTCCACGACAATGGGGTCCTCAAGTCCATCCGCGCTGTAGTATTCGGTGAGCTTGGAGCGCAGGCGTCCAGCCTGGACACGAACCATGGAGTCGAGTTGCGGATCGAAATCGGTGGAGCGTCCGAAGACCTCGGTCGCGATTTGGAATTCCTTAATGGGGGTGCCCGGGTGATCCGCAGCGTGCTTCGCCAAATAGCGGAGAAGTTTGCACAAGGACTCCGAGCCATGCAGAGCATGGCTACCGGCGAGCCGGTTAATCTGCTCGAGAAGATGCTCCCGTTCTGTCACATAGGTCCTTGATACGTCGGAGTAACAGGAGTGTAACAAGTCACGCATCTCCGTGCAAGACGGAGAGTTATTTGATGTAACCGTAACAGACGCATTGAGACTTCTAACGGAAAGCCAAAAAACGAATAGTACGAATCAATATAGCAGCATCATCCGCCTGTGCTAGTGGTGCCGACGCTCAGTACGCGTCAGGGGCGGAATGCTGTGGCCCAAACGGGCTGGGTGTTTAGTGCGAGGCGCAAGTCGAGGGCGCTGAAGGGTATCTTGGGGGTGCCTTTAACGGTTGAGCTTGGCTCGTGCTTTGCGAGTTCCGGCGCAGCCTTCCTTAGTAACATTCAACCAAATCGAAAGTGCGCGGAAGCTTGGCAGAGTTGTGGCTGCCGATGTGGTGGGCTGAGCTTCTGAAACGATTGGACGAGGAAGCAAAGAGATACGGGAAACGGATCTGCTAGGAGGGGTGGGATGGCAAAGAGACTCGTAGTATTAGGTTTAGCGGTTCTGTTTTGTGTGTTTTTGTGGAATGCTCCAAAAGTGTCGGGGCAGGCAGTTTTTGGAAGCATCATTGGTACGGTGACAGACCCGCAAGGCAATGCGGTTGTCGGAGCCAAAGTAACTGTTACTTCGATCACCAAGAGCTTTACTTATGATACGACCACGAATGAAAGCGGGAATTATTCCGTTACGCACTTAATTCCGGACACTTACAAAGTACACATTGCGGCGACGGGGTTCCAGGTAACGGAAATACCGAGCGTGCTTCTCAATGCGGACACCGCCGCGACCGTCAATGCGCAACTCTTGGTCGGAGCAGTGACGCAAACTGTCGAAGTCACAGGTATCGTTCCACAGCTTCAGACGGACCGCGCGGACGTCGACATCCAGTTCAACCAGCAGTATGTCGAAGACCTGCCAGTCCTTAATCGCAATTTCACTAACTTCGAGTTGCTCTCTCCAGGCACCCAGAAACTCGTGGGCTGGAGCCACGCTGCAACCGAAAACCCCCAGGGCGGCGGTCAAATCTTCGTCAATGGACAACACTTTTCCGGCACCAATTTCGAACTAGACGGGACGGACAACCAAGACGCCATTCTCGGCATCATCGTCGTCAACCCCAACCTCGACGCCATCGGGGAAACGAAAATAGCTCTTCAAGACTATGACGCGGAATCAGGCAAGGCGGTCGCCGGCACGGTTGGAGTGCAGATCAAGTCCGGCTCAAACGATTTCCACGGCAGCGGCTTTTACTATTATCGGAATAGCGATCAGCAAGCGCGCGATCCGTTTACGAACAAGCCCGGTGTTCCTCTCGCGCCAGCCACTTGGAAACAGTTTGGCGGCTCCGTCGGCGGTCCCATCATCAAGGACAAGCTCTTTTTCTTTGGGGATTATCAGGGCACGAAACAGATACAGGGCATAACTAACTTGTACACGATTCCGACCGCGGAAGCGGTTAGCACTTGCAATCCCGCGACGAACGCCGCGAGCGCTACGCCCGGGTTCTGCGATTTGAGCCAGTATCTCGACGCCTACGGGCCACTCGTAAACGGCGTTCATAGCGGCCAAATCTACAATCCCACCACGGGGAACACAGCGGATGGGTCCGGTCGCACTGCCTTCGCGAATAACATGATTCCCATCACTATGATTTCGGCGGGGATGGGCAAGCTTATCTCCGAGTTTCCGACTCCGACGGTTCCCGTTTCAGGTACGGGTACGAGCATAACGGGAATCAACAACAACTTCGTTTCGACGGGCAACGGTCCTTACAATCAGTATTCGTTCGACACTCGAATTGATTACAGCGCTCCGCGAAACTTCCAGGTTTTCGGACGTTTCAGCCTTGACTATTTTAACTTGTCCGGACTTGGCGGCCTCGGTGCTCTCGGCGGCGCGGGCTTTGGACCGGGTGGCTTGAACGGCACTTCGACCAACCACGACTACAGTGTCGCAGGCGGCTTCACGAAAACGTTCGGCGTTCATTGGCTTACTGACTTCCGCGTCGGATGGTTTCAGTACAATCCGGTGACACATTACTCCGACGCATCTGCGAGCCCCATGGACGCATTAGGGTTCCCCGGCCTGAACTCAGGGCCCGGCATCCAGGGTCCGCCAACAACCGGCGGGACCTCGGGGTTCAATTTCACACAAAACGGCAACGGTGGCGGCAACGGCAGCCTTTCTGCTTTCGGAGACGGGCTGAACATCGGCCGCTGCAACTGCCCGTTGACGGAAAGAGAACGTCAGATCCAGTTCGTAAATAACTGGACGCGGATTCTGGGAAATCACACGATTAAATTTGGCGCGGACATTCGCTATGCCACTAACCTTCGCATCCCCAGCGATTCCAGCCGCACAGGTATTCTGAACTTCGACCAATACGGGACAGGCAACGCCGGAAGTTTTGGTCTTGGCTTGGCTACGATGTTAGTCGGTGATGTTTCGTCCTTTCAGCGCTTCGTAAGCCCGCCCAACGTTCAAGCCATCGGGCATCAGTGGCGCGAATTCTTCTATGGCCAAGACACCTGGCGCATCAGCCCCAAGTTCACCATGACCTATGGCGTGCGCTGGGAAATTTACAATCCAGAGGCCGTCACCGCCAAGGGCAACGCCGGTTTTGCCAACTTGAATGATGGTCAGCTTCTCGTGGCGGGCTATGGCGGCGTTGGAGATAATGGCGGCGTCGCGAACACGTATAAAGCGTTCGCCCCGCGCGTGAGTTTTGCTTACCAATTCGATTCCAAGACCGTGGTACGCCTCGGTTACGGCCGCGGGTTCGATATCGGTGTGTTCGGTTCGAACTTTGGCCACGCTGTTACGCAAAACCTTCCGGTCCTCGCGGCACAATCGCTCTCTGATTCGAATATAAGTTCCTCAAACACCAATAATCGCAGTGCTGTTTTCAATCTTTCGAACGGTCCACCGGCGTACTCGTTTACCAATCTCATAAACGACCTGAATACGAATGGATATTTGCCGTTGCTTGGGCCTGACGGTACAGCTTCCACGTATATCCGTCCGAGGGTTCAGAGGCTTCCAACGATTGATGAATGGAATGCCACGCTCCAGCGCCAGATCACACCGACAATTAATCTTACCGTCAGCTATATCGGCAACAAAGGAACTCACGTGTTTGCCGGAACAGGTCCTTCCTATACCGTGAACGAGTCTGCTATCGGCGGCGGCACGGCTCCTGTAACTTGCGGAGCGTCAGGCTGCAACGTCTCTTTCGTTCCAAGCATACCGGCAAACAACCGCCGCGAGTTCTTTTTGAACGGGGTTTATTCCTTCCAATACCCGGGCACAGGCTACACGCCTTGTTGCTCAGGGAACGTCGGCAATTATTTTGGAAACGACGCCAACAACAACTACAACGCGCTGCAGATAAAGGCGGAAAAACGGACGAGCTACGGACTGCAGTTTCTTGCGCATTACACCTTTTCGCGAGCCAACGCGTACGATTCGGGATACTACGACGTAAACAAAGCGTTCGCATACGGTCCGAACCCGGACAACCGCAACAACGAGTTCGTCGTTAGCTCTCTCTATCAGCTGCCCTTCGGCAAGGGCAAACATTTCCTGAGCGGTGCCGGCCGGGCGATGGACCTTGCTGTTGGCGGCTGGCAAGTCAGCAACACTTTGACCTGGGGCGGCGGTCTGCCATGGACGCCAAGCATCGGGGAATGCGGCGCTATCGCGGATGCTGGACCTTGCCGACCAAATGTGATTAATGGTCAGAAACTGAAGACCGGCACTCAGGTAGTGAATGGAGCGCTGTACTGGTTTGTTCCCGTGACTCCGCTTTCCTACGGGAATCAGGTTAGTGCTGCGAACGCGGGCGTTGACTCCTGTACCTTTGCCCGACCGACGGCTGGGCCCTTCTCTCTTCCAGGTTGCGGCCAAATCGGGAATGCAGGGTTCGATTCTTATCGCGGGCCGCACGTCTTCTACGACGACATGTCGTTGTCGAAGACTTTTAACATCACGGAGCGCTACTCTGCGCAGTTCCGCTTCGATGCTTACAATGTCTTCAACCACCCCGTCCTGGGATTCAACGGCAACCAGGGCAATACTTGCGTCGACTGCGGCGGCACCGCTGGTCAAATCACGGACATCCAGGGCGATAGCTCGCCGGGTTCTCCGACTGGCATGCGTCAACTGCAGTTTGGCGTTAGATTCATTTTCTAACTAAACAAACAAAACACCCCAAAACGGACGGGGGGCCCTCACGGGCTCCCCGTTTTTTATGCTCTAATCGTTTCCGAGTTTGCTTAGGAAAATGTCCATGCCAAAGGTTAGCAGGGTTTGCGCTCTCCTCTTGCTCAGTTTGATCCTCGGTGGCACGCTTTTCTGGCCGGTGAGCACCCAGCCGCAACAGAACTCGTCCGCACCTGGCCCTCCCCGCCCCTCCCAAACGCCCGAAGCCAATTTTGACGAGGCGCACCACCTCTTGCAGCAAGGGAAGTACGACGAGGCGATCTCGGCTCTCCTCGACCTAGAAGCGAAGCAACCGGGAATGAAAGGCCTCGCGCACGAATTGGGGGCCGCGTATTACAAAAAAAGCGACTTCCTGAACGCCATCGTTTATTTGAAGAAAGCGCGGGAGGAGAATTCGGATGACGCGGAGGCAGTGCAACTGCTGGGCTTGTCGTATTACCTGGCTGGACGGCCTGTCGAAGCGATTCCAGCGCTCGAAAAGGTGCAGGGGTGGTATCCCAGCGCCAATGTCGACGCGGCGTACATTCTGGGGATTTGCTACATTCAGACAAAGGACTACCCCAACGCCCGCAAAGCCTTTGCGAAAATGTTCGACGTGCCCACTGAGTCGGCAGCCAGCTACCTGTTCACGGCGCGTATGCTGCTGCGGCAGGATTTCGCACCCGTGGCGGAAGAGTACGCGCATAAAGCCGTGGCCCTCGACCCTAAGCTGCCTCTTGCGCACCAGCTTCTTGGGGAACTGTACCTCTATCACTCGCAAATCGACGATGCCATCGCGGAGTTCCGCAAAGAGCTGGAGATCAATCCTGGCAACCCCGTGGCGTATTACAAGCTTGCGGATAGCTATTCGCGCGTCCAAAAATACGATGAGGCCGAGCGGCTCCTGCAACGCTCCATCTGGCTTGATGCCACATCAACGGGCCCGTACATTCTGCTCGGCAAAGTTCTCGAGAAAAAGGGTGAGACGGAGCTTGCCGTGCGCGCACTGCAGCGGGCGCTTGCCATGGATCCCAACAACCCGATGCCGCATCACCTCTTGGGGCAGGCTTATCGCGCTTTGGGCAAGAATGCTGATGCAGACCGAGAGCTTCAGGTGGCCGGCCAATTGGAACAAGGCCAGAATTCGAAGCCTTGAAGGGCATGCCCCAGCCTATGAAGTTGTCCAATGCGATGTCTAGCGGGCGTGGGATATTCGTGGCTTCACTTTTACTGGTATTCACATGTGGGCTGCTTGCGCAACGAACTTACGATGAACCGTGGAGGCCGCAGTTTCATTTTACTCCACCGAAAAACTTCATGAATGATCCGAACGGCCTGGTCTACTACAAAGGCGAATACCACCTATTCTACCAATACAATCCGCAGGGAACGGAATGGGGCCACATGAGCTGGGGCCACGCGGTCAGCACGGATATATTGCATTGGAAGAATTTGCCCGTAGCGATTCCCGAAGAAGCTGGCCAGTACATGATTTATTCCGGCAGCGCGGTTGTGGATTGGCACAACGCGAGCGGATTGTGCGCCAGCGCGGACTCGCAGGATTCTTCTTGTTTGATTGCGATATATACTGCCGCCGGGAAGAATGTCCAGAGTCAACACCTCGCCTTCAGCAACGACTGGGGACGCACGTGGGCAAATTATCCGGGCAATCCGGTAGCAGATTTGGAACAGCCCGACTTTCGAGACCCAAAAGTATTCTGGCATGAGGCTGAGAAGAAGTGGGTGATGGTTGCGGTTCTCGCCGATGAGCGAAAAGCAGTGTTTTTTGACTCGCGAGATTTGAAGAACTGGACTTCCCGCAGCTCGTTTGAAATTGAGGGCGATGACAAAGGGCAATGGGAATGCCCCGATCTGTTTGAATTGACGGTGGACGGGAATAGCAAAAACAAAAAGTGGGTGCTCATCGTCAATCGCAACCCGGGCGCCCCTGCCGGCGGCACTGGGACGCGCTATTTTGTAGGCAGCTTCGACGGCATGCACTTTGTGAACGAAACTCCAGCCGCGCAGGAACTTTGGGCCGACTACGGCAAGGATTTCTACGCGACGAACTCGTTTTCTGATCTTCCGCCAAAGGACGCCCGCCGAATATGGATCGGCTGGATCAGCAATTGGCAATACGCGAACCGCGAACCAACGGGGATTTGGCGCGGGGCACAGTCGCTGCCGCGCGAGCTTAGCTTGGCAAAATTCCCGGACGGAATCCGGCTGGTGCAAAAACCGATCGCCGAAACACGAACGCTGCGCGAGCGAGAATTCTTGCGGCTCTCAAATGTTTCCGTTCCAATGGCCATGCGAGCGATGCACTTGGCAAATGTACGCGGTGACACAATCGAAATCGAAGCGGAACTAGCTCCTGGCGATGCAAAGGAGATGGGATTCCGTCTGCGCAAAGGCGGATCCGAGGAAACGATTGTGGGTGTCACACCCGAAATCAAGGAGGTGTTCGTGGACCGGACACGCTCGGGGCAGGTTTCTTTCGCGCCCGAATTTCCGGGGCGCCATAAATCGGGTTTGCGTCAGAGTACTCAGGTGAAGCTCCATATCTTCCTGGACCGCTCCAGCGTGGAAGTCTTCGTCGACGACGGCGAAGTGGTCTTGACAGACCGCATGTACCCTTCACCCGGCAGTGACGGAATTGAGTTGTATTCGAAGGAAGGGCAAGGCAAAGTGCTTTCGCTCTCGATTTGGAAATTGGGCTCGATCTGGCATTAACACTTGGGATCGGAAGGCGTTAGCTGAAACCAAAGAGGACGCCATGGAGCGCTACGCGAAAGCACCGTACTGCCAGGAGAACGCGGGTCGTCCATGAAAAAGTTTACGACAGTCGGGCTGGGCGAATTGCTGTGGGATATTTTTCCGGAGGGCCGCCAGCTTGGCGGCGCACCCGCGAATTTTGCGTACATGACGAATCTCCTGGGCGATGAGGGCATCGTCGCCAGCCGAGTCGGCAACGACGATCTTGGGGAAGAGGCCAAACACCGTCTCGAGCATCTCGGTCTCGCCACTTCCTGTATACAGCTCGATCCAACTTATCGCACGGGAGTTGTACAGGTCGAATTGGATGCAAAGGGCCAGCCGACATTTCAGATCGCCGAGCCGGTCGCGTGGGATGCGTTCGAGTGGACCGCCGCGTGGCAAGCGCTGGCGCAAAAGACAGACGCGGTATGCTTCGGTTCTCTGGCGCAACGATCTCCGCAGTCCCGCCAGACCATCTTTTCCTTCTTGAAAACAATCAGACCGGAGACCACACGCGTCTTCGACGTCAATCTCCGGCAGTCCTTCTATTCCGCGCAGGTCCTCGCTGATTCCGCAAAACACGCCGACATCATCAAGTTAAACCACGATGAGTTGCCAACAGTCGTGCAGTTGCTCGGTTTTCCGTTTCATGATGAAGAGTCCGCGGCGCAGTGGCTCCGGCATACATTTCATATAAAACTCGTATGCATCACGCGCGGCGCGGCGGGAAGTTTGCTGGTGAGCGAATATGCCAAACACGAGCATCCCGGCATTCGAGTGCACGTGACGGACACGGTGGGCTCGGGCGATGCGTTCACGGCGGCGCTCGTATATCACTATTTGCGGCGCGATTCTCTTGCCACGATGAACGAGGCGGCCAATCGAATGGGTTCGTGGGTCGCGAGCCAGACGGGGGCTACTCCCGCACGCGATGAAACCCGGCTGAAATTGATCCGCTCAGCGGACGCGTAGGCGATACTGGAACAAAGTACGAAGTGAGAAGCCCTAGTGGACTGCGACGGGCACTCGATCCTGTTCCTTTGTTAGCCGCGCGACTTCGCTTGGCGGCAGTTCGTGCAAGAGCGCCAAAAACACGCCGTTCGTCCAGCCAAACCCGACGATGTTCATGTGATATCCGGCGGTTACTTGCGTTTCTGAAGAACGCTTCACGGCGTCATATTTCTCGCGTATCGTTCCGTCGCGCCGGAAATTCTCCATGACCATCGAAAGAAATTTGTAGGACAGCCTGTTCGCATCCTCGTTGAATCCGGCGCGGCGCATGCCTTCGATCGCCATTAATTGGTTAGGCGCCCACGCATACGGAAAATCCCACTGCCCGCCGGTTTCGTAGGGACTCATCACCAAGCCGCCAGGCTGTTCGAACTTGCCGACGTGTTGCATCACGATGCCTGCTTGCTCAGGAGTCGCAATCCCTGCCCAGAGGGGATAAAACGTGGTGACGTATTCGTACGTCGAGCGCGTTTGCTTCTCGAAATTGTAGTCAAAAAAAAGTCCACGCTCGCTGTCCCAGAGATATTTTTGAATGTCGGCCTTTCGCTGCTCGGCGCGCTGACGCCACTTCTGAGATTCTTCTATACGGCCCAGTGTCGCGCTCATTTGTTCGAGGTCCTTCTCGGTCTTGTAGAGCAGGCTGTTGAGACACACCGGAGCGAAATGGTGCGTTGCGGCACCGAAAGGACCGAAGCGGAAGGAAATGTCGAAGCCGGATTCGCGCATGGCGCGGTCCCCTTTGTAATAGTCCGCGCTTAACGCGACGGTGCCCGCTGGATCGCAAGCTGCGGGGGCCATGGTCTTCACGATATCGCAAATCTGGAGCGCAAATAGAGGTCCGGCCGCCAGAGGCGAAGGCTTCGCCGCGCTTGATTCCAAAACGTAATTCCGGCCGAGGTCAGGTTGCTGCAGAAAATACGCCGCCACTTGGCGGTAGTGGCCCGTTTCGTCCTTTACACTCTCTGCGGCGGGACCGTCGCCGAAATCGTAATACCGCGAGAGGCCGGTCGATCCCGCGCGATGCGGCTCGCTCGTCCAGAGTTCGTGATCTTTCATGGCATAGTCGTAAGCTTTCGCGAGCCATTCGTTGTTCGCGTGCCCGCTGGCTTTCTGCGCGTCGTAGACCGCGAGGATCATGGAGGTTAGAAATGGCGGTTGAGACCGCGTCAAATAATAAGTGCGGTTCGCATTCAACACTCCGCCGTAGTGCTCAATTTCAAAGAAGAAATTCTCCACCATGCCCTTTGCGAGATCGGTCCTCCCGTCTCGCACCAACCCGCGAATAATGAAATAACTGTCCCAGCCGTACATCTCGTTGAATCTACCGCCCGGCACGACGTAGCGATTTTCCATGTACAGCAGCCCGGCGGGATCGATTTTTCCGGGATCCATTTCGCCGATGTGGTGAATCAACGCCGGCAAGTGTTGGGCCTGCACATTACACTGTTTCTCAAGCCGCTGTACCGAAGCAGGCACCGCAAAATCGGCGGGGAGATAGAGTACAGAGGCCGAGGAAAGTTTTGTGTCTACAACCGTGGCACAGTCTGTTAGCGAGCGAGTGAGCGAATCCCAAGCAGTCGATATGTAAGCGCGAATCTGATCGAGAGGGTTATCCGCTGGTTTCGAATCGGTTCCTGCGGAAGAGGGAACGGCATTTAACAAAAAAAAGCAAAGCAGACAAACGCACAGCTTCTTCAGTTTTTGCATGAGGTCAGCACCCCGCAGCGCACCCTCGGCGGTGCCGGTGCGGCACTAGCAGCATAGTCGGTTGTCCAGGTTGGAGCAACATCTAGGGCATGGGCCTGGGGGGCTGCGCCGCACCATTAAGGATACAGCCTCATCGACTAAGTCCTGCGCATAGAGGCAGTTGCAAGGTATCAGGCGAACTTTGTATCGCTTCGGCTGCGTCCCCGGGTGGCGCCCAGGTGGAATCTTTGGGCCTCGTATTCAACCGATTGGTTGAATATGAGGCGCCTCAAAATACAGCCTACGCCTTTCCCAAAATCAGGTGCGAAGAGCATCCTTCTAAGGGGATGTTTCTTGGGCCCGGCCAGCAGTTCTTCTCATCTTCATTCGAATCCGCGACTCTCGTTTGGATAAATATATAGTAAACATATAGTGGTTTACAGAGTGAGTATTAGGCTGTCCAACGATCCTTATGGCGCCGACCGGCGAGCACACCCAAGCTACTCTTGGCTACTCTTGCTTCTCTCCGTGAGCACCGTGCCCTGCGTGGTGAAATCGCGCCATTCCGACCTTTTGCACGGGGCCCAAAAGGCAGTACCCACAGTCCCTTGCATTCCGATCCTGGGGACGCCAGCAAACATAAGTTCTTTGTGTGCAACACTTACGGAAATACGCGCGTGTACGGCCCAGTCCCCCAAATCTCACCACTCGTCTGATTTTCCCGGGTTCATTGCCCGTGATTGCTCCACTTGCTACTTTTTCCGGGCGACAAAGCTGGTAAGATTCGCGGCGCAAACTTCTCGCGGTTTTCTTGCGAGCAGAGATCGAAGAGGGTGGCTGAGGATTATGGACCGACGAGACTTTTTGAAAACTGCGAGCACTGTCATTGCGGGGAGCACACTTGCGCCAGGACTTCTCGCCAGCAAGTCTGTGCCCGGAGCCGCGAACGCGGATGGCCGGCTAGTTTTTCCCATCAATCGGAATTGGCGTTACAACCATGCATTTGTCGACGGAGCGCACGCGCGGGAGTTCGACGACTCCGCGTTTGAGCGCGTCGTAATTCCCCACACAAACGTCCGGCTGCCGTGGCACAGCTTCGACGACAAACAGTATGAGTTTGTCTCCATCTATCGCAGGCGCTTTAAGTTGCCCGCCGAGGCGCGGGGCAAGCGCGTGTTCGTCGACTTCGAAGGTGTCATGACCGCCTCGACAGCTTGGATCAACGGCGTGAAGCTCGGCGAGTACAAGGGCGGCTACACGCCGTTTGCATTCGAACTGACGCCGCATATCGATTACGCCGGAGAAAACGTGCTCGCGGTAGATGTGGACTCGACGGAGCGGCCGGACATTCCGCCTTTTGGGAATCAAATTGACTACCTCACATTTGGCGGAATCTACCGCGAAGTTAGGCTGCGCATCGTTCCAACAACTTTTATTGAAAATGTTTTTGCCAAGCCCAAAGCTGTGCTCAGCGAACATCCTGGCTTGGATGTGGACTGCTTTCTTCAGCATATGGAAGCATCGCACGAGGCGCTTACGCTCGAAGTGGAACTGCGCGAGGGCGATCGCGTGCTGGCCAAAGCAACGCAACGTGTACCGCCGTCAGAGGCCGTGCCCGACCCGGTGGCGCACACCGTGCACTTCGAGAACCTCAGCGGGATCAAGCTGTGGGATCTCGAACATCCGAATTTGTATTCCGTCCAGGTGCGTCTCCTGAAGGGAACAGAACTAACTGATCGCGATAGGCGAACGATTGGTTTTCGCGAGGCGCTGTTCACGGACCACGGCTTCGAGCTGAATGGCAAGGTCATCAAGTTGCGCGGCCTGGACCGTCATCAGACATTTCCGTTCGTCGGCCAAGCGATGCCGGCTCGTGCCCAGCGCAGCGATGCGCATATCCTGCGCAAAAATCTGAAGTGCAACATCGTCCGCACATCACACTATCCGCAATCCCGGCATTTCCTTGATGCCTGCGATGAAATGGGATTGCTTGTCCTCGAAGAAATACCAGGCTGGCAACACATTGGCAATGAGGCATGGAAGCTGATCTCGATCGACAACGTCAGCCGCATGATTCGGCGCGACTGGAACCATCCCAGCATCATTTTGTGGGGCGTGCGCATCAACGAATCGAAGGATGACCACGATTTCTACACCCGCACCAACGCAGCAGCTCATAGCCTCGACTCCACCCGCCAGACCTGCGGCATTCGCTATTTTCAATCCTCCGAATTCCTGGAAGACGTTTTTACGATGAACGATTTCGGATTCCCCCTGGAGAAGCCGAATCATCCCCGCTATCTCAACACGGAATTCGTGGGCCACACCTATCCCACGAAGACCATCGATCAAGTCGAGCGCCTGACCGAGCACACGTTGCGTCATGCGCGCATTCATGACCAGCTTGCTTCCGATCCGCAGTACGCCGGGGGCCTCGGCTGGTGCGCCTTCGACTACAACACGCACGGGGACTTTGGCAGTGGCGACCGCATCTGCTATCACGGAGTGACCGACATTTTTCGCGAACCGAAGCCCGCTGCCGGCTTCTACAAGTCGCAGTGCGATCCCACCGACGAAGTGGTCCTGGAGCCCGCATTCCATTGGGCGCGCGGTGACGAATCAATCGGATTCACCAAAGCCGTTGTCTGCTCGAACTGCGACCACCTGAAATTTTATATTGCCGCCAAGTTGGTGGCGGAGGCCGATCCAAACAAAACTGAATTTGCCCACCTTCGTTATGCGCCGTTTGTCGCTGATTTGAGTCAGGCGGTCTTTAAATGGGGAGACTTGCGTATCGAAGGCTATATCGACGGTAAGCAGGCAATTGTTAAGACTCTTTCCGGCAAAGGCGTCGATCAGAAATTCGCTCTGTTGCCGGACGACACGCGTCTTAACGCAGATGGAGCGGATACAACCCGAGTGGTTTTGCGCGTGACCGACGAATTTGACGCCATTCGCCCCTTTGCGAATGACGCCATCAAGCTGGAGCTGGAAGGGCCCGCGGAGATTATCGGCGACAATCCGTTTGGGCTGATTGGCGGTACGGGCGCCATCTGGATTCGCGCGAAAGAACAACCGGGAACGGTGAAGCTCACTGCCAAGCATCCCGTGCTGGGCACACAGCAGCTGAGTTTCGAAATCGTTCCCAGCGCTCCAGAAGTTGTGTAGAAGTTCCGATCCAGCGGAGGGATATCTTTAACGCGAAGAAACGGCATTAGTTATTCTTGCAGTGTCAAAGATCGGAAATGGGAAACGGTCCCGCGCCCTCGGCCGGTTTGCAAATGTAGATCTGCGGCACGAGTCCTGTTTCTTTTTGATAGGCCTTCGCCATTTTTTCCTTAAATTCACCGGCGTAGCGCGCATCCACAAGATTGATGGTCGCGCCGCCGAAGCCCCCGCCCGTCATGCGCGCGCCATAAACGCCTTTTTGCTGGTACGCCAGGTCCACCATCAAATCCAGTTCGCGGCAGCTGACTTCGTACAAATCGCGCAAGCTGCGATGAGATTCGGCCATGCGCATGCCGAATCGCGTGATATCGCCGGAGCGTAGCGCTTCCGCGCTGTCCAGCACGCGCGCGTTTTCCGTGACGATGTGCAGCGCGCGTTTGTAGATGACTTCGGAGAGCACGTTGCGATGCTGCTCAAGCTGCTCGAGGCTTACATCTCGGAGAGCACGAATTCCTGGCAAAACTCCAGCAAGGCGGCGCACCGCCTCTTCACAATCCCCGCGGCGGCGATTGTATTCGCTGGAAGCCAGTTCGTGCTTGACCATGGTGTTGCTGATCACCAGCTTGACGGAATCGGGAATCAAGAGCGGCTCAAAGCTCAGCGCGCGGCAATCGAGCATCAGCGCATGGTCTTCTTGCCCGTGCAACGAAACAAACTGGTCCATGATACCGACACGCGCGCCGACAAATTCATTTTCTGCTCTTTGGCAGAGTTGCGCCAACTGCACGTGGTCCGGAGTCCATCCAGACTGATCGGCGAGAGCCAGGGCCGTCGCAACCTCAATTGCAGCCGAAGAACTAAGCCCCGCACCCATGGGGACTTCGCTTTCTATAAGAAGATTCGCGCCGCGAAGCTTGAAGTCGGCCTGCTCGAGTTGCAGCGCCACGCCGACGGGATAGTCGCTCCACGTTTTGGAGGGCTGATGAGCGGCGGAATCCAAATCCGCTTCTGCCGCAGCCGAGAACTCCTCGGAGTAAATCTTGAGCTTGCGGTCTTCTCTAGGGCCGACCGCGACCCAACAATAAAACTCGATGGCCGCGGGCATGGCAAATCCGTCGTTGTAATCGGTGTGTTCTCCAATCAGGTTGACGCGTCCTGGGGCGCGATACACGTGCGGGTCCGCGCCAAATCGCGCGCGAAACCGCTCAACAATGGTCGACCGTCGTGTCATCAATTCTTATCTAAACCGAAACAGCTAAACCTGTAACGCAAAGTCTCATGCCTCTTTTCTTATCCAGCACTCGGATCCGCCACGCATCTTTCGAATTGGCTTCACAAAGTTGGGAGGGTACATGAGGCCGCAGCTTGTCGCAAGCGCTTGTAACGAGTTCTAAATACCCGCGACAAATATCGCCAAATATGAGATCGCCGTCTTGAGCCCTCAAGCGCGAACTCGAGTGCTCATTGCGGGCCACTTTCACAGGGTCTAGAATTGCCTGGAGTCTGAAAACACGTCGGACCCGTGCTCAGACAATAGAAATCGACCTGGATGATGAACTGCTTGCAACAGTTGTGGCCGTCCTCTCGAAGAACTCGCTGTTGGCGTGCTGTGGTTCTCGCGGTGCTGACTACCGCTTCGATGATTTCCGCGAGCGTGCTGGCGTTCGAGCAGGACCGTCTTCCCCAACTGTCCGATGTCGCCACTGTCCAAGGCACGATTCGGGACTCAGCTGGCAAGCCCGTAGCCCTCGCGACTGTCCGTCTTGAAGAAAAGGGCAATCCAACGAAAATCGAGACGAAAACGAATACGGCTGGGGCTTTCGTGCTCTCCACGGGGCACCAGGGAACGTATATGGTGCGCGCGGAGAAGTCAGGATGGCGCGATGCAGTCATAGACTCGCTGGTTTTGTCGCTTGGGGACAGAAAATACGTGGATTTGGTACTCCTGACGTTGCAGTCGACGAATCCTGATCCTTCCGCATCATCGCGACCTGCCCAAGGTTCGGCTGGAGCGATGGAATTCAATGACGAGCCGAGTTTTACCGTCGCAGGCCTTACCGATTGGAGCAATCTTGGCTTACATGGCTCTGCGGCAAGTTCGCGGACCAGCGAATCGCTCGCCAAGGAAACGCTGGCGCTGAAATCCAGCGAGCCGGAGGTGGCGCCAACCGGTAAGTCGGCCAAGCAATATGAGGTGGCCTTGGCTTACAGAGCCAAGGAAGATTTCGCGGGGGCTCGCGTAGAAGTTCGAAAAGCTCTTGCGATAGCCGATGACGCAGAAGGACATCGTCTGCTGGGCGAGCTTGATGAGCGCTTGAATGACCCTCTGGAAGCGGTGCGCGAATACGAGCAAGCCGTTCGGATGGATCCAAGTGAACAGAATTACTTCGAATGGGGCACGGAATTGCTCCTTCACAAAGCGGCGGAGCCGGCCGTGGAGGTTTTTACCAAGGGATCGAGCGCGCATCCGAAGTCAGCAAGAATGTTGACGGGACTCGGCGCGGCTCTCTATGCGAATGGATCCTGGGAGGAAGCGGCGCGGTGCCTTTGCGCGGCGTCTGATTTGCAACCGGCAGACCCTGCCCCGTATCTCTTTCTCGGAAAGATCGAACAGACGACGTCCGCGCCGCTGCCATACAGCGAGCAGAAGCTGGCTCAGTTTGCGCAACGGCAGCCCGGAAATGCTCTGGCCAATTACTTTTATGCGATAAGCCTTTGGAAGCGCGAAAAGGGATCCGAAAATCCAGCGGACTTGAAACGGGTGGAAACGCTGCTCGAAAAAGCCGTGGCCATCGAGCCCATGCTTGGCCAGGCCTATCTTCAACTAGGAATTTTACATTTCGCGCAAGGCGATTTCGAGCGGGCTATCCGCGATTACAAGAAAGCGATTGAAATAAACGCTCAACTTGGCGAAGCACATCGCCAGCTCGGTCTGGCGTACCAACGAACGGGCGATAAAACGAAGGCCCTAGAAGAATTTCGAGCGTATGAACAGGCTGAGAAAACGGAGGCTGCCGAAATCGAGCGGCAGCGGCGGGAACTTCGGCAATTCTTGATTATTCTGAAGGACCAGCCAACGAATTCTCCGCCTCGCTAAAAAACAGGGGAAATACTATTTTGTTTTTGGTTTAACCGCCGCGACGATGCCGCTGCCTTCGCGGATGGTGAGAATCTGGTTGGCACTCACATCCGCGAATTTTTCTAGCTTCTGAGTGGTCGGCCATCTGACTTCGATGAGATCCACTTTTTGAGTTTTTCCGAGGCCGAAGTGCAGGCGCAGGTCGCTCTGCGACATGACGCTTGTGCCGCTGTGAACCTCGTCCATCTGCGCATGCTTGCCCGTCAGAACGCGGACACGCGCGCCAATGGCGGTGCGATTGCACGCGGTCCCGATCAGTTTTATTTTTATCCAATTCTGCTTGTTGCCTCCGTCGTTGCGAAGAAGGGAGGGCAAGTCGTTCATATTTAGAATCACGGCGTCGATGTCGCCATCGTTGTCGTAATCGCCGAACGCGGCGCCGCGGCTCGAAAAATGCTCGCTGATGCCGGGTCCCATCTCGGACGAAACATCTTTGAATCGTCCATCGCCGAGGTTTTTGTAGACCAGACGCGGGTTCTTGAAAGTTTGGCCGGTGTCGTGTCCCTCAATCTCTGGGTACACGTGTCCATTCACCTGAAGAAGATCCTGCCAGCCATCGTTGTCATAGTCGAGGAATCCGCAGCCCCAGGCGACGTACTGATTGTTGACACCGATACCGGAGGCGAAAGTAACTTCGTTGAAGGTGCCGTCTCCGTTGTTGTGGTAGAGGTTGCAAGTGTCGTCGGCGAAATTCGTTTTGAAAATATCGAACCATCCGTCGCAGTCGTAATCGGCCACGCCTATGCCCATCCCTGCTTGCTCATGTCCATTCTCGCTATACGCGCAACCGGCGATCACCGCGACGTCCGTGAACGTGCCATCGTGATTGTTGCGAAAGAGAATGCTGGGCTGCGAATCGACAGCGACATAAATATCCGGCCAGCCATCGTTATCGAAATCGTAGGAAACAGGCGTGATGGAATAGCGCGGGCCCGGCTTCAAGATGCCGGATTTTTCGGACACGTCGGAGAAAGTTCCATCGCCGTTGTTGTGATAAAGCAGGTTGGTGTCTCCTGGAAGACCGCGCGGGCCACACATCGTTGGGATGCCTTTCCACTGGCAAACGGGAGGCTCGGTTGGCGAAGGAGTTTTTTCGGGATCGAGTTTGATGTAGTGGCAGACGAAAAGGTCGAGATGGCCGTCGCGGTCATAGTCGAGCCAGGTGCAGCCTGAGCCCCAGCGGATCTGTTCATCGTAAACGCCGGCTTTGCGAGTGACATCGGTAAACGTACCGTCGCCGTTGTTGTGAAACAGAATGTTGTGTCCCCAGAAGCAGCAAAAGAGATCGTCCCAGCCGTCGTTATCGTAATCGCCCACGCAAACGCCTGTCTGCCAACCGGCGCGTGCCAGGCCGGATTTTTCCGTGACATCGGAGAAAGTTCCATCGCGATTATTTTTGTACAAATGGGAAGTGGGAGCTTTCCCCGGGGGCCAGCTGGTGTTGAAGCGCGTTCCGTTCGTCAAATAAATATCCAGCCAGCCGTCATGATCGTAATCGAAAAAAGCCAGGCCGCTGCCTTTGGCTTCAATTATGTATTTTTTTTGATCGACGCCGCCCCAAACGTTTGGGGAATTCAGACCACTTTCCTTAGCTACGTCGACGAACACAACCGGCGGAGACGACGGTGAAGGGGAGCCGCCCGGTTTCGGCGCTTGCGGAATTGGTTCAGCTGCTGCGTCAAGCAGCAGAGAGCCTTTCCATTTCCACAGCGGGCTTACGAGCGCGTCCATCAACGCGCTGCCCAAAAGGATCGAAGAAGAACCGAGGAAACGGCGGCGGAGGAGATTCTTCATCGACTCGTTACCTTTGGCGCTATTTTGGGGAACGAGCGCGGCACGATGCCCGTGCCTTCTTTTACCGCAATGATTCGATCGGCAGGAAGATTCGTCAGCTTGTCCACCTGCCCGCTGGGCCAAGTAACTTCCAGAGATTCAATTTTCGTGCGTTTGCCGAGGCCAAAGAAAATCCTCGGATCGCTGGCCGACATATAGCTCATGCCGCCTTTGGATTGCTCGACGTGTACGAATCCCTCTGAGGTGAGCTTGAGCGAAGCGCCGATCCCATCGCGATTCGAACGCGTGCCAATTAGCAGAACTTCCAGCCAGTGATTTTGGTTGCCGCCATCGTTGCGGAGCAGTTCGGGATAATCGCCGCGGACGTTGACCGCGATGTCGATGTCGCCGTCGTTGTCAAAGTCGGCGGTAGCGAGGCCGCGGCCGGCGATGGGGCGCGAGAAGTCAGGGCCGAGGGCATTGTCGGAAACTTTTTCGAACTGGCCCTTTCCCAAATTGTGAAACATCAGCAAAGGCTCTTTGTAACTGACTTCACCGTGGTAGAGCGAAACGTTGTCCAGCATGGCGCCGTTCAATTGAACGATATCGTTCCAGCCGTCGTTGTCGTAGTCGAGGAACTTCATAGATACGCCGCTCAGATGGACGGCCTTGTTGCCGATCCCTGAACGATACGTGTAGTCGTCGAATGTTCCATCGTGATTGTTGTGGTAGAGACGATTCAATTCGAAATCTAGGTGGGTGATGTAGACGTCCAGCCAGCCGTCGCCGTCCACGTCCGCGGCATCAATGCCCATACCTGCTTCGTAACGCCCATCCTCGCTGGCTGCCAAACCGGAAACGAGTGAGACATCTTGAAAAGTTCCGTCATGTTTGTTGAGGAAGAGAAAATTGGGCCATGTGTCGTTGGCGATGGCGATGTCTGGCCAGCCGTCGCCGTTGAAATCTGCGAGGACCACCCCCATGCCTTTCGATTCAGGTTTGCCTACGCCGGATGCATCGCTCACGTCGGTAAAAGTGCCATTGTGATTGTTGTGATAGAGCTTGGTTTTCTGCCCCTTATAGTTATTCGGATTACAGTACGAGCGATAGCCGGGGCGGCGTTCGCCGCACCACAGATTCGTTTTTGGCGTCCATTCGATGTAATTGGTGACAACGAGATCAAGCCAGCCATCCTTATCGTAGTCAAACCATCCGGCGCTGGTGGACCATCCGCCTTCATCGGCGACGCCGGCTTTTGCAGTGACATCGGTGAAAGTTCCATCACCGTTGTTGTGGTAGAGAATCGCGCGGCCATAGCCGGTGACGTAGATATCGGGGTAGCCGTCATTGTCGTAGTCTCCGACGGCGACACCCTGTCCGTAATGTCCCATGCCACCGAGGCCAGCTTTCTCGGTGACGTCAGTAAACGTGCCGTCGCCATTGTTGCGGTAAAGAGCGGAACGCAAGGGATGCGCGGGTTTGTAAGCATCGGTTTCGCCGGATTGCACGAAGAAGAGATCCATCAGGCCGTCCTGGTTGTAGTCAAGCCAAGCTACGCCGGTGCCCATTGTCTCCAAATAATATTTTTCTTCGGTTTGCGTGGAGTCTTGCAGAAAAGTGATTCCAGCTTCTTTGCGAACGTCGGTGTAGCGGACGGTTATACGAGAGTCTTGCGAATTCGTATTTGGAGCTTGCCCCGCGAGAGCCTTTTGATGAAAGACAATGCCAACTGCCGCGCTCAGCGCCAGGATGGCGCCGCACATGCTCACAAGAAACCGTCGCCCGTGTGTCTCCGGTTTTTTCCCCATCCCAAGGTTATCTCGACGGTTTCCCTTCCATCAGCAGCGCGGCCATAAAGCTCGCAGCGCTTTCATCTCAACATTTTCAAATGTCAGAGCTCTTCACGCATTTTAGCTCCGGCCATTTGCGCGTTCAACCGCGAGTTTCCGCCAGCGATCTCAAAGCGTCCGATCGGCCAGCGAAAGTGCCAGCTGAAATAACTGCAACCTGGCAGCCATCGGCATAGGTTCGCGAATCGTGGAGGGCACGTCCGGCGCCCGCGACAATGCTTCTTCGATGCGATTTATGTCCAACCCACCGGCGGCATTGCTACCCTTGAAACGATTCAACACTTCCCGGGCCTTGGTGATTTCTCCCGTTTGAAAATAAAAAAAGCCCAGCGTCGAATAACTGCCAGGCCATTCTGGGAGCAGATCCACGGCGCGTTCGAAATTCTCTTCGGCTTGCGGAGTCTTGCCCTCCAAGGCGGAGACAATTCCCAATCCCCAATAGATTTTTCCGGAGCCAGGAGTTCGCGCGAGACCTTTACGCAAGGTCTCCTCGGCGCCGCCGGCATTATTCTCGCGCAGTTCCACCAGAGCCAGGGATAGGTAATACTGATCGTTGTCCGGGTTCCGCATGATTGCATCGCGGAAAATCTCCGAAGCCTGGGTGGTATTGCCAAGATGTGCGTAAATATCCCCAAGCAATGCCAGGAGGGCGCCGTCCTGTTGACCCTGCTGCGATACTTGTTTCGCGGTTTCAAGCGCCTGAGTATATGCGCCTTTTCGAAAGTACGCATCGGCCAGGTCGAACTTCACGTCATCGGAGTCAGGATTCGCATTCAGCGCCGTCTGAAAATGCTGGATAGCGTCGTCGTACAAACGATAGCGCGCCAAGAGAACACCGACCCCTGTCTGAGTCCGGTAGTCGGCCGCGCTTAGCTTATCGAGCTCTCCAATCGTCTTTCGGGCGTCCTCGGATTTTCCAAGTTTCAGATAAGCTTCCGCGAGCAGATAGAGATTCTGAGGTTGGTCCGGGTGTTTGGTAACTTCCTCGGTCAGCTGAGTCAAGTCTAGTTGAGTGCGGTCCTGACGGGAAAGGTTCGCGCGGCTATCCACGTAATCGAAAAGGTGTTGATACGGATACGGGCCCGTCGGGGCATTCTTCGAGAGAGTTTGAAATACATTCAAATCCCGTTCTGCGGCATCCATCTGATGAAGACTTCTCTCAATCATAGCGAGCTTGTAATACCCCGCAGCAGGTTCGCGGCTTATTTTTACGTATCGCCGTAAAAGCTCTGCCCCCTCCGGGTATTTTTTGGTCGCGATTCGTAGGTTCGCTAATTCCAGCAGCGCCTCGGAAAGATTCGGGTTCGAGCGCAACGCCGACTGAAAGAGCTCCTCGGCCCGCGCATGATTGCCCTGGCGTTCCTCGATATAGCCCAGATTGAATAAGCAGGAAGCGTTGTGAGGATCTAGCTTTAGTCCCGCCTCAAAGTACTTTCTAGCTTCATCGAATTGTCCAAGGTGTCGGTAAGAGAGTCCCATGAATGCGTAAGACCTTGCCGAAGGGTCTACTGCGATCAGCGCCTTGAACTCCTCAACGGCCTTTTCCGTTTTCCCGGACATGAAATAGCTCTCTCCCAGGGCGGCATGGAGATCGGCACGTTGCGGAGCGATTTTCAAGCCAGATTCCAGCAGCGGGATCGCGTCTTCGAAATAGTTCTGGGTCATGCTTACACGCGCCAGAAGAAAGATGATGTCCGTATTCTGAGGAGCAAGTTTATGCGCAGCTACCAGCAAATCCAGAGCATCCACGGGTCTGTTCTGTTGTTGATACACCTGCGCCAGCAAGTAGAGCGCTTCTGGCGAATCGGACTTCAGCTTCAGTGCTCGATTCAACGCCAATTCAGCTTTTGCATATTCGCCGGACCGAAGGTAAGCCTCTCCGAGGTTATAGAGAATCTCTATCGTCTCCGGCTGCAGCGCATTGGCCTTCTCCAGCTCGAGTTGAGCGGCGCGGTATTGTTTCTCGGAGTCCAACAGCACTCCCAGCGTGAAATGCAATTGCACGTCATCTTTATTTTGCGAGGAAAGATCCGTAGCCGTCTTCAGGCCCTCCGCGACCCTGCCGGCCCGAAGGTACGCGCGGGTAAGATTCAAGCGAGTTTGGATGTCGAGAGGGTGGACGCGCTGAAGGTGAAGAATCGCTTGTGCTGGTGAACCCGTGGCCATGAGAACCAGGCCCAGATTATAGTTTGCATCGCGATTGCTGGGATCCACGCGCAGAGCTTGTCTGAACTCCGTTTCTGCGAGATCTAGTTTTCTTTGCGCGACGTAAAGGTTGCCGAGGTTGTTGAGCGCCTTGGTGGAATTAGGGTCGAGCTTCAGCGCTTGCTGAAAAGATTGCAGAGCACTTGCGTCGTCCTTTTCGTCGCTGTAGATAATTCCTAACAGGACGTAGCCATCGATGCTGGAGGGATGCTGCTCGAGCTCTTCCTGAACTTTCCTTTTTGCATCGTCGATAGAACCCTGGCGGAGTAATTCCTCGGCTTCCAATAATAGCGGCGAAACGTTTTGGAGTTTGCGAGAATTAGTGCGGCTGGGGGCACTTTGCTGCGCGAATCCATCCGTAGAAACAAAAACCACCAGCAACGCAAGGATTCGGCACAACTTGAAACGCCTGCAAATGCTCTTGGCCGGACGCTGAACTGGCGCGCCGCTAAACGTTTTCAAACTTTCCTCCAAGGGGGTGTCGGCGCTGCTTCTGAAACGTCAATTTAACATTTCCAGCGCTTGCTGAGCCAACTTGTGCTGCGGTTGCTGGCGCAATAGCGCCAGCAACACCTCTCTGGCCTTCGCTTTATCGTTCAAAACGACGTACAGTCGGGCCAGATTGAGATAAGCTTGGTCATAATTCGGGGCCACGCGGATGCAAGTCTCGAATCTCTCCTTCGCTTCGGGATATTCCTGTTGACGGACGAACAAGACACCCAGGTTGTTGAGCGCGTCGGGGTAATCCGGGCGCAAGTTGACAGCCTTTTCCAAATAGTTCGAAGCGCGAGGCAGTTGATCTTGCCGCGCGTAGAGCATTCCCAGGCTGTAGTTCGTCTCGGGATTATCCGGTTCCAGCTCGAGCGCGCGGTTCAGCAGTTTTTCCGCTTCATCGACTGCTCCCTGCCGCCTATAAAGATTTCCGAGGTTCAGCATCGCCGTGACATAGCTTGGCCTCAGAGCTAAGGACTGTTGGAAGTTGCGAATGGCCTCGTCCGAGTGGCCTTCCTGCCCGGCAACCATTCCAAGATTGTTCCATGCTTCCGGATAATCGGAACGCAACTTCACTGTCTGCCCGAGATACCGCCGCGCATCCTGCAGTGCGTTCTTTCGAAGGTAGAGCGTTCCCAAATTGTAATAAGCCTCCGGTTCCTGTGGCTTGGCCGCGATGACCTGCTGAAAAGATGCCGCGGCTTGTTCCAGGTAGCCACGCTGAAACATTGCGACGCCATAAGTGAAGTCGTTGCGTTGAAATTCGTCTTGATACAGCGTTCCCTCGAACGGGAGCGCTCTCTTCATTCGGGCGGCGGCAGTTCCTGGCACGGACTTCGAGTCTGCAGCGATACGTTCGGGATTCAATGAGCCTTGGTAGACCTTGACGATCATGCCGTCCCCGCTAAGTAGAAAAGTTGTCGGGAGAGCAAGATCCCTGCGACGATCAAACAAGTAGCGATAAACAATATTGTAGATGCCAACGACCTCTTGAGTGGCGAGCAGAATCGGGAAGGAAAGACCTTCTTTGGCGGCGAACGAACGCGCAGATGCTGCATCGCCAGCATCATCTACGTTGATCCCCAACACGCGAAGCCCGCTTGCTGCGAAAATGGACTGGTGCTTCTGGAGAGCGCGGAGCTGCTCGCCACAAGCAGGCAAAATCGCTGTCCAAAAGTTGAGCAACACGAAGCCGCCACGGAACGCCTGAAGATCGTGCACTTTGCCAGCGAGGTCAGGCAAGGAAAACTCTGGCGCGCTCAAGGGCTCGATGAGCCAGGTTTCGACGGACGCCGGCAATGTCTCCGGCTTTTGAACTTCGCCCGCGTTCGCGTAGGACCCAGGCGCGGTCGCAAATGGTTTCGCGGCGAAATCCTCGGAGCCTTCCTCGATTTCGATTCGACGGTTCACTGGCAGATGCTCGAAGACTTGCGTCACCCCGCTGGGCCAGCGAATCGTCGCGCGGACGTTTCCCTGGGCTTCCCCGACTCCAAAGAAAAGCTCCTTCGTGTGCTGCGACAGAAACCCCGAGCCTGCTTGTAGATACTTAGTCTGCTTATGTCCTTCGGCTTCGACCGTTATTCCAGCTCCGATCGCATCGCGGTTGCTTTTTGTTCCGCGCAGGCGGAAGGCGATCGAGTTGCCGATGTCCCGCATCGCGTTGCGCAGGACCCGGAGTTGCGGCGCGTTCCGGTTTTTGAGGACGACTTCCAAACGGCCATCGTGATCCAGGTCGGCGAGCGCAAACGAGCGGCTGTCGTCGCGAAGATCCAGTCCAACCGCGCCTGACACATCAGAAAACGTCCCATCGCGATTATTCGCATAGAAAACGTTTCGCTCATAACCGTTCCAAGACGCGTCCGACCGGATCAGTTCGTTGATCGCGTTCCATCCCAGCTCGTATTTCGGCGACGGCGTCGGATTCTGAGGCGAATTTGCCACGACCTGCCGCCAGAAGAAACTCGAAACGTCCTCCGCGTCGCGTCCTGAACTTTTCGGTCCAAAACTCTTCAATCCCGAAGTCAGAGGCCCTGAAATATAGCCATTCGCAATGTACAGGTCCGGATAGCCGTCGTGATCAAAGTCCCAAGCGTCCGAGGACCACGCCCAACGGCCGACATCCACTCCGGCTGCCTGGCTTACGTTTTGAAATTTCCCGTTCCCCAGATTTCGATACAGCGAATTGCCGCGCGCGTGTTGGCGATAAAGCGCGCGAATCGTCTCCGGATCTGTTTCATGGAAATGTTTTTGTTCGGAAACGCGCATCCCGGCGGATGACCACATGTTCGAAACGTACACGTCCTGGTTGCCGTCGTTGTCGAAATCGAACCAGCTTGCGCTCATCCCTGCGCCGACATCTTCAACGCCGGCTTCCGCGGAGACCACGGTGAATTTCCCATCGCCGCTGTTGCGGTAAAGGTTGTTTCGTCCAAAGTCGTTGGCCACGTACAAATCCGGCGCGCCGTCGGAGTTGTAGTCGCCCCACGCGCACGCAAAACTGTACCGGTCGTTATCTACGTTCAGTCCCGCAACCTCGGTCCGATCCTGAAAAGTGGCGTTGCCTTCATTGTGCAGCAGAAAGTTGGGAGGCCCATTGCGCGCGTCAAAATAAGGTGAGGGGTAGTGATACTGGTCGAGACCGAGGTAGTAGCTATACAAGCAAAAATATATATCGAGACGTCCGTCGCGGTCATAGTCAGCTACGGCAGCATGCGTGAAAGTTCCTTGGGGTGGCCGCGCAAACTGGAAGGCGTCGCGCTTCAGCAAAAACTCCCCGTTTCCCTGGTTCAGGAAGAGCAGCGGTCCACTGCCACAAACCACCAAAAGGTCCTGGAGCCCCTTGTTCTCAAAATCCACGAACAGCGCAGACGCCGTGCCATCCAGCACGCCCACTCCGGCCTTCTCCGTCACGTCCTCAAACGTTCCATCGCCGCGATTGTGATACAGCCGGTTCGGAAGTCCCGGAGGTTGGCAGACGTACAAGTCATCCAGTCCATCGTTGTCGAAGTCCCCCACCGCCAAGCCGTTGTTCCCGTAAACATCGATGCCGCAAGCTCCGTCCAAAACCGTGCGCCAATAATCCACTCCGTGAAGTATCTGTTTTTTGTACGATTCGGTTTGGCCAAGCGATTGGGAAGTAACGTCAATGAATATCGGGGCGCGCGCCCTGCTGAAGGTTTCTTCAGTCGCTTCCCAGCGGAGCACTCGCCATCCGTTCGCTTCATCGCGCGACCACTGAGTCAGCCACTGTCCGACGCGCTGCTCGCGCATTGTGTCTGTCCCAGCGCCGACAAGGTCATACCGAATACTAATGCGCACCCGCGGCGAAGAGCCGCCGATTTCCTCGATCCCAGTGATTTCGAATTCAGCTGTCTCCACACGGGACATGGAAGCCAGGTAGGCCTTGATCTCTTGAAGAAATTGTTCGCGGCCCAATAACGCGTTGTTTGCAAACTTTCTTCGAACGACTTCGATTCCATACCCAGATCGCAGGGTGGTTTGCTGAATGGGAACGAGCGAACACGCTTGGAGCGAAGCGTCCAAAAACCTCGCCAAAACATCGAGGGAAGGTGCCGCTGCCTTGAGAGCACGGCTCCAGTCATCAAAAGGCCGCATGATTTCAAACGCATACTTTTCCGTGCTGTATTCATCCGACCCCGGAAGAACCCTGCGCAGGACATCATCGAGAGGAGACTTGGCCGGGTAGTGCGGCGTGACACGAAAATCAGTGAAGTCCAAGGCTGGATTACGATCACCCGGAATCTCCGCGATCGGCGGCCGGAACGATGACAAGTAGAGAGGCGAAGGAAGGAAAAGCACCGGCGCCCACCGCATCTGCTTCAGGAAGGTGCGCCGTGAGAAAGCGTGATCTTCATCCTTTTGACGCGCCATTCTTAAGTTTCCCCGCCGCGATCGCTCGACCTTTGCATGCTAGCATCGCTGCGAAGCTGTTCCAAAGAGCAACGTGGCGGTTCCGAAGCATCCGCAGCCTCAACCTGCAAGCGGAGACACACGAAGGGCAAAATGTCGAAATCCCGATCAGGACTTCTCAGCGGGCGCGGGTCCCGAAGAATCTCGCAAAATCAGTTCAGCGGGAATGTGATATTCCCTGCCTTGAGGATTGGCGGAGCAGGATAGTTCATGCAAAGCGTCGGCCGCCATCTGCCCCAGCATATCCCGGTGGATGTCCACGGTTGTGAGTGAGGGGTTGCTGTATTCGGCCAGGCGCGTGTTGTCAAACCCCGTAACCGAAATATCTTCCGGCACGCGGCAGCCCCCTTTCAGCAATCCCTTGATGACGCCCACGGCCGTAAGATCGTTTACCGCCATCACCGCGGTTGGTCTTGGCGATAATTTTGCGATATTCAAGCCGGCCGCCAAGCCGCCCTCGAAGCGCAAGTCTCCATGTACGATTGGTCCGGGTTCCATTCCCAAATCCCGCATGCAACTTTCGTAGGCCTCTAGCCGTGCGATGTTGGACTTGAGCTTTGGCCGCCCGGCAATGAAGGCGATGCGCCGGTGCCCGCACTTATGGAGGTACTCCACAATTTGCTTAATGCCCGAGAAGTAGTCGATTCGCAGCTTGCTGACATAGCCGCGAACGGGCGCGAGGTCCAGGAACGTGACAGCAATTCTTCTTCGTTCTAGTTCCCGGATGAGTTGCGAGCTGATCTCGGAAGTCATGATCGCCACGCCACGCACATTGTGCTCCATCATGCGCTCCGCAGCTTCGCGCGTCCTCCGCGGATCGTAATTCGTATCGCTGAGAATGGCATCGTAGCCGAGCTGGCGCGCCCGCGTTTCGAAACTCTTGATGACCTCAGGGAAGAAGGGGTTGACGATGTCCGAAACAATGATTCCCAGTGTGCGGCTGTCGCGCGAAGCCAGGTGGCGCGCGTGCGCGTTCGGAAAATAGCCGAGACGCTTCACCGTCAAGAGCACCAGGCGGTGTGTCCGCGGGCCCACTTTTCCCGTCTTGTTCAAGACATTCGAGACCGTCGCAGTGGACACACCCGCAGCCTTGGCGACATCACGAATCGTTAGACCCATAGCACTTGCATTCAGCTTTCCTCGACCAGCGGCGAAGTTATATCAGAGCTCCGATTACAGTAAGTCCGCCAGCGGCTCAGAGTATAAATCAAAAAAAGTGCTTGACACTATGCAAATTAGCGTGATATTAGCCAGGTTAAGCGGTTAAGTGCTTTGCGGTCGTTTAATTGGGGTTGTGAGCTTTGCATCCATTCAGGGGCTTTGGGTTTGTCCAATTAACTGACGTTCGTGGCGCGAGGCGCTGGTCTTTGTAGCCCGATGGGTTCGATCAAGATGGTCGATCCAGCGGCCTGCCGTAGGGGCGAGTCTCGGCGTGGCCTTAGGGCTTGTGGGTTAACGGCCCACGCTGGTGCTTATTGCGCGACATACGGCACTGTGCTGGTGCCAGGAGGAAGTTCATGAAGCGAATGGAAGGTTCAAGGCTGATTGGGCGAGCATTCTTGGGGATGACCGCCGCATTTGTGCTTATGCTCTTGTGCGTAACACCGCTCCGCGCTCAAGTGGATGCCGGCGCCATCTTGGGGACCGTTACGGACGCCTCGGGTTCGGCCGTTCACGGCGCCACGGTCACACTTACCAACGAAGGGACGAACGCCAGTATCGCCACTACTACAGGGAATGATGGCGGATACAAATTCACGCCGGTAAGAATCGGGAATTACAAGCTCACTGTCACTTATCAAGGGTTCGAAACGATCACGCGGCCCCATGTCCCGGTTAACGTCGGTGAAAACGTGGTCGCGGATTTCACCCTTAAACCCGGCAACGTGACGACAACCGTTGAGGTCACTGCCGCCGCCCCCGTGCTGCAATCCCAAGACGCTTCTGTGGGCCAAGTCATCGATTCGAAGAGTGTCAACGATCTTCCCCTGAACGGCCGGAATTTCACTTTCCTGGCGCAGCTAGCTGCCGGCGTCAACACCCCTCAAGCGGATACGCGCGGCAACGCTGCAAGCGGCGCCTTCTCTGCCAACGGCCTTCGTGCCGCGCAGAACAATTACTTGCTGGATGGCATCGACAACAACTCGGACACCGTAGACTTCCTCAATGGCACGAACTTTGTCGTTCTTCCACCGGTTGATGCTGTTGAAGAATTCAAAGTGCAAACCTCGGACTTCAGCGCCGAGTTTGGCCGCTCTGGCGCCGCCGTTCTCAATGCCACTATCAAATCCGGCACCAACGAGTTCCACGGAGACGTCTGGGAGTTCTTCCGGAACGACCATCTCGATGCCGCCGACTTCTTTGAAAACCAGCATCAAGTCAAGAAAGGCGATTTGCAGCAGAACCAATTCGGCTTTACCGCTGGTGGACCTCTTTACATCCCGAAAGTATTTAACGGCAAAAACAAAGTGTTCCTCTTCGGCGATTACCAGGCATTACGCCGGGTTCAAGGAACAATTCTGAGCGGCTCGGTTCCCAGCGCGGCAGAGCGCACCAGCGGTTACACCAACTTCCAGGACATCATTGCCGCTCAATCGGGTACGGTTACGGATGCCTTAGGGCGCACAATGCCCGTCGGCACGATCTTGGACCCTGCGACTACGCGTCTGCTTCCTTCCGGCAAGTACGTCCGCGATCCTTTTGGAACATGTGCCAATGAGCCCGCTGGTTTCACCTACACGGTTGCAGGTTGTGGCTTAAACATGATCCCCGGTGGCCGCCTGGATTCAAACGCCATTGCACTGTTGAACTTGTATCCCAATCCCACAACGAGTGCGGTGGGTTCGCTCTTCTCCAACTACGCCAATTCCCCAAAGCTGTATGAACACAGCAACTCCTTCGATACCCGGATGGACATCAACTTTAACGATAAAAACCAGCTGTTTTTCCGGTTCAGCTTGGTCGACGATCCGCAGTTCATTCCCGGCATTTTCGGAGGCGTCGCGGACGGCGGCGGCTTCCAGCAGGGAAATCAAACTGCCATCGCCGAACAGACCGCGGTTGGCTATACGCACACGTTTTCTCCGTCCCTAATTAACGAGGTCCGCGCTGGATTCAATTACCTTCACACGACCCGCGTTTCGCCTTCCGCCAACGATCTGACGGACATACCTGCGCAGTTTGGCATTCAGGGTGTTCCTCAGGTGTCTTTAAATGGCGGACTTCCCGCCTTCGGAATCAACGGCTTGGCCACACTGGGCAGTAACGCCTTCCTGCCTTCGGACGAAGTCAGTTCGACGTTCCAGCTGACGGACAGCGTCACAAAGATTTACGGCAAGCACACATTTAAAATGGGTTTTGAGTGGCAGCACGTTAAGTTCTCGACGCTGCAACCGCCCTGGTCGCGTGGAGAATTTGACTATAACGGCGATTACACGGAAATACCTACGGTCGACAGCGGCAACACTGGACGCGCGGACTTCCTGCTCTCGCCGATCGCATCGACCGTGGCCGGAGGAGTGAATTTCGTCGGAGGCGCAAGCGCAGTGGATTTGTCCAACATCTCGCTCACAGACAACGGCAAGAACTACTACGGTGGTTACTTCAACGACGACTGGAAGATCACTCGCAAACTGACGGTCAACATCGGGCTGCGGTACGACTTCTTTGGCTTGGTATTTGAGCACCACTCTAACCAGGCCAATTTCATCCCAGCCGGTGGGCCGTTCGGACAGGCGGCGTACCTATTGCCCGCTTCTACCTCGTGCTCCCCAGGGGTTAACCTCTCTGCGAGCTTCATTAGCTTGCTGGCCACGGACAACATCCTGTGCGAAAACACAAATGCTTATGGCGCCGGCCTTGGCCATTCACAGAATAACAATTGGGCTCCCCGCGTCGGTTTTGCCTATCAGGTCAACCCGAAGCTCGTTGTTCGCGGCGGATTTGGTCTCTTCTACAACGGTTTTGAAAATCGCGGGTTTTCACCGAACCTTGGCGAAAACTATCCTTTCCAGTTCAATTTCAACTACTCGTCGCCAAACGACGTTAGCCCCATTAGTGCAAACACTCCTTTTGCTGGCTGTCCGACCGCGGGTGGTCAGCCGCTCGGAGTTGCAACCTTCGAGGCCGGGTTTTCTTGCAATTCTCTGACGCCACTTGACGTCAATGCCAGTGGGTTGGCGTTGCGGGGGATTCAGTTCAATTACGACACGCCCTATTCGATGGGTGGCAATCTGACCGTCCAATACCAATTGACGCCTTCACTGTCCCTGCAAGCTGGCTACGTGACGTCGCTGGCGCGGCATTTGGAGTCGTTTCCAGGTGCCAACGAACCCACCACCATTGCAGCGGCGAGCACCCCTGAGCGCACACTCGTGCCATTTCCGGATTTCGGATTTGGTTCCAGCTATGCGGCCACCGCCGGTATGAGCGCTTACCATTCGCTCCAAACCAAAGCCGAAAAGCGGTTCGCAAACGGGCTAAACTTCCTGTTTACCTATACATGGTCCAAGACGATGTCGGATGCCGGCGACCTGCTGAATGGCGGCAGCGTGGCAGGTTTCCGCGCACCCCAGGTTCCTGGACTCGGAATGGCGTTCGACTACGGCTTGGCGGATTTTGACATCCGCAATGTCTTCCACTTCAGCGGCGGCTATGAGTTGCCTTTCGGTAAGGGCAAGCGCTTCATGACCGGCGCGTCGGGGGCCATGGACAAGGTGGTTGGGGGCTGGAGCATCAATTGGAGTTCCACCTTCCAGGGTGGCCAGCCGATCAGCATTGGCTGCCCCAGCGGCACTGCATCCAACTTGGGTTGCGGCGCTCTCTATACAGGACAACCACTGGACCTTGGACTCCACAACGACTCGAATGGGCTCTTGAGCTGGTATGGCAATCCGAAAGCATTTACTCAGGCTTGCGTGCTGGGCACTGGGGGCGTTCCGGAGCCCGGTACGCCAGCTGGATGCCTACCTCTGACTGGCGCGGCGGCTTTGGGCGGCGTCACGCAAGTACCCGGGCCGGGATTCCATAGACTTGATTTTTCAATCTTCAAGGACATCCCGCTTAGCGAGCGCTTCCGCCTGCAGTTCCGGGCCGAGATCTTTAACATCTTCAACCATCCGAACTTCAACGCTCCGAATTTCGGCGGTAACGGCGTTGTCGCGATCTCGAACTCGGGCAATTTCAACAGTTCGACCTTCGGCGAAATTGGTTCCACGCGCGATGCTCCCTACGATCCGCGGCAGATCCAGTTCGCTTTGAAGCTGTATTTCTAATTTTGCCGCACACCTCCCCGCAGAGTGCTCGTCGAGGGCGCTCTGCGGGGAACCTTTTTTTGCTCGATCTTTTCTCGTCTCATGGTGCAGTGATAACCTAGGACTGCCGTGCTTATCGGAAGCCGTTCCACCAGGCCTTTTCTTCTACTTCTTGCGGCGTATGCGTTTGTGGCATCCGCCCGTGCCAATCAGGACCAGCGCCTCGACCATGAATTTCAGGCGGCTGTCGCTCAATATGACTCAGGGCATTACGCGGAAGCCGCTGCAAAGCTGGAGGTTTTGATTAAACAGGTCCCGGAAAGCTTTGAAGTTCACGAGCTCTTGGGTCTGGTTTACTCCGCACAGTCCCAGGATGTGGCTGCCAACACCCACCTTGAGAAAGCCGTGCGGCTGAACCCAGGTTCAACCCCCGCACGGACCAATCTCGCCGCCAATCTCGTCCGCCTGGGAAAGTTCGAGGGTGCCGGAGAGCAGTTCAAGAAGGCTGCCGAGCTCGAGCCGCAAAACTTTGACACTAATCACAACCTCGGCGAGTTCTACGTCCAATCCAAGAAAATCGCCGATGCTGTGCCTTATCTTGAGCGTGCCCAGCGCATCGACCCCTCCTCCTACGACAATGGCTACGATTTGTCCCTAGCCTATCTCTCTACTGGGCGCCTTACCGACGCCCGGCTGCAAATCCAGGATCTTCTGAAACTTAAGAACACCGCTGAACTGCACAATTTGCTGGGAGAGGTGGAAGAAAAAGATGGGAAGTTCGTACCGGCTGCCAACGAGTATGAGCTGGCCGCCCACACTGACCCCAGTGAGAGCAACCTGTTTGACTGGGGAAGTGAGCTCCTTCTCCATCGCACGCTTGGACCATCGATAGAGGTCTTTCAGGACGCCGCCCGGCGTTATCCTGGGTCGCAACGGCTGGCGATCGGCCTGGGAATGGCTCTTTACGCGCACGGCAACTATGACGATGCCGTCAAATCCTTGCTGCGGGCGGCTGATTTAAACCCTTCCGACCCAAGCTGTTATCTGTTCTTGTCCCGGGCCTATGACAGTTCCCCGAGCCAGGCGGAGGAAGTCATCCACCGATTCCGCCGATACTCTGAACTCCAGCCGCGGAATGGCCAAGCCCTTTATTACTACGCGATGAGTCTGTGGAAGGGTAAGAGGGCTCAGGACCCAACACTGGATCTCCACCAAATCGAAACGCTTCTCAGGAATTCTTTAGCACTCGATCCCAAACTGGCCGAGTCCCACTTGCAGTTGGGCAATCTGTATTCTGATCAGAGTAAGTACGCCGAAGCGATTCCAGAGTACGTGCAAGCCCTAGCACTTGAGCCCGATCTTGGCGACGCTCACTACCGCTTGGGGCAGGCCTACGTTCGCACTGGCCAAAAGGGGCCGGCCCAGGAGCAGATCGAGATCTATCAGAAAATCCGTGAACAGCACTTAGCGGATATCGAGAAACAAAGAGCGGAAATCCGTCAATTTGTCTATTCGGCGAAGGACAGCCCATCCGGCAAGCCTTGATTGCCCGTGAGCCGCTGAATCGAGGCCGGTGGCATGTAAGATGGGCGGCCTCGTATTCAACCAGTTGGTTGAATACGAAATCCGGTTTCCGCACCAATCGGACCGGGTGAAAGGCTGGACATAAGCCATGGAGGGAAAATGGCGGTGGGCGAGGCAGCCAGCCTTTTGCAAAAGCTTGACTTCAATGGAGGCGCGGCGTAGTTTACGCTAAGCATTGCATTTACAATGACCTACCACATGTCATCACGGTCCAAGGCGGCGCGAAATTCGGGTGGTCTTTCGAGTTCCAGGTTGAACGAATTCGGCTCAAACCCTCGGGAGCTTGCCAGGCAATTAAGCTTCACGCGCCGGGAGTTCTTGCGCAGCGCCGCCGGGGTTACCCTGGGCGGCAGCCTGCTCGGGTCTGGCCTACTGGCCAGAACCGGGATTCCCCAAAAGAAAAGGAAAGTTGTGGTCATCACCTTTGGGGGCGGCGCACGCGACCAGGAAACGTTTGCGCCGGAAGGCCAGGAAAATATCCCACACTTGATGCGGGAACTGATCCCGCAATCCGCCTTTTTCACGCAGGTCATCAATCGCGGAATCCTCGGGCACTATGTAGCTACCGCCAGCCTAGCCACCGGAGTGTATGAAACCGTTAACAACTTTGCGTCCCTCCCTCCGGAACATCCAACGGCGTTCGAGTATTTTCGCAAGGATCTGAAGCGCCCAGCGTCCGATGCTTGGGTGGTGGCACCGAGCAATGGGTTCAATCGCATCGGCGAAAGCAACAATCGCTCCTACGGCCCGGGATTTGGGGCCGGCGTAATTTTGCCCAAGCATCTTTTGACCGCGGCAACTTCAGGCGGCGCTGACTACGAACATTTATTGCGCGACAACTACGAGACGCCTTTTTATACACCGGAGCTTGGCGGCAGGGAATTTGAATTACAGCAGTTGCACATGTTGCTGAAGCTTTCCGTGGACGACTTCAAAAAACATGCACGCACGCTTTCGAGTCCTGACGAACTCTCCGTTTACATCACGCGCCAGCTTATGCAGCAGCTCGCTCCCAGCCTTTTGTGGATCACTCTGCACGACATCGATATCGCTCATGCGGGTGCGTATTCGCTCTATATCGAGGGTATCCGCCGTACCGACCGTCTTTGCGGCGAGCTCTGGAAAACAATTCAGACGGAACCGGAATATGCCGGCAACACAACCCTTTTCATCCTGCCGGATTTTGGGCGCGACTCCGACGACGATTCCGGCGGCAACGGATTTCAACATCACCGCACTGGCGATGCGCTTTCTCGCACAACGTGGATGATGGCGATGGGAGCCGGAGTTCGCGAAGGTGTCGTTATTGACCGCGCGCTGGAGTCCACCGATCTTGTGCCGTCGATTGGGTCGATCCTAGGGTTTAATGCGTCGCTTGCGCAGGGCAAACCCATTGTTGAGCTTGCGTGAAATCTATGCCTGCTATCGACCTCAAGCCCGAACAATTCAGTGGGTATCCGCCGGAAGCGCGAAAACTCGTTACGAACGATCTCGCCGCGCTACAGCGACTGCCGCTGAGCTTTCTGCCGAGTTTATTGCGAGAGGTCATAGATTACGATTTCAAGTTTCCGGAGGAACGCAAAGCTATCGAGAGGGAACTGGCAAATCTGAACTCGCTCTCGCCGGGACAGACAAAGGACTGGTTTCAGGGGTTCGCGCAGATCCGTCTTTCCAGGCAACTCGAACAATTCGATTGGATAAACGCACCTGCGCAGTTTGTCGAGCAGCTTTCGGCGTATCTCTGGACGACGCATCAGCTGGATGCATTTCGAGTGGCGGCGCTCGCTTACGCGGAGCGTTTGCGTGCGGCGGTGCCGCCGGAGCCTCCCGCGACGCCCAGACTGGGAATTACAGTGATTGGCCAGGGCGTCACGACATCCGATGAGTCTCTGTTTCGCAAATTGCGTCCGCACGGGGTGTATTACAGCCGGGTGCAGCCGGAAAATGGGTTGAAGCAGCTTTTGGATGTGGTGGGCGCTCGAGCTAAAGAACATCCCGCTGTTCACGGCCATTGGTACATTGATGGCGGACAAGAAGCGGCCCACGATCCTGCGCTGACTTGTGTCTCTTATCACGCACTCGGGCCGGCGCGCGCGGCCTTGTCGAGCAAAATACGCGTGGAAATTGAACGGCCAGGCATGGGGCCAGAGACGCTGCGAACTCTACTGGCGCAAATGCGGCCTGCGGATCTTGGCCTTGAGCAGAGCGCAGTGCTGGATCGCTTTCAGGTCAAGCTGTTGACCGAAGGCTCGGGCACGCAGATTTTTAGCACGACTTTCGCGCAATGGGCGGCACGCGAATCGCTGCGACGCGCGCAGCCGCTGACGCTGCTAGTCCGCTTTGCTCCGCGACAACGACAAAAGCCGATGAACGAAATGCTCTCTGCTGGAACCGACAGCCGAGTGGAACTCGATCCTATGGGCTCGCTGGTGGATGCGGATATGGGAGCGTATTACAACTGGTTGAACCAGCAACGGTTGACGGGAGCTGAGCAATCTTCGTTCCTGGTGTGGTTCGAGAATCACCGCGAAGCAGTGGCGATTGGACCCTCCATGCCTCGCGGGACCGAGTCGACTGCGGTAGTTGATCTCGCAAAGTTGCTTTCCTGGATGACTTGAAAATTTTCGAAGAATAATCGGGGAGGAGAGAAGAATGTACAAAAGTTGCAGGCAACTCGGGTTAAACGCTTCATTCTACGCGACGGACGATCTACTTGAAAGCGATCGCCTGCGTAGAGATGCAGAGAACTATGCTCGCACCTATTCGGCGTTCTCCGGTACACTCTGGGTGAATTCCCATGACTAAACTATCGCGGCGCACGATGTTGAAGAGTGCTATCTCAGGAGCCACTGTGGCTTCTATCCCATCCATGTCCTGGCAAGAGCAGAAGGCTCCGATCCAGCGAAAGGGCCATATCAAGCAATCGGTTTCACGATGGTGTTACAAGGGGATTGCGCTGGACGAGCTCTGCGCCTACGGAGCGCAGATTGGTTTGAAGGGCGTCGATCTGCTGAACCCGGATGAATACGAAGTGCCTGCGCGTCATGGCCTGGTTTGCAGCATGGGCTATGCCGACGGGGGCGAAATTGGCAAAGCCATGAACCGCGTCGAAAACCACGCGAAAATCGAGGAGGGCTTTCGCAAATACATCCCGCTTGCTGCCAAGGCCGGCGTGCCCAACGTGATCACTTTTTCCGGAAACCGCGGGGGCATGTCCGACGAAGAAGGCGCCAAAAACACCATTCTTGGGCTCAATCGCGTTAAGAAGATTGGCGAAGACTACGGCGTCACTATCTGCATCGAGCTTCTCAACAGTAAGGTAGACCACAAAGATTACATGTGCGATCACACCGCGTGGGGAGTACAAGTCGTGCAAGCGGTGAACTCACCCCGCGTCAAATTGCTCTATGACATCTACCACATGCAGATCATGGAAGGGGACCTGGTTCGAACCATCCAGCAGAACATCCAGTGGATCGGACATTTCCATACGGGCGGTGTTCCCGGGCGGCATGAGCTCGACGGTACACAGGAAGTCCAGTGGGATGGAGTGATGCGCGGAATCGCCGCAACCAATTACCAAGGCTATGTGGCGCACGAGTTCGTGCCTTCGCGCGATCCGCTAACTTCGCTGCGGCAAGCGGTAGATTTGTGCGATGTCTAGGATTGACGTGCGAGAGTTCCGCGGATAAGAATTTACTCTCCCCTTGCGGAGCTGCATGAACCGAACCGAAATCCTGCGTTTGGGCAGCCTTCGAGACGTGGCGCACTTCCAAGAGCGTCTCGCTGCGCTGCGCTTGCCGATTCCATGCGATTTCGGACTCCTCCACGGGGCAGAGTCGCCGCTAGCGCAACCCATCGTCCGCAAGGGAATCAAGATTGGTAATCGCTTCGCGGTGAATCCCATGGAAGGCTGGGACGGAACGCCGGATGGCAATCCCAGCGAACATACGCTTCGCCGATGGCAGCGATTTGGGCGAAGCGGAGCAAAACTGATTTGGGGCGGCGAAGCCGTCGCTGTTTGTCACGAGGGGCGCGCCAATCCGAATCAGCTTGTTGCGGCTTCGCATACACAAGCAGGCTTGGCGAGGTTGAAGGAAGCGCTCGTCGCGGAGCACCGCCAAGTTTCGGGTTCGGATGACGGCCTTTTAATTGGATTGCAGTTGACGCATTCGGGTCGTTATAGTTGTCCGAACAAAAAGGGGCATCCTGAGCCGCGCATTCTGTACCGTCACCCGATTCTGGACCGCCGGCTGAATTTGTCGCCGGAATATACGGTGATGACGGACGCGGAGATCGAAGAAGTCATTGAACAGTTTCATCGCGCCGCGCGCATGGCGAGCGAACTGGGCTTTGGGTTTGTGGACATTAAGCATTGCCACGGTTATCTGGGGCACGAATTCCTCAGCGCCAACACGCGGGAAGGGAAGTATGGCGGAAGCTTTGAGAATCGCACGCGATTCTTGAGGGAAGTAGTGCAGGGAATACGCGTGGTCGCTCCCGGATTGCAAATTGGAGTGCGGCTTTCGGCGTTTGACGCGATTCCTTTTCGGCCTGATCCGGAGCGTTCGACACCGGGAAAGTTGGGACCAGGGATTCCCGAGGAACACCAGCATTTGATTCCTTACCGGTGGGGATTTGGAGTCGACCAGAGCGATCCGATACAGCCAGATCTCACCGAGACAATGCGCTTCTTCAGTTTGTTGGAGGAGCTGGATATTTGTCTTGTGAACGTTACAGCAGGGAGTCCTTATTATTGTCCACACATTCAACGGCCGGCGTTTTATCCGCCGTCGGATGGATATCATCCGCCTGAAGATCCTCTAGCCGGCGTGGCGCGACAAATGGAAGTGGTACAGCAGTTGAAGCAACATTTTCCAAAACTTATTATTGTTGGGACAGCTTACAGTTACTTGCAGGATTTTCTGCCGCACGTGGCGCAGGCGGCGATACGCCTGGGATGGGTGGATTCGATCGGATTGGGGCGGATGGTTCTTAGTTATCCGGAAATGCTCTCTGATGTGGTGGAGGGCCGGGCGTTTCAACACAAACTCGTTTGCAGAACATTTAGCGATTGCACGACAGCTCCCAGGAACGGATTGCCATCCGGATGCTATCCTCTGGACTCGTATTACAAAAAGTCGGCGTCGGCGGAACTTCTTAAAGTGGCCAAAGCACGACGATAGCAGTGCGATCTGAGGAGACGAGCAGGAATATTTTGGAATGACTATCAAAACGATACAGGAGCGTCGAAAGCTGCATCGCGAAGTGCAGGGTATCGCGGCCGCGCTTCTGCCTTACGAGGGTCGCGGACAAGTGGCCGTTGCGGCTTTTCAGCGGCATCTTGCGGCCACGCACCGCGCTGGATTGATGAACGCGGTCAACATGGACACCGGTTACGTAAATTATCTGAGCGATGCGGAAAAACTCGAAGTGCTCGGCTGGACCCGTGAGGCGTTAGGCGAGGGCGTGCCGTTTGTTGCGGGCGCATATATCGAAGGATGTGACGGCGAAGTTGTTGCGCTGTACAAAAAGCAGATGGACGCGATCGTCAGGATGGGCGGAATACCCATCTTGTTTCAAACGGCGCGACTGCACGGAAAGCCGTCCAGTGAAAAAGTGGCGACGTATCAAGCGGTCTGCCGCGGATATGCGCACGTACTGGGCTTTGAATTGGGACGCATGTTCGCGCCTAACGGTGAGATTTTCGATACAGACACGGTGCTCGGCTTGATGGACATTCCCGAATTGAAGGGGATAGAACACTCGTCGCTGGACCGGCTGGTGGAGCTTGAACGCCTGGCGCTGCGCGACGCGCGGCGTCCGGAGTTTCGCATCTACACCGGCAACGATCTGGGAATCAACATGATTGAATACGGCTCCGACTATTTGTTGGGACTTGCGACATTTGCGCCGGAAAAGTTTGCCGAGCGGGACCGTCATTGGAAAAACGGCGACGCTGCGTATTACGCGCTTTCCGATGCGCTGCAGTATTTGGGGAATGTAGCTTTCCGCGAGCCCGTTCCTGCTTACAAGCATTCGGCAGCGGCATTCTTGCATTTGACCGGGCGCATTCCTTCGATGCGGACTCATCCCAAGAGTCCGGAGCGGCCTGCATGGGAGCCGGAAATGCTGCGGTCCTGCGCACAGCGGCTGGGTCTAGTCTGATTTCGAGACGAAGTCGCACTCAGAACCAGTATTGGCTAATGTTTTCTCGCGTGAAATCCAGCGGCGAGCCCATCACAATTTTGTGCGTCTCCGGGAATACGCGGATCTGCCCGACCCCGGAAACGTCCATACCATCGCGAGGAGTTTCATGACGGAGCATCATCGCAGCCACGGCCGCCGTCAGCCGACCGAGTTTGCCGGGATCCCAAAGAGTTATCGTCTGCACTGTTTTGTTCTCGATATAGTGGCGCATTAGATTGGGTGTGGAGAGTCCGGCGATGGCAATTTGACCGGAGAGTCCCGCCTGCTCGACGGCGCGGGCGAGGGCCGGGGGTGCGGCGGAACTGTTTCCGATAAATCCGCGCAAATTCGGATAGGCCTGCAGCAAGCTTTGCGCCTGCACAAACGATTGCTGCTGATCGTCATTGCCCGGAACTACCGCAACTAATTGCATTTCTGGGTATTTTTCCTGCTGTTGTTTTTTCATCCAGAAGAGCCAAGCATTTAGATTCGAAGCGGTCAGCGAACCGGTAATGATGGCGTATTGTCCGCGGCCGCCAAGCTGCGCGGCGAGAACATCCAAGACGTGACGACCGAGCGTTTCGTCTTCGACTTGGCTGACAAACCAATCGCGAGCGTCGGGTTGCGCGTCGGCATCCCAGGTCAGCACGGGAATGCCGTAGCGGCGGGCGCGGCGCAGGACGGGAGTGAGTGCGTTGGCGTCATCGCAGGAAACGGCAAGCACGGCGGGATGCCTTGCCAGCAATCCGGCGATGACGTCGACCTGGAGGCTTGCGTCTGCGGCGGTGGGGCCGGTGTAGAAGAAATGAAGGCCTAGTCGACTGGCTTCTTGCGAAGCGCCATCGCGCGCGGAATTGAAGTATGGGATGCCCACCAGTTTTGGCACCATCACGAACAACGTTTTGGAGTTGCGCGGCAGCCGCGAGCAGGCAGTTGCCAGAAGAAGTACGGCTAAGCTGAGGCTTGCGATTCGGCTGCTTTGGCGCGGCTTCATCGCCGATCCTCCCGGTTTCCTCGCAAGAGATTTCCAGCAGCGACCGCTATCAGCAGCATGGCGGAGGTAAGAGCGTATTGAACAAAGGGCGGGACATCGAGAAGCAGCAGGCCGTCTTGAACAATGTAAAACGCTGCAACGCCCACCAGCGTTGCGATGACGGAAGCCGAACCGCCCACGATTGGCGCGCCGCCGAGGACGACAGCGGCGATGGCCATTAGCATTAGGCCCTGACCCATGTCGGCGCGAGCGCTCGCAAGCCGTGCGACGAGCAGAATGCCGGTCATTCCGCACAGCAGACCTTGCAAACTGTAAACGCCGAACAAAGTGAGAGCGACTGGGTATCCGGAATATCTCGCGGCGATGGGGTTGCTGCCAATCGCGATGACGTAGTGTCCCCACAACGTGTAGCGCAGAAGTACTGCGGCAACCGCGGCGATTGCTAGGAACAAGAAAAACTCGACGGGAATGCCAAGTAGCGCTGCGTCGTTCCACCACAGCAGGCCTTCAGGAAAACCCGCGAAGCTGTTTCCATTGCTGAGGGCCAAAGCAACGCCGCTAAAGAGAATCATGCTGCCAAGAGTGACCAGGATGGACGAGAGGCGAAGAACTCCGATCAGCAAGCCGTTGAAAGCGCCGCACAACATTCCTGCGGCGAGCGCAGCCGCCTCGATTGTGGGGATGGGCAACTTGTGTTGAGCGGCGATGCCCGCTGTTACTGCCGCGACACCAACAATCGCCCCGACGGAAAGATCGATTCCTCCGGAGGCGATAACGAACATCATCCCGAGAGATACAAGCCCTGCTTCGGCGAGCGGTTGCGCGAGAAGCTGCCAATTTAGAGCCGACCAAAAGTCACCGCTGCGATAGCCGGCATAGATGCAGAAAAAGAGCACTAACAGCGTAACGACGCCGGGCTGCAAATTTCCCGACAGACGCAGCTCCATCATTCGCTTGGTGAATTTCGACTGGGAATTCGCGAGTTTTTCTAGGGACGCAGACGGAGAGGAAGTCATGCGGAAGAGCTCTGCTGAAGCAGAAGTTTTCGGTGAAGACGCGGGGCACTGCTGAGGATCACGCCGAGGAGTACGATTAGGCCGGTAGCGATGTTTTGCCAAAACGTGGCGACGTGGAGAAGCACCAGTGCTTGTTGTAGCGAACAGAGGAGCAAGACTCCCAGGAATGTTCCGAGCAAGCTGCCGCGGCCTCCTAGAATATCCGCGCCGCCGAGAACGGCCGCAGCGATGACCGTGAGCTCGTAGCCATTTGCGGCATTGCCCTGCACAGCGCCCAGTTGCGCTGCGTAGAATACTGCGCCGATGGCAGTCAATATGCCAAGCGAGATATAGGCGAAGTAGATTGGTAGACGCGGGGAAATTCCTGTGCGCGCGGCGGCGATTGGTGAATCACCGAAGCGGAAGAGCGCGCGCCCAATCTGTGTACGGTGAAGGATCCAGGCCGCTGCGAGCATCACCAGTGCCGCTGCCAAGACGGAAGCATCCAGTCCTCCCCACCGTGGGCTTCCGACGGCGTTTAGCCAGGGGGGAACAGAACTTTCCCATTCTCCCTGCGTCCATTCGAGTAGCAGTCCGCGGAACAAGCCGGCGGTACCGAGCGTGGCAACGATCGGTGGGATTCGCAATTCGGCAATCAACGCGGCGTTTACCGCGCCGAGGGCAGCGCCTGTCAGTAAGCCCAGAGGGAGCGCAACGGGGGCAGGCACTCCATGGTTTCCGAGGCGCACTAATACGACGCTCACAACTGCCAACGTAGCGCCGGCGGAAACGTCGATTCCCCCCGCCAAAATAACGCTTAGCATGCCGACGGAGATGATCAACAGGACGCCCATGCTTCTGGCGAGAAGCGCCAGATTTAGGGTCAAAAAAAATCTTGGCGCGGCTATGGCCAGTGCAATTCCCAACACGAGCAGAAGTGAAGCCAGTTTTGTTTCGTGGCGATGAAAGCTCAAGCGCAGTCGTTCGGAGGCGCTCGACCTAAGTGGGGTCACGACTCGCTCCGTGCCCGCACCGGAGCCGAAGCTTGCTCTGTCGGGGCGCTGCCGTGGAGCATGGCGACCATCAATTGTTCGCGGTTTATTTCTGTACGTAAATCATCTAGAACGAGAGAGCCCGCGTGGAAAACCAAAATGCGGTCGGCGAGGTCGAGCACTTCGTCCGTTTCGGAGCTGATGACTAGCAGAGCTGCTCCTGCGGAGGCCCACCCGCGCAGGCGTTTGTGGATTTCCGCTTTGGCGCTTACATCCACGCCCGCAGTGGGTTCATCGAGGACCAAAATACGCGCTCCGGCCATATGCCACCGCGCCAGCAGCACTTTCTGCTGATTTCCGCCGCTGAGAGTTTCCAGCGCCGCATGTGGTCCCTGGCAGCGGATGCCAAAATCGGAAACTCCAGCGGCCGCTCTGTCGGTTTCCTTAACCAGAAAACCGAATCGCGCGCGTAGGTGCTCGGTTGCGCCCAGCAGGTTTTCTGCTGTGCTTCGCCGGACAAAAAGGCCGGAGCGCAGCCGGTCTTCTGGCACATAGACCAATCCCTGCCGCATCGCGCTGCGTGGGCCGGAAAAGCTCAGCGGTTTTCCGGATATGTGTAGTTCCCCGCGATCAAAATGGCGTAGACCGACGAGCGACTCGGCAAATTCCGTGCGTCCTGATCCCGTCAAGCCGGTGAGCACAGTGATCTCTCCGGAGCGAAAGGTCACCGAGATGTTGCTGAATTCTCCGCGGCGAGTCGCGTTACGCACTGTCAGCATGTCTTGCTGTACGCTTTTCCGCATCTCGTCTTTGGCTGAACCTGGATTGGCTGCAATCGTCTCCTCGGCCTCACCGAACATGGCTCGCGCCAGCGCGTTTCCGCTGACCTCTGCTGGAGTAGCGGAAAGCGCGATGGCGCCGTCGCGCAAAACCAGGTAACGGTCTGCGATTCGCCGCACGTCGGAAAGACGGTGACTGACAAAAATCACGCCGACACCGCCGGCGGCCAGCTTGCGCAGATACGCGAGCAGGTGATCGGTGTCTTGCACGGATAGCGCGGCTGTAGGTTCATCAAGAATGAGGATTCGCGAATCGTAAGTAAGCGCGCGAGCGATGGCCACGCGTTGCCTCATAGCGAGGGGAAGATCTTCCACGTTGCGGTCGAGACACGCCAGAAGCGGAGAATTCGTCTCGATGCGCTCCAGACTCGCAGCGGCGGCGCGTTTTGAAGCACGAAATGAATAACTGACACGACCGGCGGGTTCTCCGGCGATATTTTCCGCCACCGTGAGTTTGGGAAAAAGGCTCAGGTCCTGATAAATCACAGCGATCCCGGCTGCACGTGCGTCGCGCACTCCGACCGAAAGCGCTTTTCCTTCCACCCTGATCTCGCCAGAATCTTGCCGCGTTGAGCCGGCGAGAATCTTCACCAGGGTCGACTTTCCGGCGCCGTTGTGTCCCATGAGGGCGAGAATCTCTCCGGCTTGAAGAGATGCGGAGACGTCACGCAGGGCCGCCGTCGCGCCGTAATGTTTCCAGATACCGTTGATCTCCAGCAATGAGGAAGGAGGCATATGAAGGCCGCAAGCGGGCAGAGAATTTGCGAACCAGACCGTCGCCGGATGATACTCGATGAGAGTTCAGCGAGGCAATGTTTTGGCGATGTTCAGAAGCGTGCGTTCTCGCTGACGACTGTTGCGTCATGTAAGATAACTAGGTTCGATTGCGCTGGAATCGGTGTCGCTGCGCTTATTGCAATTCCAACTGGAGGAGTTCATGGGTGCTTCATGGCCCGCAGTGCCCGAACTGCGCTATCTGAAGGATCTGTGGGATGCGGAGCTGGCCGCGAAATTTGATGAGCCGGAATTGCTTCGCTATCGCTCGAATCTATTGGGAGCCGACCTTCGCATAACAAATTTTGGCGGCGGAAACACCAGCTCCAAAATTGTGGAGACCGATCCTGTAAGCGGGACTGCCACTGACGTTCTGTGGGTAAAAGGGAGTGGCGGCGACCTCGGAAGTATCCAGCGCGGCGGGTTTGCCACTCTCTTCCTCGACAAGCTAGTGAGCCTCAAGAGCCGCTACCGCGGCGTTGCCCATGAAGACGAGATGGTGGATTTTTATCCGCTCTGCTCCTTCGGCAAGAACAGCGTGGCTGCTTCCATCGACACTTCTTTGCATGCGTTTCTGCCGTTTCGTCATGTGGACCATCTTCATCCCGACTGGGGCATCGCACTGGCAGCGACCGCGAACGGTCTCGAACGCCTTGAGGAATTCAATCGCAGATTCAATCGCAAAATCGTGTGGGTTCCGTGGCAGCGTCCGGGATTTGAGCTTGGCCTTATGATAGAGGATGCCGCGAAGACGCATCCCGATTGCGATGGCATCGTGCTGGGTGGACACGGACTATTCACTTGGGGCGACACACAGCGCGATTGCTATCTCAATACAATTAGGATCATCGATCAGATCGGCCAGTTCGTGCTTGGCCAGGCCGAGGGCAAAACCACTTCTGTTTTCGGTGGCCGGCGTTATGCGACCCGTGCAGATCGCGAAGAGCTTGCCGGCAGTATCTTTCCCATGATTCGTGGGCTGGTATCCGGCGAGAAGCGCTTGATTGGAAATTACAATGCCCTGCCGGAAGTGCTCCAGTTTGTGAATTCGAATTGGGCGGCGGAGTTGGCACATTTGGGAACCAGTTGTCCCGATCATTTCATACGCACGAAGATTCGCCCGTTATTCGTCGACTGGAATCCCGCGGGTGATATTGCAGGGTTTCATGGCTCCATCCTACCGGCCATCAATGAATATCGCGAAGAATATCGGTTTTATTACGGTAGGCACGCAACTCATGAATCTCCCCCCATTCGCGATCCCAACCCTACCGTCGTGCTCGTTCCGGGCCTGGGAATGTTTAGCTTCGGCAAGAGCAAGACCGAAGCGCGGATCACCGGGGAGTTCTACGTAAACGCTATACATGTGATGGAAGGTGCTACGGCGCTCGACGGCGGAAACCCGCCGGCCGGCGTGCCACAGGCGGGCCCAGCGGCTCCACACTCGGCGTTTACCGTGAAGCATAACTATGTCGCACTGCCGCCTTCGGAAGCGTTTCGCATCGAATACTGGGCGCTGGAGGAAGCAAAACTGCGGCGTCAGCCGCCAGAGAAAGAGTTCAGCCGCCTAGTCTTCGTCATCGTTGGCGGAGGAAGCGGGATCGGACGCGAAGCCGCGTTGCAAGCGGCACAGCGTGGCGCGCATGTTGTGGTGGCCGACCGCGATCTCGAGGCCGCAAAGAGTGTCGCTATGGAGGTCGCGGCCATTTGTGGGAAGGAAAGCGTTTTCGCGCTGGCATTCGATATTCGCGACCGAGAATCCATTCGCCGTGGATTGCATGCGGTAGTTGCTGCTTTCGGCGGCTTCGATTGTCTGATCAACACCGCAGCATTGTTTCCGTCCTCTCCTGATGGGCGGATTTCAGATGAGCAGTGGCACAGCACACTCGATCTGAACGTCACGGCGAACTACTTGCTGGCCGACGAGGCTGCCGCGATTTTTGCCAAGCAAGATCTCGCTGCATCACTAATCTTCACAAGCTCGGCCAACGCCGTGGTTTCCAAACGCGGCAGCGAAGCTTACGACGTTAGCAAAGCGGCGGTGAGCCACCTGATACGGGAACTGGCTGTCTCGCTCTCGCCGCTGATTCGTGTGAATGGCGTCAGTCCAGCGGCGGTGGTCAAAGGCTCGACAATGTTTCCCCGCGATCGCGTGATAGCGTCGCTTAAGAAATACGGAATTGCGTTTCGAGAAGAACAAAGCGACGACGAATTGCGCTCCCTATTGGCAGGTTTCTACGCGCAACGAACTCTTACGCATCAGCCGGTTGAACCGGCAGATTGCGCGCGGGCCATCCTGTTTTTGGCTAGCGAACAGGCGCGTTGCACCACCGGACATATCATTCCGGTTGACGGCGGGCTGCCGGAGGCTTTTCTCCGATAGAGGGACGCGAGAGTCAGTCGGTGGAATTGGCCGATAGCGCGCGAAAGCGTTCGAACGCCTTTCCCCAGCGATCCGAATCCTTCGGCTCAAAAACTCGAGCAGGAAAACTCATCGAGATGAGATCGCGCGCTTCTCTGAGTGAGGCCACCGACCCCGTCGCGACCATTTGCATGGCAAGATTTCCAAGGGCCGTTGCTTCGACTGGGCCGGCAAGGACGCGCCGCCCGGTGGCGTTTGCAGCGAACTGGTTGAGCAGATCGATGCGGGAGCCACCCCCCACGATCCGGATCTCTTGAAACTTCGATCCTACCAGGCTTTCCAGTGATTCCAGCACTTGGCGGTATTTCAGCGCCAGACTCTCCAAGATTGTGCGTGTTACTGGGCCCGGTCCGATGGGTTTCGGTTGTCCGCTCTTTGCGCAGAACGCTGCGATGGCTTCCGGCATGTGTTTTGGCAGAACGAAAGAGCTGTCATCCGGATTGATCAAGTACTGCAGAGGCGGCTCGGCGGCAGCTTTTGCGAACAACTCTTCGTAATCGATCCTTTTTCCTTCGCTCTGCCAATTTTTGCGGCAGCGCTCCAGCAGCCACAATCCGCAAATGTTTTTCAGCAGCCGCACCGTTCCGGCAACGCCCCCTTCGTTCGTGAAATTCAGACGACGCGCTTCGTCCGTAACCACTGGGCCAGCCAGCTCCGCGCCTAGCAGCGACCATGTTCCCGAGCTAATGAGCGCCACATCTTTACTGGAATGCACGGCCGCAAATGCGGAGGCAGTGTCGTGGCAAGCAGGAGCAATCACTGGAGTAACCGAGAGTGCATCCAGACCGCCGGTCAGCTCTGGAAGAAGGTTCCCCAGGATCGTACCCGCGTCCACAAGGGGTGGAAGCATGTGAGTGGGGATTCCCAGTTTGTGCAGGATTTCCGCGGACCATTCACGCTTGTGGACATCGAGGAATTGCGTGGTGGATGCGTTGGTGCGCTCGCAAACGATCTTCCCGGTCAGCCAGAAATTGAACAGGTCTGGGACGGTCAAAAAATGTTGGGCCATTTCCAACGTGCGCGGTGTTAGAAGTTGAGTTGCATACAGCTGGTATAAGGTATTAAAGGGTAGAAATTGGATGCCCGTGATGCCGTAGACGATCTCCGGCACCAGAATCTTAAGCGCGCGCTGCATTACTCCTTCGGTCCTGGTGTCGCGATAATGAAATGGATTTTCCAGCAGCGAACCGTTCTGCCCTAGAAGGGCATAGTCCACACCCCAGGTGTCGACGCCAATTCCATCCAGGCGCGCGACTCCGTTCGCTTCTATGGAGCGCAGCATGGATCTAATTTCGTTCCACAAGCGCGGCGCATCCCAATGCAGGCCGCCGTTATCGATCACCGGCTCGTTTCGGAGTCGGCCAATCTCTTCGATGGATAAGCGGCCGGAGTGGAATCGCCCCAGGATGGCGCGGCCGCTTTCGGCGCCGAGATCGAATGCAAGGTAAGTGGCCCCGCCGGAGGTCTCTGACATATTTTTCAGGAGAGAACGCGCGGTCTCAGCGTTACGCGTAACTCGATACCGACGCGGCGTTTCGCTTGCTGCGTACTTCGGTGATCCGCTCGAGATAACCGCTTTTCCGAAACGCGTCCAGGGGATCTTCCGGCAGGCCGTGGGAGCGTGCCCATTCGCGGATTGCCGGCCGAACATCGGTAGAAAAAGCCTCCTTGAGACAGACTTCCGCGTCTACCAGCGCACATTTCGCCTGGCAAGCGGCCAGCTTCTCGTGATCTACAATCGCGGCTTTCGCGTACAATTCTTGTGCGGTCGTCACCGTCTGAATCATCGCCTCAATCTTGCCCTTCAAGTTATGGCTCTGGTCGATCATGTAGGCCACATCCGCTCGCTTGCCCGTTTCCCACGCAAAATAAAAAATCTCATGGAAGATCCTAAATATTTGATACGGGTCGATGGAGCCGAGCGTCAAATCGTCGTCTGCGTAGCGGCGGTCGTTAAAATGAAACCCGCCAAGCAGGTCGTCGCCCAGAAGCCAAGCCACGATCTGCTCGATGTTTTGTCCCTGGTAGTGGTGGCCAGTGTCCACGAGCACCTTGGCCTTAGGCCCCGCCTTTTTCGCGAGCAACAAGGCCATGCCCCAGTCGGCAATGTCGGTGTGATAAAACGCTGGCTCAAACGGTTTGTATTCGACGAGCATTCGCTGGTCCGGAGCGAGACGCTCGTGGAGTGCCGCTAAGCTTTCTTCAAACCATTTTCGGCGCTGGCGAATGTTTGCCGTTCCCGGGTAGTTGGAGCCGTCTGCAAACCACAGAGAAACGTCTCGGCTGCCCAGTTTCTTGGCTAGGTCGGCGCTTTCCAGAAGATGAGCCATCGCAGCTGTTCGCGCGACAGGAACCGGACTGCCCACGGAACCATACTTGTAGAGTTGGTCCTGAAACACATTCGGGTTGATGGAGCCCGGCCGCACGCGAAACTTTTCGGCCAGTGCTTTGATATTTGCGACACCTGTGGCGCCTTCCGGCAAGTCCCACAGAACGTGCAAGGCGATCGTGGGACAAACACCCGTCAGGCGATGTACTTCTCCCGCATCGCTGAATTTTTCCTCGATGGTTGAAGCAGCGGCCGGCTGCAGAAACTTGCCGAATCGTGTTCCGGTATTCGCGAAGCCCCAGGAAGGCAATTCAATCTGAAAAGCGTCCAATGCGTGTGCGATGAGTTCGTCTGTTTTCGCACGTTGAGTCATCTTCGTCGGTCTCCCGCGCGTCATAACTTTGTCATCCATCGCGCATGCTATTCCCTTTTTGTAGCGATGTCCATTTGTGTGCGCCGAAACTGTCGTTAGCTCCAGGAGAAGGTCAGCGCAGGTTGTCGCGAACAGCCGAATCGCTGCATTAAGTCTTTCTCTTGTAGTATCTTGAGAAGTGCGTGGGGCCCGTAGCTCAGCGGTTAGAGCAGCGGACTCATAATCCGTTGGTCCCAGGTTCAAATCCTGGCGGGCCCACCAACAAATTTTTAACTCCTTCATTTGCAATCAGTTGGTTTTCCCGCTTTGGGCGTTTTCCTCAGATTCGAGAACATTCGAGAACAAAACTTCCGCGACCCCCTCCACGGCGCGTCTTTGCGAGTCGGGAATCACGTGAGCATACGTATTGAGCGTCGTTCCAAGATCCGAATGGCCCAGTAGGGCCTGCGCCGTCTTGATCGACTCTCCTACTTCTGTCAGTAACGTTGCGTGTGTGTGCCGAAACGAGTGCCACGAAACGCGTGGCTGTTTGATTCGGTCACAAGCCGGCGCAAGCACACGGTTGTAGAGGTTCTTCTGGTTGAGCGGCGTTCCACTCGGCGTACAAAACACCAAGCTGTTCGGTGCCCCGCTCTTCGTCTCGGTCCGATGAGCCTCCAACAGACCACGAAGGAATCCGCTCATCGGGATAACGCGGTTGCTGCTTCGGGTTTTCGGCGTGCCGAATTCACCGTCAGAGTAAGTCTCGGCAACTTCGATTGTGCCGCGAAGCAGATCGACACGTTTCCAGCGAAGAGCGAGGATTTCCCCGATTCTTAACCCTGTAAGTGCCGCAAGTTGAACCACTGTGCGACACGGCTCCGTCAGCTCTGGCAGGAGCTGGCGTACCTGAGCAGGGGAATAGAATCGGTGCTCGATCCTCGATCCGGTTGAACGGATTCGGATGCCATGCGCGGGATTCTTATCGAGGTAGCCCCGTTCCACGGCGGCCCGCAACACTGTCGAGAATGTTGCGCGGACACCGCGAAGCGTGCCGCTCGCATGCCCCTTCTGTCTCAGGTCTGAAAGCACCGCTTCAATCTGCGTCCGGCTGATTTCATAAAGCGAACAACTGCCCAGAGCAGGGATGATGTGCCTTTCGAGTTGGAAGCCGTAATACTTCACAGTGCTCCTTTTAAGTGCCAGCATGGCATTCGGCCGCCATTCCACTCGCACGAACTCTTCGAGCGAAATAGTCGCCTGGGGCCGGCGCTGGCACAGATTGATAGTGGCCGCCTTATCTTGCAGGAACGCGCGTGCTTGCTGCCGTGTGATCTTACTGACAGGCCCCAATGTTTCGGCGCGCTGTACTCTCTTCACCGATCCATCGGGCTGCAAAACGTTCTCTCTCCAGCGAACCACCCACATCTTTCTTCGTTTACCACGGGTCCACAAACAACCTTCTTGATAACGCGGTCGAGTCATACGCTCCTTTCGGCTGACTCGTCCGCCTCTTTCTGCGTCGACAACGATTGTAGCGCTCAGGTCAAGCATTGGACCGCGCTCCCATTCGCTGGCGCTCGATCCACTCCTGAATGTCGGCCTCGCGAAAGCGCCAATACTTGCCGAGACGGTAGCCCGGCAATCGTTCCAGTGAACGCTTTCTGACGCGCTCGTAGACCCAAGACGCGGGTACTTGCAATAATTCGGCTACTTCATGCACGTTGAGAAGGTGGCGTTCGTCTCCCCTGTCTCCCCCTGTGGCTGCGTGCCGTGATACGGAATGCAAACGGTTGTCGGAGCTACTCGCTGAACGTACGTAGCGCAGAGATGTCGGTGGATTCTCCGCGTTTTCTTCCTCGATAGGACCATCATTAGAATGAGTATCCACAGCAGGGCGCGAGGCATGCTGTCGTTGGGACGCTGTGTTCACGCGCTCACCGAATTGTGTTGGACGGGACTTCATATTTGTTACGCGGTTTTGGTGAGAACCTCTCCTTGAATTTGTTCTGAATTCTGGCAATTGGCGCATTGGCTTAGCCAGGCTTTGAATTCGTCGTCGCGTTTGAACAGGACTTTCAGAGCCTCCGTAATGACGTAGGACGGAGTGGAGTCGATGAACTTTGCGTATTGATCGAGCTGGGTTTTCACCGACTCCTCGACTCGTGCCTGGATCGTAACTGACTTTGGTTGCTTGGGTGGTGCCTTGATGATTGCCATGCTTTCTCTTTGTTCCTCCTTTACAGTTTTGTCTGACACGCTGTGTTACAAAGCCTCCGATTCTCTTTTCCTGCGCGGCCAAAAACACGAGCTGCGTCTTCCAGCAGCAGGAGGCGGGAGTGACTCCCGAAGCCCGAAGGGACCGGGCAGCGATTTTGCTGCGCGGTGGGGTCGCTCCCGCCCATTCCGGTGTTTTGGACGCGTCCAAATTCATAATTTCGTTTAGTCCAATCTCCAAGTTGCCTATGACTTGCGTCGTCCGAAGAATGAACCCAATGGTGAACGTGAGGGTGAACTGCGTCGTTCGGGTCCCGTTCACTGTCACTCCCAAATCTGGTCGGCAGGAGCGAGGTTGTCGCCCCGACGCGATATGGGAATCCTGCATCGGTCGAGCCTCGCTGCCGCCGTCGGGGCGCTAAGTGGGTTAGAAAATGAGATATGTAATGGGCTTGCGCTTCTGGATAGCGAAACATTTATCCCCCTATATACCTATTCAGTGTTGGAAAAGGGAAATGTGTCGCTTGAGGGCGAAGATTTTTCGAGAAAAGCAGTCCTTTATGGGCCCTGTAAGGAACATTTCGTGCGCCCCTCATCAGCAGGCTTGCCACCGGCGCTGCATGGGCAAACTGCCGTCTAGGCCACGCGCCCAGTTTGGTGATTTATTTTCCGGCCTTTCTAAGCGGCATTTGCGTATCTCGCCTGACATCATTGGGATCGGAGAATCTGAGGGTGAAGAACGTAGTGCAGACCTCAGCGCAGAAAGTAATTCTTACCTTCTTCACTCTTCCGGCGACGGCATTTCGCTTGTAGCAAGTTCTGGGCGAAGAAAAATACTGCGGCTTGACCCCCGAAGTCGTGGATTCCCCCTGAACATTCCGGGCAGTCGCCTGCCGCTGAAGGTCATATCGTAAGAGGGAGAGTGTCTGAAGACATTGGGTGAGCCTGCGCCACAGGGTGAGAGTCCGTGGTGCTGACTGGCCGCCAGTCGAGCACTGTCGGTACTACAAGCTTCTCGCCTGATTGAAGCGGATGCAGGAACGCGCTCGTGGAATGAGTCGGCGCTTGGCCTCACGGATGATTCGGATTCACGCGAAGGTAGGCGAAAAGAAGTTGCTTCCCACTAGGCCGGTGACTGCCGCCATTCGGTTCAACCGTAACGAACACCGCATCGATTTGATCGAGGGTTTTTGGATCGTC
>Ga0210384_10000119_pt1 | contig 119197 bp, 90 predicted proteins | sample IncBWH2MmetaG_FD_160574 | JGI IMG/M metagenome (GOLD analysis project Ga0210384, IMG submission 160574) | Forest soil microbial communities from Barre Woods Harvard Forest LTER site, Petersham, Massachusetts, United States - Inc-BW-H-2-M | ecosystem: Environmental > Terrestrial > Soil >...
TGCCCGAATCTGTGCCGGATGACCGACTTGGCATTCGATTCCCAGCTCTTCCATGAGGTTCAAAAACCACTGCATCGATCCCGTACCTTCGATACCCACTCGCACCGGGCGTGGAAGCGCGGAATAAGACTCTCGCACGTTGTCGCCTTCGTGCTTGAGAGTCACTTCCACTACCTCTCCCGTTGTGGTGTCCAACATCGCCAACGTTTGCTGGCGAGCGTGTAAATCACATCCTACAATTCTCATCTCGGCCTCCTTCGGTCCGAGCACTGTTAGGGTGAACACCGAACAGTTTACTCGGGCCGTCGCGAGGCCGGCGTCGTTATGGCATCAACCAGAAACTGACCTAATACCCGGTCAGGAGCCGGCGCCATGCACCCGCTCAATGTCCGCCCCCACTCCGCGCAGCTTCTCCACAATCCCCTCGTACCCTCGGTCAATGTGATACACCCGTTCGATTGTCGTCTCCCCGTTCGCCACCAGCCCCGCCAGCACCAGCCCTGCGCTCGCCCGCAAATCCGAAGCCTGCACTGTCGTACCTGATAATTGCGCCGGCCCGTGCACCACCGCCGTGTGCCCATCAATCGAAATGTTGGCCCCCATTCGAATCATTTCGCTCGCATGCAGAAACCGATTCTCAAAAATCTTCTCCGCAATGACTGACGCCCCCTCCGCCTGCGTCGCCAACGCCATATATTGCGCCTGCATATCCGTCGCAAACCCCGGATACTCCTCCGTGGTCACATCCGATCCCACCAATTTCTTCGCACCCCGCACGCGCAGTGTGGTCTTATCCACAATCTCGATCGCCACTCCCGCCTGCCCCAATTTCGCAATTACCGCCCCCAGATGCCCCGGCTCGCAATGCGTAATCGCCAGCTCCCCGCCAGTAATCGCCCCCGCCACCAAAAAAGTTCCCGCCTCGATCCTGTCCGGAATCACCATATGCTCCGTCCCGTGCAGTTCCTTCACGCCTCGAATCCGCAGCGTCGACGTCCCATCCCCGCAAATCTCCGCCCCCATTTTCCTCAACATCACCACCAAATCCGTCACTTCCGGCTCCCGCGCCGCGTTCTCCAATACCGTCTCCCCCTCTGCCAGCGCCGCCGCCATCAAAATATTTTCCGTCCCCGTCACCGTAATTTTCTCGAAATGAATCCGAGCGCCCTTCAACCGCCTGCCCTTGTGCCCATTCCCCCGCACCTTCGCCTCAATATATCCGTGCGAAGTCGTGATCTCCGCTCCCATCTGCTCCAGCGCCTTCAAATGCAAATCGATCGGCCGCGCCCCAATCGCGCATCCGCCCGGCAACGACACTCGCGCCACTCCCTTCCGCGCCATCAGCGGCCCCAGCGTCAGGATCGACGCCCGCATCGTCTTCACCAGTTCATATGGCGCCTCCGTATGGTTCAAGCTCGGCGCCTGAATCACGTAATCGCTCGCCGGCACCTCTGCCACCGAAACCTTCGCGTCCATAAACGCCAACAGCTTGCTCATCGTGATCAGGTCGCGCACCTTCGGAATGTTGTGCAGCGTCACCGGCTCCGCCGTCAGCAGCGCCGCCGCCATCACCGGAAGCGCCGAATTCTTCGCCCCGCTGATCGCCACCGTCCCCCGCAGCGCCTTCCCGCCCTGAATCAGAAACTTATCCATTCCGCCTCTCGCCTCTCCCTCGTCCCAGAACCGCGGCCTTCCGCCGCCCATTTTGGAGTGCGGCAGCTTGCTGCCGCTTTTCCGTCATCTCCAGCCTTCTCCGCGTCGATTGTGTACCGGCCAGGCTTTAGTCCGGCCCTTCTTACTCTTCTCTGTGACCTCTGCGTCTCTGCGTTAGGTTCTTTCCTTTAGCGCTTTCCGCAAATTCCCCTTTGCAATTCTCAATTTCTTTTTTGTCCCCGATGCGCTTGCTCCCTCCTTCAACATCACCAGCGCCACTCGCATATCGTGTCCCCCCGCCCGCAAAGCGTCTCCCGCCACGGACACACTCTTCCCGCTAGCCTCCGCCAGGATCCGCAGCGCTCGCCCTGCAAGCTTCTCATTCGTCAGCATCATGTCGATCATCAAGTTCTCATACACATGTCCCAGCCTCGCCATCACCGCTGTACTCAGCATGTTCAGCACCATCTTTTGCGACGTCCCCGCCTTCAACCGCGTCGACCCCGTCAGCACTTCCGGCCCCACCTCCGGCGCAATCATGATCTTCGCCAGCCGTCCCACCGGCACCCGCAAATTCGACGTCACCGCCACCGTCGTCGCCCCGCGCTTCCGCGCAAACCGCAGCGCCCCCAGCACGTACGGCGTCGTCCCGCTCGCCGCAATTCCCACCACCACGTCCTTCCGAGTCATTCGAATCGCCCGCAAATCCCGCTCCCCGTTCCGCTCCGAATCCTCCGCCCCTTCAACCGCTCGCGTAATCGCTCGCCTTCCTCCCGCAATCAACGCCCGCACCAGTTTCGGCGAAATCCCAAACGTCGGCGGACACTCCGCCGCATCCAGCACACCCATCCGCCCGCTCGATCCCGCCCCCACATAAATCAATCGCCCGCCCTTTCGAATCCGGGCGACAATCGCATCCACCGCCCGCGCAATCGCCGGAATCTCCCGCCCCACCGCCGCCGCCACGTTGCCATCCTCGCGATTCATCAACCGCACAATCTCCAGCGCCGTCATTCGGTCGAGCTTCCTCGACGCCGCATTCCTTTGTTCCGTGTTCCTAAGTTCTCTAGTTCGAGAGGGCATCAAGGCATTATACAGACCGCCGAAAATCTCACGCAGCACAGCGGATCCTGGCTGTGCGCTTCAGACACGTGCAACCGGCTTAGCAACACACTCTCAACCGAGCGAATCTCTTTGTCAAAAATCAGTTATGTTAGGGAAGCTTCGAAACGGAATATCTGGAACCCATGTCGATAGACGTTCTAAAAAAACTCTTCGAGCAGCACTTCCACGCGCCTCCATCGCGCGTTCAGCCGCTCCAGGGCGAGCTCGGCGGCTCCGGCCGCAAAATCATCCGCCTCTCCAACGAAAAATCCACCGCCATCGGCATCCTCTACGGTGTGCGCGAAGAAAACGTCGCCTTCCTCGAATTCTCCAAGCATTTTCGCCGCCACGGTCTCCCCGTCCCCCAAATCTACGCCGAAGACCTCTCCCACGGCGCCTATCTCCAGGAAGACCTCGGCGACACCACGCTCTTCGAATTCCTCTCCAAACATCGCACCGGCACGGACATCGCCCCCGAAGTCGTCGAAGCCTATCGCAAAGTCGTCGCCGTCCTGCCGCGCTTCCAGATCGAAGCCGGCCTCGATCTGAACTACAAAGTCTGCTATCCCATTTCCAGCTTCGATCGTCAGTCCATCGCCTGGGATTTGAACTATTTCAAATACTATTTTCTTCGCCTCGCCGGCATTCCCTTCAACGAGCAAGCCCTCGAAGACGATTTCAGCCGCCTCACCGATTTCCTCCTCAGCGCCCCGCGCGATTATTTCCTCTACCGCGACTTCCAGTCCCGCAACATCATGCTCCGCAACGGCGATCCTTTTTTTGTCGACTATCAAGGCGGCCGCAAAGGCGCTCTGCAATACGACATCGCCTCGCTCCTCTACGACGCCAAAGCCGACCTGCCCCCCGAACTTCGCCAGCAACTTCTCGATCACTATCTCGACCGCCTCGCCGGTTTCATCCAGCTCGATCGCGAACCCTTCCTCCAGTATTACTACGCCTACGTTTTCGTCCGCATCATGCAAGCCCTCGGCGCTTACGGCTTCCGCGGCTTCTACGAACGCAAAGCCCATTTCCTCCAAAGTGTTCCCTACGCCCTGAAAAATCTTCGCTGGCTCCTCCACAACGTCCGCCTGCCCATCGAGCTGCCCACTCTCATGGCGGCGTTTCACAGCATGCTGGCCTCGGAAAAATTGCAGGCCCTCGCCGCGGAAACCGAAAACCTCGTCGTGCGCATTTTCAGCTTCTCTTTTCACCAATCCTTGCCCGCCGACGAAACCGGCAACGGCGGCGGCTTCGTCTTCGATGGCCGCAGCCTCCCCAACCCCGGCCGCGAAGAACAATTCAAATTTCTCACCGGCAAAGACGCCCCGGTCATCGAATATCTCCAGCAACAGGAAACCGTTCACCAGTTTTTCGCCAGCGTCCTCTCCCTCGTCGACGCCTGCATCACCACCTACCAATCCCGCCATTTCAAAAATCTAATGGTCTCCTTCGGTTGCACCGGCGGCCAGCACCGCTCCGTCTACCTCGCCGAACAACTAGCCAAGCGCCTCCGCCCGCGCCCCGGCCTCGAAGTTGTCCTCCGCCACCTCGAACTCGAGAAGCAGGGCAAATGAGTTCCTCCGCCCATCGCCTTTTTTGGAGTGCGGGAGCAAAGCTCCCGCTTTTCCGTCCTCCGACACGTCTGCAAACGACCTCGATTGCAATCGCGTCGCATTTCCGTAATCTACCCACATCTCTATTCTCCGTGCTCTCGATGCCCCCCGTGTTCTCTGTCTTAATTCTTTCTTTGTCCCGTTTTCCTCTGCGTCTCTGCAACCTCTGCGTTAGTTCCTTTTCTTCGCTTTTTCCGGCGCTCCCATGAAAGCCATGATTCTAGCCGCCGGCCTCGGCACCCGCCTCAAACCCCTCACCGACTCCCGCCCCAAAGCCCTCGTTGAAATCAACAACCGCACCCTCCTCGAAATCACCCTCACCCGCCTCCGCGCCTTCGGCATCACCGAAGTCATCATCAACGTCCACCACTTCGCCGATCAAATCGTCGCCTACCTGCGCTCCAAAAATTATTTCAACCTGCGCATCGAAGTCTCCCGCGAAGACGACCTCCTCCTCGACACCGGCGGCGGCCTGAAAAAAGCCTCCTGGTTTTTCCTCGAAGATCCAAAAAGTCTCGACGAGCCCTTCCTCCTCCACAACGTCGACGTCCTCAGCACCATCGACTTCACTCGCATGCTCCAATTCCACGAAGACCATCACACCCTCGCCACCCTCGCCGTCCAATCCCGCCCCTCCGGGCGCCAACTCCTCTTCGACGACCATCTCCAACTCCACGCCCGCGCCGCGAGCCCAGCCCAAATAGCAGAAGCTAGTCATTCCGAGCGCAGCGCGCATTCTGCGCTTCGGACGAATTTGCGGAGCGAGGAATCCGCTTCTTCCGTATCCCAGCCCGAGCCCCTCCAACCCCTCGCCTTCTCCGGCATCCACCTCATCTCCCCCCGCCTCCTCCCCCTCCTCACCGAAACCGGCCCCTTCTCCATCATCGATTCCTACCTTCGACTCGCCGCCCAAGGCCAAAAAATCCTCGCCTTCCGCTCCGACCAATACTACTGGCGCGACCTCGGCCGCCCCGCCGACCTCACCCAAGCCGCCCTCGACCTGGAAAGCGGGTTGCGTGCCGAAGACTGACATCTCGTTTGACTCCCTAAGCCGCAATCCTTGCCAGTAATCGCGGCCTTGCGCTACCCTTCAGCACTCAATCCCAATATGGCGCGCGCAAACAAACTTCTGGACCAGATTCTAAGAGGCGAGTCGATGCCTAGATACGAAATCATCATCTTTTGGAGTCAGGCCGACGAAGCCTTTATCGCCGAAGTCCTCGAACTCCCCGGCTGCGCCGCCGACGGAAAGACCTACAAAGAAGCTCTCGCCAACGTGGAACTCATCGTTCAGGAATGGCTCGAAACCGCAAAAGAACTCGGCCGCCCCATCCCCGCTCCGCGCGGCCGCCTCGCCTTCGCTTAACACGCCTTCTTACACCGCGTGCCCCACGTAGCGTTTTTCAACCTGGGAATTTTAACTTTTCAGGATCGAAGCGAGATCTTTACTCTTGTCCCTTTTCTAATTTCTTTTTTCTAATTTCTCTTTTCTAATTTCTCTTTTCTAATTTCACGCCCTCTGTATGGATTGCTTTCCTGGCGCAAGCGCGATCAAGGTCACGCCAATGACGGCAAATAGCGCCACCCCCATCAGTTCTGTGTGTGCGATGTAATTACGCAATGCCTGCACCGCCATCAGTCCGGCATGCGCAAAGCTCGACCACGCCGTGAAAGCGATCAAGCTTCGATTCGCCGCGGGGTTGCGCGCCGCCAGCAGCAGGAAAATGCCGAGCATGACATAAAGGCAAAGCATCATCGCCAGCGCCGGCTCTTGCCTCACAAACAGTAGCAAGGGATAAACCGCAGCCACAAAGAGCAATCCCACCACCACCAATACCACCTTCAGCGCCCGTTCTCCACGCATCGCTGCCCTCCTGCTAATTCATGGTATAGGGAAAGACATACAGCATAGAGCCTTATAACACCCCCCGGTGCCAGACACGAGCCGCAGTTACCCCGCAACCACAAACTGGTGCGAACTCGGCCTCGTCTACCCCCGCGACCGCAGCCTCCCGCGTTCGACTGTCCATCGCTCAAGTTCATCCAAGTCTTGATGCACAGACCAAGGGCGAGGATAATCTCCCCGCAATGAATCGTCTTGAATTCATTTCTTGCCTCGCGGCCAGTTCCGCTCTCTTGAGTGCCTGCAACTCTCCTTCCGTCACACAGCAGCCACAAATTGCAGAACACTACATTTCCGACGCGGCTTCCGTTGGATTCGACATCGAACCGCTCCCAAGCGGCGCTGCCGCTCAGCAATGGCTCGCCACCTACAGCTCCCAGGGCAAGACCGCGAAATTCCGAATCGAGCTCGGCGCGAGCAAGCCACTCAATGGCAAAGAATCGCTAGATTTCGATTTCGAGTCTGGGCAAGGCAAATTCATCGCCGAACCTGAATCGGACGCGAGCGTCTTATTAGCTGACCTCAAGAAAGCCCTCCAAGCCAAAAAGTTTCCGACCAAAGTTAAGAGGGCGAACATTCTGCCATTCGTCTTCGTGAGCTTCGGAAAGAACCAGTCACAATCGGTAGGCGGGGGGTTCAGCACCAAACCGGCCGGCAATTGGACCCCGATTAAAATCTTTATAGGCGATGAAGAACACGAGGGCCAGGTGTTTCTAAATCTCAATCCGGTTATCAAGAAGGGGCAATTCTCAATGAAAGACCCAGACTATGGGGACACCGTCCTTGCCCAACTTGCCCAGGTGCTATGACACCTTCTATCTCTTTGGCCACAGGCGGGGGGCCGCGCCTTGGAACTGGGGAACAGGAATTCGGAGACATTAGACGCGACGTTTTCCGATAATCGTTTGACCAGACTCGTTTCACTCATAATGATGGGAGATCTCAGAGAAAGCGAAACTTCCCGTCTGTCCCGCTCCGCCAAGTCGCGTACACGGGGGGATACCTACGCGCCGGATCGTTAGAGCGAGCTGGGATTCGCGTTGCACCATTGCCTCAATGCCTCAACCCTCTCGAACGCCATTGGAAAAGCACTTAGTGCGAATCTTATTGAGTCGGCGGAAACGACAAAGTTCATCGGATGGATCGCGTCATTTCGTTGCAGGCGGATATGGTCGAACAACGACAGAAGGTGACGAGTCGTTCCTCCCATTACATCAAATGGAATTATCTTCGTCGCGTGCCCATCAATCACGACCTGTTCGACTCCCTTCAGCAGCGTCTCCAACTTCCTTGCGTTAATCTTCCTCTGCAGGGCCGTTTGTTTCGCCGGCTCTTTCAGAACTGGGACCAAGGAATCCGCTAGTAAGTAAATTGCTTTTTCTGACGCGGCTCCGATCATAACGGCGGATGCGAAGTACGTCCCGCGAATGTATGTGTTGAGAGCTTCCGAGACGTATTGGCGAACGACAACATCCGTCGTCGTCTCAAATTGCTTCATGTAGCCGTTGTAGTCCTCCGGAAGAGGTTCTACACTATTCGCCCAATCCTGACCGCGTTGCGTAATTGTAATTTGGTTGTGAGATAGTAACGATGCAACGTTAGTAGGAGGCGGACGCAGGACGAAGCGATTATGCTCTAAATAGGCAAAGGCTTCGATTGCTGTGAGTTTCAAATCTGATGATGCTGCGTCGAAGTTGAAAGATGTACCTGTATAGCCTTGATGCGCTCCTCGCTTCTCGACGCCCTTGGTCCCGGCCCTATGAAGTACATCCCACAAACCCTCCATATAGCTGTCGAAGCTGAGGTTCCCGCGCCCGCGCAAAGATTCGCGCACATAGGGAAGAATCCACGAGAGATCGTAGGCAGGCATTTGTAGTGCTCCCCGCTAAAACTGGACACCTCAGTTAGGTAAGATCAGGGCCTCCAAAGAGGAGGCAACATGGGCAGGAAACCACGCGTAGATCGATCCCCGGAAGAGAAGTGGCAGATCGTGCAGGAAGGCATCAAGAGCGGGAACGTCTCTGAGACATGTCGGCGTCACGCGATCGCTCCGAATCTGTTCTATCGCTGGAAGGATGAAGCGGAACAGGGAGCGAAGGCAGCGCTTGGGGGGAGAAGCGCTGCCGCGGCGGAAACTGAGAAAGACCATCGCATCCGGCAGTTGGAACGAACGCTGGGGCGGAAGTCGCTGGAAATCGAAATCCTAAAAAACGTCGTGGGGGAGTGAACTGTGGTGCGGTTCACTCCCAGGCACGAGAGATGGTGACGCTGGCGATCAGCCGGTCGAGTCTGTATTACCGGAAGCGGCCGAGAGGCAGCCGGGCTGACCGGACCTACGATGAGCAGATCGTGATGGCGTGCGGGGAGAAGTTGGCGTACGGCTATCGGCGAGTGACGTGGTGGCTACAGCGGAAGAAAGGGCTACCCGTGAATCGCAAGCGAGTGTTACGAGTGATGCGAGAACGTGGGTTGCTGGTGCGCTCGCGTCGTCTGCGCGCACGACGGAAGAAAGACTGGGGCCGCGTGGAAGCAGCCGAGCCGAATCAGATCTGGCAGTCGGACATGACAAAGATCTGGGCAGGTCCTGCAGTGGGTTGGGCGTACTTGGTATGCGTGATCGACTGCTGTACGCGGGAGATCGTGGGGTGGAATCTCTCGCATCGCTGTCGGACCGAAGACGCGCTCATAGCGGTGGAGCAGGCCGTGCTGGAACGGTTGCCCGAAGGTAGCCGCGAGGAAAACGTGACGCTGACGACGGATAACGGAACGCAGTTCACCTCCTCGCGCTTCCTGGAGACGTTGGGGCGGCTCGGCATCACCCATCGGCGGACGGCGTATCATCACCCGGAAGGCAACAGCTACATCGAACGATTCCATCGCAGCCTGAAAGAAGAAGAAGTCTGGACGGCGGAGTATCGAAGCTTGGAAGAAGCGCGAGCATCGATCGCTCGTTGGATCGAGGAGTACAATCACGACCGGCCTCACCGCGGAGTCGGAAATCGCACTCCGCACGAGGCCTTCTTGGCTTTCGCAGGTGTACTAAAAAATGAGGCCCTGACTGTCTAAATTAGCGGGGAGCACTACACATTCAGACATCTTAGCGAACGCTTAGCTATAAGCAAGAGCCCGCCGGGTGCCGCAGCCTTCGGTTTTAAGGCTGCGGGTTTTGACTTTTCTTTCTTCGCCTAGTTTTTTAATTTGACTCGCATTACCCTCATGGTATAGTATCTCTATTGACTACTGCGCCTCGGCCTTGCCGGGGCGTTTCTGTTTTCGGGCCATCTTTGTAGCGCCAGCATCTTCCTCCGGCCCATTTTCTATTTTCGCTTTTCCATTTTCGATCGTTTCAATTCCAACTTTAAGGAGACTTCTATGTCCTCACGCAATACCAAGGGCCACGCATCCCTGTGTCTATTCACTTTCTCCGATGGCCGCCGTTGCCGCACCCCCCGCACCGGCAACCATCCCCACTTCTGCTTCGACCACGCCCAAAAGGAAGCCCGCGCCCGCACTGCCGAAGCCATCGGCAAGGACCTGGCCTACTTCTTCTCCGGCGACTACCTCTCCGCCAACGATCTCAGCGCCGCTCTAGCCCGCATCATCCCCGCCGTCGTTCGCGGAGATATAAAACCCAAAACCGCCCGCACCGTCGCCTATCTGGCCCAAACCCTTCTCCAGTCCATCCGCCTCGCCCAGCACGAATACATCAACGCCTTCGGCACCAACGGCTGGCGCAACGCCATCTGCCATTCCGTCAACGGCAACCACGACCACCTCTACCCACCCCAGCCTGCCCCTCAACCTCAACCCGCCCCGCCGTCCCCAGTAGTGGCCTGTCTTCAGACCGGTGCGGTTCAGTCCCCGCAATCCGCCCCCGCCCAGCCACCGCAACCCGCCGCACCAGCGGCCGTGTCTCTAAATGTAGCTGCCGGGCTTCAGCCCGGCCCGCAACTCCAACCGGCCCCACCCAACCCTCAACCCGCGACACCGCCAATCTCCACCCCGCAACAGACCCCCACGCCCATCCCGGCGCAAACCTCTCCCACGGCCAACACCACCCCGCAACCCGCCCCGCCTCCTCCGCCCCCCGTCAAAAAATGGGACCCCTATGGAATTGACTTCCCATTAAACTGCCGCCTCCTAATTGACGGCAAACCCCGGGACGGAAAACCCCTTTAGAATCAACACTTACACACCATCCCATATCTTCTGATTCTAAAGCACTTACAAAAAACCTAAGTCTTTTAGATGCAACACTTACGAAAAAGGGGGGGCAGCCACCTAATCTAAGCTGATAACCTGCTCGAAACGAGGGTCAACGAATCTCACTGATCTTGATCATTGATCCCCGATCTCTGATCTCTGTTCTCTGTATTTATTTCCCAAACGCCTGCATCACCGCATCATGCACCGCAGGCCGCACCTGCTGAATCTTGATATTCTCACGCGTCGGATGCACACGATTCGTCAGCAGCACCACAAACAGTTGCCGCTCCGGATCGATCCAGATCGACGTTCCGGTAAATCCTGTGTGGCCATAGCTGTGCGCCGAAAAATAGTGCCCGCTCGATCCGCCCTCGGTCGGCACCGCCCAGCCCAACGTGCGCGTCCCACCGGAAAGCTGCTGTGGAGTCGTGAATTGCGCAATCGTCGCGCGCCGCACGATTCTCTGGTGCGCGTAAACGCCGCCGTTCAGCAGCATCTGGCAGAACGCCGCCAAATCCGGCGCCGTGCTGAAAAGTCCCGCATGCCCGGATACGCCGCCAATCGCAAACGCATTTTCGTCGTGAACTTCGCCTTGCACCAGCCGGTGCCGCAGTTGGTTATCAATTTCCGTAGGCGCAATCGTCGGCCACAGTTTTTTCGGCGGCCGGTACATCGTGTCTTTCATTCCCAGCGGCGAAAAAATGTAGCTCTTCGCCAAATCATCCAGCGTCCGCCCCGTCAGCCGCTCGATGATTTCCGCCATCAAAATAATTCCCAGGTCCGAATAAATTTCCTTCGTCCCCGGCTCATACTCCAGCGGCTCCGCAAAAATTCTTCCGAGCGTGTCTTGTTTCCCCTTCGACGTTCGCCAATATTCTTTGAACGCCGGCAATCCCGAAGTGTGCGTCAGCAAATGCCGCACCGTCACCTTGCGCCGCCACTCCGCATTCGGTCCGCTCGCCCACTCCGGCAAATACCGCACCACCGGCGCATCCAGATCCAGCGGAACAGCAAAATCTCCTTCCGCCAGTTTTTCGGCCAGTGTCGTTGTGACCACAACTTTCGTCAGCGACGCAATGTCATAAATCGTGCTCGGATTTACGGCCGCTGCCTTCGCGTCGTAACTCAATTTTCCGAACGCGCGCACCGAAACTTTTCCGCGATAGCCCACTGCCAGCGTCGCACCGGGAAACGCTTTCTCCGCAATCGCTTTTTCAATCAAGTCGGATGCGGGTTGCAATTTCGCAACGTCGCCAGCATCCATCGGCTGCAGCGTCATCGGATTCGCCGGCAGCTCCATTCCGAATCCCGCTTTCAAATTCACGCCAGGAATCGTCACCGGCAATTTCCCGCGCACCGGAATTTGCGCAAACAGCGCCCGCGCCACAGAAATTTGCGCCACGTCGCTGATCCCAAATACCGCCAGCCACGTTTCCGCCTGCGGAAATTTTTCAATCAAATAGGGGCTCCCGAATCCCACGGTAATTACCGGCTTGCCCGTCTTGTAAATTTGCTCAGCCAGTGCCGCCTGCTCCGCGGGAACATCCACGTTTCCTTTGCGGTCGCTCACGCGCACAAACAGCGCGAGAATCGCTACATCGTAGGAATCGGGCGGCGGCAATTTCAGCGTGCCAGCGTTCACGAATTTTGTGTCGGCGCGCAACGTGGTGACGGATTCGAATCGCGAACGCAACTCGCGTTCGAGATCTTCTCCGGGGTACGGTTCCGGATCCGCATAAAGCGCCAGAAGCAGCGCGCGCGACGGTTTTGTGCCATCGAGCGGCAAACGGTGGGACGTGTCGCGCAAAAGCGTGACGCCGCGATCCGAAATTTCCTGAGCTTCTTTTTGCCACGCGACGTTCCCGAATTTTTGATTGATGGCGTTGAGGTCCACGAGGCGATTCGAATGCAAGCCGAGGCGCGCTTTCGCTTGCAAGGTGCGGCGCACGGATGCGTCGAGGCGTTCTTTCGAAATGCGTCCGGACTTCACGGCGTCCTGGAGCGATTCGAATGCGGCATCCGGAACCGGCGGCATCAGCAGCGCGTCCGCGCCCGCCAGAACCGCGCGCACGGCGGCTTCGCCGGGAGCGTAACGCACGGTGATTCCGCCCATGTCCATGGCGTCGGTGACGACGAGGCCCTGGAATCCGAGTTCGTCGCGCAACAATCCCGTCAAAATATTGTGAGAGAGCGTGGCGGGCGTATTCGAATCGGGCTCGAGCGCGGGAATCGAAAGATGCCCAGTCATGACGCTGCCGGCGCCGGCAGCGATCGCCGCGCGAAAAGGAACCAGCTCCAAATTCTCAAGGCGATCGCGATCGGCGCGAATGACCGGCAAATCGATGTGCGAATCGGCGGCGGTGTCGCCGTGTCCCGGAAAATGTTTTGCGGTTGCGAGGCCGCCATTTTCCTCGACGCCGCGAACAAACTGAGAAACAAATTCCGCCACGCGCTGCGGATCCTCGCCGAACGAGCGCGTGTTGATAATCGGATTTCCGGGATTGTTATTTACATCGGCGTCGGGCGCGTAAATCCACTGAATTCCGACGGCGCGGGCTTCGAGAGCGGTGATTTTGCCCATGGTGTAGGCATCTTTCGAATCGCCGCCCGCCGCGAGCGCCATGGCGGTGGGGAAGGAGGTGCCTTCATCGAGGCGCATGGCCGTGCCGCGTTCGAAGTCCGCGCCGATCAGCAGCGGCAATTTCGACTTGGCTTGGAGCTGGTTCGTCAACACGGCGGTCGGATACGCCTGGCTCTTCACAATTCCCAGCGGCGACATATGCGTAATGTTGATGAATCCCCCGACGTGCAGATCGTTCACGTCGTGCATGATCTGCTGGTAAGCCGCGGCGTCCGTCGGTGTAAAGCTGCCATGGTAGGTGGTGAAAAGCAGCTGGCCGATTTTTTCATCGACGGTCATTTTGCGCATGGTGGATTCGACCCAGGCGCTGGCAGCGGGAGAAAGTTTTTTCGTGGAGCTTTTTGCGGCGGCCCGGGTTTCCGAGGTGATGGGCTTTTTGGCGGAGGCGCTGCGGTTTTGGCTGCGTGCGTTATGGTTCATAAGGAAAAGTATGGCGACGGAAATCAAGAGCAGAAAGCGGACGCGGCGTCCTTCCATCGATTCGAATCCCCCGGAGGTCGCCCGCGGTCTGCATTTATACATAGCACACGCACATCATGCTCTCAACGCAGCCGGGGCCAGCGCGTTCCAGAATATCATTGTATGGTTGCCAAAGAGGGGGACCGTTGACCGGACGCCAGGGCGCGCTTTCCATATTCGCAGGTTCCACGATTTGTCTGACAATTTTCCTGTACGCGGCGGCTCCTTTGCAGGCGTCCTCGAAACACGCAAGCCACGCGGCGCGAGTGCAGACGGGCCTGGATGTTCTCGAAGCGCAAAAATTCGCGCCACTTCGCGGGAAACACATTGGGTTGATCACGAATCACACGGGCGTGGACTCGCAGGGCCGCAGCACCGTTGACATTTTATCGCATGCTACGGGGGTACAGCTCGTCGCCCTTTTCAGCCCGGAACATGGTCTCGCCGGGAACAATGACGAAAAGTTTTCTTCCACCAAAGATCCGTCCACTGGGCTCCCAGTGCACAGTCTGTATGGTGAAACGCAGCGGCCGACGGACGAGATGCTCACCGGGATTGATACGCTGGTCTTCGATGTTCAAGACGCGGGAGTGCGCTTCTACACGTACACGACGACGATGGCGTATTGCATGGAAGAAGCGGCGAAACGCAACATCGCGTTTTTAGTTCTCGACCGTCCTGATCCGATCGGCGGGGAAATCGTGGAAGGTCCGATGCTCGATCCCGACAAAACCAGTTTCACGGCGTATTTTCCACTGCCGGTGCGGTACGGACTGACGATTGGCGAGCTCGCGCAGCTTTTCAACGCAGAGAATCACATCGGCGCGGACCTTCATGTAATCGCCATGAAGAACTGGCATCGCAACTATTTTTTCGAGAGCACGGGGATCAAGTGGATTCCGCCATCGCCCAATTTGCGCACTACGAAGGGGGCCATCCTGTATCCCGGAATTGAAATCCTGCAGAACGCGGGTGTCTCTGTTGGGCGAGGCACGCAGACGCCGTTCGAAGAGTTTGGCGCGCCGTGGCTGAACGGAGAGGAAGTCGCCGCCGCGCTGAACGAACGCCACCTTCCCGGCGTCCGTTTTTCAGCGCAACCTTTTATTCCTGTGGTTGGCCTTTACAGCGGGCAGCGCTGCGGCGGCGTGGCGATTCGTGTGACCGATCGCTTCACGGTGCGCTCCATGCGCGTGGGCCTGGAAATTGCGGCGCTGCTGCAAAAGCTTTACCCGAAACAGTTCGACGCTGGGAAGCTTCTGTTGCTGCTGGGAAACGCCGATACCGTCCAGCAGCTGGCAGCGGGCGTAAGTCCGGAAAAGATCATCGCGAGCTGGGCACCGGCGCTGACGGCCTTTGACGCCGTGCGCCGCAAGTACTTCCTTTACAAATAGAACTCTCTTCGATTCCTACTTTTGGTGCTCAGTAGGTGGAGAGCAGAATACGGGTACGGTCATTTGATTCGCCTTTTCGGGCCGGATCGTTGGCGAGTGAATCAGCTTCCGATTCGCGCGTTTGTCAGGGGTTACGCCATGACTTCTGAGTGGCCCGTCATCTAGCCACAATCGCGGATTGACCCAGACGAACCTCTAGCTGGCAACTCTAGAGCACTCGTCTCCTCTTCGCGAATCAAGTGCTTACTGTTCTTGCTGGCCCAGCTAGTTCAGCTTCGCGTATTCGGCTTTTGCTTGCTGCAGGACGGGGACGTCGGGGTCAGCATCTTTCCATAGCGCCAGAAAATCCTGATACGCTTCGCGCGCCTTCGCTGTGTCTCCTTGCAGCACATAGGCGCGAGCGAGGCCAAGCTGCGAAAGTGGATGAACCAGACTCTCGGGGAAAATTGTGCGGTGAGCCAGAACCTTCTGGAACTCCGCGGCCGCTTCGGCGCCTCGGCCCCACCGAAGGTAAGCCAAGCCACGCTGGTAGATCGGGCCGAGGGCATTCAACTCCGTCGGCCGCGCAGGTTCGAGGTCTTCCACTGCTTTGGCTGGATCGCGCTCAATCATTGAGCGTAGCACCGGTATTCGCTGGTTCTGGATAAGGGTTCCCTGAGGGAACTCCTTGCTGAGAAGCGCGATGGTCTTTCGCACGGTGGCCGTGTCGCCAGCTTGAGCGAAAACAGTGGCCACAGGGTTTTGTGTATCAATAGTCCCGTCGAGCGCGAGCGCCTCTTGCGCCAAGACCTTGGCCTCTTTAAGGTTACCAACCATTGCTTCCGCGTTCGCCGCTCCAGCCAGGTAGTTCGCCGCGCGCTGTGAGTTGCGTCGGCTCTTGGCTTCCCCCACCGCCTGCTGAACGAATCCACGTGCCTCGCGCAACTTGCCGTAGTAGATTGCCATTCCTGCGCGATCGAGAAACAACAATCCACTGCCCGGTCTACCTTTCGCCCATTCGAGGTTTCGCTGTACGGTGGCCATGTCGCCTTCGAGGAAAGCAATGTCGTTTTGGATATCTCGGAGTAGCACCGAATCCATGCCTGCGTCGAAAGCGGCGCAGGATTTGCTTGGCCTCATCCAGCCGGTTGTTGTCCACGAAAAATCCGGCTGTGTCGGCATAGTTCATCTGGGACGAAGGGTCCAACTCCAACGCCTTACGCGAAGCCTCGAGCGCCTTCTCATGCTTGCCGAGGGCGCTATAGACCGTGCCGATATTGAGCTGGGGTATTGAGTCTCGAGGGTAGGACTTCATCCATAGCTCATAGGTCTCAATAATCTTTGGGAAATCTCTCAGCCTGCCGTAATAATGGGACATGATGTAAAACCGTTCGTGCTCGGTTACGCGGTCGCTAAGTTCGTAGGCCTTGGTGTCGTACTGGATTGCCCTGCCGATCTCACCGGCGTTGACATAAAGAGTGCTGAGTCGGGCGTAGGCCAGGGCAAAGTTTGGGTCGAGCTCGACGGCATGCTGGTAAAACGGTATGGCTTCCTCGTCCCCTTTCTTGTCGCGAGTCTCTTCGCCTTCCGAGAACGCTTTCAGTGCCTCCAGTGAGTAGGTTGTGGCGTCTTCGAGTGGTTTGTCGAGCTTTTGGACGGAGGCCAACGATTCGCCCAATTTGCCGCGCATGCGCGACGCGGCCTTGCCGAGCGCCGCCAATACTTTTTCCTTGCTTTCCGCCTGTTCCTGATCCTCCGCGATCGTATCGCCGTTGACGGCGTTGATGGCATTCAGGGTAACTACATACTGAGTGCCGAGCTAAGCGATGTTGCCGACAAGCACGGCCTTGGAGGAGGTTCGCTGGGCGAGATCGCGCGCTAATTCAGTTGTAAGGCGTTCCTCTTGCGATCGGCCCATGAGCTTCAGAGTCGCACGCACTTTCTGTTCTGACACGACATTCAAGAAGGGTGACTGGCCGAGATCCACTTCAAGAGCTTGCTTCAGAGTGTGGTCGAATATCTGATCTCCGGTAGTGTTTCTGTAAGCACAATGGAATCTCGCTCGGTAAGGGCATGGACTTTTGTGGAGCGCCAATAGAGAGTACCGGCCACAATGGCCACCAATAGGGCCACTCCAGGCAAAAAGAATTTCCAATTGCGCGCCATGGGATTCTTTATTTGCGCAGATGTCGTGGGAGCAGAGGCGGCAGTCGTGCCGATTGAGGTTCTGGCCCTCTCCGATGACGATGAAGGCGCGGGTAAGGCGGCAGCTTCCTCCGGCACACTGTGCTGCGCAGTGCGTCCGGAATCGGTGTCGCGCTTGAGGCGTTGCAAGTCTGCATGCAGGTCGGCGGCGTGCTGGTAGCGGAGGTTGCAGTCTTTCTCGAGGGCCTTGTTGATGATGTCCTCCACGCGGGCGGGCAAGTCTGGATTCAGACGCACGGGCGGCAGAGGAGCCTTGTGAAGAATGGAATCGAACATGGCTGCGGACGTTTCTCCACGAAAGGGAAGCCTCCCGGTAGCCATCTCGTAAAGCACGATGCCGAAAGAGAAGAGAACGGTGCGTGGATCCAGATCCTTGCCGAAGGCCTGCTCGGGGGACATGTAGGCAACGGTGCCAAGAGCAGCTCCCGGACTGGTAAGGTTCTCGTGAGTAGCCTCAAGGGTGGGCAGCGAAGCGTCGCGATGGGGCGGCGCGCCTTTGTCAATGGACTGCTTGGCCAGGCCGAAGTCGAGAACTTTGGCGTGGCCGCGTTTTGTAATGAAAATGTTGGCGGGCTTGATATCGCGGTGAATGATGCCTTCGGCGTGGGCGGCGTCCAGAGCGTCGGCGATTTCTATGCCCACGGAAATCAGAGTGTCCAATTCCATCGGCTTGCTTGAAACGATGTGCTTGAGGGTCGAGCCGTCGAGAAACTCCATGGCGATGAAACGCTTGCCGTCGTGCTCGCCGATTTCATAAATCGTGCAAATATTGGGGTGGTTGAGGGCGGAAGCGGCGCGAGCTTCGCGGCGGAAGCGCTCGAGAGCATGCGGGTCGCGGACCAGATCATCGGGGAGGAACTTGAGTGCCACAAAGCGGCCAAGCTCAGTGTCTTCCGCCTTGTAGACAACACCCATGCCGCCGCCACCGAGCTTCTCCAGGATGCGGTAGTGCGAGATGGTCTGGCCGATCATTGCAGGGAAACCGCTCTTGGCAAGGCATGTTAGGGTGTGCTGAAAGACAAGTCAACGTGGACGACGAACCAATTGACTACCGAATGGTCGGCAAGACGGAAGCGGTGCGAATCGGGTTTCGAGAATAACTTCCGCATTGCCCGTTAATCGGGCAAATGGCTGAGGATATTGACGAAGATCGCTCCCGCGTCGTTAAATAACCTTCCGTTGACGTTAGGAAAATAACGACTGCCATTAGCCCTATCTTGGAGGGAGGCCATGAGACCGAAACGCACCCTTCCCATCATTCTCTCGGCTGTTCTTGCCATGATCGCACGGGGGTGGGCTGCCCAACAGACCGCAGCGCCTGGCAGCAACGTGCCCCCACTTCCATCCGATATTCCCGCAGACGCAAATCGTTCCTCGGTGCTGATGATGGGAACGCTCGCGGGTCAACAAGCGACCTGGAAAACGTCAGACGGACAACTCCACGTGTTTTTCCAGTTCAACGATCGCGGGCGCGGGCCGAAGACCACTACCGTCTTCATCCTGGGCAAGAATGGAAATCCAGTCTCCGAAGTGATTAAGGGAAATGACTATCTGAAAACGGACGTCGCTGAAGAATTTTCGCTGGATCGTGAAACAGCTCACTGGAAAAACAGGGCGGAGCAAGGTTCCAGGACCATGGACGGCAACACATTCTACGTTTCAATGAATGGTCCGCCCGAGGAGACTACGCTTCTCGTCTGCACAGCGCTGGCGAACGGGGGGAGAATCGCCTTGCTGCCCGAAGGAGAAGCGCAAGTCCGCCAAGTCTCGCAACTCGACCTCGAGGCGGCAGGCAAAAAGAAGCACGTGCAGCTTTACAGCGTGAGCGGCCTCCATTTCTTGCCGCAGTACATCTGGCTCGACGAAGCGCACGAATTCTTTGCCGCCGGGAATCGCTGGCTGACGGTCATTCGCGAGGGCTGGGAAGGCACTCAGGAAGCCTTACTAGCCACTCAAGAACGAGTTGCCGTGGCACGAAACGCCGAGCTCGCCCAAAAACTGGCTCATCGCTATGCCCAGGGCATCGTTTTCCAGCATGCGAACATTTTCGACGCGCACACCGCGAAGATCGTATCCGACCAGACAGTGGTGATCGTGGGCAATCGCATCGCTAAGGTGGGCGCGAGCCACTCGGAAAATTCGCCCGCTGGCGCGCTGGTGATTGATGCAACCGGGAAGACGCTCATCCCGGGCTTATGGGATATGCATGCCCATGTTGGCGACGGAGACGGCTTTCTGAACCTCGCGGCAGGAGTCACCACAGTCAGGGATCTAGGAAACACCATCGATGAGCTCATGGCGCGCCGCAAACGCATTGAGGAAGGCGCCGAACTCGGCACGCGCATCATCCTCGCGGGAATCATTGATGGACCCGGCCCCTACCAGGGACCGACTAAAGTGCTCGTGGCAAACGAGGCGGAAGCGCGGGCGGCGGTAGACAATTACGTCAAACTCGGCTATGAGCAGATCAAAATCTACAGCTCGGTCAAACCGGAACTCGTTCCTGCGATCATTGACGAAGCTCATAAGGCCGGACGGCGCGTCAGCGGGCATATTCCGGCCTACATGACGGCGTCGGAGTGCGTGAAACTCGGCTACGACGAGATTCAACACGTAAACTTCCTAGTCCTTAATTTCTTCCCGGACGTCAAGGAAACTCAGACCCGCCTCCGAATAACCGAGCCGGCCAAACTCGCGGCTGGCTTGGATTTGGGTTCCAGTGAGGTGCAGGGTTTTATCCAATTGCTGAAGGACCATCACACAATCGTGGATCCAACGATGAGCATCTTTGAAGGCCAGTACACCGCCAAGCCCGGGGAGATTTCTCCCGGATACACGGCGGTCTTCAAGCGGCTCCCGGTACAAGTGCGACGCGGGATGCTGAATGGTGGTCTACAGGCGCCCCCGGGAATGGAAGCACGATATCGCGAGTCCTTTGCAAAGATGGTTGCTCTGGTGGGACTGCTCTACAAAGCTGGAGTGCCAATCGAGGCGGGAACGGATTCACTCCCTGGCTTCGCCCTTCACCGTGAGCTTGAATTGGACACGCAAGCGGGGATCCCTGCGGCTGAAGTGCTCAAGCTGGCTACGCTGGGTGCCGCACGGATCATGAAGCACGATACCGAGCTGGGCTCACTTGCGCCTGGAAAGTTGGCGGATATGGTCTTGATCGACGGCAATCCCGCGGCAACCATAAGCGATATTCGGAAACCGGTAGTCGTCGTCAAAGACGGTGTCCTGTATAGGCCCTCGGAGTTAAATACCGCGTTGGGAATTCAGCCGTAAGACCAGTCTTCAATCCAGGGCATCTTGCGGATTGCAAGATCTTGGCCGCCTGCGGTTTGTGTTACCTACGAATGGCCGGTGATAGACCGCAACGGGATCCTGGACGCCGCGTTTGACCGGCGCGATGCTTAGGAGTGCAGAGGGCATCGTTTGCGATTGAGCGTGAGGAAGGTTGGTGATCCGAGGAGATATCGGGCATCCGCCGACGGGCTTTCAGGGGCGTATCACAGCAGGCTTGGCTTAATTGGGAAAAACTGGCGCGGGCTGCCGGGTCCAGTTCGATGATTTCCTTGCGGAATCAGGAAACGTGGAGGCGAAGGGAGGTCCGACCCAGTAGCCCGCAATGAGTGGATGTGCATATTGCATGCCAATCAAGAAGCACAAGCACAGGTTTCCAAAGCCGAGCTAACTCCAAGACGTGGTAGTAGATAGGGTCAGAACCGACGTCCGATCACTGCCGGCCTTCAGATTCAATCTTTCCAGCAGGGCAGGAGTCTACCAAGGTTGTGCAAATCTTTTTCGTATCGGCTTCCATTCCCTCGAATTCGTACTTTTCAGGTTACAGCGTTAGGCACGGAGTTTAGTAAGCCAGTGGAGGTCCACGTTCTCGACAGTTCGCATGAATTGTCGCGACTGGCATGTACCAAAGGGGGACGACCGTGGGAGTCCAAAGTCCCTGGCTGTAACCGAACCAGATGCTTAGCCGTCGAAAAATCAGAGGAACATGAGATGCGAGTTCCGCTCCTCGGGTTGTTGTTCACGTTGCTTGTGGTACCGCCAGTTCTTGCCCAGCAAAGCTCCCATCACACAATACCCAATTCCCTGAAAGGTTTTGACAAACAGTACAAGAACCTTTTCAAGGCATACGAGAAGGCAGACAACCCTTTCAAATCAAGCAAAAAGGAAAATGGGCAGGAGTTGATCGAGCAATTTCGTGCCTTCGCCATCCCAGAACATTGGTTCACAGATGTGTTTGGTCCGGAACAGGGACCAAAGTTCGTCAAACAATATTCCGAACTGTTCAAGGGTTTTCACTTTTCCACCATCCATGAATTCCGCACCTTACTCGGTGAGGATACAGCCCAGGTTAATACAGAAGGGTTGAGAGCCGACCAAGTCAATCCGCTAAGGTCAACGCAGACTTCTCTTGTGCCTCTTCCCCGGGTGCAAGTCTTCCGAGTCCAGCATTTCACGGCACCACGTTCCATTATGTGTGCAGATTGCTCCGACACATACACCGGACGTTACTACAGTTTTTTCTATGTTGAATCCTTCATTTACATCGATGGTGCATTCCGGTTCGTCGGCAGCTGCGATTGTCCTTTCTGGAGCCCGTGTTCCACGAATGACCCGGTCCTCGAAGGCCAACTTGTCAAGCAGGTGCATCCAGCCAATTCCAAGACTTCGAAAACCCGGCCGAACTAGCAGGTGAATTGGTTCAAGGTTTGGATTCGCTGTGCCTAAACTTTCCGATAAGCGTGTGGAGCATGCAGCTTGGGAGGAGCCTGCCAAAACTATGGCAGGGAAAAACTAAATCTATAGGCCGAACATGGAGTTGACCCCTGCGCGCGGGCCCTCGACAGAAGGCTCTCGGCGTTCAAGGGCGGGAAGAGGCGGCTGCTGGGCGACTGGCACTGGAGTCGCAGGCTGTTGGACGGTAGGCTGATCCATCGTGGGCATCGGAGCCGCAGCCGCAGCGCTGGGAGTTGCAACGCTCGGGATAGCAGTGGTTGGCGGAGCAGCGAGCTGCTGCAGATAGGCGAGATCGCGAGGCTCTTCGGTGCCCGGCTGAACGGCGGGGAAAGACAAATTCATTTGATGCTCCATTGCGCTGGCGATGCGGTGCAACTGCCAGATGAGCTTTTCAAGCTGTTTCGATTGGCCAACGTTTAATTTGCGGTCCCACAGAAAGCGAATGGACAACACCACGAGAATAGGGAGGCCGATGGCCAGTGTAGCGAGAACGATGTTGAGGAGCAGCGAGTCGAGCGGTGTGAGGGATTGGGTCAATGGCGCCTCCAAATGCAGGGCTGGAGGCAGAATACAGCAGCGCGGCGGTGGTGACAATCGAGCAAGTGTTGCGTCGACCCATTGAGCCCGCCGCGTTTACCAGGCACGGCGAAGGAAAATTCAGCTCCAACGCAGCGCAGTGATGGAATCCGCGGTCAGCCCTATTTTGGCGGTCTGGCCGGCGCACGCCACGGTCACCTCCTTCGCTTCACCTGGATTCGTCAGCACCAGCACCATCGAGCCGTCGGGATTCTTCGCCGCAATGTGAAACACGCGCGAAGTCGCGGCACTATACGGAATCCCCGCCCCAATTGCTAATGGTCCCGGCTGAACGACCAGCACCCCGTTCACTGCCGGTGCGTCGCCGTTGGAGTCGTGGGAAGCGACAATCACAGCGCCGCGGCGAATTGCCCGCGCAAACTGCACTAGCGCCCAATACAAGCCCGGCTGCGTGATTTCTTTCGTCACGGAATGAATCTGCACCAGCCCGCCACAATCGAAAGGACCGATGTTGGGCCGCCCGCGCTCATCCAGAGCCAGATTCCAAGTAGTGATGCTCTGCGGCCCGTTCGCCAGAATGCCGCTGAACGTCGCCCCCCACTTGCACCAGTTCGTCCAATAATCAGGGAACTTGTAGTCATCCCCGCCCTCGGTCCAATGCATTTCGACGTCCGGAAATTTCTGCTTCACGTTACCCATCATCTCCGGACTGCCCAGGTAGCCGTGCCAAGCCACGGTGTTGACGTATTGCTTGAAGCGGGGCCTGGACAGTTGATCCAGGGCGCGGCCCCACAAATTATAGTTGTGGTCGAGCGTCCAGATCTTCGTGCCGCTTGCTTCGAGCAACGGGCCGAGCGCTACGACGAGGCGCTCTTCGTCCTCTTCCGGCCACGGACACGCCGGCATTCGCCCGCCCTGATCCGCATCGAGCTCGTTTTGAGTGGTGACGGCGCGCACAGTGACGCCCGCTGCCGCGTAGGCCTCCACGAATTTCTGCAGGTACCGCGCGTAGGAAGGAATATTTTCCGGGCGAATGTTTCCGCCCAACATCGAGTTGCTGTACTTCATCCATCCAGGAGGGCTCCACGGCGATCCGTACAAAAACAGATCCGGATTCGCGCCGAGCGCCGCGCGCAACGTCGGTAAAATGTAGTCGCGGTCGTGGTCGATGCTGAAGCGCTTCAACTCCGGATCGGCAGCACCGTCGTCGTAGCTGTAGGCGGCGGTGCTGTAATCGCTCGCGCCAATGGGAATGCGTCCCACGCTCAGCGCATGCTGGTCCTGCCCGAACATCGTATGCAGGAGGTTCGCGCGATCGTTATCGCTCAGGCGCGAGAGCGTGAAACACGAAGCATCGGTAAACGCCGCGCCAAATCCCAAGATCTTCTGCGCTGGTTTCGCCGGGTCCACCGTCACGTCCGCCGGCGCGGCCTTTTTCATTGTCTTGGTCCATGAAATCTCCGCCCCCGGTGCCAGGCGCTTCCCGCTCTTATCGGTAATTTCTGTCTGTGCGGGCTTCGCCGGCGCCTGGGCCTCATGCCCTTCGACTTTAGCGTTTGCCGGTACTCCTAACGCGGAAGCCGCCGCTGCACCGATTCCCAGCCCCGCATACTTCAAAACTTCTCGCCGTGTTGTCACGCTCAGCTCCCTGCTATCCCTGAATCACTCACGCAGCTTCCAATCAAGGTAGTTTGTTTCGCCGGACAGCATACTGCAAAACGTATTGTCTGGGCACCCCGCCGTGTCTTGGCTTGTTTGAATGAATAAGCCGGATTGCCGGACATTTCCGAAAAGAACGTCAATCAAGACTTGAGCTGAGTTAGCAAATTGGGCCGCCGTCCGGTTGGCCGAAAGTGCCTCTTGACGCCAGCGATTGCCAATTCGCCTGATGGATGTACGATCATCTCTCAGGAGCTCGCCCAATGCGCTCCGTCGATTTCAGCTCTACACAGGAGGCACCGCATGAATCTGCCTGATGCGCCGATTGCAAACGAAGGCTTCTTCGCCACGCACTTCCTCACCGTGAGGGACCAGGAAAAATCGAGGGATTTTTACGTCCGAATTCTTGGCGGGAAAGTGGTCAAGCCGGAAAATCCCTGCTACATCAAGCTGGCTAACAGCTGGATGATTCTCAATTCCGGCGGTGGCCCGACTCCCGACAAGCCAGAGGTTCTCCTCGAAACCCCTTCGGATCTCAACCGAGTGAATAGCTTCCTTAACTTACGCGTCGCGGACATCTGGGCCTGCTACAAAGAATGGGGCGACAAGGGAGCGGTCTTTCTCACTGAGCCGCTGGACAATCACGGCTGGGAATGGCGTTGTTACATGCGTGATCCCGACGGCTACCTCATCGAGGTCGGCCAATATACTCAAGCGTCGATCGACCGTTTCAAAAAGTACGCCAGTTGAATTGCGAGCTTTACCAGCCTCAGCAGTTCTTGCGATTTTCCGGGGCCTGGAAATGGTTCGGGGCGATCATCCAGCATGAATGTCCGGAGCACATGCCCTGAAGCTTTGCTTAGTTGCCGTACCGTTCGAGGATCGGACGCACGCGCGCCTTTACTGACGCGTCCGTGAGCGACTCATAAAACCGCCGGATCTGCGGGACGAGCCTATATTCCGATCGATTCTGGACAATCGCGTTCAGCGCATGCTCGCGCGCATTGTCCGGCATCCCCGGCGCGGATAGCGCATCGACATAGGCATCGACGGCCCGGGCATCGTGGATATTGGACAAGGCGTCTACAATCGCCGAGAAGGCCGCCGGATCCGCCTCCGTCCGAAGAGCGGCAATAAGCGCGTTAACGGCGCGTGGACCTTTTGCGTCCCCGAGCTTTTCGGCAGCGCTTATCCGTCTTAACGACGACGGTGAGCGTAGCGCTTCGATCTCGGCATCCGACTCTTGAATCGACAATGAACCAGGGTCAGCGATCCGGCGCTGAAACTCTTCGGATCTTTGGCGCTGCGCCGCGGCCGACTCCGCTTGGCTCTTGCGCTCGTATTCCTCTCGCGCGGCTTCCATCTGCCGCCGGCGTTCGGCCGGAACGCTTTCAATCGAGCAGCCAGTCTCCAGCAAGGCCAAGGTGACTCCCGCGATAAAGAAGAGGGACGTCAGGATTCGCTTCGTCGCCATTACAGGTTTTCTCCGGCGGAGAGCCCGCCCTCCGAGACAGAATTCCGTTCCGACTCTGATTCTCCGGCACTTCGTTGATGGGAGCGTTGCACGACAGAGTAAGTGTGCCCTGTCGGTAAGGTCCAATCCGCAGGCCGCGTGATCGGCTCTTTGAGTGAGCCGCATCGCTGTGCACGCCGCATACATCTCCGGTTCCTTCTTTTGCGGGAAACGGCGTTGCGGGAAATAGTGATCCCATCACTGTATGAAGAGCGTAGGGCACAGCTGGGGAACAAATCGAGAGGATAGATTGGCAGCTAACCTGCGCCAACAGAAGAGCTTCGGGAGTGAGGAAAAATTGACATTGCGATTACAGCGCAGGCTGTGACTTTGAAGCGAGCGGCGCGTCTCATAGGGTGTACGCGTATTGAGGATGATTGTTTAAACGATATCTGAAGCAGCCGAAACAAGGCACCGGCTCGGAATGCGGCGGTTATCGAAAACATTTCAAGCGTCACAAAGGAGAAATGATGAGAAAGCATTGCGTGCGAATTCTGAGTGCGTTTATTGGGTTGGCTGCGCTGGCGTTTACCGCCAAGGCCGAGCCCGTGGATCAAATCGTCGTCAACATCCCCTACGAGTTCGTCGCGGCGGGAAAGATACTTCCAGCGGGGACTTACAGGGTCAACCGCATCAGTGATAACAACAAAAGAGGACTGTTGATTAGCAGCTTTGAAAACGGCGTCGCGGTTATGCTGTTCTCGAGCGAGGTCGCCGACAAAACGCGCCCCGAGCAGCCCAGCGTGACGTTCCAGCAAGTTGGGGACCAGCACCTTCTCAGCAAGATTCAAACAGCCGAGCACGTGTTCACGATCCCCGTGTCTAAATCGACAGTTCTGGAAGCCGTTATGAAGAGTCATAGTGGTGCGTCCGGGTCGATGAGTTCGGGAAATAACTAAGAGTTGTCTCGCAAGAGCGGTGAGAGCGGGCTCAGGCTTTAGCAAGTTCGATCAAGCCTGAGCCCGTCCTCATTTTCTTTTTCTCGGGCCGCGAGGGGTACGATGAACTGATTGACCTGCCGGGAATGGTCTCGGGTGTTCCGAGGTGCTTCTCGCCTGGCCGCGAATTCGCCTTAGAGCATTCACTCTCTATCAGAAGTTCTCGCTCTCGTCAGTTTCACAATGTGGTACATTTCTCGACCATGCGGATCGTTTCATTGCTGCCATCGGGTACGGAGATCCTGTTTGCGCTGGGATTGGACCGGGAAATCGTGGGGGTGAGCCACGAATGCGATTTTCCGCCGAATGCGCGGACGAGGACGGTGGTGATTCATTCGCGGCTGCCGCACGGTGCTACTCCGGCGGAGATTGACGCTCTTGTGCGGGAGTATGTGCACCGCGGGGAGAGTTTGTACGCGGTGGATGCCGAGGTGCTGGAGGCGCTGGCTCCGGACCTGATCGTGACGCAGGACTTGTGCCATGTTTGCGCGGCTTCGCCCGATGACTTGACGACGGTGTTGATGCGGTTCGACCGGCGGCCGGAAGTGCTGTGCCTGAATCCGCTGGATTTGGGGGACGTTTGGCGCGACATTCTGTGGGTGGGGGAGGAAACCTATCGCGGGCCACAGGCGGAAGCATTGTTGAAGCAGATTGGGACGCGACTGGGCGAGTTGGAGAAACAATTGGATCCTGCAGCGGAGCGCCCGCGGGTCGCGTTTCTTGAGTGGCTGCAGCCGTTTTATGTTGGCGGGCACTGGGTGCCCGAAATGATTCACCGCGCCGGTGGGGAAGATGTTTTTGGCAGCGCGCGCACGCCGTCGTTTCGAATTGCCGTGGAAGATGTGATCGAAGCCGCGCCGGAGATTTTGCTAATCGCGCCGTGCGGATATGGCGCCCAACAAGCGCGCGACGAATACAAGTCGATGTCATTCCCGGAGGAGTGGAACGCCATTCCCGCCGTTCGGAACGGCCGCGTGTACGCGCTGGAAGCCAACAGCTATTTTTCGCGTCCTGGGCCGCGTCTCATCACGGGAATCGAAGTCCTCGCCAAGCTTTTGCATCCGACCATTGAAGTGTCGCGTGAAGCGGAAAACGCAATTCTCCCCATCGTTGCCGACTCACGCTTTTCCCGCGCTGCATTCAGTTAGAGCTCGATCAGGCACGGCCGGCCTGAAGGCCGCCGCTACGGTCCGGAGCATAGCGGCCACCTTCAGGTGGGCCCTTCTCGGACTACGGTGACACGGGGCGCGACGACCAGTGCTTGTAGAAGGGAAGTCCTGCCAGGATTAAAAGCAGACCGATTGAGGAGCGGCCGGGGCGCTCGATCCAGATATTTATGGTGAGGGCGAGTGCGCCGGCGACGAAAAGGCCGGGGACCCAGGGATAACCCCAGCAGCGGTAGGGGCGGGGCAGATCTGGTTCGGTCTTGCGCATTCGAAAGAGAGCGACGACGGCGAAGGCATAGAAAATCCACGCAGCAAAAATAAAAAGATTGGTGAGCTCTTCAAAAGTTCCGGTGAGGGCCATCAGGCTGGCGAGAATGCCTTGGAAAATCAGGGAGCGCCCGGGAGTGCGGAATTTTGGATGGATGCCGTCAGCGATCTTGAAAAAGATTTTGTCGCGAGCCATGGCGTAGCCGACGCGTGCGCCGCTGAGCACCGAAGAATTCATCGAACCAAGCGCGGAAATGACCATGGCGAGAGTGATCCAGGCCGCAGCGGTGGGGCCGGCGATGTGCTCGACGACGTCGGAGGCGATGTGGCGGGAGGCGGCGACGGTTTCGAAGGGCAAGACTTTGAGGCAAGCGGCGCTGAAGAGAAGATAGACGACGGCGACGAAGCCGACTCCGCCGACCAGCGCGCGGGGAAAATTTTTCTGGGGATCCACCACTTCCGAACCGACCAGATTGAGGTCTTCCCAACCGTCATAGGCCCACAGCGCCGCGGCCAGAGCGGCGAGAAAGGCGCTGAAGATCGCTGCGCCGCCCATTCCGGCGGGAGGCCAGAAGGGATCGGGAGGGCGCGTTGCGGGTGCGGCGGAAAAAAACGCCACGCCGATGACAATTGCGACAGACATGATTTTGATCGAGGTTAGAAAAACCTGGACAGCGCCACCCAGGCGCACGCCGAGGTAATTGATGCCGGTCATGATCAGCAGCCAGACGACGGCGAGCGGCTGCGCCCAGGTGAAGACGAAATCGTAGGGTTTGATCCAGCCGGTGAGACCGGGGATGGCGATGTGAATAGTAAAGAGCGGAGCGGCGATGACGGGAAGCAGAAAACTGAGGAAGCGCATCATGCCGGCGGAAATCGAAGCCAAGGAACTGGGACGGCCGACAATGGAATGCATCCAGCCGAAGAGAAATCCGTAGACGGGGCCGAAGCCGCGGCGGAGATAGGCGTACTCGCCGCCGGCTTCAGGAATCATGGAGCCCAGTTCGGCGAAGGAGAACGCGCCGAAGATGGAAAGAATCGCGCCGATGATCCACGCGGCGAAAACCACCGAGACGCTGCGGCCTTCGCGGGCCATCTCGGCAGGCTTGAGGAAGATGCCGGTGCCGATCATGGTGCCGACAACGATGGCGGCGGAAGCCCAGGCTCCGAGACCGCGGACGAGTTCGAGACGTTTTTCGGTCATTCATCCTCTACGGCGACGTTAAGGCGCCAGTTTGTCTTGCGGCGTGAGGCGACTGACCAATGCCCCGATCGCAAAGGTCACGCAGGCGCCAATCAGGAAATACCATGTAAACGCCACGTTCGTGAAACGAAAAACGCACAAGACCGCTGCCAGTCCTGCGAACATGCCCGCGAGGGCGCCGCGCGCAGTGGCTCCGCGATCGAACGTGCCCAGCAGAAAGAGTCCCAACAAGCTGCCATACGGAAGAGAAGCTACCGTAAGTCCCGTCTCGAGTAGCGGCCCCCATTTCACCAGACCGAAGCCCATCAATACCAATCCCCAAACCAGGGTCATGCGCCGCGAGAGACGCAAGAGATTTTGCGGATCCGTATTGCGGCCACGCAAGCGAGAAAAATCGAGGACGCTGGAAGCGGCGAGGGAATTCAGCGAGCCGCTGGCGTTGGACATGGCCACGGCCACGATGGAAGCAATCATCAATCCCGCCAGACCGATGGGCATTTCTCGCACGATAAAGAGAGGAAGAATGCGATCCGTGCGCTCGCCGGCGGCCAGCAGCGGGGTGTGTTGCGCGAATACGTAGAGAAAAACGCCGATCAACAGAAACATCGTGAACTGGATGAGCACGATGACGCCGCTGGTGAGCAACGCGCGGCGGCTGTCGCCTTCGCTTTTTGCGGCGAGTAACCGCTGCACGATGATCTGGTCGGTGCCGTGAGTGGCCATGGTGAGAAACGCGCCGCCGATCAGGCCGGACCAGAAGGTGTACTTGGTGGCGAGGTTCCATGAGAAATCGAGGAGTTGCAATTTGTTCCCGGCAGCGGCCGCGACTTGTGTGACTTCGCCCCAGCCGCCTGGGATGCGGTGGAGCAAAACGAAAAATGTCACCGCGCTTCCGGTCAAGTAAATCAACAGTTGTGTCACGTCGGTCCAGATAACGGCCTTCATGCCGCCTTCGAAGGTGTAGAGAACGGTGAGCGCGATTACGATGAGTACGGCGAGTTTTTCTGAAGTGCCGAGCACGACGCTGACGACCAGGGCGATGGCGGAGACGCGCACGCCTTCGGCGATGGCGCGGGTGATAAGGAAAGTGCTGGCCGCGACGGCACGCATTTTTTCGCCAAAGCGGTTTTCGATCAGAGCGTAGGCGGTGAAAAATTCGCCGCGCAAATAGCCGGGAAGCAACAGCAAAACGATGAGCACCCGGCCAATCAAATACCCGAAGACCAATTGAATGAATGTCAGATTGCCGCCGTAGGAGATGGCGGGAGTGCCGATGATGGTAAGCGTGGAAGTTTCCGTGGCGACGATGGAGAACGCCAGCGCCCACCAGGGCGCGGTGCGTCCGCCCAGGAAATAGTCTTTCGCGTCCTGTTGCCCGCGGCGGAAATGTATTCCCAGCGCGGTGACGCCGAGGAGGTAAACAATGACGATCGCCAGGTCGAGCGGATGAATGCGCATCGAGTATGTTTGCCGCGGCGATTGTGGCACGCCGCGGAAAGTGGGTTGAGAATAGTGGGGGAGAGTCAACGCGTCAAGGAATCGCTAAGTGGCGATGCGATGATTTCGCAACGCTCCGGTGGTGATGCGATTCCGCTTCACGCTTTTTCACGTATGCTTTGGCCATGAATTACGTTCTGGGATTCGACGGCGGCGGCACGAAGACGGAATGCGCTTTGATGGACGCCGCGGGAACGATTGTTGCGCGAAGTTTTTCCGGGCCGTCAAATCCCTCGCGCGTGGGCGTGGAAGCGGCGACGCGGGAAATCCTGAAAGCGGCGGAAATTTGCCTGGCAGAAGCGGGGATTGCGCTGAATTCCGTGGTGGCGTTGGGCGCGGGATTGGCAGGGACGGGCAAGCCGGAGATGAAAGAAGGGATGAAGGCGTCGCTTACGGGAGTGTTTCCCGGCGTGGAGTTGAATCTTTTTACGGATTTGGAAATGGCTTTAGCGGCTGCAGGCGATGGCCCGGTGATCGTGCTTGTCGCGGGTACAGGGTCGGCTGCAATCGCGCGAGACGCGCGAGGGGAAATCTGGCGCACGGGAGGATACGGTCCATTGCACAGTGACGACGGCAGCGCCTACGATATCGGGAGCAGGGCCGTTTCAAAAGCGATGAAGGAGAAAGAGCAGCGGGGAACGGACTCGGCGCTGGGAAAAAGAATTCTAAAGCGGCTTGCGTTTGCGTCGTGGGCAGAGCTGAACGAGCGCGCCAATTTGCAGCCGGACAGCGTTTTTCCGCGCGTTTTTCCCGTAGTGGCCGCGGCGGCGGATGAGGGAGATGTGGAAGCGCGTGAGATTCTGGTGCATGCAGCGAACGCATTATCCTCCCTGGTGAGCGCGGTTGCGCAGCACGCGGGATATGGTCGTGAAGAGATTTTGATTGCGAAGACCGGAGGCACGTTGGGGCGGTCCGCATTTTTTGATACGCAACTAGACGCAGGGTTGTCGCGAGCCTTGCCGCACGCGCGAATTGGCGGGCTTCGAATGTCACTCGCGGAGGCGGCGGCACGAGCCGCAAAAAAGTGAAATGACGGAAGTCGCAAAAGATCGGGAACGCGCGCGCACTGCCACCGGCGAACAGCTTGCCGTGCTGCTTCATCATCCCGCTGCGGATGTGCTCCTTGCGCTGCTCGACAATCCGGCGCTGGATGAGGCCCAACTTTGCCTGCTGTTCGAACGCAAAAATCTACCCGCAGAAGTTCTCGAAGAGGTGGTGCGGCGCAAGCCCCTGTTGAAGAGCTACCGCGTGCGCCGCGCGCTGGCGTTTCATCCGCGCACGCCGCGGCTGGTGAGTTTGCGCCTCCTGCGCGATCTTTACCTGATGGATCTGGTTCAGATTGCGCTGTTGCCGGGAGTTTCCGCCGAATTGAAGCGCAACGCCGAGGAGCAACTGCTCGCGCGGCTGCCGCAACTTCCGCTTGGGCAAAAAATTACTCTGGCGCGGCGCGGGCCAGCGCGAATTGCAGGGGCCTTGCTCGCGGAAGGTCATGCGCAAATCATCAGCATCGTGCTTGATAATCCCTACATGACCGAGGCGCAAATCCTGAAGGCGCTCTCAAGAGAAAAACTCTCTACTGCGGTGATTCCGGCGATTTCGCATCATCGAAAATGGTCCATCACCTACAATATTCGGCTTGCGCTCGTCCGCCATCCCTCAGCTCCTCTTGCGACCGTGCTTGCGTACCTTCCCGAACTCACGGTCTCCGACGTCCGGGATCTTGCCGCGCCCGGGATTGTTACCGAAAGCTTGAGAAAGTATCTGCAAGCGGAAGTGCAGCGGCGCACGCGCGCGATTAAGAAAGGCGAGAGCAGCCGAGAGAGCTCCGATGCAGGATCGCCGCGGGAGCAAGACTAAGAAATTGTTTCTCATTGTTCACTCTGTGAGCGCGACGGTTTAACTGCGCACGCGTCAAAGTTTGCATTGGCGGGAACAAAACATCCTCTACTGGCGTCGTATGAGATGTGGCGGGAGAAGAGGTATGCTTGGAACCGAGGAACGGCGATTTCGCCCTGGCGCCGAGGTACGTAATCCCTGGCAGGGGGTTGCACCAGAATTATGGGCAGTGGGGATCAGACGTCCCGGCGGCTGGAACGCCGATGGGCACCACGGTACACGTTCCGCGCGGACCTCGAGATCGAATGGGGTTCCGCCGTCCTGCGCGCAAGCACGCGCGATATCAGCTCCAACGGAATGTTTATCGAGGCCATCGACCCACTGTGGATTGGCGCAGGTTTTACCGCGCGGTTGAATCTGGACCGTCCGCTGAAGATGGATTGTTCCGTGAAGCGCATCGAGCCTGGACGGGGGATGGGCGTTTCGGTCGCGCTGTCAGAATCGGAAAGCCAGAAACTGTATCAGGATCTTCTTTCATCGCTCTCCCACACCGGAACTTGAAGGCGTTTTATACTAAGGCCGATGACACGCTGCCTTGATTGCGGATCCACGCGAACGGCGGATCAGTGTTCCGCTTGCGGTCTGACGTCGGCGGCCGCGGAGGTGATGTTTCGCCGGCGATTCCTCAAGCGCACGGCGGTTTTTCTAGCAGGGTCGCTGGCGTTTCCCTACATCAGTCAAATCTATCCGCCGCTCGATCTGGACTTGATGCTGGTATTCTTCGGAGTCATTTTTTTTGTAGCGCTGGCCATTGCCGTGGTGCTGGACCGCCGCGCGAGGAATCGCCAGGACCTGGAAGTGCTGAAGCGCATCTATTCGGGATTTATTCCGCTGCCGTTGATTCTCGCGGCCACTATTTTCATCAATGGAAAGCTGGATTCGAGAAAGAATGTGACGTACCACGCGACGACGATAGAAGGGCGGTACAACATGCCGGGAGTTGTGCGCGGAACGCGCCGGCTGTTTGTACGTTCGTGGCGCGAAGGGCAAAAGTACGAGCGTCTGGCCGTGGATCCTGACGACTACGATCGGTTTCACGCGGGAGATTCCATGGTTGTTGCGGTCGAGCCGGGGGCGTTGGGAATTCCGTGGTATTACGGGGTGTATCGGCACTGAAGCTGAAAGAAGAAAAATAGTGATCAGAGATCAGAGAACAGACAAGAGTTACGCCGGACCGCCAGCAGCCTATCAATAGGCGGGTTTGCCGTCGGGCTTCAGGGGGATCTGGAGTTCTAGGATGTGGCCGCCCTTGCCGAGGCGGAAGGTCACGCGTTCCATCTGTCCGACGTTGCGCTCCTTCCATTCGGAGACATCCAAGGGCTGGGCGGGAATGTCGGAGGTGGACCATTCCACGTCATCCCCGTGCTGTATTACCGTTTGCGGATCGACTTCGTAGACTTCTTCCTCTTTCATGTCAACGAACAGGTAGCGCTTCCACAGGTGGACAAGAAGCAGGCCCTTCTTCTCCGTGTGATAGATGTTCCAGGATTTCGGGGCCTCGTCATTGAACTTCACGATGGCGAAGACCACGGATTTCCAAACGGTTCTTTCACCCGCACGGGAACCGGCGCTTATTCCGAGAGCCAGCAGGAGTATCCCCACGACGGGAATGAAACGAAGAAATTTCATCTTTTGAGTCGCCCAGAACTTTCCACGGCACGAGTCCTCGTGCGAAGGCGATGAGTTGAGTGTACGGAAGCCGCCGGAGAAAGTCGACGCAAGAGGAGGAGCGAGTGCGAAATCGATGACTAAGGCTTCGGAGCAGGAGGCTTGTAAACAGGGTGCGTCACAGTTTGCGTGACCACGTGCTTGGGTAGTTTTTTCTTGGGCTTTTTGACTTCGCGTCGGCGTGCATCTTTGTTTCCCATGAACAATATTTTGCCATAGGTCGTCGAGCATAGCCAGCAGCTATCAAGTTGATTTCGACTTATTGCCGGAGATTCTTAAGAAGCGAAGCGAGGTTCGAAGTGGAATGTGATTTGTGTGGAAGGAAGGCGCAGATGGAGCGCGAAAGGTGTCCCGATTGATACAGATGCTTGTCTGCGCCAGTCTTTATAATGCCACAGACGGGAAAACGCGCGAGCTAAGGGCAACCCAGTGAACGCGGACGAGCGCCGAACGAAGATGTCCCTGGCCCCACGCGTTGCGCACCCTGCGTTGTAAGAACTTCCACTGATTTTGAAAAGAGCGATGGCCATCCGCCGCAAAACCGGTCTAATCGCAGTTGGAATCGCCGCAGCGTTCCTGCTCCTACTGATTTTCGTCCTGCCCGCGCTTCTGCGCGTGGATCACTACCGGCCCGAGGTGATTTCCTATCTGCAGGAGAAAACGGGGAAGCAAATCGAAATCGGGCGGCTGTCGCTCACGCTATTTCCCGTCTCGATTCACATTCAGGATTTCGGGGTAAAGAATCCCGCGCTTTTTCCGAAAGGCTACATCATAAAAGTGGCTCGGATCGACGCGGAACTTGATGTTGGAGGGCTGCTGCACCGGCAGGTAAACATCAAATCATTGGTGCTCGAAGATCCGGTCATGAATCTGACCTCCGATCCCGATGGCCCGTGGAATTTCGAAAATCCACAGGCAAAGAATTCAATGAGCAGCGTACCGCTTGGAGTGATTTCAAAGGTGCAGGTCAATCGCGGGCAGCTGATCGCCTCGAACCTTCTGCCATCCGACGCGGCGGGCCCGGTGTTCTTTGAAGCTCACGACGTTTACTGTGAAATGGAGCAGGTGAACCTGACCGGAATTATCACTCCGGGTTCCTCGACGGCGGATGGACATGGCACCGTGAAGGCGGGGCTTCTGCGTTTCGGATCCGTCGAAGTAAGAAACCTAAACTCCAAGTTGCGACTGGAAGCGAAGCGCGCATTTTTCACCGAGGTCAAAGCAGCAATGTACGGCGGGAGCGCGACAGGAGAACTGTCCTTTGACTTGTCTGGGAAAAATCCAAGTTTCAAAACCGACGCTCGATTGACCGGTATTAATCTCGCCCAGCTTCTGGCGGCTTTCCCGAATGGGGGCGGAAGGATGACCGGGAAGATGGAAGGGAGCGTAAATTTATCGGGAGTCATCGGACATACGGACCGCCCGCTGGCGCAGATTCACGGGGTGGGGCATGTGACGGTGCGCAATGGGCAGGTTCCAAGCCTGAAGCTCAACGCGAATTTGATGAAGATGGCGCACTTCAACGATCTCGGGCCGGCCAAGAATGATCCTTCCTCGTTCAACTTAATCACCACGGATCTTGAGCTGACCAATCAGCGGATTTCCAGCAAGGTCATCGACATTGACGGCTACGGAGTCGATGTGGACGGCTCAGGGAGCGTCAGCCTGACCGGATCGGACGAGCTGGACTACCACGGGCTGGCGGAGATAACCACCAAGGAGAGTTTTTTCACCAACACCATGGCGCGGTTTTCCGGAGCCACGCTCAAAGACGGCAAGCTGCAGTTTCCCTTTCGAATCGGCGGAACGATCGATAACCCGGTATTCACCAAGGGGAAGAACGAGAAGGATGTGGACGCCGCGTCAAAGCCGCACTGAACAGGAGCATGAGGAAGTGTATGTGCGTCGCGGTGGCGGGCAAGTGGTTCAAATCGGAACAGTCAAAAGTCCTCTGGCTCTAAATACCAAGTTAGTACTACATGTGCACTTCTGAACAGAAATAGAAAACCCTCATCGCTATTCTCTCAACGAGTTAACTCCGACTAATCCCGTGGAGCAGTTGGCGCGGAAGGGAACTACTCCCCGGGATTAAGTCCAAGCCGGAAATGTCTACCAGATCCGAACCCACCTCCGATCCAGCGACGCAGGTTTCTGCGTCGAATGCACCCGAGCGCCGGCAAAATCTGGTGCGAATCCTTTTTGTAAATCGTTGCCTGGGGGATGTCGAGCGCTGCCTGCAAGAGCTCAAGCGGTTGCGATTTACGGTCAGCTCGGATGTGGTGTTGACACCAGAGCAGTTCGTCGAACGGCTCCGCGTGGACGTTTACGACACCATCGTGGCGGAGTATCCCAGCCCAAACTGGCATGAAACGCAAGCGCTGGACATCCTGCACGAGATGAGGAAAGACATTCCGCTGGTCTTTTTGGCACACGGATTGAAGCGGGAAACTGCAGCAGAGTTTATTTTAAAAGGCGCGGCCGATTGCATTGAACTGGATAGCATTGGCCACCTGCCCGTGGCGGTTCACCGAGCTCTGGAAGAGAAGACGCTGCGCAATCAGCGAGAACGAGCAGAAAAAGAGTTACGGCGGTCAGAGGCGCGCTATCGTGCGCTGGCAGGAAATCTAAGCTTCGGGATTTGCCGCTGCAGCCGCGAAGGAAGATTTCTGGAAGTGAATGAGGCCATGATGAGAATGCTCGGGTATGAGTCCAAGGAAGAACTGCTGGCGAAAAACCTGATGGAAGATATTATTCAAGACCCTGCGCGCAGAAGCAAAATTGCTGGGTCAATCAAGCGTAATTGTACCTGTGGATCCGGTCGAGATCGAATGGAAACGCAAGGACCATGTGGTGCTGAAGGTGCGGTTGAGCGGTCGAGAAGTGCAAGGCGAGCCGAGCGATTTGGGCGCCTATGAGGTGATTGCAGAGAACATCACCCAGCAGCGAGAGCTGGAGGATCATCTGCGGCGGCAGGCGGCCAGCGATCCGCTAACAGGACTTGCAAATTATCGCCACCTGGTGGACGTGATCGATTCGGAGATCAAACGAAGCAAGCGCACCAACCGGGAGTTTGCGTTGCTGTTCTTTGACGTGGACGGATTGAAACAGATCAACGACCGGCACGGACACATGGTAGGAAGCCAGGCGCTTTGCCGGCTCGCGGATGTTCTGTCTTCCTGCTGCCGGGACATTGACACGTCCGCGCGGTTCGGCGGCGACGAATTTGCATTGGTCTTGCCGGAAACGGATGCGGCGGCGGCCAATCGCGTGGCGCAGCGCATTTGCGAAAACTTCGCCAATGACGGCAAGGGGCCAAAGGTATCCGTAAGTTTCGGTGTGTCGGTCTATCCGGAGAACGGCGACTCGATTGAAAGCCTGCTGTGTGAAGCGGATTCCGGGCTGTATTCGAGGAAACTGCAAAGACTGCTGCCTGCTAGGTCCCAGCCCGCTGTCACGGGGCAGTAATTAGTTGGCGCAGTTCCATGAAGTTCCCGTCCGTTGTGGTTTGCTAAAAGCGTTGTATGCCGCAGGAATAGGGAGGAATGAAACTTACTTCTATTTCTGTACCAAATTGAACGGAATGTCTTGAGGTTCGATGCCACCATGGGGTTATGCGTAAAAAGAAAGCCACGCTGGAAACGGGGCGGGCTACATTGGCCCGTGTCAGGAAAGAGATGGCCAGGCCGCGGGTGGCCAAGTCCGCGCGTCGTCCTGCCCGCGTGGGGAAGCGGCAAGAGCCTCACCTGGGCGGCAGAGAGGTTGTCTAAGCTATTGCATTGAAAAAGGATAGTGTCAGAAATGCGCTCGTAATCTGGAGTTGAGGTCCTTTGTAGGCCTACCCGCGAATAAGTTTTTCCCGCCGATTTTTTCTGAAACGTTCAACCCCCAATTGACACTATGCTGATGTCACCCTTGCATTGTTTGAGCAGCGCGGTTAAGACCCCCCAGGCCAGACCGCACGGAGACCCGCCTTGTCCCAGAGCAGTTCCCCTTCGCGTAGATTGTCCACGCGTGTCGCGGCGCCGGAGGACGTGTGGGTCTACTGGCAATGCAACGGACGTGAGGACGTTTCGCACGTTCGGGACATGAGTCTGGGCGGGCTGTTCCTTGAGACGGAAAAGCCCAAAGCTCCCGGTATAACAGCCAAACTTCATTTTCTTGTGAAAGAGGGACAGATCAGGGCTGATACGGTGGTGCGATATTCCGTACCCGGTGTTGGGCTGGGATTAAAATTCCTGGCCGTGAGCGAGCAAGACCGGCCGCAGCTGGCGGCGCTCCTAACGCGGCTGCGAGGTTTGTCACATTCCTTAGCACGCGCGATGCGTTCAGAGGCAAGACCTTCCTAGCGCCTCGTCGGTTGCGGAGACCAAAGTTCGGGAGTCATGAGTTCCACGGCTTCCTTGGAGCGGCGTACGGGAACGAATTCGAAGTCCACGAGGTCGCGCCAGTGGGCAGCCCACTGGTCCAGCAGTTTTGCGTCACCGCAGTCCATTAATTGAAAACAGCGATCGAAATTCGTTTCCACCCAACTCTCCACGTAGACGAGACCTTCCGGCGCCATTCTTCCGCGTTCGCGGAAGCGGCGATAGACCGCTTTGGCATCGCGATTTTTGAAGTGTTCGATGACCATATAGAGCATGCCGGTGCGCCTCCTCGGGAGTGCGGGATCACTGTGAGAAGCACCAAACATACCAGAGCGAAGCCCGCGATTCGTTCGAAAGACGAAAGAACGCGGAGAGCGGTAGAATTCGAACACAAGCAGACAGCTTCTTTGGTCTGGAGCCAAAGAATTATGGAGAGAAAAATTCTGCTCCGCCTTGCGGTACCTTCGGATATTCCGGTGCTGCGCGCACTGATCGACGCTTCGGTGCGCGGTTTGCAGGCGGAGGACTATTCGGGGGCGCAGATCGAGGGAGCGCTGAAAACCGTGTTCGGAGTGGATAGCCAGCTGATCGCGGACGGAACGTATATCGTGGCGGAAGCCCCGCTTGATGGAGTCGAGCGCCCAGACGGGAAGGATTCGAAAACAAAAGCAGTAATAGTAGGCTGCGGCGGCTGGAGCAAGCGCAAAACATTGTATGGCAGCGACCACTGGACGGGGAGAGAAGACGAACTTCTGGACCCGCGCTGCGACGCGGCAAAAATTCGCGCGTTCTTCATTCATCCGAAATGGGCGCGGCGCGGCATCGGCAGCATGATTCTGGAGGCTTGCGAAGCCGCGGCAAAGGCAGCGGGGTTTACGCGTTACGAGATGGGCGCGACGCTGACAGGGGCAAAGCTCTTCGGCGTCAAAGGGTACGTCGCGGTAAGACGCATCGAGATTCCACTGGTGAACGGCGAGCGACTTCCCGTCATCCACATGGAAAAGCGGGTGTAGGCATTGCCCCAACCTGGGATTTGGCGGCCCGATTCACCTCAATTTCATTTATTCATCGAATTTCAGTGCCAAGGGATGGGGACTTCGAGTTCCCATTCGCGGCCCATGTTGTTGTCGGTGATCAGCCGTTCGCGACCGTAGTGCGCGCGCAAAGAGTCCGTACCTTCCAGGCCAAACTGCGCGGGCGGAAGGTTGATGCTGTTGGCGAATTGATAGTACGCGGCGAGGGTATGTTGAGCGACGGGATCGGCGGGATCGAAAAGGTACTTATTGTCGATCTTGTATTGGCGGAGAGTCTCGATCCACCGGGAAGTGGCGACTTCCAGGGGTGAATCACTGACAGCCATAAAATTGATGACGCGGATGCCGTAGCGAAAAACGTGCAGAGCGGTGGCAATGGCGTCGGCGGACTCCGTGGTATTGAAGTAGTAGACGCCGCCGGGATTCAGGTGAGTGCGAGCCATGGTGAAATATTCGACGGAGAGAAGGCCGGAGCCATGATCGCGCCAGAAATAAGTGTTATTGGAGATGATCACGTCATAGCGGGCCTGGGGATGGGCGATCAGCCAACGGCGGCCATCGTCAATGTAAATGTGAACTTTCGGATTCTGGAGGAACGAACTTACGACGGGATATTGCGGGATGAGTTTAAGATAACCGGGGTTTATTTCTACAACGTCGAGGGATTCGACCTGGGGATGATTGGCAAAAACCTGTCCCCAGGAGCCGGAAGCGAGCCCAATCATGAGGATGCGCTTGGGAGCCGGATGTATGGCGCTGAGAATCAGAGGACGAATGATGAGATTCGAATCATGGCTGGGATCGATGCGGAAGTAACCGTCGTAAACGCCGCCGCTAAAAACGGCGTCCGCTTTGGTAACGCAAACTACCCCGTTCCGGTTTTCCACGGTACGAGCGAAACCGGTGGTCGCATCCATGCGGTTTCCAAAGGTTAGTTTTTCATAGAGCGAGTCAAAGCTCAGGGATGCAATCGGAACGGCGATGAGCGCCGCCACGAAAAGCGCGGTCGCCCACGCCGGAGGAAATCGGGAGCCCTGCCGGCCGAGAAAAAGAACCGTGCCCCCGGTCAGCACCGTCAAGAGACCAAGCTGCAAGGAGATTTGGCGCAGCCCGAAATACTGCATGAGAACGAATCCGATCCCCAGGCTCCCCAAGACGGAACCGAGAATATTCGAGACGTAGATCAGGCTGACGCCGCCGCCGGCCTTTTCATCCGCGGAAACGGAGAGCTGGCACAAGAGTGGGAGCACGGAACCCAGCATTCCCGCGGTGAGAAAGAAAACTGGCGCGGGAGTGAGGAACGGCAGGTTGTGAATTCTTGCTGCGGCGACCAGGGCCGGCAGGTGTGCGGAGACTGCTCCGGCCAGAACCATGAGGACGCCGATGAGGCGCGCAACGGTTTGGGGATTCGAATTGTGCGTCAGCTTTTCGGAAAGAAAAGATCCTGCAGCGACGCCGGCGAGAAAGGTTGCGAGCAAAAGCGCAAAGGCCGGGGCGCGATCCGCGGAGGCCACGGCGAAAACGCGGAACCAGGCGATCTCCAGTCCGAGAGCGATGAAACCCGAGAGTCCAGCGAGGAGCATGGCCAGGGGAAGCTTGATGGGAGAATCGCCGCGGATGGCGAGTTGTGGCGCGGGTACGGCAGCGCCCCATGTAGTTCCAGGGCGTCGTCCATAGAGGTAGGCCACGGCGCCTACCAGAGTGTTGAGGCACGCGGCAATCGAAACCGAGCCGGCTTGGCCAAATTCGCGAAGCAAATAGACGGCGCAAAGGTAGCAGGCGATGGCGGAGCCTAGCGTATTCACGAAATACAGTTGAGAAACCGAGGCGCCCACTCGGCCAGACCGGCGGACAAGATGCTCGACGAGGATCGGAAGCGTCGCGCCCATCAGCACGGTGGGCAACAGCAAGAGCCCGAAGCTGAAGATGATAACGGATACCAGATTCCCGCCCGCCGTGTATGCGGCAGCCCAGCGAAAAATGTGGAGAGAAGAGAGGCCAAAAACGGCGATGCCCAGCTCCGCCAGGCCAAAAATCAAAATCCCGTTGCGAGGAAAGCGCGCCGAGAGCCAGCCGCCGGCAAGACTGCCGAGTCCCAGGCCAAGCATGAAAGCACTCACGACCACCGCCACGGACTCTGCATTCACCCCGTAGATGGAAAATAAGACGCGCTGCCAGACGACCTGATAGATCAACGCGGGCATTCCGGAGCACAAGAACAGCGCACTGAGGAGAAGGTTCTCCCACTTCTGTTCGCTGCGATCAAAATAGAAGGCAGCGGCGAGAAAAAGAAACACGTCGAACAGCAGCAGGAGCAAAACCGGTCCGAGGATCATGATTCTCCCGAGAAAGAGCAGGGCCATGATGCGAGCCCTGAACAGTATGGCTTCATACGAGCGCAAGGGGCTGTGGAATACGGCAAGGCTTGTCGAATGATTTATTGCCGTTGGGGCAAGGCTCAGAAAAACAGAACTGCTGGAGGCCTCCGGTGGGCAAAAGCGTTCAAAAATGTTTCGAGAAACTTGCCTGATTCGGACACACGTAGGCCGGGGCAGGTATAATGCCGGGCGATGAATCCAGTGGTGAGTTTTTTTCGGCGGTTATATGGCACTTTGGCGCGCGTATTTCCGCGCTGCGGCATGATTTCACAGGCGATAGCCTTCAACCTGTTTCTGGCGTTCTTCCCGACACTGCTGGTAGTGGTGGCGCTGGCGACGAGCCGGATCGGCGGAAAGACGAGCCTGCTGGATCTGATCACGGATCTGACGCAGTTTCTCCCGCCGGGCAGCCAGACGATCGTTTCTGAATTTCTGGTGAAACGCGGGCCGGAGGCGTGGAAGATCGCGGCGGTGGGCTGGGCGGGGATGCTGCTTGCCGGTTCGCAGGTGATGAAGCTGGTGATGGAAGGCATTCACATCATCTATGGGGACAAGGAAAAGATCGGTTTTCTGCATCGCCAAATCCGAGGCCTGATGCTCCTGCTGGTGACCATCGCGCCGCTGCTGGGAGCGGCGATTATCGGCGTCCTTGGCAGGCCGATTCGCCGGTGGTTAGCTCATGAATTCGGCCAACAGACATTGCCCCAAAGCTGGTGGACGATCTTTTTTCCGGTGGCGGCCATTGTGCTGGCGATGATGGCGCTGACGGTGATTTATCGAGTGGCGCGGCCGGGGGAAGACAGCCTGAGAAACGTGCTCCCGGGCGCTACAGTAGCGACGCTGCTTTGGTGGCTGGTGAACGTGTTTTTCGGAATCTATGTGCGGCGCGTGCCGTACAATGTCGTGTACGGCGGGCTGGCAGCGGTGATCGGCTTGATCATCTGGATGCAAATCTCCGCGATGATTATTTTTCTTGGCGCGGGGTGGAATGCGGAGCTGGCGGAGAGCCGAAGGGCAGCGCGGACAAATGGATGAACTGGTCGTGCGTGTGGAATGTTACGCGGGGTACAAAGGGGATGAGCGTCCCCTGCGCGTGCACCTTGGTACCAACGCCCTGGAAGTCGTGAACGTCGAGGATCGCTGGTATTCGCCGGGCGCAACTTATTTCCGCATCGCGGTGGAGGGCGGCGACCGCTACGTTTTGCGCCACGAAGAAGCCCAGGATGTCTGGAGCCTGAGCGCATTCCGCGCGGAAACCAGGCAAGCCCGCACACGTTGACACGCCGCTCCATTGGAACTAGATTGAGTCAAAGCTGACGGAGTGGAGGATTAACTGTGGCAGAACCACTCGGTCGGGCTCCATCGTCTCTATTGAAAGTTCTCCATTTCGTTCTTGCCAGCGGCATTTATTTCCTGCTCTCGCTTTCGCCAGCGCGAGCGCAATCGCAGCCCGTGCCTCCGCAAGGTTCTCCCTTGCCGTCAACGCCTAGCGAACAAAAGCCGCAGGCCAAAGCCGCCAGCGACGAAATCGTTTCGCACGATTCCCCAGCAGCGTTCAAAGTGCGCGTCAATTTTGTCCTGGTGCGCGTGGTGGTAAGGGATGTGAAGGGGAAAGCGGTTGCGAATCTTAAAAAAGAAGATTTTCAACTTGCGGACAACCGGAAATTACAGATCATTTCCAGTTTCGCGGTCGAAACGCCGGCTTCGCACGTGCCTACGGTCAAGGTAGAGGCGGAGAAGGATGCCACCGAAGTGACGCCGGTAAAAACGTCGGAACTTCCTCAACGGTTCGTCACTCTATACTTCGACGACCTGCATCTTTCCACCTCGGACCTGATGCAATCCCGACTGGCGGCTACAAAACTGCTTGGTGCCATGGGAACGGGGGATAGGCTCGCCATATTCACCACCTCCGGGCAGGTGCAGCTGGAATTCACGGCGGACCGCGACAAACTGCAAGAAGCCCTCGAGAGAATTTTCCCGCACCCGCTCACTTCCAGCCCAACCATGGATTGTCCGCCGATGTCGTACTACGAGGCATACCAGATTCTCGAAGCGAACGACCCCACCGCATTGCAAGTGGCGACCCTCGACGCTCAGCGCTGCGTGGGAAACATGCCCGGAGCGGCGCAGAGCCTGGTGCAGATGGCCGCGCAGCGCGAGCTGACGACGGGCGATTCCGCGGTGCAGTTTGCGTTTCAGAATCTGCAAGCGCTGATTCGCAGAATGAGTGCGCTTCCCGGGCAGCGCGTCATTGTGATGATGTCGCCGGGATTCTTCGTGACTCCTTCGATGCGCGAATCCAGCGAACTGATCGATCGGGCGACGAAGGCGAATATCGTCATCAACACGATTGATGCGCGCGGCTTGTATGTTTCCTCGGTCTACGACGTCGCCAATCGTACCCCGCCGGGCAATCTGAAGACGGCTTTCACCATGGCGGAGGAAGCAGCGCAGGATGATGTTCTGGCGGAACTTGCGGATGGGACCGGCGGAGTTTTCTTTCACAACCGCAATGACATTGATAAGGGATTGCTACAAGCCGCAGCGGAGCCTGAAGTTTCCTACGTGCTGGGATTTACGCCGCAAAATCTAAAGCTGGATGGGAAGTATCACCATCTGAAAGTAACGTTCACGGACAAGCAGAAATGGACGCTGCAGGCGCGGCACGGATACTTCGCGCCGAAGGGCAGCGCTGATCCTGAAGCGGCGGCAAAAGAAGAGATTCAGCAGGCGGTTTTCTCGCAGGATGAAATGCACGAGCTGCCTATCGAATGCCAGACGCAATTTTTCAAGAACGGAAACGGCGTGCGGTTGACGGTTGTAGCGCACATCGAGACCCAGGGTCTGAGATTCCGGAAGGCCGAGGAACGCAACAACGACAAATTGACGGTGGCCACGGTGGTATTCGATGAAAATGGGAACCTTCTCACGGGACTGGAGAAGATTCTTGTGTTGCGTTTGAAGGATGCAACACTCGAGCGCGTGAACAAGACGGGCATCAGCGTCAAATCGAGCTTTGATCTGCAGCCCGGAACATTCCTGGTTCGCATCGTGGTGCGGGATTCGGAAGGAACGCAGATGGCGGCGATGAATCGCGGGGTAGTGATCCCGTATTGAGACTCGCGGTGCGCTAAGCGATCTGCTCCCCCTTGCGCGCGCGCCGCGACTTAACAAGATAATGCTGACGAACCGCATTGACATACTCCCCGCATCTGCCTAGATTTGCGGAAGCCTGACGGAGTGGAGGATTAGCAGTGGAAAGACCGCTCAGTCGGATGCTCACAGCTCTTCTCCGGATCCTCGGACTATTTCTTTTGACCGGAATTCCATTGGTTTTGTTGGCGCAGACGCCAGACCTGACGCCGGTGATTCCTCCGCCCACGCCGCCGCCGAGTAAACAGAAAGTGGATGCGCCAGTGAGTATTGGGAAAGATGAGATAACGGCGCACGAGGCCCCGGTTACGCTTCAGGTGCGCGTCAATGTGGTTCTGGTTCGCGTGGTGGTGCGCGATTCCAAAGGCAAAGCGGTCACCAACCTGAAAAAGGAAGATTTTCAGCTGGCGGACAACCGCAAGCTGCAAACGATTTCCAGCTTCGTCGTGGAGGCACCGGGTTCGCAAGTCACGGAGGTAGCGATCCATTCGAATGAAACGGAACCAGTCGCAGGGACGGCCAGGACAGTACAGCTACCGCAAAGATTCATGGCACTTTTCTTTGATGATCGCCATCTGCAAGCTTTGGATGTGCAGACTTCCCAACGGGCGGCCCGGAATCTGTTTGCGAAGTTACAGCCGACGGACCGGGTCGCGATTCTCACCACCTCCGGCCAGGTACAACTGGATTTCACAGCGGATCGCAAGCAACTGGAAGAAACGCTGCAACGTATCGGCCCTCGCAGCCTTTCCGCTCCCTCGGGAACCGATTGCCCGCCGATGTCGTTTTACGAAGCGTATATGTTTGTGGAAGCGCGGGATCCGCAAGCCATGCAACTCGGCACCATGGATGCCATTGCCTGCGGAATCACTCCGCAGATGGCGCCCATCGTGGCGGAGATGGCCGCAAAAAGGGAGTTGACCGTCGGGGAATCGGAGGTGGAGTCTTCATTCGCAAACTTGGGATCGCTGATCCGAAGAATGAGTGGGCTGCCCGGCCAACGCTCGATCGTGATGATGTCACCCGGCTTTTTCATGACCCCTTCGACCCGGGAATCGAGCGAGATGATCGATCGTGCGACGCGCGCCAATATTGTGATCAATACGATTGATGCGCGTGGCTTGTATGTCTCTTCCTTCCTCGATGCCTCAAATCATATGGCCAATCCCAGCCCGCTTCGTCAGTCCTTCATGACGCAGGAGGAGCGGGCGCAGGATGATGTTCTGGGGGAACTGGCGGACGGCACGGGGGGGCTTTTTATTCACAATCGAAACGATATCGATCAAGGGCTGCTGGAAGCCGCGGCCGATCCAGAAGTGGCTTACATTCTGGGATTCGCGCCGCAAAATTTGAAGCCCGACGGGAAGTATCATCATCTGAAAGTTACCCTGACCAACAAGGAAAAATATACGCTGCAAGCGCGGCACGGTTATTTTGCACCGGCGAAATTATCGAAACCCGAGGCTGCAGCGAATGAAGAGATTCGGGCAGCGCTCTACTCGCATGAAGAACTTCGCGATCTGCCGATCGGCTGTGAAACGCATCTTTCCAAGGACGGGGATGAAACGCACCTCACCGTGTCGGCCCAAATCGATTTTCGCGGGTTGAAGTTCCGGAAGGCGGAGGACCGCAATTTCGACAGCTTGACCGTGGCAACAGTGGTGTTTGACGACAACGGGAACCTGGTGACCGGGATGCAGAGGGCGTTCGACCTGAAGCTGAAGGACGCGACTCTGGAGCGGCTCAAGCAGACGGGAATCAGCGTAAACTCGGACTTTGCGATGAAGCCGGGAACCTACATCGTGCGGCTGGTGGTGCGAGCGTCCGAGGGCGAACAAATGGCAGCCTTAAACCGCGGGGTAGAGATTCCCCGGTGAGGAGCACCCCGTTCGAATGGGCTGCGTTGACATAAAAATTAGGGTGAGCGTATAGTCAAAACACCAGTCTGCATCTGGGCATCCAGGGTGGATCGTTCCTCGCGAGCACTCGAGGATGCAGGTTTCAGAAGGGCAGGGATGTTTTACCCAAGGCGATTCCCGGTAGTCAGGCACCTCACCGTTATTGTTCTCTTTTGCTATTTCTTGATTTCAGGGACGCGCGCCCCGGCGCAGACCCCTGCGACGGCTACACCCACGCAAGATGCTCCTGCGAAGGCCGATTCGACGGTGAAGCCGGAGCCCGCTCCAGCCCCCAGCGACAAGCAAGAGGTATCGAGTCACGACGCGCCGACTACCTTCAAGGTGCGGGTTAACCTTGTGCTAGTGCGCGTGGTGGTCCGCGATGCCCAGGGTAAAGTTGTCAGCAACTTGAAAAAAGAAGACTTCCAGCTGTTTGATACCCGGAAGACGCAGACGATTTCGTCCTTCAGCATGGAGACTCCGGAAATGGCCACGGCTTCGGTGCTGGCGTCGCCGTCAACGGGTGCTGGATATTCGTCGAGTAACGATGCCATTGGGGGGAAGGCCACGGTCTTGCCTCGGCGATTCGTTTCCATGGTTTTCGACGACGTGCACCTCTCGATGGAAGACACGACGTTCGTGCGCGACTCGGCGACACGGCTGTTCGGTGCGCTGGCGGCAAGCGACCGCGTTTCCATCAATACCACCTCCGGGCAGGTCACGCAGGAGTTCACGGATGATCAGGAATTGCTGAAGAGGGCACTGCTGGGAATCGTTCCGCGCCCGCTGGGAGCCGAAGGATTTCATGATTGCCCGGACTTGAGTTATTACCAGGCAGACTTGATTGTGAACAAGAATGACTCACAGGCGCTGGCCGTGGCGACGGAAGATGCCGTGCAGTGTGCCTTTAATGGGAATGAGCAGATGGCCTCCCTGGCGCAAAACATGGCGACGGTTGCGGCGCAACGAGCCGTCATTGCAGGAGACAATGAGACGCAGTTTGCCTACCGGCATATAGAGGATGTTGCACGGCGTCTGGCAGGCATGCCCGGCCAACGCGTGTTGGTATTCGTCTCTCCTGGTTTTCTTCAGACCACGATTCAATCCGAAGCATCCGAGATGGTGGACCGTGCGACACGGGCGAACATCGTGATTAACACCATTGATGCGCGCGGACTCTATGCCTCGGATGTGATGGGAGATATCGCCAGTCCCCCGCAGGACAGCTTCAGGACCACGGGGTACAAGGGTTCCTACCGCGTGGCCCAGCAGATGGCGCAGGAGGATGTTCTCGCACAATTGGCCGATGGAACCGGCGGCAGATTTTTTCACAATCGCAATGACGTGGATGAAGCCATGCGGGAAGCTGCTGCGGCGCCGGCCGTCTCCTACCTGCTGGGATTTTCTCCGCAGAACCTGAAGATTGATGGGCGCTACCACACGTTGAAAGTCACGCTGACCAGCAAAGCGAAATACAATATTCAGGCCCGGCACGGGTATTACGCGCCGAAGTCCATCAGCGATCCCGCGGAGGCCACAAAAGAAGAGATGCGCGAAGCGCTGTTTTCACAGGAGGAGATCCGCGACCTGCCGGTGGACCTGCAAACGCAATTTTTCAGAAAAGATGACACGGAAGCGCGGCTTTCGGTTTTGACGCGATTGGATGTGAAGGGAATGCACTTCCGCAAAGCGGAAGGACGCAACAACGACAACTTGACGATTTTTACCGGCATTTTCGACGAGAATGGAAACTTTGTGACCGGCGGCGAGAAAACGGTGCAGATGAGATTGCTGGACACGACGTATGAGAAGCTGAGCCAGTCGGGCCTCACGGTGAAATCGAGTTTTGACGTGAAGCCCGGAACGTACATGGTGCGGTTGGTGGTGCGCGATTCCGAAGGCGCTCAGATGGCGGCCCGGAATGGAGCGGTAGTTATTCCTTACTAATGCGAATCAGGCCGAGCGCGAAACGTTGGAGGAACAAATGAGTACACCGAAGAATTGCGGATGGGCAAAGCGATGGGCCGCAGGATTGGCGGCTGTTCTGATTTGGATTCTTCCATCCTCCTTGATGGCGCAGGGGCAACCCGCACCGGCGCCGCCGCCTCCACAGACGGCCCAGCCGGCGGAGCCGCAGTCTGGTGTAATGATCAAGAAGGAAGTGAAGCTGGTCCTTGTCGACGCGGTGGTGACGGACAAGAAGGGAGGGTACGTCCGCGACTTGACGCAGAGTGACTTCAAGGTTTTCGAGGACAACAAGGAACAGCAAGTCTCGACGTTTTCCACCGGCGCGGATACTGCCACGCAGGCCAATGGCCAGCGGCGCTACCTGATTCTCTTTTTTGATAATTCCACAATGGCGGCGCCGGATCAGATCCAGGCGCGTGGCGCGGCGAAGAAGTTCATCGAAGCTAATGCGGGGCCCGATCGCCTGATGGCGGTGGTCGATTTCGGAGGCTCGCTGCGTATCGTGCAGAATTTTACGGCTAACGCGGATTTGCTGCAGGCGGCGGTCGCCGGAATAAAAAATTCGTCGGTGGATCCAAACGCGCCGGCGCCGGGTGGCCCGGTCACCGTGGCGTCGACTGGCTTGGGAACCACCGGATTGTCTTCGCTCGGCAATGCGGAAGCGGATTTTGGCGCGCGCACCATGTTGCTCGCGATTCGAAGCCTGGCGAAAAATCTGCGGAGCGTGCCCGGACGGAAAATGGTAGTGCTGTTTTCCGGCGGCTTTCCGCTGACAAATGAAAACCAATCGGAACTGACGGCAACCATCGACGCGTGCAACAAGGCGAACGTGGCAGTGTATGCGCTGGACGCAAGGGGCCTTGTGGCCGCCGCTCCGGGAGGCAGCGCGATGAAGCACGCTCCCGTGGGTAAGATGCGCGCAGCTTCAGGTCGGACGACTACAACCAATCCCGCGGCCCGTCCACGAGTCCTGTTGGCTGCCTACCCGAGTCTGATGCCTGACCCACAGCGGCCTGGTGGAGGAGGCGGTGGTACCGGTGGCGGTGGAGGGACTGGTGGTGGGGGCGGTGGCCATCCTGGTGGGGGAACCGGAGGCGGTACTGGTGGGGGCACAGGCGGTGGTACCGGTGGCGGCGGTAAGGGTGGAACGGGTGGAGGAGGGACTGGCGGAGGCACGGGTGGAGGCGGCAAGGGTGGCACCGGCACTGGCGGTGGCACACGTGGCGGCGGGACCGTGGGCAACTCGAATTACAATAACTCTCCTTATAACCAGCCGCGGACGATTGTGCCGCCATTTCCACCGTCGGCTTCGACCAATCAGCAGATCCTCGCCGCGCTGGCGGAAGGAACGGGTGGCTTCACGATCTTTAACACCAACGATCTTCTGGGAGGGCTGCAACGTATCGGGCGCGAGCAGAATGAGTTTTACATCCTTGGATATGCGCCGAGCGATACGCCGGAAGGGAGTTGCCATACTCTGAAAGTGAAATTGAATCGCGGTGGACTGAATGTCCGCTCGCGGAGCGGATATTGCAACACGAAGGCGACCAACATCCTCGAAGGCAAGCCTTTGGAGAAGCAGCTCGAATCGCACGCTACGGGTTCGCAGGCCGGATCAATCCAAGGGGCGCTCCAGGTGCCCTATTTCTACACCGCGCCGAATACCGCGCGCGTGAATCTGGCGATGGAGATTCCGTCGAATACGTTGCAGTTCAACAAAGACAAAGGAAAGTATCACGCGAATTTGAATGTACTGGGCATCGCCTACCGGCCCGATGGAACGGTCGGAGCGCGATTCAGCGATACCGTCAACCTGGATCTCGAAAAGGACGATCTGAAAGAGTTCACGAAAACACCTTATCATTACGAAAATCAATTTGACGCCGCTCCCGGAACTTACAAGCTGACCGTGGTTTTGAGTGCCGGAAGCGATGCGTTCGGCAAATTCGAAACTCCATTAGTCATTGACGCGTACGACGGAAAGCATTTCAATCTCAGCGGTCTGGCGCTGACAAACTCCATGCAGAAGCTCAGCGAAATCCCCACGGGTCTGGATTCCGTGTTGCTCGAAGATCGCACACCTCTGGTGGTGAAGGGCATGCAGATCGTTCCGTCCGGAACCAATCGCTTCAAACATACGGATGCAGTCGTGGTTTATACGGAGATTTATGAGCCACTATTGACCTCGGCAGATCCCCCACACGTCGGGATGGCGTACACGATTTTCGAACGCGACAGCAACAAGAAACTGTTCTTCACCGGTGTTCAGACTGGTGATGAATTCGTCCAGAAGGGCAACCCGGTGATCCCCATCGGACTGAAGGTGAAGGTGGACGATCTGAAGCCGGGATCCTACCGGCTTGTAATGCAGGCCGTCGATAGCGCCAAGAACCAGGCGCCCAGCCGAATGGTGGATTTCGACATAACCGAATAAGCCGCCTGGCAAAAGTTAGAAAATGTTCCGGACCTCCGGATGGGATCAGCGTTGGCGGTCCGGTCCGAAGATTTTTGCGGGAGTGCTGGCCGCGGAACGCTTGCCGAATTCGTGTAAGTCCTTTCCCTCCTGTACGTTCGGCCATGGGTACGATTCGACACGGCCTCTGGACTTCCGCAACTTCTTCGCCGGGCGAGGGTTATTCTAGAAGTGGCTGGTAGCTCGCCCAAGAATCCAATCGGCAGGAGAGTGTTATGAGGTTGCAAGGCCGACCCGTCCCGCCATTTTTGTTCAAGATCCCGAAAATTTCCGCAACACCGAAATCGTTCCTTGCGGCGATTCTTTCTTTCTCCTGCGTTTTCTCTTTGGGGATGGATGTTTCAGCGATGGCGGCGGATCCCGCGAGCGCCAAAGATAAGAAGCCAAAACAGGACTCTTCGCTAAAAGGATTGCCGATCACCGAGCTGAGCGCCGATGAAGCCATTTTCCACGCGCTCAATCGCCTGGCGTATGGACCGCGCCCTGGCGACGTGGAACGCGTCAAGCAGATGGGACTGGCGAAGTGGATCGACGAGCAACTGAATCCCGGCGCCATTGATGACAAGGCTCTGGAAGCGCGATTGGAAAACTATCCAACGCTTAGAATGTCCAGCGCGAAATTGCTGGACGAGTATCCGCAGCCGAAGCAGGCGGAAAAGCAGGAGCAAAAGCGGGCTGTGGCCGTCGTAGAGCCGGAACAGCGCCGCGCGGATGCGGCGGCGCAGACGGTGGCGCGCGATATGCAACCCGGGCAGGGTTCGAGCGAACCACAAGATTCCTCGCAGCAAGCCGCTCAGAGTGCGCCATCCAAGCAGGAAATGAGCGATGCGCCGGCTCCGATGAAACAGGATCAGCCGCGTGGCAATGCCGCGGCTAACGGCGGAGGGAAGCGGGACGTTCTTGGCGGAGGCGACCCCAACAATGTGCCGCGCGCGATCGCGGATGACAGCAAAAGGCCGCAGCGCGTGGTGGCCGAACTGTCGATGGCCAAAGTAACCCGCGCGATTTACAGCGAGCGGCAACTCCAGCAGGTGATGGATGATTTCTGGTTCAACCACTTCAATGTGTTTGCGGGGAAGGGCGACGACAAGTGGCTGCTCACGGTATACGAGCGCGACGTCATCCAGCCGCACAGCTTCGGGAAATTCAAGGATCTTCTGACGGCCACGTCCAAGAGCCCGGCGATGCTTTTCTACCTGGACAACTATCTGAGCGCCGATCCGCGCGCCGCACAACGGGCGGCGGCCGAGCGAGCCTCTCGGCAGCAGGCGCGGCGCGGCGGATTTGGCGGCCCGCGGCCGTCGAATCCACAGCAAAACGGGCAGAAGAAGGAACGCGGACTGAATGAAAATTATGGCCGGGAGTTAATGGAGCTGCACACGCTGGGTGTCGACGGCGGCTACACGCAGAAAGACGTCACGGAAGTGGCGCGCTGCTTTACGGGCTGGACCATCGATAAGCCGCGGCAGTCGGCTACTTTCAAATTTGACGAGCGGCTGCATGATCCTGATCCCAAAGTTGTGATGGGGAAAAAGATTCATGCCGGCGGGATGAAAGATGGCGAGCAGGTCATCGATTTGCTCGCGCATCATCCGAACACTGCGAAATTCATTTCGACGAAACTTGCGCGGCGATTTGTTTCGGATAATCCGCCGCCGGCACTGGTGACCCGCATGGCGCAGTCTTTCCAATCGAGCGATGGCGACATCCGCGTGGTGATGAAGACCATGATCTGGTCGCCGGAGTTCTGGTCGCGCGAGACTTACCGCGCGAAGATCAAGACGCCATACGAACTGGTGGTTTCCGCGGCGCGCGCCATGGGCACGGACGTGGACACGCCGATGCCGCTGGTGCAGTGGGTCGGGCGAATCGGCGAGCCGCTCTATCAATGCCAGCCGCCGACAGGCTATGCGGATAAAGCGGAAGCCTGGGTCAACACCGGCGCACTCCTCAACCGGCTGAACTATTCGCTGGCGCTGGCGGGAAACAAGATGCGAGGCGCGCGCACCGATGTGGCTTCGCTCATGGGGTTGGATGCCTCGACGGATCCGAAGGCGGCGCTGGATCGTGCCGTACAAGTATTTCTGGGCGGCCAAGCGGGACCGACGACGGTAGAGACGCTCGAGAAGCAGCTTGAAAATCCCCAGGTAGTGCAGGCGAAGCTCGATGATCCGAGAAAGCAAGTGGATCTTGGAGTGGTCGCCGGGCTGGTGCTTGGAGCGCCGGAATTTCAACGCAGGTAGTTTGGAGTGCGGGAGCAGAGCTCCCGCTTTTCCGGCGGCTCGGACGTGCAGTGGTGCAACGAGCCAGTGTAGCCGGAAGAAAAGCGGCGGCGAACCGCCGCACTCCAAAGGGCAGTGAAGCGAGGTAGCGATGAGTTACAAATGTTGCGAAGGCGTGCGAGGCCTCAAATTCTCGCGGCGATATTTCCTGAAGCAAGGCGGCGTGGCGATGGTGGGCCTGAGCGCGATGCCGGCGTTCCTGCAGCGCGCGGTAGCGGCGACTCCCATGCCGAACAAGAAGCAGCTCGTGGTGCTCTTCCAGCGCGGAGCGGCGGATGGATTGAATATCGTGGTGCCCTTCGGCGAGCCGAATTATTACCGCCTGCGTCCTTCGATTGCCATTCCGCAGCCAAAACGCGGTGGCGGAGACGCCGCGATCGATCTCGATGGATTTTTTGGTTTGCATCCGAGCCTTGCGCCGCTAGAGCCGCTGTTTCACAAGAACCAGCTCGCGATTGTGCACGCGGCAGGCTCGCCGGACCCCACGCGTTCGCATTTCGATGCGCAGGACTTCATGGAATCCGGGACGCCGGGATTGAAATCCACCGAGGACGGCTGGCTGAATCGCACGCTGGAAACCGTTCCAGAGGAAAATGCTTCGCCGTTCCGGGCCGTGGCGATGGGCCCGAATCTTCCGCGCATGCTGCATGGGAGCGCTCCAGCTATTGCCCTGCCGGATCTGAAACAGTTCAAGGTGATGTCGCAATCTCCCGGCATGGGGCAAGTGGTCGAAGGCGGATTCGAAGCGATGTATGCGCAGTCGGTGGATCACGCGCTGCATGGCACAGGAACAGAGACGTTTGAAGCGATTGACCTGCTGCGCAAAGCCGACCCGTCAAAATATCAGCCGGAAAACGGCGCGCAATATCCAACGAGCCGGCTGGGGCAGAGCTTGCAACAAATTGGGCAACTGCTCAAGTCCAACATCGGTGTGGAAGTTTTGTTCGTTGATTGCGGCGGCTGGGACAACCACGTCAACGAAGGCGGTGTGCAGGGACAGCTTTCGAATTTGTTGAAGGATCTCGGCCAGGGCCTCGCGGCGTTTCACCAGGATATGGGAAGCCGCATGCAGGAGATCGTGGTTGTGACGATGAGCGAGTTCGGCCGCACCGCGAAAGAAAACGGCAACCGAGGCACGGATCACGGCCACGCGAATTGCATGTTCCTAATGGGCGGCGACGTGAAGGGCGGCCAGATCTACGGCCGGTGGCCCGGACTGAACGATCACCAGCTCAACGAAGGACGCGACCTCACGCTCACCACGGATTTTCGCTCCGTCGTCGGCGAAGTTCTCACCAGGCACATCGGCGTGAAAGATCTTTCGACGGTTTTCCCTAGCTTCGACAACAATCCCAGAAAGTTCACCGGGTTGATCAGGTCTTAGCTCGAATACTCCGGTATTTTCCGGCGATTCCTTTTCCCAGATCGAAGAGCAAAGAGAGCGGTACGATTAAGGGGATGAGGTACCAGTAGCGGCTTCGCAGATATCTGGTCGAGAGTCTCTTGCTCCATTTGTCCGCCACGTTCTCGCGTCCCTCGTACTCGGGACGGTGGAGCCGGTGAATGTGGTGTCCCAACTCGTGAAAGAGAAGTTCGGAGAAATCCAGGTCTCTCACAATTCCTACCCGCAACCAAGAACGTCCGAATCGCTTCTCGAAGTTATCGACGAGAATTGTGATTCGGGCCGGTTCACCCTTCCATGCGTGACTGTAATATCCTCGGGCCTCTCCTAGCGTTACCCGGCGGTCGCGACCTCGTGTTCTGCGTTCTCGCTCCTGACGGCTCAGGGCCGCCACGTTTGTCAGCACGATTGAGTTCAGCCCGTGCAGAAATTGAGGCGGAACGACCCGCAACATCCGGCGCACTATCTTGGCTGCGTCAAAGGGTGGGTTGTAGCCATGGAAGGCCTCAATGATTTGAGGCTTCGGTGGAGTCTCTTCGCTCATCGCGTCCCACGACTAGAGCATCCAAGTTGTGGCAGGCTCGGTTGCACTTCCGGTCAAGCGGCGGAGCCGCGGATGCGCATGGCGTAGAAGGAGCGGTAGACGAACGTAAAGGAGACGGCGAAGAAGGCTGCCGCGAGAAGGTGAGTGAGATTTGCACCTTGCGTGGCCGTCATTTGCACGGCGAGCTCGACGGCGAGGAGGCCGAAGAGCGTGGTGAATTTGATCACCGGGTTGAGCGCGACGGAGGAAGTGTCCTTGAAGGGATCGCCGACGGTGTCGCCGATGACGGTGGCGTCATGAAGCGGCGTACCTTTTTGCTTCATCTCGACTTCGACGATTTTCTTGGCGTTGTCCCAGGCGCCGCCGGCGTTGGCCATGAAGATGGCCTGGTACAAGCCGAAGATGGCGATGGAGAAGAGATAGCCGATGAAAAAGAACGGCTCGACGAAGGCAAAGGCTAGCGTGGCGAAAAAGACAGCGATGAAAATATTCAGCATGCCCTTCTGCGCGTAGCGGGTGCAAATCTCGACGACTTTTTTGCTGTCCTCGACGCTGGCTGCGGCGGCACCATCCAGCTTGATGTTGGCTTTGATGAACTCCACCGCGCGGTAAGCGCCGGTGGTTACAGCTTGCGTGCTCGCGCCGGTGAACCAATAGATCATCGCGCCGCCGGTGACGAGGCCAAGCACGAACGGTGCGTGGAGGAGCGAAAGGTTGTTGACGTTTTGCGTGAGGCCTTTCGTCAGCGCCATGATGATGGAGAAAATCATCGTCGTGGCGCCAACGACAGCCGTGCCGATCAGCACGGGCTTGGCGGTGGCTTTGAAAGTGTTGCCCGCGCCGTCGTTAGCTTCGAGCATTTCTTTGGCGTATTCGAAGTTCACGTCGATGTTGTAATCCTTTTTGAGCTCCTGCTTGATGTTCGGAATCTGTTCGATGAGCGACAGTTCGTAAACCGATTGCGCGTTGTCCGTCACGGGGCCATAGGAGTCGACGGCGATAGTCACCGGGCCCATGCCGAGGAATCCGAAAGCGACCAACCCGAAGGCAAACACGGCCGGGGCAAGCATTTGATCGCCGAGCCCCATGGTGCTGATCAGGTAGCCGACGGACATCAACAGGACCATGGCCAGGCCGATGTAATAAGCCGAGAAGTTGCCTGCGACGAAGCCGGAAAGAATGCCGAGCGATGCGCCGCCTTCTTCGGCTGAGGTGACGACTTCTTTCACGTGACGCGATTCTGTGGAAGTGAAAACCTTCACTAATTCTGGGATGACCGCCCCGGCGAGCGTACCGCAAGAGATGATCGTCGCAAGCTTCCACCACTGCGAGGCATCCCCGCCGAGTGTGGGGATGATCAGCGAAGAAATGACGTAGGTCAGGGCGATGGAAACAAACGAGGTGATCCATACCAGCGAAGTCAGCGGCGCCTCGTAATTCATTTTGTCGGCGTTACCGTATTTTGCTTTGGCGATGAAACCGTTGATGAAGTAGGCGGCGGCACTGGCGATGAGCATCACGATACGCATCACGAAAATCCAGACGAGCAATTGCACTTGCAAAGTCGGACTCTTTACCGCGAGCAAAATGAACGTGATCAGCGCCACGCCGGTCACGCCGTACGTTTCAAAGCCGTCCGCGCTGGGGCCGACGGAGTCGCCCGCGTTGTCGCCCGTGCAATCGGCGATCACGCCGGGATTGCGCGCGTCGTCTTCCTTGATCTTGAAGACGATTTTCATCAGGTCGGAGCCGATGTCCGCGATCTTGGTGAAGATGCCTCCGGCGATACGCAACGCGGCCGCGCCGAGGGATTCGCCAATCGCGAAGCCGATGAAGCATGGCCCCGCGTATTCCCCGGGAATGAAGAGAAGAATGAACAGCATCATCAAGAGTTCGACGCTGATGAGCATCATGCCGATACTCATGCCGGCTTCGAGCGGCGTGTGATAGATGGGATAGGGTTTGCCGCGAAGGCTGGCGAAGGCGGTGCGCGAGTTCGCGAAAGTGTTCACGCGAATACCGAACCACGCCACGCCATAACTGCCCGCGATACCGACGAGGCTGAAGAGAAGAATGATCGGCAGGGTGAGCGCTACGGACTTGCCCGGGACGGGAGCAAGCCAGCCGAAGTAAAGCACAATTACGACGGCGATGAAGACCCACAAGATCATCAGGAATTTGCCCTGCGTAATGAGATAGGTCTTGCAGGTTTCGTAGATGAGCTCGGAGATGTCGCGCATGGATTTGTGAACGGGCAAGTTTTTGAGGCGGGTGTAAATGGCCAAGCCGAACGCGAGACCGAAAATGCAAATGACGATGCCGAAAAGCAGAAGCTTGTGGCCGTCAATCCCGAGAAAGCTCACTTGCGAGAGATCGGGCAGCTTCAGGCCGGCTTCGCCGCCGGCTTCCTGGGCCAGGGCCGAGGCGGCGGTGAACAGCGAAAGTGCGGCGGCAGCCGCGCCAAACTTGATGATTCTACGGCTCAGGGACCAGGCACTTGCAAGCCAGGTTCTCATTCACGTTCCTCCATCAATCATCCATTCGCCGGGCAAGTGCTTCCCGGCAGAAGCGTTTTCGGCACACTTTTTCGACTAAGCGCCCCTGGGGGCGACCACTGCGCAAAATGTTCTCATTCCATCGGGAAGAGGCCGCCGCGCGCCGGTCTGAGATTACCTCAAAACTCGTCGATAACGCACCCTTGGCACCGTGCGCAGAGGCTGATACAAGACGCAGATTTATAACATTTTAAGGATGGCGGGTCAAACCGCCTCTTATGGTAAGCGCCGAGTGCCCTTATCGCGTTCGATACGGCAGAGATACGATTTCACCAACCGGTGATAACATGCCAGAATCAGCGGAGGCGGAGCCATCCAAGCCAGCCGGGAGACCATGAGTACCAAGTCCATGATGGAAGCGACGCCGAACGCTGACGCCTTCCATCCCCTTTTGGAGAGAGCTTGCCAGCGGCGGTGCGTCTGCAGGTGCAAACGCCGACTTGAAGGAGCATCTCATTAACCACGAGCGGACGATGATTTTGAGCGCGACGATGCCGCCGTGTCGGGCGCGGAGTATCGCGAAAGCCGGGCGCGCATGAGGCACCATTTCTTCATTACAGGGACGGACACGGGTGTTGGAAAAACGACGCTGTCAGCGCTGCTGTGCGCCGCATTGGATGCCGTTTACTGGAAACCGATTCAAACGGGTACGCTGGAAGGCTCGGACCGCGTGACGGTGATGCGGCTTGCAGGAATCGGAACCGATCGAACGCTGGATGAAGTGTACAAATTTGTTCCTCCGGTTTCGCCGGACCTGGCAGCGCGCTGGGCGGGAGTGGAAATCGACCTGGGGCGAATTAACATGCCCACCAGCTTGATCAATGACTGGCTGATCGTTGAAGGCACGGGCGGCGTGCTGGTGCCCATCAACCAGAAGCAGTTCATGCTGGACATGATGGTTAAATTTAAATTGCCGGTGATTGTTGCGGCGCGAAGCGGACTGGGTACTGTGAATCACACCATGCTTACGCTGGCCGCGCTGCACGCCGCGGAATTGCCTATTCATGGCGTGGTGCTGATCGGCGATCAAAACCGGGAAAACCGCGAGACCATCGAGCGGTTTGGCCACGTCCGCGTCATCGGCGAAATTCCCAAGCTGCCAAACCTGCACCGTACCGCGCTGATGCAAGTATTCATGAATCATTTCGACCGCGCCGCCTTTTCGCAGTAGCGGCGCCCGCGGCGCCCCTCGGCTTCGTCATGATCAATGCAGTTCCGTATAAGTTGTGCCGCACTGCCTGGAGGAATTGCCTGTGCCATCGAGTTTGGGTGGATGGAAGCAGAAGATCGTAGCGTTTGCGGGCGGCTTAGGAGCGCCAGGACTTTTTCTTATTTCCTTCCTCGATTCTTCCGTGCTGACGTTTCCGGTGATTAACGATCTGCTTTTGATTGAATTGTCCATGGAACATCCTGCGCGTATGCCGCTTTACGCGTTCATGGCGGCGCTAGGTTCGGTGCTCGGATGCGTGCTGCTCTTTTTTATTGCGGAAAAGGGCGGGGAAGCGCTCTTTCACAAGCACGCGGGGAAACGAGCGCAGGCCATCCACAACTGGGTGGTGCACAACGGATTCGGGGGCATGCTGATTGCTGCCCTGCTGCCGCCGCCAACGCCGTTCAAGGTATTCGTGGTGGCCGCAGGGGTGTTTGAAGTCCCGTTGATCAGTTTTACGTCAGCGATCGCGCTGGCGCGGCTGGTGCGTTACTTTGGCATCGGGTACCTGGCGATCCGTTATGGAGCGGATGCGCTGCCTTACCTGGTCAGACACAAATGGCAGGTGACTGCGGTGGTGATTGGACTGGCGGCGGTGAGTTACTTGCTGTCGAGATTGATCCTACGACATGAACCCAAGCAAGAGTAGGGGGGTTGGGGGGGAGCCCCTGAATTCTTGTAAGTGTTGATTATAAAGGAGTTAAATATACTGTAAGTCTTTTGTATTCAACACTTACGGGCGTTTTGCAAGTGTTGAATATAAAGGACTTGCGAGGCGCTTGGAAGCTGGCGCCAAACCCATCCCGTGGTGCAGATAATGAGCCGGAATAGCGTTCTGGGGATGAGGTGAGTTGGGCGGTGGGAAGAAAAGCGGGAGCAAGCTCGCGCACTCCACAGTTCTTCCTAATTGGAATTTTAGAACTGGAAGAAAACTTGTCAAGGGTGATGTTGCGAGCGAACGCGGGGGCCGAGACGCGCTTCAATGGGGCATGCGGGAAAAGGGGTCCCAGGTCAGCTGCTGGGAGAGAATTTTGCCGGAGGGGTCGGTGATTATTAGGGCCTCGACGCGCGAGCCAGAAGGGGGAATGTAGTCGCGGAGGAGGACCTGAAAACCCTCGGGCGTTTTTTCGACGGTGGCTCTGGGAAAGCGAGCGACCTGAAGGAAGCGCTGGGCGACTGCTGAATTTCGAGCGGCATCGAGGGCAGGAGAAGATTCCGGCTTGTAGGAAGTGATCGCGGAGTCGGCATCGAAGCGGGCACCGGGGCCAACTTCGACTTCTACATCGTGAATGGCGCTTTCGGTTTCGACAATGCCATGCCAGCGGAAGGGCGAACCGGATTCAGGAAAGGCGGCCACTCGCCGGGGCTGTTCGCCGCGGTAGGCGCGAGATTCCAGCGTGGACATTGCGCTCGAGTGCATCGCAAAGCGAACAGCAAAATAGAGAACTAATGCGGCGAGGGCTATGGACGCGCCCGTTCTTCCCCGCGGTCCTTTTGATTTTGCTCCAATTTCATCGGTGACCAGACCGCTGAACATAGGGAGAAAGATTCCCGCGAGAAGAATGGCAATGATCCACAGATCGAGATGAGCTACCCAGTCCAGAACAAACCGGCGAGTGGAAAAGGGCCACAGGAGTTCGACGCCCGCGCTTTGACAAGTATCCATGAGGAGATGGAGGACGGCGGCCGCGAGCGCGGGCTTGAAAACGGTGAGAAACGGAATTTGTTTTTCGGGTGAACGGCGATTTGCGATGAGAAATGGAAGAGTGACGAGGAGAGCGATCAAGAACGCCGCGAAGAGGGAATGACAGTAGGTGCGACGCCAGTTGAGGAAAGCGGAAGGGCCAAAGTACGCGCTCAGGCTGTCGAGATCAGCGAGGGTGCCGGCGAACAGAATCGCCAGCGTTATCGGGAGCGCGACTCGCGGGAACGCCGACCGCTTCAGGGCGTAGGAGGTCAGGCCATGAGTCAGGGGATCCACGGGTAGAGTTATCTCATGAAAAGAGTTCTTACAGAGTAGTTGGACGTGCCGGGCGAGAGAGTGCGGCGGAGCAAGCACACGGGGGTAGGAGCTTGGCGAACGGATTGGTTTGCTCAACGGTGCAGATGGGGAGGTCGGAAAAGCGGCAGCTAGCTGCCGCACTCCAAAAAGGGGTGATACCAAAGAACCGGTCTAAAGACCGGCCACTACGAGGGAGTGTGGGGGACGAGGAGTTTTAGGGCGCGGGGGATGATTTTGAATTCGACGGGGAGGCGGGCGAGGGGCTCGCCATCGACTTGAGCATAGATGGGATCACCGTCGAGCGGCTCGCAGACAAGAGTTTCGGCTTTCCAGAAGTGGACGCCTTCGGTTTCGCGGAGATCGCCTAGCCACAGACTTGGAAGGTAGCTCAAATAGCGCAGGCCACTTTGCGTCGTAAGCGCCATCACTTCGAACTGGTCTTCGTACAGGTCGGCGCCAGTGGTGATTTTGAACGGTCCGCCATAATTTTTGGTGCGGCCGACAATGACCAGGGAAGCGTCGAGCTTCTCGCTGCCGGTGACGATGCGGAAGTGCGGGAACTGGTAGCGAAAAACTTCGCGGACGCCTTGCCACCAGTAGGCCAGGATGCCGAGGCTCGCTTTCAGATCCAGGTCGATGGAATAGACAATCATCCCGTCGGGGCCGGCACCACCAACACTGAGAAAATATTTCTTTTTTTCGGGTTGCTCCAGCGGAGTGGCCAGGCCGAGCGCGATTTCTTTTACTTTGCCGCGAACCAGCTTTTCCGCGGCGCTGGGGATGTCCCAGGGCAAATCCAATTCTTTTGCGAGGACGTTGGCGGTTCCGCCTGGAAGGAGCGCGAGCGGGACGCAGTGCCCGTTTTTCTGGGCGGCGAGGCCGTTGACGATTTCATTGAGGGTGCCATCCCCGCCGCAGGCAATAACGAGCTGGCGGCCTTCGTCGGCGGCGCGGCGCGCGATTTCCGTGGCGTCTCCCGGGCCGGTGGTTTCCGCGAGGTCGACTTCGATGCCGCCGCCGGCGAAAATGCGCCGGGCTTCATCGAGCATGATCCGGCGCCCCTTGCCGCCGCTGCCGGCGTTGGGGTTGTGAATCAAAAGAGCGTTTCGAAGTGCAAAGGTCATCGGTGAATTGAGGACGTCCCGTTCGTATAGTAAGAGAATCATTCTATATAATGTCAGGCGATTTTCAGCACACTGTTGTGCCGAGGGTTTCATGGCCAAAGCAGCGCCTGCTTCGATCAAGAAAGAAGTTGAGCAGCTTCGAGAAAAGCTGCGATACCACGAATACCGGTATTACGTGCTGGATGATCCGGAGATCTCGGACGCGGCGTACGACCGGCTAATGAACCGGTTGAAGGAACTGGAGACGGCGCATCCAGAACTGGTGACGGCGGATTCGTTGACGGTACGCGTGGGTGGAGCGCCGCGCGAGGGATTTACAAAGGTGCAGCACGCGCGGCCGATGCTGAGCCTGGATAATGCGTTTTCGTATGAGGCTTTGCGGGATTGGGATAAGCGGGTGCGCGAGGGAAGCGGACAGGAAAAAATCGAATACATTGCGGAGCACAAGTTCGATGGGCTGAGCATTTCGCTGCAATATGAGGAGGGCGTGCTGGTGCGCGGAGTGACGCGCGGGGATGGCACGACGGGCGAAGACGTTACGCCGAATGTGAAGACCATCCGGTCGATTCCGCTGCGAGTGGACGCGGCGGTTTTGAAAAAGATAAAGCTTGCGCGGAGTTTTGAAGTGCGCGGGGAAGTGATGATGACGCGGAAGGCGTTTGAGGCGCTGAACCGGCATCAGGAGCAGATCGGCGGAAAGATTTTTGTGAATGCGCGGAATTCGGCGGCGGGTGCGGTGCGCGTGCTGGACCCGTCGATTACAGCGGCGCGGCGGCTGGATTTTTTCGCGTACTACCTGCTGGTGGATGGAAAAGTGCCGTTTGCGAAACATTCGGAGTCCCTGCAGGCATTGAAGCAACTACACTTCCGCGCTTCGGATGATTGGAAGCTTTGCGCGGGGATCGATGCGGTGACGGCGTATTGCGATGATTGGGACGCGAAGCGGGAGAAGCTGCCGTACGAAATCGACGGCGTGGTGATCAAGGTCAACTCCATTCCTATTCAAAATGAACTGGGTTACACGTCGAAGGCACCGCGGTGGGCGATTGCGTACAAATATCCGGCGCGGCAGGAGACGACGGTGGTCAACGACATCCTCGTGCAGGTGGGGCGCACGGGGACGCTGACGCCGGTGGCGATGCTGGAGCCGGTGCAAGTGGGAGGCGTCACTGTCAGCCGTTCCACGCTCCACAATATGGATGAGATCGAACGGCTGGGATTGCAGATTGGCGATACGGTGCTGATCGAGCGGGCAGGCGAAGTGATTCCGCATGTTTTGAAAGTGGTGAAAGAAGGGAAGCATCGCAAGCTGTTTCGCATGCCGAAGAATTGCCCGGAGTGTGGCAGCGCGATTCATCACGTGGAAGGGGAAGTGGCGTACCGCTGCGTGAATGCGGCGTGCCCGGCGAAGCGCAAGGAGTCGCTGCTGCACTTTGCGGGGCGGCATGCGATGAATATTGACGGGCTGGGGGACAAGATTGTGGATCAGCTGGTGGACAAAGGGTTGGTGAAGGATGTGGCTGATCTTTACTTGCTGAGGGAAGATGCGGTTGCTGGGCTGGAGCGCATGGCGGAGAAGTCGGCGCAGAATTTGCTGGAGGAGATTGAGGCGAGTAAGAAGAATAGTTTGGCGCGGTTGATTTTTGCGCTGGGGATACAGTTTGTGGGGGAGCGGACGGGGCAGCTTCTTGCAGAACATTTCTCATCCCTGGAAGAATTGGCGGAGGCCAGCGAAGAGCAGCTCATCGAAGTTCCGGAAGTTGGGCCGAAAGTGGCCGGCAGTATTGCCGAGTTTTTCTCCGAGCCCGCGAATCTGAAGCTCATCAAGAAATTGAACAAAGCGGGCGTGCATCCAACGGCGGAAAAACGCAAAGTCAAGAGCGACAAATTTGCGGGCAAGAGTTTTGTCTTCACGGGCGGTCTCGCCAATCGCTCACGCGAAGGGGCCGGCGAAATCGTGCAGCAACACGGCGGCAAGGTCTCCGGCTCGGTCAGCAAGAAGACAGACTATGTTGTTGTGGGAACTGATCCTGGGTCAAAATACGACAAAGCCAAAGAACTCGGCGTCACCATCCTCACAGAATCTGAGTTTGAGAAACTCCTTGGTTTGAAGTGAGCGGAGAATCTAGTCAGAATCTTTTTCGTCCTTCTTCGGTTCCAACAGGCGGGACAACGTCCGGTCCATGAGCCAACCCAACGCGATTCCTATGCGACGTGGAAAGAAGAGTCCGGCAAGGACAATCGTAATGAAGATTCCGAACAGGAGGTGCGAATGGGCTTGCAATTGCGGTCCAAATTTGACCGGAATAAACGCGGCCAGAATCAGGAGAGCCGCTGCCCCCAAACCTGCGGCGAGGAGTTTTAGGGAATCGTAAGGAGGGCGTTCCGTGAGAGTGCTGCTTGTGAGAGAGTTCTCGTTCAAGAGAACAAGGATGTAGTGGTCTCCTTTGCGCAGTTCTAGGATTGCTTCGCTCCACTGTCGGGCTGCTTCGGGATTCTCCTTTTTGATTCGTGCGTAGGCATGATGCAAAAGCTTGCAAATCTTGGCCTCGTATTCATCTGAATCGTATTCCGCCTCAAACTCTTCATTTAGCTTGATTGGATCTTCGGACATCTCTTCGATTTCTGTGAAATACATCATGCGTCTCTCAAGGTCAGAAAAGGGCACGCCCTCCAATTGAGCTTGCTCCGCAGTCTTCCAGACCAGAAAATCTTTAGCTTCGCGAACTTGCATGCAGGGAATTGTAGGCTCACTTGCAATGCACAACAACTGGGGCATCGCGGCGTTCTCGCGGTATAATTGAAAGTGGCGGGCGGGCCGGGTGATCGCTGGTTCTGGCGGAGGAATGGCGGCGTAAAGCCGCCGCTACAACGTCGGGGCGGGAGGAAAGTCCGGACACCGTCCTGAGGCACGCTGGTCCGTTCGCGGACGCCGAAAGGCGGCCGAGGAAGGGGCAGCGGAACTCTTGACAGGGCAACGCGCCTGGTAACGCCAGGGGGCGAAGTTGAAGACGGCGGGGTAAACCCGCCGCTACAACGGCGTCACGGAAAGTGCCACAGAGAATAGACCGCCGGCGGAGTGAAGCGCGGTGGCATCGCACAGGGAAACCTGTGAGACGTCTTCGATAGGGGCCGGGCTAAAGCCCGGCCTCTACACGCTCGCGACGTTTGGCAAGGGTGAAAAGGTGGGGTAAGAGCCCACCGCTCCGGTGGAGACACCGGGGGCACGGAAAACCCCGCGTGGTGCAAGGCCAAATAGGAGGGGAGAGCCGGCCCGGCTCGATGAGTCAGCGTTCCTGCAAAGGAACGCGTTCCTTTCGCGGTGGCGCAAGCCAACGTGGATGAAAACCCTCGGGTAGGCTGCTGGAGCCGCGGTGCGAACCGCGGCCTAGAGGAATGATCGCCGCGTACGCGGGCTGTTTTCAGTTTGCGTGCGGCACAGAATCCGGCTTACAGGCCCGTCCGCCAATTTTTGCTGATTCCGCTTGCGCAAAAAGTCTCGATCTATTTCCGAACATTTTCAGGAAAACTGCCAAGGCTCAAAGTTTCTTCCACAAGAGCGCACTATTTCCGCGCATCGATTTAGCAGAGCTGCAGAGGTCTCGCGAGCCGTACGGACAGCAGCAAAATGATAATTTTGTACGCGAGAGGTCCGGCCGCCGGCTCGCCTGCGTTCTGGCCACGCAAGGATTGACATTTTGCGCCGAAACGTTGATTGTTACTCCCCTGATGCCAGGCAGGTTCCCGAGACGTAACTTGATCCACGTTTGGTGCGACTTTCAGAATAAGGTCAAGGAGGCTGCGATGGTCTTACGTTCCATGCGAAACGCCACGATAGCCATCTTCTGGATCGTGGGTCCCATGGTGTTACCGAGTGCTGCGCAACAGCCCGCCGCGGGCAATTCGGCGGTGCAGGTGATTGGTTTGACGGGAGTGAAGCAGAAGACCAAAGGCACCCTTGCGCTCGAAGGCGGCGACCTGCAGTTTAAGTATTCGAAGACGAAAGCGGACGTGCCGCTCAAAACCATCGAAGACGTGGTCACGGACCTGGACAGTGAACGGGTTTTTCGTGGAACCGTCGGGACACTCACGATGTTTGCACCGTATGGAAGCGGACGGTTCTTGAGTTTGTTCCGCACGAAAATCGATACGCTCACGATCAAATATCGTGATGAGGGCGGCGCATTACATGGCGCCATCTTCACCATGTCGTTGGGCAAAGCGGAACCGTTCAAGAAAGAGATGCTCGCAGGAGGAGCGCGCACGACCATTCCGATACAGGATCATCCGGCAAGCACAGATGCCAAGCCTGACGCGGCGAAGGAGAAGAAGCCATGAAGCGAACGATCTGCGCCGTGCTCCTTTTCTGCGGCTTGCTCGCTCTTGGAGCGGAGTTGATGGAACTGCGTGGCCAGACGCCTCCCCCGGCGACAAAAAAGGTGTCCGCGATCCAGGTGATCATGATTCACTCCGACGAAATCAAACTGCCGGCGGAATTCCAGGTGGCGCTTTACGAGGATCTGATTCAGCAGCTTCAGAAGCAGGGCGGGTTTCAGCACGTCTACCGCGACGGCGACCGCGACGCCGCTTCCGCGACGGACCTGGTGGTCCTTCACAGCACGGTACGGGGGTTCAAGAAGGGCAGCGAGATGAAGCGCAATGTGACCACGGTCGCGGGCAAGACGTCGATCGACGTTCACTGCCAGTTTATGGACAAGGACGGCAAGACGCTGCTGGAGCATGACTTGAACGGCAAGGTGGCGTTTTTCGGAGCGAACCTCCGGGCCACTTACGATTTCGCAAAAAAGGCGGCGAAATTGGCTCATGACAATTTCGCGGCACCAAAAGCTTCCTGAGTCAGAGGAGAACGCTCGCGTGGACCGGCGCAGTTTGCTCTTAAAAATGGAATTGCGCAGTAATCCGGAGACTCTCTGCATGGTCCGAGGTGCGCTTGGGCAGCTCGCCGAAAGATTGGGGTTTTCCGAATCGGAATGCCGAGCGGTGGTGCTGGGAGTCGACGAAGCGCTAACGAATATCATACGTCACGCGTATGCCGGGCAACCGGATCAACCCATCGAAGTGTGGTTTCACCGCATCCAGGTTCCGGCGCGCGGCGCAGGCGTTGAAGCCCTTGAGATCATTTTGCTGGATCAAGGGAAAAAACTTGACGAAGCGAAGTTATCTGGCCGGGCGCTCGAGGATGTGCGGCCCGGCGGCCTGGGTCTCCATTTCATTCGGGAGACCATGGATGAGGTAGAATTCAGCCACACAAACGGACGAAATCAGCTTCGACTCGTCAAGCTTCTTCATGCGCAGGGGACCCCCGCGGGCTCCTGAGGAGATAGAACAGTGCAAATTTCTGCTCGGCACCTGGACAAGATGACGGTCTTCGACATTTCGGGGGATATAGACCTCTCGACGTCGCCGGAGTTGCGGAAGCCGCTCTTGCGCGAGCTTCGCGAGCTGCGCACGCCGCGCGTCATCCTCAATCTGAAAGCGGTACGGTATATCGACAGTTCGGGCGTGGCCTCGCTGGTCGAGGGCTTAAAAGCCTCGCGGGACGTCGGTTCGCGATTCATTTTGTTTGGCCTGAACACCACTGTCCGGGAAGTTCTGCAACTCTCAAAGCTGGTAAGAATTTTTGAGATTTGTGAAAACGAAGAGCAAGCAGTTGCACCGTAAAGCTGCCGCTTCAGCAATCCGTGCAAGATTGTTGAGAAGATTGTGGAACTAGCAAGTCAAATTGGTGGATCGGTTACAGACGGGCTGGCGTATCTCGGAGCGCTGGCCAGGCTGGGAGTTCGTGCTGCGTATTTCACGTTTGTCGCGCCCTTCCAGGGCAAGCCCCTTCGCATGCAGCGCGCCGTTTCGCAGGCGATGCAAGTTGGCGTCGGGGCGCTACCGATTCTCTCCCTGATTACGTTTTTCATCGGCTTGATCCTTGCGCTGCAGAGCGCCTACGAACTGCGAAAGTTCGGCGCGCTTACTTTCGTCGCCAGCGCAGTGGCGATTTCAATGACGCGCGAGCTTGGGCCGCTGATCACGGCGGTGATCGTGATCGGGCGATCGGGATCCGCGTTCGCCGCTGAAATCGGCACGATGAAAGTGACCGAGGAAATTGACGCATTGGAAACCATGGCCATCGATCCGATCCATTTTCTGGTGACTCCGAAGTTCCTTGCGATGGTGGTGATGCTGCCGTGCCTGACGACCTGGGCGAACTTCATGGGGATTCTCGGCGGCGCGTTATTTGGAGTGGCCCAGGCGGATTTCACGGTGGTCACGTACGTCAAGGCCTCGTTGGACGCGCTTTTCCTGCGCGACATACTCTCCGGACTGGCTAAAAGCATCATGTTCGGGATTACCATTACCGCTGTGGGTTGCCATGAAGGACTCTCCACCGGCGCAGGCGCGGAGCAGGTCGGACGGCACACGACACGCGCCGTCGTGGTTTCAATTTTTCTTGTGATTCTTGTGGACCTCGTATTCACCGCGCTCTTTTTCTTCTTGAGTGCGGGATAGGATTCGGACGGCGCAATGGACCAGACTGAAAACCCGGCACTGCAATCCGAGGCCATGATCTCGTTGCGGAACCTTCGTGTCAGTTATGGCGATCGCGAGATTCTTCACGGTATCAGTTTTGACGTGATGCGAGGAGAGACGCTGGTCATTCTTGGCGGCTCAGGCTCCGGCAAGAGTACGCTCCTCCGGACGCTCGTGGGGCTGGAGAGGCCGAGCTCCGGGGAGATTTGGCTCAAGGGAAAAAACATTGCCGCGATTTCCAACGAGGAAATGGACGAAATCCGCAAGAAAATCGGCATGTCCTTCCAGGGCGGGGCGCTGTTTGGCTCCATGTCGGTGGGAGAAAATGTTGCTTTGCCGCTTCGCGAGCACACCAAGCTGGAAAACCCCACCATCGAAATTATTTTGCGGCTCAAATTGGATCAGGTGGGCCTGGCTGGATTCGAAAACTACATGCCGTCGCAACTTAGCGGCGGAATGAAAAAGCGGGCCGCGGTGGCGCGCGCGCTGGCCATGGACCCGGAAATTCTTTTCTTTGACGAGCCTTCGGCGGGGCTGGACCCCATCATCGCCGCGGGTGTGGATGAATTGATCCTCGACTTAAAAAAAGCGTTTCACATGACCATCATCGTGGTCACGCATGAGTTGGCGAGCGCCTTCCTGATTGCCGACCGCATGGTGTTGATCGATAAGGGCAACGTGGTGGCTATCGGGACAACCCAGGAAATGCGCGCGAGCACGCATCCCCGCGTGCGGCAGTTCCTGGACCGGGTGCCGGAGCCAGAAGTTTCGCAGGAATTGGATTATCTGCAGATGTTGACGGAAGAGAACCGGCGCCCCAGCCGTTAAGCGCCGGGAAGAGAGGTGCGGAATGGATTCGAAACGCGAACAAGCCATGGTGGGAATCTTCGTTCTGATCGCGAGCGGCTTGCTCATTGCCACGGTGTTTGCCCTGAGCGGCGCATTTGGCGGCGCGGCTGCAACATATCGCGCCTATTTTCCGTTCGCCGGCGGACTGGAGCCAGGAGCAACGGTGCGCTACGCGGGAGGACCGAAAGCAGGGCGCGTGGAAAAACTGCAGATCGATCCGAAGGACGCTTCCCGCATCGAGATCACGTTCAGCGTACATCCGGGGGTGCCGGTGAAAACCGACAGCCACGTGAAAATCATGAGCCTGAGCCCCTTGGGAGACAATCATTTAGAAATTGTCGCAGGCAGCCAGAATGCCCCGCTTGCTCCGTCCGGAACGGTTCTGAATGCCGAGCCCTTCGTGGACTTCAATGCATTGACTGGCAAGCTCAACGATCTGGCGCCACATGCCCAGGAGCTGATGGTGACGCTCAATGAGCGCGCCACGGAACTGAAGGTAACCCTGGCTCGTGTCAACGATCTGCTGAATGACCAAAACCGTGCCAATCTTTCGGGTACGCTCTCCGAGGCTCACGGCATGCTCGCGGAAAACCGCGGGCCCATAAAATCGACGGTGCAACATCTGAATACGGCCAGCGACAAGCTTGGGCCGCTGCTGGACGACTTGAGAAAAACCTCGGCGCAGGCAAATAAGACGCTGGATCATGTCGATGCCCTCATCGGAGAAAACCGAGCAGACATTCACCAAGCCATCCTTGAATTGCGGACAGCTCTGGCAAATGTGACGCAGCTCACCGGCCGGATCGATCAGACGCTCGACGTAAACTCCGACAACATTGATGAATTGCTCGATAACCTGCGCCATGTGAGCCAGAATCTCAGGGAATTTACAAACACCATCAAGACCAAACCCTACACGCTCATTCGTTCCAGTAATCCACGCGACCACAAGCCGGGAGAGAAGCCATGAGCCAAGCACGAGGTGATGCGGAAATGAGGCGGGCCAAAAACGTTTCGGACCGGCGCAACGAATCGGCGGTTCGAGCGGCCCGGAAACTGCTGGTCGCAGCCGTCTTACTAGCCTCCGGTTTCTTCGGCGGCTGCGGTGCGGCTAAACCGAGCAAATATTATCAGCTCACAATTCCTCCGAGTGTGGCTCCCGTCGAAAAGGCAGACACCGTGCCGATTACGCTGCTCCTGGGTCCAATGATGACATCGCATCTGTATCGTGAGGACCGCATTGTTTACGGCAACGGGGGCGAGGAATTAGGGCTCTATGAGTATCAGCGTTGGGCGACGCCACCCGCCGAGATGATCCAAGATGTCCTGCTCCGGGAGCTGAGGAACTCCGGCCGCTACCAGGCGGTTTATTTCCGGCGCAGCGGTATTCAAGGAGATTTTGCGGTTCGCGGCCGTCTTTATGATTTTAAGGAAGTGGACGGGAGCCAGCTGACCGCAAGAGTTTCCTTCGAAATGGAGATGCGAAATCTCAAAACTGGCGTGACGGTCTGGACGCACTACTATTCGCACGATGAGCCCGTGGCCAGCAAAAACGTGAACGCAATCGTAGGTGCGCTCGATCAGGGCGTCCAGAGGGGCGTGAGTGAGATGCTCGCCAGTCTGGATCAGTACTTCGCGTCGCACCCCGCCAAGTAGTGGGGAAAATTTCTGAGGTTTCCAGAATGTGGCAACGCGCGGCGGTCCTACCGTTCGACCCGTGCGAGTTTCTCACTTTTCCACCCACCTGCCGTATGATGCTCGCATGCGGCTTCTGCTAGTCGAAGACGACGCGCGCATTGCGCGGTTCGTGGCCAAGGGCCTGCGCGAACAGGCTTACGCCGTCGATGTCGCCTCTACTGGAGAAGATGCCCTCTATCAAGCGGCCATCAATTCCTACGATCTTGTGATCCTCGACGTGATGATTCCGGGGCGCAACGGTTTTGAAGTTTGCCGCGAGCTGCGAAAATCCGGCCAGCGCATGCCGATCCTGATGCTGACGGCGCGCGACGCCGTCGAGGACCGTATCACGGGGCTGGATCATGGCGCGGACGATTACCTGACGAAGCCATTCGAATTCCGCGAACTGCTTGCTCGGCTTCGCGCGCTACTGCGGCGCTCCGGCGAGCTTCGGCCCGCGAAAATCAATATCGCCGACCTTGTCCTGGACACCGCGGCCCAGAGCGTCTCGCGCGCGGGCCGGAACGTGACGCTCACGGCCAAGGAATATGCGCTGCTGGAATTCCTTGCGCGCAATGCAGGCCGAGTGGTGGGGCGCGCCGAAATTGCGGAACATGTCTGGGACGAGAGCTTCGATCCCTTTTCAAATCTCATCGAGGTCTACATCAATCGGGTACGCGGGAAAATCGACGCGAATTCCGCAAAACCGTTGCTCCACACCCGCCGCGGAGCCGGGTATGTACTGGGCTCCTCCGCAGAAGCTGTGGCTTCCGATCAAGGAGAAGAAAACGCCGCGTCGCGCCCACGCGCGAAGGCCAATGTTCCCACGCGGAAGAGTCATGTTTGATTCTGTCCGCGTGCGGCTCACGCTCTGGTATACGGTCGTACTCGCCCTTGTCCTCGTTGCACTTTCGCTCATTACCTATTTCATTTTTTGGCGGAGCACGGTTCAGCGCACAGATGCAAGTCTTGCGGAACTCTCTGACGCGTTTCTTACCACTCTCGATGCCGAAGAGAACGATCAAACGGGGCCGGACAGCCTGAAGCACGCGGCACAGGTAGCCATCACAGAACACCGTTTCCGCGACCACGTTTTCGCGATTTTTGAGCGTTCGGGGAATCTGGTGGTCAGCTCGCAGGATGTTCCCTCGGGGAATTCCGTGACTGATTCCTCACCCGCGGGGCTCTTGTCCTCGGTCTCCTTCCGGCGCTTTCTTGAGGCTTCCGTGCGTGCCGACCGTACCTTTGGCGAGGTCAAGGGGAACAAATCCGGTTACCGTGGATTCGCGCGGCAATTTTCATCCGAAGGCCAGGCGTACACCCTGGTGATCCTGCAATCGCTTCATCCGCAGCAAGAGATGCTGGAAGAAGTCGCTTCCACTTTTGCCTGGATGATTCCGATCGCCATCCTGCTGGCGAGCGGAGGCGGCTACTTTCTTGCGCGCAAGAGCCTCGCTCCCGTAGTGGCCATGAGCAGCCATGCGGGGCGCATCGGCGCCGCGAATCTTCACGAGCGATTGGCGGTTCAGAACGAGAAGGACGAGCTGGGGCAGCTGGCGCGTTCCTTCAACAGTCTGCTGGACCGGCTCAGCCAATCGTTCGAACGGCAGCAGCGTTTCATGGCGGACGCTTCGCACGAGTTGCGCACGCCAGTCGCGATTTTGCGCGGTGAATCGGAAGTGGCGCTTTCGCAGCAGGCGCGCTCGGCGGAGGAATACCGTGAATCGCTGGGCGTCCTTCACCAGGAAGCGGCGCGGCTGACACACATTGTTGAAGATCTTTTTACGCTCACGCGCGCCGATGCCGGACAGTACCCGCTTCAACCACGCGATTTCTATCTCGATGAGCTTGCCGCGGAGTGTGTGCATTCGGCGCGGACGCTGGCGCTCGCAAAAAAGATTACTCTGAATATCGAAGAGGCGACCGAGTCTCCTATTCACGCCGACGAATCCCTTTTGCGACGCATGATTCTCAATCTCCTGGATAACGCGATCAAGTACACTCCGGTTGGTGGACGGGTTACGGTCTCCTACCGCCGCGCGGGGAAGGAATACGCGCTGAGCATCACGGATACCGGAGGGGGGATCCCAGCGGAGCTGCAGCCGCGGATTTTCGAGCGCTTCTTCCGGGCCGACGAAGCCCGTTCCCGCGGGGAAAACGATGGAGGCGGCGCGGGGTTGGGGCTGTCCATTTCCCGCTGGATCGCCGAAGCGCATCACGGACGCCTGGAGTTGACGCAGTCTGACGCAACGGGAAGCACCTTTACGGCCTATTTCCCCGCGACGGCATCCACGTCCGCATCCAGCGGTTAATCCTGCATTTATCTATGCTTCGATAGTTTAAATTGTTCCTTGCCGTGTATGCGTTTTCGCGCGGCTCAGGAGTCGAGATCCATGAAATCGCATCGCATTTTCATTCTGCCTTGGACATCGGTTGCAGCTGTTTTGTTGTGCTGCGCAGGGATTGCCGCAGCGCAGGAGACGGGGACACCTGCAAGCCCTGCTCCTACAAAAGACGCGCAGCAAGGAGCTCCTGCCGGCGCATCGACGCTTCGGCTTACTCTGCAGGATACCCTGGCACTCGCGCGAAAAAATAGCACACAGTTTCAAGGCGCCCAGACGGACTCCGCCCTGGCGCGCGAAGACAAAACGCAGGCCCGCGATGCGCTGCTTCCCAGCGTGAACTACAACACCACGGCTCTTTACACCCAGAGTAACGGTCCGGGGAACGGCGTGCGCTTCATCGCCAACAATGCGGTGCACGAATACACCAGCCAGGGCAACGTGCATGAAGCCCTTGATGTGGCCGGAGTCGCGAATTTTCGCCGCGCCTCCTATGCCGCGGCAGTTGCGCATGCGCGAGCGGAAATCGCTTCCCGCGGCCTGGTGGTAACTGTGGTTCAGAGCTATTACGGCGTTGCCGCGGCCCAGCAGAAGCTCGAAGCGGCGCTGAAAACGGCAAAAGAAGGCGAAGGGTTCTACAAACTGACGCAGGAACTCGAACGCGGCGGGGAAGTGGCGCATTCGGATGTAATCAAGTCGGAATTGCAGATGCAGGAACGCCAACGCCAACTGCAGGAGGCCCGGCTGGGGCTCCTGAATAGCCGGCTCGATCTGGCGGTGCTGATCTTTCCGGATTTTAGCGATAACTACGAAGTGGCCGACGACCTGCATGCCCCCGCGCCGCTGCCCACACTCGCGGAAATTCAACAGCAGGCCGCCAAAGACAATCCAGAGGTTCGCGCGGCGCTGGCCACGGTCCACGAAGCCGGCGCGGAGGTAACCGCCTCGAAAGCCGGCTACCTGCCTTCGCTAAGCTTCGACTACTGGTACGGAATCGATGCTCCGCTATTTGCTACAAACACGGTGATCAACGGTCAAAAATTCCCGAATCTCGGTTCTGCCGCCGCCGCCACTGTGAACATTCCCGTCTGGAACTGGGGCGCTACGCAGAGCCGCGTCAAACAATCCGAATTGCGCCGCGCTCAGGCGCAGCGAGAACTCTCTCTGGCGCAACGCAAACTTCTTGCTGAAATCAAATCTCTCTACGCGGAAGCGGAAACGTCGTTGAACGAACTTGGCGGGCTGAGCCGCTCCGCGGAGCTCGCGGCGGAAAGCCTGCGCCTGACGACGCTCCGTTATAAGAACGGAGAGTCCACGGTGCTGGAAGTAGTCGATGCGCAGTCGACCTTTGCTCAAGCGAATTTCGCTTATCAGGACGGCGCGGTCCGTTATCACGTTTCCCTGGCGAATTTACAAACTTTGACGGGAGTGCTCACAACTCCATGAAGCTGATCATGATTCACAATTCTCCTGTTCGCCTGGGCCGGTGGCTTCTGGGGGGCGCCGTAGCCGGAGTCTTGCTTCTGGCGGGCTGCAAGAAAGACGAGAAAGAAAAGGAGCCGGTGGTCTCCGTTCAAACCACGCCGGTCCAGCGTGCACCGATTTCTCAGGTGATTTCCGCGGAAGCGGTGGTGTCTCCGCTTCAGCAAGCGATCGTCGCACCCAAGATCACTTCGACAATCAGCAAATTCCTGGTACAGCGGGGAAGCGTGGTCAAACAGGGCCAGTTGCTGGCAGTGCTCGAGAACAAAGATCTTTCCGCGGCCGCGGTGCAAAGTAAAGGCGAGCTCGATCAAGCCGAAGCCGGTTACGTAACTACAGTGAACGCAGGGCTTCCTCAGCAGATTCAAAAAGCGGAGCTGGATGCCACCGCGGCGAAAGCCGCATTCGAAGCGCAGCAAAAGGTTTACGACAGCCGTAAGAATCTCTTCGAGCAGGGGGCGCTGCCGCGGCGCGACCTGGATTCCGCGGAAGTAGCGCTGGCGCAGGCGCGCGGCACTTATGAAGTCGCGCAACGCCAACTCGACGATTTGAAGCGCCTCGGCGAAAAGCAGTTGTTGAAGTCCGCGAACGGGCAGTTCTCCGCCGCAAAAGGAAAGTATCTCGGGGCGGAAGCGCTATTGAGTTACGCGGAGATTCGCAGCCCCATCGACGGCGTGGTGACGGACCGGCCCCTTTTTCCCGGCGAACTTGCCACTGCAAATCAGCCGCTCATCACCGTGATGAACACTTCGAAACTGGTCGCAAAATCGCATATCGCGCAATCCGAAGCCGCTGTGCTCAAGGTGGGTAGCGCAGCGGAATTGAAAGTGCCGGGTCTGGACGAGCCCGTCCAAGCTCGGGTCAGCCTCGTGAGTCCTGCACTCGATCCCGGAAGTACGACGATTGAAGTGTGGGTGGAAACGCTCAAGCCAGAACCTGCATTGAAGCCGGGAATGACCGTGGAAGTTTCCATGACCGCAAAATCCGTGAAGGATGCTCTCGTTGTGCCGACCGCGGCAGTCTTCAAGAGCGGTGAGGGCGCGGACTATGTGGTTCTGGCGGGTGCGGACGGGCACGCTCATGTCAAAACAGTGCAGGTGGGCGTGCGCAACACGGAATTCACTCAAGTATTGAACGGTGTCAGCGCCGGCGAAGCGGTGATCAGTTCTGGCGGCTATGCTTTGCCGGACAACACGCAGATCAAGATCGAAGCAGCGTCATCGGAGAAAGGCGCCGCAGACAAATCCGACGATTCAAAAAAGCCTGGCGCTGCCGAAAAACCCGCGGCCAAGGACAAGGAATAGCGCGCATGGATTCCCGGCCCGACGCTTCCAACTCCGCGCGCCGCACGGAAAAACAGGATGCCCCCTGGTTCCAGCGGCTTTCACGCCCGATTCTTTTCCTGATTGTCAGCCTGTCGCTAGTGGGCGCGTATCTCGCGTTCACAATTCCCGTTTCCGTATTTCCCAACACGGATTTTCCGCGCATCGTCATCGGCGTGGACAACGGCGTCATGCCCATTGACCAGATGCTCGTGGTCATTACGAGGCCGATCGAAGAAGCCGTCAACAGCGTCCCCGGTTTGCAAAAAGTGCAATCCATTACCAGCCGGGGTTCCGCCGAGGTCGATCTTTTCTTCGACTGGAACAGCGACATGATTCTGACCTTGCAACGCGTGGACGCGGTAGTTGCGCGTTTGCAATCGGAACTTCCTGCGACCGCAAAGGTAGAAACCCACCGCCTGACCTTCGCCTCGTTTCCCATTCTCGGCTACAGCCTCACTTCGGAATCGATTCCGCAGAGCAAACTCTGGGAGATCGCCACCTACGACATCAAGCCGCGCGTGAATCGTCTGGATGGAGTTGCCTCGGTCCTCGTTCAAGGCGGGCGTGTTCCGGAGTTTCAAGTGATGCCCGATCCGGCGCGCCTTCTCACGGCCGGTATAACCGTGAGCGATATTCTCGATGCCATTCGCCGGACCAACCTGATCGATTCGCCGGGGCTCATCGAAAACAATCACCAATTAGTGCTTGGGCTGGTAAGCGGGCAGGCGCGCACGCCGGAGCAAATCGGACAAATTGTCGTCAAGACCTCTTCGGCCGGCATACCGTTTCGACTTGCGGACATTGCGAAAATTACTCCATCCGTCGCGCCCGTGTACACGATCGTCACGGCGAATGGAAAACCGGCGGTGCTTCTCAGCGTCCATCGCCAGCCGGACAGCAACACGCTGGACGTCGCCAATGAAGTTCACGCACAAATCGAGGAGATTCGCCCGACGCTTCCGCCAGGCCTGCACATCGAGCCGTTTTACGATCAATCCACCATCGTCCATGAATCCATTGCCAGCGTTCGCGACGCGGTATTGCTGGGGCTCTTGCTCTCGTCCATTATCCTGGTTCTCTTCCTGCGCGATTGGGGCACGTCGCTTGTCGCCGGCATGGTTATTCCCGCAACTCTGCTGATCACCTTTATCGTGCTGAAGCTTACGGGACAGAGCTTCAACCTGATGACGCTCGGAGGACTGGCTGCCGCCGTCGGCCTGGTCATCGACGATGCCATCGTCGTGCTTGAAAACATCGTTCTGCATCGTGATGCGGGACAGGGGCGTTTCGAAGCGATTCAGAGCGCGCTGAAGGAAATGACCGTTCCCCTGATCGGCTCGACAATCACACCGATCGTCGTTTTTCTGCCGCTGATCTCGATTACCGGTGTGACTGGGAGCTTTTTCCGCGCACTCGCCATCACCATGACGGTTTCGCTATTTACGTCCCTGCTTCTCGCGCTGTCCTGGACCCCAACGCTCAGCCAGTATTTTGTTCGCCGGAAGGAAACGCCTCTCACCGAGGGCGAATCCCCATCGAGAAGCGATGGCACCACCCTTCACGATGCGGAAGAAGCCCACCTTACTGGTCTCTTTGGCCGAATCGTGGCGTTTTATGCGCGCGTCATGAAAGCCGCGCTCAATCGCCCTCTTCTCCTTGCGGTGAGTTCCGCTGTCATTGTCATCCTGGCGTTCGTTTGCTACAAAGCGCTCGGTTCCGACCTCCTGCCGGAAATGGATGAAGGCGGCTTCATCCTCGACTATTACACTCCATCGGGTAGCTCGCTCGCGGAATCGGACCGCATCCTTCAACATATCGAAGAGATCGTGCGTTCTCAGCCGGAGGTCGAGAATACTTCGCGGCGCACCGGTTTGCAGCTGGGCCTTGCCGCGGTGACGGAAGCAAATCGCGGGGACTTCACCGTCAAGCTCAAGCGCGACCGCAAGCGGGACATCGACGAAATAATTTCCGACATCCGCTCGGAGATCGAGCAGACCGAACCCGCCACCAAGGTGGAGTTCGTCCAGGTCTTGCAGGACATGATCGGCGATCTCACGAGCCAGCCGGAGCCCATCGTCATCAAGCTTTTTTCGCAGGATCCCAAGCTGCTTGCGGACACTGCTCCTCGCGTCGCTGACGCCATCCAGAAAGTGCACGGCGTTGTTGACGTCCTGAATGGCATCGAGAACACCATCAGCGGTCCAGCGACCACGTTTCAAATCAATCCAGCGGTGGCAGCCCGCGCAGGGTTCACGCCCGAAGAAGTTGCCGTGGACGCCTCCGCTATCCTGGAGGGCGAACCCGCCGCCTTGCCTGTCGTCGTCAACGATCGTGCCTACACGATTCGCGTGCGCTTCCCCGAGGCGAGCCGCTCCACCCTCGAACGCATGAGCAACACGCTACTCACCAGCGCGACCGGGCGCACCGCGACGCTCGGCTCTTTGTCCACTGTCAGCACCGATCCCGGCCAAACGGAGATCCGCCGCGAAAACCTCCAACGCCTCGTGGAAGTAACCGGACGGTTCGAAGGAGTAGACCTCGGTTCCGGAATCACCGCGGTCAAAAAAGCGGTGAATGATCTTCACCTGCCGTCATCGATCCGCGTGGAATACGGCGGCACGTACGAGGAGCAGACGAGGTCCTTCCGCGATCTTCTGATGGTCCTCTTGCTGGCCCTGGTTCTGCTTTTCGTCGTGTTGCTCTTTGAGTTCCGCACCTTTTCGGCTCCGACCGCGATTCTCGCTTCCGCGCTGCTCTCCACGTTTGGCGGCTTCCTGGCGCTTCTTGTCATCCGCACGACTTTCAACGTGGCGTCCTTCATGGGGATGATCATGGTCATCGGCATCGTGGCGAAGAACGGCATCCTGCTTCTCGATGCAGAGCATCGCTATCGGGAACTCGGTTTTTCCGCCGAAGAAGCCATGATTCAGGCGGGCCGCCGCCGTTTGCGTCCCATCGCCATGACCGCTTTGGCCACGGTTGCCGGCATGCTCCCGCTGGCTTTTGCCATTGGCGCTGGCTCGCAAATGCTCCAGCCTCTCGCCATTGCGGTCGTTGGGGGCATTCTGAGTTCCATGGTTCTCTCGCTGATCTTTACTCCCGCGATCCATTACTACCTCCGGCCCACAACTGCCGTGCAGGAATAATTTTCTCGAGAAGAATAAGTTTTCTCGCTTCTCCTGGGAGAAAATGCAGCGGGCACTCGCTCGTTTCATTTCTTTCTCATGTTGTTTTCATCTGACTGTCACAAACATCACGTTTACTCATTTTCATTGAGTGTTCGGGTCTGCTCAAAATTTGGGAAGCGGTTACCTCTCTCGGAGGGAACACGTTCGATCGTTCACCCCTGATCTGTAACTCGTTTTTTGTCTAAGGAGGAACGACCAACTATGCGAAATCGTAAGACTCGCCAGATCGTTTTTACCTGCCTGTTTTCATTTCTAATATTTTTACTTTCTCCAAGCGATCGCGTGGCTGCGCAAGAGCGTAAAGGAAGCATCAGCGGCCATGTTTCGGATAATTCCGGGGGTGTCCTTAAGGGCGCGCGAATTGAAGTGAAGCCAGAGAGCTTCACCGTTGTTTCCGATGCTCAAGGTGATTTTTTTATCGGCGGGGTGGACCCCGGTAGTTATGAGGTCGTGATCACTTACGTGGGATTCAAGGACTTCTCCAAACAGATAAACGTCGCCGCCGGCCAGACCGCCGGCATCGAAGCTACGATGGAGGTCGGATCTCAGAATCTCCAAGTTCTCGTCACCGCGGATCGAGCCGCGGGCGAGGCGGAGGAGCTCAACCGCCAGCGCACTGCCGATAACGTAGTGCAGGTGCTGACTTCGGACGTCATACGCAGCCTGCCCAACGCCAACATGGCCGACGCTCTTGGCCGCCTGCCCAGCGTTACTCTGGAGCGCGACGAAGGCGAGGGCAAGTACGTGCAGATTCGCGGCACTGAACCCCGGCTTTCGAACGTCACCATCAACGGTGTCAATGTCCCATCCCCGGAATCCGGCGTCCGCCAGATTAAGCTAGATGCCATTCCTGCCGACATCGTCGAATCCGTGGAGATCAACAAGACCCTCCAGGCCAACATGGACCCAGACGGCATCGGTGGATCCGTGAACCTGGTCACCAAGACCGCGGGCGAGCGCCCGACGATTGCCATCAGCGGAATGGGCGGCTACACACCAATCGTAAATGGCCGTGGTCTTGTCGAAACCGCCGGGACGATTGGCAAGCGCTTTGGACCAGACAAGCGTCTAGGCGTTCTCGTTGGGGGCACCTACGACTGGAATGGCCGGGGAATCGACGACATTGAACCCGTGCCGGACCTGGCGACGCTTTCTGATGGTTCAACGATCCGTTATTTCAAGTCGATCGATCAGCGTGAGTATCGGTACCATCGGACCCGTTGGGGACTGGCCGGAAGTCTGGACTACAAGCTTTCCGACAGCTCCAACATTTATTTCCGGGGCTTCTACTCTGACTTCAAGAATTTCGGGGATCGCTGGGTCTACACTTTGAACGACAATACGACCGGCATCCAAAATCTGAACGGAAATGGCTGCGCCACGGACGCTTCAGGAACCACGGTTGGGCCTTGCACGGGCACGCCTTCCTTCAATACACAGACTCGGCTGCCCGACTACGGCATCGGGAGCTACCTTCTGGGAGGTAAGCACGTTTGGTCAACCACTTGGCTAGTGTGGGACGCGTCGGTCTCGCGCTCCCGCCAACTGGGCGAGAATGATCCGACAGCCTCCTTCCGATCGAACTTGCCTAGCAGCAGCTGCCAGTTCAGCCCCGCGCTCACGACAAGCTTCTACGAGCCGCAATGGACGCCCATTTGCTACACCGAAGCCCACAACCCCTCGACGTTATCTTTGGATCAGATAAGCGCAGCCGCGATAGGACTAACCGCCCAGTTGAACTTGCAGTTTACCGGAGCCGTGGCCAGGAACTACCACTGGGGTTCACACCTCTCAACACTCGAGGTTGGAGGCAAGTTCCGCAACGAGCACAAGTTCGACAATTCTTTCACGCCGAGCTATACCGTTCCCTCCGGAACGGTCCTGTTGCCGCTTAGTCAGTTCCCAAGCGTCCTCTCCAACAGCAATTACTACAGTGGGGCCTATCCCCTCGGACCGAACCCGGCGTTCAACGCCGTCCTTACAGCCTTCAATCAGGCTGTGCCCGGCGCGCTGTCCGGCCCCCCACAGGTGAACGCAAATAACTTTGACCTGGTCGAACAGGTGTCTTCCGGCTATGTGATGAACACGATCGATTTCAGCAAAGTGCGGTTTGTGGCTGGTGTTCGCTTCGAAGGGACCAATCTTAATACTTCGACACCCGCGTTCGATACTTCCGGGGCATTCGTGGGAAATACCAAAATGAATGGCTCGTATATCGACATCCTACCGAGTGCGTCCGTCCGTATCGCTCTCGCGGCCAACACGGATCTGCGCTTGATTTATGGCCGCGGCTTGTCACGCCCTGATCCCCAGGATATAGCGCAGGCCGTCAGTTACAGCATCGGCGGCGCACAAAATACGGCATCGCTCGGCAATCCCAATCTCAAGGCAGAGACGGCCCAGAACTTTGACGTTCTCTTGGAGCATTATCTGAATCCCTTTGGAGAAATTCAGGTCGGCTACTTCTATAAGTGGCTCACGAATCCGATCGTCACGGAAACTTCGTTAGTGAACAATTTTCAACCGACGCCGGCGGCACCAAAAGGCACTTACCTGGTGACCCAACCCTTTAATGCCGGTAGCGGCTGGGTGACCGGAATTGAAGCCGCATATATTCAGCACCTTTCCTTTCTTCCAGGAATCCTGAAGGGGCTCGGCTTCTCGGCAAACTATGGTTACACCGCATCGCAAGCGAATGGGTTGCCCGGCCGTTCGGACCATCCCCGGCTCTTGCGCTCGGCGCCGAATACCTGGAACATCAGCCCGACGTACGATCGTGGCCGAGTCTCCATTCGTATCGGCCTCTCCTACAATCAGGCCAACATCTTCTCGTATCAATATCAGGACGGCACCGGCGGCTCTACTCCTACCCCTGGGGGGCTCAAGGGACCGGATAGCGATCAATATCTTTACACACACCTCCAATTCGACGCGCAAGGCAGTGTGCGCCTTGCTCGCGGGTTCACCTTTGTCATGTACGGGCTGAACCTCAACAACGAGGTCTTTGGCTTCTACCAAGGCAGCCCCCAATACATGATCCAGCGCGAATTCTACAAGCCGACCGTTGCCGCCGGCATGCGCTGGTCGCCGCTGCACGAAAAATGACGAATAGGGAAACTGCGCCGGCGAAATCAGCGAGGATGCCTTCGCCAGCGCAATTCGCCTCTTCTCCCGGTGCTCGTCCCAGGCCAAGTAGGGAAGCGATCACGGCCATCTCGCGCCTCGGCCCTTATTCTCCAGTGTTAGACCCCGTGCGATTTCAGCGGCAATTTAACTCTTGTTTAGGTTGGCTTCCGTAGCATGAACCGGTTGTCGCAGTTCCTGATGTGAGGTCCTTGATGAAGCAGCGACCTGGGTTTTTGATTATTTTTCCGCTTGCAGCCGGATTGGCGGTTTCTTATAGCGGACTCGCGATTTCGAAATCCGCGTCGCCGGCCGACGACCAGACAGCCGTGCTCGTTGGCGCCGGCGACATCGCGGATTGCGCCGACCTTTCCGGCGCCGAAGCTACCGCAAAGCTGCTCGAGAAAATCCCCGGGACCGTGATGGCCATTGGCGATCTCGCTTACCCCAGCGGAACCAAAGAAGAGTTCGACAATTGCTACGATAAAACCTGGGGCCGCGTAAAATTCCGCACTCGCCCTGCCGCTGGCAATCATGAATTCCATTCTGCCGCGGCCACCCCCTATTTCGAATATTTTGGCGCACTCGCCGGAGATCCCAAAATCGGCTACTACAGCTATGAACTGGGCCAGTGGCACATTATTGTTCTGAACAGCGAATGTAAGGATGTAGGCGGCTGTGACGTTGACTCCTCCCAGGAAAAATGGCTGCGCGCGGACCTCGCCGGGCATCCGGTCGCTTGCACCCTTGCCTATTGGCACAAGCCCCTGTTCAGTTCCGGAGGCGCCCATGGCAAAGACCCTACTGTAAAGCCGCTCTTCCAGGCGCTCTATGACGCCAACGTGGATGTGGTCGTCAACGGTCACGACCACGACTATGAAAGATTTGCCCCGCAAGATCCGGAAGGCGCTCCGGATCCAAAGCGGGGAATTCGCGAATTCGTCGCCGGCACGGGCGGCAAAAACCATCGTCCCTTTGGAGAGCCGAAACCCAACAGCGAATTGCGCGATGCGACAGCTTTCGGCGTCCTGAAGCTCACTCTCAAGCCCAAGGGCTACGACTGGCAATTTATCCCTGAGCCCGGCAAGGGCTTTACGGACTCCGGCAGCGGCAAATGTCATTGAAAGTTGTAATTCCTGGAGAACTATCAGAACCGCATCACAATTCTTTATGGGAGAGAAAATGAAACGCAATTTTGCATTGCTCGCAGCAGCTCTCGGGCTTTTTGCCGCCGCGGTCCTCGCTGCGCCGCCATCCGGCTATCACATCATCAAGAAGGTCCCGGTTCCTGGTGCAGGCGGCTGGGATTACGTCACCGTCGACGAGGCCGCGCGCCGCGTTTATATTTCGCACGCCACGCAAGTGGAAGTCATGAACGCTGACACGTTTGAACTCGTTGGCACGATTCCCAACACTCCGGGCGTTCATGGCATCGCCATCGCTTCTGAATTCGGCCGTGGATTCATTACTGCCGGCAAATCGGACTCCGTCATCATTTTCGACATGAAGACGCTGAAGTCGCTGGGAGAGGTGAAGGTCGGCAAGAAGCCTGATGCCATCCTCTACGATCCGGCTACCAAACACGTCTATGCGATGAATGGCGACAGCGACAACACCACGGTGATCAACGCGGCGGATGGAAAAGTGGTCGGCACCATTGACCTGGGCGGCGGCCCGGAGTTTGCCGTCGCGGATGGAAAGGGCAGCATTTACCTTAATCTGGAGGAAAAAGCCGAGACCGTTCACATCGATTCGAACGCCATGAAGGTTCTGCATCATTGGCCGCTGGCGCCCGGAAAAACGGCCACCGCTCTTGCCTTTGATCCACAAACGCGACGGTTATTTGCAGGCTGCCGGGGCGGCCAACTGATGGTGGTGCTCGACGCCGATAGCGGCAAAGTCGTCACCACTGCCGCCATCGGTGATCACGTGGACGCGGGAGCGTTCGACCCCGTCACAAAATTGGTGTTCATGTCCACCGGAGCCGGCACTATCACCGTGTTCCATCAGGATTCCGCAGACAAATACACGCTTCTCGAAAACCTTGCAACCAACCCTGGTTCCAAGACCATGGCGCTCGATCCCAAGACCCACAATCTCTTCGTGCCTGCCAATCTCGGAGGCCAGTTCACCATTCTCGTTTTCGGACAATAAAGAATCCCGGCGGTGCGATTCTTTCCGGATGCGCGAGAGCCGTCGCTCTCTCTTCAGCTCGCGCGTTTTTGTTCCCGCCCGAACGCTCGTTAGTAGTCTGAATTTGTGGCAAAGTAATCCCCGATGGCCGCCTCCGAGAACCCCAACGCCGCCGGCCGAGTTGCTTTCACGCATCCGAGTTTCGTCCAATTCCAGCTGGCACGTTTCTGTATTGTCCTCGCCACAGAGATGCAGTCGGTCGCAGTCGGATGGCAGGTCTATGAACTCACCAAGCGCCCCTTGGACCTCGGCCTCGTTGGACTGGCCCAGTTTCTTCCCGGGATAGTCCTCTTTCTCGTTTCCGGCCATGCCGCAGATCGTTATGACCGGCGCAAACTTATTCTGCTCTGCTACTCCGGCTATGGCGCCTGCTCGGGTCTTCTCTGGCTCCTCAATTTGCGGACACCCCATTCCGTCTATCCGATCTACGCGGTGCTCATTCTCTTTGGCATTGTCCGTTCTTTCACCGGGCCGGTCAGCCGCGCGCTCCTGCCTCAACTGGTTCCTGTAAAAGACTTCCAGAACGCCGTAGCCTGGGCCTCGATTTTCTTTCAGAGCGCGGTGATCCTGGGTCCGTCGCTGGGAGGCATCGTCTATGCCGCCGCTCGCGGACCAGCCGCGGTTTACACACTCTCTTTTCTCGCTGCGGCCTCCGCCTTCTTTCTCACTTCACGGATCGAAGTGCAGCCGAGTGCTCACCCGCGAGAGCCACTGACGGTGCAAACCACTCTGGCTGGCCTCCGTTATATCTGGCGCGAAAAACTGATTCTTGGTTCGATTTCTCTGGATCTGTTTGCGGTATTGCTGGGGGGCGCCGTCGCGCTGCTTCCCGTTTATGCGAAAGAGATTCTTCAAACCGGCCCATGGGGATTGGGCATTCTTCGCAGCGCTCCCGCCGCGGGGGCTGCCACGATGGCTGTCATTATCGCGCACAGGCCTCTTGGGCGCAGGGCAGGGGCCACGATGCTTTGGTGCGTGGCGGGATTCGGTGTGGCCACGATTATTTTCGGGCTGTCTCGAAGTCTCGTAGTTTCGTTGATCGCACTTTTGCTGGTGGGCGCAACGGATATGGTGAGTGTGATCGTGCGCCAGATGCTCATTCAGATGGGTACGCCCGATGAAATGCGTGGGCGAGTCAACGCCGTGGATATGGTGTTTATCGGCGCTTCCAACGAACTCGGCCAGTTTGAATCGGGCCTTACAGCGCAGTGGTTTGGCGTCGTACCCGCGGTGGTCTTGGGCGGTCTAGGAACACTCGTCGTGACGGCTTTATGGGCGTGGTGGTTCCCTGAACTGCGTCGCCCACGGGAAAGCGTTAAATCTGCGAGTTAACTCCAGATCGCCGAACTATTTTTTCGCCGGGGCCGGAGTACTGTCAGGCATGGCCATGGACATCGGTGTCGTTGCGCCAGCGGCAAGCTCGGTTCTTACGGCCGCTGAAATTTTGTCCGCGTTCTTTACCAGCACACTCACCTGCCAGATTTGTGGTTCTGTGAGCTGGCCTTTGAATCCCGGCATTCCCGTCATTCGAATGCCGTTCTCCACCTTCCAATACGATTCCCAGGCGTCATCGTCCGTCACGCCAACACCATGGAAGAGCTGCGGAGGGGCGGGGTACATTCCTTGCGCGACCGCAGTCTTCGGCGCACCGGGCAATCCATGGCAAACGGCGCAATTTTCTTTGTAAACCTTCGCCCCGCTTAGCATATTGGGGTCGTCCGCAGGAACCTGTGGCTCAGGATGTGGAAGCTTATTCAGATAGGAATTCTGGCCCATTTTCGCGAGTTTCTTCTCGAACGGCATCGGCGCCGAAGAAGTGGCGACGGGTGCCATACCCGACGAAAAGTAATAATAAACGCCGCCAGCGATCAGCAGCACAGCCAACAAGATTCCCAAAATCAAGCCCTTAAACATTTCTCATTTTCTCCCCGCCCTCCAATTTCGCTGCCCTCTGTTCGACCGACGTCCTGCCGCGCTAGTTTACTTATACTCATCATTTCTGCACACAACTAAATCGCCGCCACTTCGGCGTGGCAAATGCATCCCTTTTCGGGAAGTCCAGCCAGCTCAGCCCTCTAGCCCCCGGAGCGGGCCACTTTCGTAACCATTCTCCTGCGCCAACCGTCTTATTCTAAGCGTGGGCCGGAACTTTGGGCAGGCTCCAAGCATCACAAAGAGCAGCCCCTAGTCTAGATATGCGAATGTCCCTTCCAGGACAGACTCGCTCGCACAGCCGTGGTACATGACAGGAGCGAACGAATGGGCCAACTTAACTCCATGGAGCTGCCAGAGCCGGGCGCCAGTGGCGCCAAGGCGGCGTCGAACAGCGCGCCTGCAAAGTCCCGGTGGTGGCTCTGGGTTCTCATCCTTGGCGTAATCGCCATCGGAATTTGGTATTTCCGGAGCTCAAAGGCCTCTGGTCAGGCGGCTGCCGATTCTGCCGCGCCCGCCGGAGCCGCCGGTAAAGGGAAAGGCGGACCAGGCGCGGGAGGGCCTTCTGTTCCGGTCGTGGTTGCCACTGCGCAACACGGCGATTTGCCCGTTTATTTCAACGGTCTCGGCACAGTTACCGCTTTCAATACCGTTACCGTTCGCAGCCGCGTGGACGGCCAGCTTAGTAGTGTTGCTTTCAAGGAAGGCCAGTTCGTCCACGAAGGCGATCTTCTCGCGCAGATCGATCCTCGGCCCTTTCAGGTTCAATTGGAACAGGCTTTGGGCCAGCTCGCCAAAGACCAAGCCCAGCGCAAAGACGCCGAAGTGAATCGTGAGCGCTACAAACTCCTCTTCCAGGAAGGCGTCATTCCTCAGCAGCAGCTTGATACACAAGCCGCGCTAGTCGGCCAGTTTGACGGGGCCATCACCTCGGATCAGAGCCAAATTGACAGCGCCAAACTGCAGCTCACCTATTCCCGCATCACTTCGCCCATCAGTGGACGGATTGGACTTCGTCTCGTGGACGCCGGTAACATCGTTCACGCCACCGATACCAACGGCCTTCTCGTCATCACCCAGCTTCAGCCGATCTCGGTGATTTTCAGCCTGCCACAAGATCAGCTTCCTCAAGTGATGGCCAAGCTTCGTGCTGGTGTTCAGCTCGCCGTCGACGCCTACGATCGCGACGACACCGCCAAGATCGCCACCGGCATACTTCAAACCATCGACAACCAGATTGATCCGACTACGGGAACGTACAAGCTCAAATCCACATTTCCCAACACGGACAACTCTCTCTTTCCCAATCAATTCGTTAATGTCCACCTTCTCGTTGATACCAAGAAGAATCTCGTCATCGTTCCCGCCGCGGCCATTCAGCGCGGTCCTCAAGGTACCTATGTCTACGCCGCCGGTTCCGACAACACCGTAAAGATTCGCGTGGTAACCATCGCGCAGACAACGGGAGACAATGTCGGCCTGAGTGCCGGCTTGAATCCCGGCGAGGTCGTGGTGATCGATGGCCAGGATAAGTTGCAGGATGGCACGAAGATCACTCCTACGTTTGCTGCCCCCGCGAAAGGCACGAGTGCAAACGCAGCTCCGCTGCCAGCCGCGCCGGCAGCCCCACAAACTGGAGGCCCATCCAAGGGCCATGCGGCAGGGGCTCCGCGATGAATCCGTCTCGGCCGTTTATTTTACGGCCGGTCGCCACCACCCTGCTGATGGTCGGCGTCCTCCTGGTAGGCTTCGTGGCCTTCCGGCAATTGCCCGTCTCCGCCTTGCCGCAGGTTGATTACCCCACGATTCAAGTACAAACTTTCTATCCCGGCGCCAGCCCCGACGTTATGGCCTCCTCGGTCACCGCGCCCCTCGAGCGCCAGTTCGGCCAGATTCCCGGCCTCAATCAGATGACCTCCACGAGCTCGTTTGGCAGCTCGCTGATTACTCTCCAATTCGGACTGGACTTGAGCATTGACGTCGCCGAGCAAGGCGTTCAAGCCGCCATCAATGGCGCTTCCAATCTCCTCCCGCAGGGTTTGCCCAATCCGCCGATCTACAGCAAGGTCAATCCCGCTGACGCGCCCATCATGACCCTGGCGCTCACTTCCACTTCTCTCCCGCTCTCCAAAGTGGAAGACCTCGCCGACACCACTCTCGCCCAAAAGATTTCTCAGCTTTCCGGTGTGGGGCTCGTCAGCATCAGTGGCGGCCAGCGCCCCGCCGTGCGGATTCAAGCCAATCCTACGGCTCTCGCTTCCTATGGACTCAGCCTGGAAGATCTTCGCACCGCTTTGAGCTCCGCCAATGTGGATCAGGCTAAAGGCACTTTTGATGGCTTGCATCAGGCCTACACCATCGGCGCAAATGATCAGCTCATCTCCAGCGACAGTTACAAGCCGATCATCGTCGCCTATCGCAATGGCGCGCCCGTGCGCCTCACCGATGTCGCCACCGTGTTGGATGGCGTGGAAAACGTCAAACAAGCCGCCTGGGCCAATCAGAATCCCGCCGTCATTCTGAATATTCAGCGTCAGCCCGGCGCGAACATCATCGCCGTTGTCGACCGCGTCACGAAGCTCCTGCCTCAGCTCAAAGCCGCGCTTCCCGCCGCCGTCAAAGTTGAGGTTCTCACGGATCGCACCACCACGATTCGCGCCTCCGTGGAAGACGTTCAGTTCACGCTGGTGCTCACTGTCGCGCTTGTCGTCATGGTCATTTTTCTTTTTCTCCGCAGCGTTCGCGCCACCGTTATTCCCAGCGTCGCCGTTCCTCTTTCTCTTATTGGCACTTTCGCGGTGATGTATGTCCTCGGTTACAGCCTGAACAATCTTTCGCTCATGGCCCTCACTATTTCCACCGGCTTCGTCGTCGACGATGCCATCGTAATGATCGAAAATATCAGCCGCTACATCGAAGAGGGCGAATCGCCGCTGCAAGCCGCGTTGAAAGGTTCGGAACAAATCGGTTTTACCATCGTTTCTCTCACCGTCTCGCTTATCGCCGTGCTCATCCCACTTCTGTTCATGGGCGATATCGTCGGCCGTCTCTTCCGCGAATTTGCCGTCACTCTAGCCGTTACTATTCTCGTCTCCGCTTTTGTTTCCCTAACCCTCACCCCGATGATGTGCGCCAAACTCCTCCGACATCACAAAAAGGAGGAAGAGGGCTGGTTTTATCGCAAGTCCGAGGACGGCTTTAATGCCGTCATCGCTTTCTACGGCCGCACGCTGAAGTTTGTCCTGCGCTTCCGCACCACCACTCTCCTCGTTACCGTGGCCACCCTGGTTGGCACTATTCTTCTGTATATCTACGTTCCCAAGGGATTTTTCCCGGTGCAGGACACCGGCGTGATTCTGGGCGTTTCCGAAGGCGCCCAAAACATTTCCTTTGCGGCCATGGCCCAGCGCCAGCAGGAACTGGCAACCGTCATCCTCAAAGACACTGCGGTTGAAAGCCTTTCCTCCTTTATCGGCATCGACGGCACCAACACCACGCTCAATAGCGGCCGCATCCAGATCAATCTCAGGCCGCTCGCCCAGCGCAAGATCAGCGCTTCCGATGTCATCCGCCGCCTCCAGCCTGAAATCGCCAAAATCGACGGCATCTCACTCTTCCTTCAACCCGTTCAGGACTTGACCGTCGAGGATCGCGTGAGCCGTACTCAATTTCAGTACAGCCTGGAAGACGTAGATCCCAAGGAGCTCGCGTATTGGACTTCCCGGTTCATCGATAAACTGAAAGCACTACCCGAGCTTCGGGACGTCGCCAGTGACCAGTTAAACCAGGGCCTCGTTGCCGCGCTCACCATTGACCGCGACTCCGCTTCGCGCCTCGGAATTCTTCCCGCCGATATTGACAACACGCTCTATGACGCGTTCGGCCAGCGCCAGGTCTCCACCATTTTCACCCAGCTGAATCAATATCACGTGGTCATGGAAGTGGATCCGCAATTCCAGCAGAATCCCGATTCGCTGAAAAACATCTACGTAAAATCTTCCAATGGCACTCAAGTGCCCCTCAGCGCGTTCACGCGCTTCGAGCCCGACGCCGCGGCTCTGGCGCTGAACCACCAGGGCCAGTTTCCGGTTGTCACTCTCTCTTTCAACCTGGCTCCCAATGCTGCGCTCGGTGAAGCCGTCGACGCCATAAATCAAGTCAAGCAGGAACTCAACATGCCCCCGAGCATTCAGGGGACGTTTCAGGGCACCGCGGCGGCCTTCCTGAACTCTCTTTCGAATGAGCCCATCCTCATTCTCGCGGCGGTGATCACCGTTTACATTGTTCTTGGCGTTTTGTACGAAAGTTACATTCACCCCATCACGATTATTTCCACTCTTCCCTCCGCCGGTGTCGGCGCTATCCTCGCTCTCCTGATCTGCCGCACCGATTTCAGCGTGATCGCCCTCATCGGAATGATTCTTCTCATTGGCATCGTCAAGAAAAATGCCATCATGATGATCGACTTCGCTCTCGAAGCTGAGCGCAAGGAAGGCAAGGCGCCGCTCGACGCCATCTATGAAGCCTGCTTGCTGCGTTTCCGTCCCATTATGATGACCACGATGGCGGCTTTGCTGGGTGGGTTGCCGCTCGCACTTGGCACTGGTGTCGGCTCGGAATTGCGGCGTCCCCTGGGAATTACGATTGTCGGCGGCCTGATCCTCAGCCAACTGCTGACGCTCTACACCACCCCGGTGGTCTATCTCGCGTTTGACTGGCTGGCGCACCGCTTCTCGTTCCACGTCAGCAATCCCGCCGAAGAGCCAGCGCACGAATCCTCCCCGGGAGATTGATCGGTGAATTTCTCCTCCAACTTTTCGGCGCCCTTCATCCGACGGCCCGTGGCCACGTCGTTGATCACCATCGCCATACTTCTCTCCGGAGTCGTGGCCTTTCGAATTCTGCCGGTTGCCCCGCTCCCGCAAGTCGATTTTCCGACGATTTCCGTGGGTGCCAGCCTGCCCGGCGCAAGCCCGGAAACCATGGCTTCTGCTGTCGCCACGCCGCTCGAACGGCAGTTCGGCCGTATCGCCGGCGTCACGCAGATGACATCTTCCAGCGGCCTGGGCTCCACGAGCATCACTCTACAGTTCGACCTCAATCGTGATATCAACGCCGCCGCCCGCGATGTGCAAGCTTCCATCAATGCCGCTCGCAGCCAGCTTCCTGCCGATCTGCCCGGCCAACCCACCTATCGCAAGGTCAATCCGGCGGATGCTCCCATCATGCTGCTGGCACTGACCTCAGAAAACATTCCACCAGCGGAAATCTACGACGCAGCCAATTCCATCCTCGCCCAGAAACTCGCGCAGGTCGATGGCGTTGGCCAGGTATTCACATGGGGTAGTGCCAGCCCCGCCGTGCGCGTTGAAGCCAATCCCAATCAGCTCAACAGCTACGGCATCAGTTTGGAGACCATTCGCAAGTCTCTGCAGTCCTCCAACGCGGACCTTGCCAAAGGCGCTGTCTCCGATTCCGCCCGGACTTGGGCTGTCTCCGATACCGACCAGCTCTTTAAAGCCTACGAGTATCAACCTCTGATTGTCGCTGGACACGTGGGTGCCCCAGTCCGTCTGCGCGATGTTGCCGAGGTAGTCGATTCCGTTGAGGACATCCATACTCTCGGCCTCTCCGGGGGGAAACGCGCAGTCCTCCTCGCCATTTTCCGCCAGCCCGGCGCAAATATGATCGAGACCGTGGACCGCATCGTCGCCTTACTCCCACTGCTACGCGCTTCCATTTCTCCTTCTCTCCATCTGAGCGTGGCCGTCGACCGCACCACCACGATTCGCGCTTCCGTCCACGACGTGGAAGTCTCGCTCGTGATTTCCATCATCCTTGTAATTTTCGTGGTCTTCGCCTTCCTCCGGAATGTTTGGGCCACTATTATTCCCAGCGTCGCTGTCCCGCTTTCTCTCATCGGCACCTTTGGCGTGATGTACCTCTGCCACTACAGCCTCGACAATCTCTCTCTCATGGCTCTCACCATTTCCACCGGTTTCGTCGTGGATGACGCAATCGTCGTCATTGAAAACATCGCGCGTCACATGGAAGCGGGCATGAAACCCTTCGACGCGGCCATGAAGGGGGCCAGCGAAATCGGTTTCACCGTTCTCTCGATGAGCACCTCGCTTGTCGCCGTCTTTATCCCCATCTTGATGATGGGCGGCATCGTTGGCAGGCTCTTCCGCGAGTTTGCGGTGGTGCTCAGCGTGGCCATCGGCGTCTCACTCTTCGTCTCTTTGACCACCACGCCCATGATGTGCGCCCGCTTCCTCCGTCATGAAACGGGCAAGCACAACCGGCTCTACCGTTTTTCCGAAAACTCATTTAACCGGCTCCTAAAAACTTACGATTTCTCTTTGCGTTGGGTGCTTCGCCACCAGTTCCTCATCTTGCTGGTCACCATCGGGACTGTTTGCTTGAATGTCTATCTTTTCGTCAAGACTCCCAAGGGCTTTTTCCCACAGCAGGACACCGGCCGCATCAACGGCAGTATTCAGGGTGATCAGGATCTTTCTTTTGCCGCCATGTCGAAAAAAATGCGCGCGTTGACCGACATTGTGGCGCAAGACCCTGCCGTTGACACCGTAACCGCTTTCACCGGCGGCGGCAGCGGGGGCAGCACGGCGCGCATGTTTGCCCAGCTCAAACCGCTCAACGAGCGAAAGCTTAGCGCCGACCAGGTCATCGCGCGCATTCGCACCAAGACTGCGGGAATTCCGGGCGCCGCCCTGTACTTGCAAGCAGTTCAGGACCTCAGCGTTGGCGGTCGCGGGAGTGCCGCGCAATATCAATACACCCTGCAGGCCGATAATTTGGACGACCTTACTCATTGGGCTCCCATTCTCCAGAAGCGCCTGGCTACGATTCCCGAGTTGCGTGACGTTAACTCCGATCAGCAGATGCACGGTCTCGAAAGCTCCATCGTCATCGATCGCGACACCGCTGGCCGCCTGGGCGTCGATGTGCTCGACATTGACAACACTCTCAGCGATGCCTTCGGCCAGCGTCAGGTCTCCAACATTTACAAAGGGCTGAATCAATATCACGTCGTCCTGGAAGTGGCTCCGGAGTTCCAGCCGGGCCCGGAGGCCCTCAATTCAATCTACGTACCATCGAACACCGGAAAACTGGTGCCCCTCAGCGCGTTCGCCCATTACGAGCACTCCAACACCGCTCTCTCCGTCAACCACCAGGGCATCTTCCCGGCTATCACGCTTTCCTTCAATCTCGCGCCAGGCGCATCGCTCGGCCCGGCCGTTGAACACATTCAGGCAGCCCAGCGCCAGCTGGGTGTTCCCTCGACCGTGCATGCCACATTCCAGGGCACAGCCCAGGCTTATCAGGATTCGCTTTCAAATCAGCCCGTTCTGATCATTACTGCTCTTGCCGCCGTTTACATCGTGCTTGGCATCCTCTACGAAAGCTTTATCCATCCCATCACCATTCTCTCCACCATTCCTTCGGCCGGCATCGGCGCGCTTCTGGCCATTCAATTCATCAAGTCGGATCTGAATATCATCGCCCTTATCGGCATCATTCTCTTGATCGGTATCGTCAAGAAAAACGCCATTCTGATGATTGATTTCGCCGTCCAGGTGGAAAGGGAAGAAGGATTGCCGCCAGTCGAAGCTATCTACAAGGCTTGCCTGCTGCGTTTCCGGCCGATCTTAATGACCACCATGGCCGCGCTTCTTGGCGCCATGCCTCTCGCGCTCGGAACTGGCGTCGGCTCCGAGCTGCGACGTCCGCTGGGCATCACCATCGTTGGCGGCCTCATCCTCAGCCAGATGCTCACTCTCTTCACCACGCCCGTCGTCTACATTTATATGGATCGCCTGCAAACCTGGATTCGCGGTGCCCGCTCCCACGCGGCGGCGCCGGCTCCCGCCCCTGCCCACTCCGACTAGCCGGCTCTCCAATTTCTCTTTTCGAGCTTCCCTTTTCCAATTACGCGCTCCCGATCAACCATCCGGCTAAGAAGACCAGAATACCGCCCACGATCACTTGAAACGCCGCCTGCAAAAACGGGGTATCCATATAACGGTGCCGTATATAACTGATGATTCCGAGCTCCGCCGCAACCACGATGATGGCGATCGTCATGGCGACATGAAAATTGCTGATCAAGAAGGGAAGCGTGTGCCCGATTCCACCCGCGGTTGTCATTAGCCCGGTGATCGCTCCGCGCAACCACGGCGAACCGCGCCCGGTCAGCGATCCATCGTCGGACTGCGATTCCGAGAATCCCATCGAGATGCCGGCACCGACCGATGCGGCCAACCCAACTAGGAATGCCTTCCAGCTATTCTGGAAAGCGAAGGCGGCGGCAAACAGAGGAGCCAGCGTCGAAATCGACCCGTCCATCAGCCCTAGAAGTCCCGGCTGCACCACCTGCAGCAGAAACAGCTTGCGGTGCGATTCGTCCTCCTGCGCCTTGGCGCTCGCCGTCAGATGTTTCTCTTCCAGTTCTCCTGCCGTCCGCTCGTGTTTTCTTTCCTCATCCGCGAGCCTGTTCAGCAATTCCCTCGTCGAGACATCGGTTGTTCGGCTCGCCGCTCGCGCGTAAAACCGGCTCGCCTCCAGCTCCATCAATTCCGCTTGCTTCCTTGCGACCTTCACTCCCAGCGGGCGGACCAGCCACACCGGTTTCCTTGTCAAAAAACCCTTCACGTTTTCCCGCCGGATCAGCGGAATGTGGTCCCCAAACCGCTGCCGGAACATCGCAAACAAGCGATCGCGGTGCCCGACCTCTTCCTGGCGCATCTCTTCGAACATCTCGGCGGTGGATGGGTACTCGTCCCTGAGCGCATCGGCAAACTCACCATAAATCCGCCCATCTTCCTCTTCTGCCGCGATCGCAATCGCCAGGATCTCTTTTTCCGTCAGGTCCTTGAACTTTTTCAGCATGGCATCCCGTCCTCAACGTTCTGTGCGAATGCAGAATCGCATAAACTGCTCCGTGAAACCATCGCCAGTCCTGAATTCTATGGACCTGTCCGGGCGAACTGCAGTTTTCCTTTTCTTTTTCGCCATGTGGACGGAGCGCGAATCTCTTCGCGCTTGCCGCGCCGCTCGCCATCGGCCGCAGTCCGAGTCTCATTCGAATTCGAACGGTGGCGAGTCTGCATTCGCTACTGTATGATAATTCGCGCTGAGGAGACTCCTTTTAAATGATCTGCAGAAATTCTTGCCTTCTAGGTGTTGCCGTTTTCGTTTCTCTAGCCTTCGCCGCCGCAAAAGATCATCCCGATGCGCCGGCAGCTCCCCGTCCGGAAGCTTCCGCCCCCGCGGGAACTTTCCCGGAGACACTCTTCAGCGCCATGCGCTGGCGCCAGGTCGGCCCGTTCCGCGGCGGCCGCGTCCTCGCCGTCACCGGAGTTCCGGGCGAACCCAGCGTTTTCTATTTCGGCGCAGCGTCCGGCGGCGTGTGGAGATCCTCCGATTCGGGCGCGAACTGGGAACCCCTCTTTGACAAAGAAGACACCGCTTCCATCGGCGCGATTGCCGTCGCTCCTTCCGATCACAATGTCCTCTACGTCGGCACGGGTGAAGCCTGCATTCGCGGCAACATCAGCTACGGCAACGGCGTGTATAAGTCCATTGATCGCGGCAAGACCTGGAAAAATATCGGGCTGAAAGATACGCGTCACATCGGCGCGCTGATCGTAGATCCAAAAAACCCAAATATCGTTTTTGTCGCAGCGCTTGGCCACGCTTACGGTTCGAATGCGGAGCGCGGCGTTTTTCGCACCACCGACGGCGGCGCCACGTGGCAGAAAGTTCTCTACAAAGACGAAAAGACCGGCGCCATCGACGTCGTTTTCGACCCCAACAACTCCAATACTGTCTTTGCCTCTTTGTGGGAGGTCAATCGCACGCCCTGGAGCCTCAGCAGCGGCGGTCCCGGAAGCGGTCTGTACAAATCCATTGATGGCGGCAGCACCTGGACGCGCTTCGAAGGGCACGGCCTTCCCTCCGGCATCATGGGGCGCATCGGCATCTCGGTCTCGGGCGCAAACTCCAATCGCATCTACGCCATGGTTGAGTCCAAAGAAGGCGGGCTTTACCGCTCCGACGATGGCGGCGACACGTGGATTCGCATCAACGAAGACGGCCGCCTTCGCCAGCGCGCCTGGTATTTCACGCACATCTTTGCGGACCCCAAATCTCCAGACACCGTTTATGTCCTCAACACCGGAGTCTTCCGCTCCGTAGATGGCGGCCGAACTTTCGATCTCCTGCCCGCGCCTCATGGAGACCACCACGGACTGTGGATTGATCCAGACAACCCCCAACGCCTCATCAACGGAAACGACGGCGGCGCCACCGTCTCCACCGACGCCGGAAAAACGTGGAGCACGCAATACAATCAGCCCACCGCGCAGTTCTATCACGCCATCACTGACGACCGCTGGCCCTATTACATCTATGGCGCGCAGCAGGACAACTCCACGATCGCCATCAAGAGCTATGACGACGATGGCGTTATCGGGCGCCAAGACTGGTATGAAGTCGGCGGCGGCGAAAGCGGCTATATCGCGCCCTATCCTCCCGATCCCAACATCGTCTTTGCCGATGCGGAAGGTTTGATCACCCGTTTTGACAAGCGGACCGAACAAGTCGTGGATATTTCCGTGCTCCCTCTCGATGTCTCCGGCAATGGCGCGGAGAAGCTGCCCTATCGCTTCAACTGGACCTCTCCTTTGTTCGTCTCGCCGCACGACCCGAATACGTTGTACTCCGCCGCGGAAAAAGTCTTCAAGTCCACCGACAAGGGCCAAAGCTGGACGGCTATCAGCCCTGATTTGACGCGCAACGACAAGTCCAAGCAGAAGCCTTCCGGCGGGCCAATTACGCTCGACATCACCAGCGTCGAGTATTACGACACCATCTTCACCCTTGCCGAATCACCTCTGAAAAAAGACGTGCTCTGGGCCGGTACTGACGACGGCCTCGTCCATCTCTCCACCAATGGCGGCCAGAATTGGTTAAACGTTACGCCCAAGGATCTTCCCGAGTGGAGCATGATCAGCATCGTCGAGCCCTCGCATCACGACGCAAGCACGGCATACATCGCCGTCGATCGTCACAAACTCGACGATTTCCGCCCCTTCATCTACCGCACGCGCGACAACGGCAAGAGCTGGGCCCTCATCGCCAACGGGCTTCCGAAAGGCTCCTATGTCCGCTCCGTTCGCGAAGATCTCAAGCGCAAAGGCCTGCTCTTTGCCGGAACCGAAACCGGCGTTTATTTTTCTCTCGACGACGGCGCAAATTGGCAGCCGCTCAAGCTGAACCTTCCCACCGTGCCCATCCACGATCTGAACATTCACAACGACGATCTCATCGCCGCCACCCACGGCCGATCGTTCTGGGTCCTTGACGACATCACTCCTCTGCGTCAGATTGACGCCGCTTCCTTGAATGCGGAGATGATTCTATTCAAACCGGAAGTCGCGCTGCGCCTTCATCTGCCTGATGCCATCGAACGTCGCGGTCCCCTTGGTGACGATCCGCCCCTCGGGGCCATCATCGATTACTACTTCAAAGTGGCTCCCAAGGATGAAGTCAAACTGGAGATTCTCGACAGCGATGGCAAGCTGGTCCGCACTCTCTCCAGCAAGGAATCCAAAGAAGCCGAGCAGCCACAGGAATGGCCCGACCAAGCAAAGGAAATCACGACGCTTCCCGCCGCCGCGGGAATGAACCGTTACGCCTGGAACCTGCGCTGGGAATCTCCGGTAAAAATTCCCGGAGCTTTTTATTCGGGCCTCGGTCCGCGCGGCCCCATCGCCCTGCCCGGCAAATACACTGTAAAGCTCACGACCGGTGGCCGTACGGAGACGCAGCCGCTCGAACTCGTTCTCGACCCGCGCGTGAAAAACGTTACCCCGGAAGATTTGAAGAAACAGTTCGAATTGGCCATGCAGGTCCGCGCGGCCAATGCCGAATTGCATCGCGCCGTGAATCAGATTCGCGAATTGCGCTCCAGCATCAAGTCGCTGGGTCAGCGCATGGAAGACGATCCTAACTTCAAGCCGGTTCTCGCCCAGCTCGACGCCCTCGATAAAAAAATGACGCCCGTCGAAGAGCAGCTTATGCAGGTCAACATGAAGGGCTCCGAAGGCAATCTGGCTTTCCCCAACATGCTCAACGAGCAGCTCGATACTTTCAGCTCCAGTGTGCAGGCCGGCGACAGCGCCCCCACCCAGCAGCAATACGAAGTGTTCAAGATGCTGCGCACGCGCCTCGATCAGCAGCTAGCCGCCTGGAAACAGATCGTCGCCTCCGACGTCCCGGCGCTCAACGACACCATTCGCAAGCTCGATCTGCCCGTCCTGTATGCGCCCCGCTCGGGCGAATAATCAGGAGCAGCCGCTTGGAGCTGACGACGAGCATGTCGCCTTAAGAGGAAGACTGGAAGTTTTCGACCAACAAACGTAATGCGATCTCTGATTTCTATTCTCTGTTCTCCGATCGCCGATCACTGATCCCTCGTTCTCCGTTCCACTCTTAATTACCCGAAAAGAATACTTTCGGTATACGATACCCCTCGATTCCGCAGGAGGACGAAGATGGCCAAGAAGAGTAAGCTTTCACAAGTTGCAGAAAGAGTTGGCGCCGCCATGGGCCGGGCTGATCGCAAAGCCCATCAAGTTGCCAAGGCAGGAGTTCTCGCCAAAAAAGAACTGAAAGACATCTCCAAGCAAGTCGACGCCCTTAAGCGCCAACTCCAAAAAACCACCAAACGCCTCAAAAACGCCTTGAGCTGACCGAACTGTTGCCCCTGGCCCGCGGGCAGGCAGCCTGGTTCCTTGGCTAATTATTTGTTGCAACGATTATCGGTGTAACGCATCATATCTGCTGTACGGTTCCAACTAAACCGAAAGGACTCTACTATGAGCACATCAGCTACACCGCAAGCCACAACCTCCACCTGGAACATCGACCCGGTTCATTCCGTTGCCGAGTTCAAAGTGAAACACATGATGATTTCCAACGTGAAGGGCCAGTTTACCTCCGTCAAAGGCACTCTGGTTCTCGACGAAACCGACCTAGCGAAATCCCAGGTCGAAACCTTCGTCGACGTGGCATCCATCACCACGCGCGACCCTCAGCGCGATACACATCTTAAGAGCGCCGACTTCCTTGATGTGGAGAAATTCCCCGCGCTCTCGTTCAAATCCACACGCATCAGCCGCTCCGGCGACGGAGAACTGGCTGTCACGGGCGACCTCACGATTCATGGCGTTACCCGCAATGTTACCTTCGCAGTGGAGGGGCCAACGCCTCCAGCCAAAGATCCCTGGGGGAATACTCGTTTGGGTCTCTCGGCGACAACGAAGATCAGCCGTAAAGACTTCGGCTTGACTTGGAACGCCGCTTTGGAGACTGGCGGGATTCTCGTTGGCGAAGAGGTCACCATCACCCTCGACGTGCAGTACATCAAGGCTTGAACGGACTGGACCGCGAGGCGCATTTGGGAGCGGCGCGCATCCTGGTCGGGCAAAGGAACTCCTTTGCCGCTCCGTTCGCGGGAAGCCCAAAACTAAGCACTAAAAACTGAAAACTACACCATAAACCCCTGCGTCCCGTTCGAAATAGTGAAATAGCAGCGCGCACAGCGTGCCGGGGCAAACCGCCTCGCCTGCTTGCACCGCTCGTACCCCCTCCACAACCTCTTCCGCGGATGCCTCCTTCGGAAGATACCCGTGGACTCCTGCCCGCACGCACTGCATGAACTCCGTTTCTTCTCCGGCCATGCCGATCAGCAAGATCTGCACATTTGGCGCGCACGCGCGCACCGTTCGAATCGCCGTCAGATCCTCGTTCATGCTTCCCCGCGACGTCAGCAACAGGATGTCCGCCTCTTCCTTGATTAGCTCCTCCGCCCGGAAGGGCTCAGCCATGAAAATTCCCGCCACTTCAATGTCTCCGCCCTTGACGAGCATCCGCGACAGCGCCTCCCGTAGCAACCGATTCTCCGCCGCCACGAAGACTCGCGGTTTGCCTCCAGTACGCGCCTCGCGGCACGCGTGTCCCGTTCTTTCTGCGATTCGAGCCTCGACCCTGGCCTCGGTTTCCATCTTCATCGTGCGCTCGCCATTCGAACGGGCCTTCTTCGTCCCCTGCTCACCTACCGCCAAATAATTTTGCCGCGCGCCTGCATTCATGGTGGGAATTCCTTCCGGCATCTCCGCTCATCAATTCCAATTTCGCTTCGTGAGCGCCAGTCGCTTTCGAACGCAACCTTGTCTATAACTTTTGCAATTCCACGCCCGTCCCCGCCCCACTCCCTCCCAATCCATCCGCCGCTAACCCGCGCTGAAACAACTATTTAACTTTTTCCCCGAGTACCAAGCCCCTCCAAGCCAGTCCCGGATTGGTACTAAGCTTCTACTCTTCATTCACTTTGGGACTTCCGGCTCTCTTTTTCTTCTCTACCAAGCGTTTATCCCACGTTTTCCTCAGCTCCCGCTCTTCCTTTTCTAGTACTTCCGTACTACTATTTTTTTGGGGAACGTCCTATTTTCTCGGGGTACGTCTCCGCTATAGGTTTGGCTGAGCCCAGGGCCTACACTGTCTCTTACATTGAATTGCTCCTCGGAGAGACAGCCCACCCATGGCGACCCAGCAAGATTTGATGACCAAGAAACTCACCACGGATGGGTTCCTCAAACGGCCATCCTCGAGCACGGAACGCCGCGGCAGCCGCCGCTGCAAAATCACGCAGCTGATGCGTATCCGTCCGTCGGACCCCAACCTCGAACATTTTGAAGACATGCGCGGCACCACCAGCGTTTCCCGCTCGGGCGTTTATTTCCAGTCCAGCGAAGTGGGCTATGAAGTAGGTATGCGGCTGTTCGTCACCATGCCGTATTCGAAAGATCCCGCCTCCATGAACCGTGAATATCTCGCCGAAGTCGTTCGTCGCGATATTCTTCCAACAGGTATGTATGGAATTGGATTCAAGATTTTGATGGAAATGGGAATTCAGCACACTTATAACTTCGGCGCTACAAATTCACAGCGCTAACCGCGTAACCACGGCGCGGAATTCGGCCGTCAAAAAAGAAAAAACAGCGCAAAAAATCGGCAACAAACAACGGTTAAAGATAAGCAAGAACGGGCGTCCCAGTAAATCGGGACGCCCGTTCCTGTGTTTGGGGGTGGAGAGATCGATTTAAGAATCTTGTCCAAAAATGCGCAGGGCCCGGTGCCTCAGGATCCCAATCTGCCGGTTCAGCGGATGTCTCCGCGACAGGAAGGAAAACACCGGGGAGCGGCGGCTCGTCAGTTTATTCATAGCGATGGTCAGCCGAACGTCGCGGCGCGCAAATTTCAACCCGGATTGCAACGCTTCAACGGCCTCTTCCTTGCGTCCAGCCGTGGCGTAGACTTCAGCAAGATTCAGGTACAACTGCGCCTGATTGCGCTTCATGCGCACCGCGGAGTCGCATAGCTTTTCCGCTTCGCCCCACTTCTGTTCGGAGCGTGCCAGTACGACACCCAGGTAGGACATGTAATAAGGATTGTTCTTGTCGAGGTCCACTGCGCGGCGCATGTGCGGCAGCGCTTTCACGGCATAGTTGTCTCGCAGAAGTGTCAAACCAGTCTTGAATTCTCGGAATGCTTCCGTGTCCATCATCGGTTCACCTCGCCCAGCGCGTCGCGTCTGGATGGAAATTGGGCCGCGCGGCGGCTGCTGAAGAATTGGAGTTCCCGGAAATGGGGAAGATCCCGCGAGGCGCCAGAGGAATTCGCGCCAACCGTAGCTGTGAAGCTTTGAAAAATAATGTTCCGGTCATCCAGGTGATGATCGGAACAGCGAGCAGCGAGGTTGCGAGAAAAGTTCCCATCCGAGTCCTAGGCGAACGTACACGGTCCGTTGCCCGGAATCTACTGACCGGGAGTACAGTCTTGGTTCAGCGGCACTCAAGTAGGAGCGGCAGGAATGAGGACAGGTGCTCTACGGGCGGCTAACGCGGCGCGGAGCGCTTCCAATCGCTGCGCCACTTTTCCCAATCTTTATTGGTGGCCGCAAGCATGTTTTTTGCCGCTTTATGGAGCCAGCGGCCGCGGCGCGCTGCAATGTCACGCTTGACCTTGGCGATCGCCTGGGGAGTTCCGAAGTGCATGTTAGCGGTTTCCCAGCCCATGGAATAGAGCAGGCGCGCTTCGTCGCGATCCTTCGACAGGGAGGCGAGCTCGATGCGCGAGCAGTCCGGCGCCAGTCGCCGCACCACCCAGCGACCGTGGAAATGCACGCAAGGATCCGGCACGCGAATGGAGCGCCGCACAAGCTGTTCGCAATAAATTTCGGTGGAAGAGGCCTTCTTGGCCCAAACCCACGCCGAAGGCCGAATGGCCTTGGCTTCTCGGGCGACGCACGCGCCTCGCCAGCGGGACAGCGCAAGAATCCGCGGATGCCCTAGGCTACCCAGTCCGGCGATCCTTCGTTTCAGCAGGTATTGTTCTTTCGCCGAAGGAAGCCATTTTTCGAGGAGCTTGCGGACCTCCTCCGGCGGCTTGGCGGTGTATGGCGGCAGGTGCTCCAGTTTATTCCAGAATTGCACCGGGTCGCGGAGCTTGCCGAGCGCAAGAAGCCGCAGCCAGCGATGCTCCTCGGCCAGGATAAAAGCTTTCCCTCCAGCGGCGAGGGCGTCTCGATAACCTTCTTCGATCGCTTCGGCAGCCAATCGTCTTGAAATGCAGAGATGGTCCGCCTCAATCGCGACATAGACGCTGGTGGTCAAGCGCACCAAATCCAGGGTATATGCGGCGGGCCATGCTTCATCCAGATCGTTGACGCCCCAGATGAGGCGGCCCTCTTCATCGCGCCAGGTTCCGAAGTTTTCGATATGCAGATCGCCTACACCGAGGACCGCGGGGGCCTTCAATAGTTCAGGGCAAAACTCGGGCCAGAGCTGGAGCCAGCGGTAAAAAGTTGCGCGGAAAAAAGGGAATGAGGCTTCAGCCATGTGCTGGTGCTTGAGTGCGAGATCCTGGCGGATGATGGGCAGTTGGCCTGCCAGCCAGTGCTCGAAGTCGGCGGTCGCTTTGAAAATATTCATCGAGCTTCTTTGGCAGATCTTCTGAGATTAAACACGCGCGTGTTCGGCGTGAACGCTGCCGCCCTTCATGCGCGATTCGTAGATGGGGAAACGTCCGGCGAGCTCGGCGACCTGCTTGCGGACACGCTGTTCGACTTCGGCGTTGCCGAGATTGGTGAGGATTTCAGTAATCCAGGCGCCGATCTGTTCCATCTCCAGTTCGCGCATCCCTCGCGTCGTAACCGAAGGACTGCCAAGGCGAATTCCGCCGCCCTTCATCGGGGGCAGGGGATCGAAGGGGATGGAGTTTTTATTGACGGTAATGCCAGCGCGATCGAGAGCTTTTTCCGCGTCAGTCCCAGTGATACCGCGGGAATGAACTTCGATCAAAAAGAGGTGATTGTCGGTGCCACCGGTGACGATGCGGAAGCCGTGTTTGGCCACTGCCGCGGCCATGGCCTTGGTGTTGGCGACAACCTGCTTCTGATAGTCCTTGAACGAGGGCTCCATCGCTTCTTTGAGGCAAACTGCTTTTGAGGCGATGGTATTCACCAGCGGGCCGCCCTGGATGCCGGGGAAGGTCAGCTTGTCCAGTTCCTTGGCCAAGGCGGCTTTGCAGAGCACCAGGCCTCCGCGCGGTCCGCGGAGCGTTTTGTGCGTGGTGGTGGAGACGATGTCGGCGTGGGGTATGGGGCTGGGATGAACTCCTGCGGCGACCAGTCCGGCAATGTGGGCCATATCCACGAAAAAGAGCGCGCCAACGGATTTGGCGGCTTTGGCGATGCGCTCGAAATCGATGATGCGTGAGTAAGCGCTCGCGCCCGCGACGATCATCTTGGGCTTGTGTTCGAGAGCGAGCTTTTCAATTTCGTCGTAGTCGATGCGCTCGTCCTCTTTTTTCACGCCGTAGGCAATGAACTTGTACATGCGGCCGGAGAAATTCAGGGGATGGCCGTGCGTGAGGTGGCCACCGTGGGAAAGGTTCATGCCGAGAACAGTATCGCCCGGCTGCAGGGTAGACATGTAGACGGAGACGTTGGCGGAAGTTCCGGAATGCGACTGAACGTTGGCGTGTTCCGCGCCGAAGAGTTCCTTGGCGCGATCGATGGCGAGTTGTTCGACTCTATCGGCGTATTCGCAGCCGCCGTAGTAGCGCTTGCCGGGGTAGCCTTCGGCGTACTTGTTGGTGAAGATCGAGCCCATGGCTTCGAGGACGGCTTCCGAGACGAGATTTTCCGAGGGGATCAGCTCGAGGCCAGTGGCCTGCCGTTTAGCCTCATCGCGGAGCAGGTCGGCAATTTGCGGGTCGACGGAGTCCAGAGGGCGGTTCATGCGGTCATTGGCGTCGGTGGTTTTCGTCATCAGGAGGCCTCGGTTCGCTGTGTCACAGCACGCACGGAAAGGTGGAGAGGCGATTCTACCGAATGGAAAGAGTGAAAGCCAATTCGAGGAGAGCCTGGGACAGGCGCGCGACTCCAGATTGTCCCCTTCATACTGGATGTTCTGCCCCGCTCACTTATGGACGATTATCGCGCTCGATTTGCGTGATTTTGTCGAGGCGGCGCTGGTGGCGGCCGCCGGCGTAGGGAGTGGTCAGGAAGGCTTGGACCATTTCGAGGGCGGCGGCGGGAGTGACGATGCGGGCGCCGAGGGCGAGGACGTTGGCGTCGTTGTGTTCGCGGGCGAGGCGGGCGGTGATTACGTCGTGAGCCAGAGCGGCGCGGATGCCGCAGACTTTGTTCGCTGCGATGGAGATGCCGATACCGGAGCCGCAGACGGCGATGCCAACGTCGGATTGTTTTGAGGCCACTCGTTCGCCGACGGCTTTGCCAAAGTCCGGGTAGTCCACGGACTCTTCCGAGGAAGTGCCCTGGTCGTCGACGGCGTATCCCGCGGACTCGAGATGCTTCCTGATGATTTCCTTGACAAAGAATCCGGCGTGATCGGAGCCGATGGCGATGCGCGGTTTGGCGGTAGATTCAGTCATAGTGACAACGGGCGGGATTGTATCGGAGTGCATTCTGGACTGCAATTCAAGTCAGAGGCAGGTCGCGGGGCACGGCAAGGGTCGGAAGTCAAACGAGGCGGAGACGCGACCACACAAGTTTCAAACAAATTGTCAGGGTCAGCCAGAGGACTTGGAGCGGTTACTCGCTTGTCGGGGAATGGTATAGTTGCGGGAATTCCGGCCACGCCTTAGAAGGAGCGGGTGAACCATGCCTTCCTTATGGATAGGACTTCAGATTATTCGAAGACGTGATTGGCTGATTCGCTTCAGTTGCGTTTTGACGGCCGCAGCTATGCTCGTCTGCGCGGTTGTGGCGCCGAGTGCGTTCGCGCAAGAGAAGAATCCGTATGCCGGAGACGCAAAGGCAGCGAAGCTGGGCGAATTTCAGTTTCGGGCGAACTGCGCGTTTTGCCATGGACTGGGGGCGCGAGGTGGAGGGCGTGGACCGGATTTGACGCGCGCGCAGAAGCGCCATGGGAGTTCGGATTCGGAGTTGTTTCGAACGATCAATGATGGCGTTCCGGGCACAGCCATGCCGCCGAATGGAGCGACGCAGCAGGGCGTGGGCATGACGGAAGAAGAGATCTGGCAGGTGATCAGCTACATTCGCAGCGTGCAAGTCAAAGCGCCGGCGCAACCGATGGGCGATGCTTCACACGGGAAACAACTCTTTTATGGCAGCGCGGCGTGTTCGACCTGCCACATGATTCAAGGGAAGGGCGGGCGGCTGGGGCCGGACCTGAGCACTACCGGGTCGGCGCGTTCGACGGATTACATTGTGGAGTCCATGCGCAATCCGAGCCGGCGGCTGGCGCAGGGAATCTCCGAGGCGATGAAAGAGTTTTCGCAGGAATACGAAACGATCACCGTGGTTACGGGTGACGGGCAGAAATTCATGGGAGTGGTCTTGAATGAAGATCATTTCACGGTGCAGATGATGGATACGCGGGAGAATCTGCACCTTTTCGAAAAAGACAAGCTGCGATCGCTGGAAAAGAGCAGAGAATCTCTGATGCCAGCTTACGATCCGAAGAGTCTGAGTGATAAGGATCTGCAGGATATCGTTGCATACCTGCTCTTGGTGGGTGCGCAATGAAGAACGCTTCGATGCCTCATGAATCCAAAAGCAGATTACTCGCTACGCTCGGAATGGCGGTGCTTTCCAGTTTGCCGATTGCCATTGCAGCGCTGAGTTTCCTTGCCCCGCCGTCGTCGGCGCAGGTGACGGCGCAGCGGCTGCTGGACGCGGGCAAAGAGCCACAGAATTGGCTGATGTATTCGGGCGACTATGCGGGCCGGCGGTACAGCACGCTGGAGCAGATTAATTCCGAGAACGCGGCGTCGCTCGCGCCCAAGTGGGCTTATCAGACGATGGGCGGCGGAAAATTTGAAACGACGCCGCTGGTGGTGGACGGGATTTTGTACGGCACGGGGCAGGATGATCGAGTGTTCGCGCTGGATGCGCGCTCGGGGCGGCCGATCTGGCAGTATCAGCGGGCGCTTCCGGGAGACATTCGCCCGTGCTGCGGGCGGGTGAATCGGGGACTCGCGATTCTGGGCGACAAAGTTTTTCTTGGGACGCTCGACGCACACGTGATGGCGCTGGACGCGAAGACAGGAAACGTAGCGTGGGACGTCACTGCTGTCGATTACCGCGGAGGGTACAGCATTACGCTGGCTCCGCTGGTCATCAAGAATCTGGTGATCATCGGTGTTTCCGGCGGGGAGTACGGGATTCGCGGATTTATTGATGCCTACGACGCAGCGACGGGAGAGCGCAAGTGGCGCTTCTACACGGTTCCCGGTCCGGGCGAGCCGGGACACGAGACGTGGGAGGGCGACTCTTGGGAGATCGGTGGCGCGCCGGCGTGGATTACGGGCACCTATGATCCGGTTACGAATACTACCTATTGGACGACGGGGAATCCTTCGCCTTCGAATCGGGGCGAGGGGCGCGCGGGGGACAATCTGTACAGCAATTCATTGCTGGCGCTCGAGCCGGAAACAGGAAAGCTCAAATGGTATTTTCAGTTTTCGAAGCATGATGAGCATGATTACGATGCCACGCAGGTGCCCGTGCTGGTAGAACAGGGCAATAAGCATCTGATACTCCAGGCGAACCGCAACGGATTTTTCTACGTGATCGATCGCGTCAACGGGAAGCTGATTAATGCGAACGCTTACGCCAAAGTGACGTGGAGCGATTCGAAAGATGCAAGCGGCACGCCGATTGCCCGGAAGGACGCTTCGCCAACTCCGGAAGGGAATCGCGTGTGTCCGGGCGCGGCTGGAGCGACGAACTGGATGTCGCCGACGTACGATCCGCAGACGAAACTTTTCTACGTTACGGCGCGGGAGCAGTGCGACATATTCAGCACGGCGCCACAGCCGTACGAAGCAGGGCACGCTTATTACGGGAGCGCGTATTTTCCGAATGACGATGCCGCGCCGTTTACGGGCGCGCTGCGCGCGATCGAGCCCAGTACGGGAAAAATCAAATGGGAGTGGAAGCATCCCTCGCCTACGTGGTCCGGGGTGCTCTCGACGGCGGGAGGTCTGGTGTTTTCGGGTGACGCGGAGGGAAACTTTATTGCGCTCGATGCCGCATCGGGGAAAGCGCTGTGGCATTTTCAATGCGGGGCATCGGTTTACGCCTCGCCGATGACGTTCGCGGTGGACGGGAAACAGTATGTGGCAGTAGCGGCAGGGTCGGCGCTGTTCACATTCGCATTACCCTGAACCAGGTCCGGGGATTCTCTCCGGGAAGTTCCAGATCAAAATACGATTACAGTGGCAAGCGCGAGCGGCGATTTCACGCTATACTTGGAAGGTTATGCTGTCGGTCAACAACATCACTATGCGGTTCGGGCCGCGCGTTCTCTTCGAGAATGTGACGTGCACATTCATGGCTGGGCGTCGGTACGCAGTGAGCGGGCCGAACGGAGCCGGCAAGTCAACGTTCATGAAGATCTTGACCGGGGAGCTGGAGCCGACGAACGGCTCAATAACCCGGCCGAAAAAAATGGGCGTTCTGCGGCAGGACCAGTTTGCGTTCGACCAGTATCGCGTAATTGACACAGTGATCATGGGCAATGCGTCGCTGTGGAAGGCGCTGGAGGAGCGCGACAAGCTCTACACCAAGCCGCACGACGAGCTGACCGACGCCGACGGCATGCGGCTGGGAGAACTCGAAGGAATTGTCGGTGAAGAGGGCGGCTACACGGCGGAGGCCGATGCCGCGGTGCTGCTGGACGGGCTGGGAGTCGAGGACACGCTGCACGAGCGCAAGATGGGTGAATTGCAAGGCGGACAGAAAGTGCGCGTGCTGCTGGCGCAAGCGCTTTTCGGTAATCCCACGGCGCTGCTGCTGGACGAGCCGACGAACAACCTGGACTTGGATTCCGTGCACTGGCTGCAGCGATATCTCTGCGATTACGAAGGCGTGCTGATCGTCATTTCGCACGACCGGCATTTTTTGAACAGCGTTTGCACGCATACGGCGGACATCGACTACGAAACGATCATCATGTATATCGGTGGGTACGACGACATGGTGATGGCCAAGACGCAGATACGCGGGCGAATCGAAGCGGACAACGCGAATCGCGAAAAGAAAATTGCGCAGTTGCAGGATTTCATCGCGCGGTTTTCTGCGGGAACGCGCTCGGCGCAGGCGACTTCGCGGAAAAAGGAAGTGGAGCGGCTGCAGACTGCGGAGCTGGCGAGGAGCAACATCCAGCGGCCGTACATCAAGTTTGACATGAAGCGGAATTCAGGGAAGCATCCGCTGGAGATTCGCAGCGTCGAGAAATCCTACGAGGATCTGAAAGTGATTCCGCGATTCTCGGCGAGCGTGATACGCGGTGAAAAAATTGCGTTGATGGGACGCAATGGCGCGGGGAAAACCACGATGCTGAGATCGCTGGTGCGCAACGCGCCGGGCTTCATTGACGACGACGAAAAACAATTCCCGATTGATGGCGGCGAGGTGCGGTGGGGGCACGAAGTGGCGGTGGGCTACTTCGCACAGGAGCATGGAGTCTCCATCACCAAAGGAATGACCGCGATCGAATGGCTGTGGCAATTTGACCCGGCCGCTTCGCAGCAGGAGCTGCGCGGCCTGATGGGGCAGATGCTTTTCAGCGGAGAAGACGCGTTGAAGCCGACGCGGGCGCTTTCCGGCGGCGAGTCGGCGCGGCTGATTTTTTGCCGATTGATGCTGCAGAAGCCGAATTTTCTGGTGCTGGACGAGCCGACGAACCACCTGGATCTGGAATCCATCAACGCGCTCAACATCGCGCTGCAGAAGTACGATGGCACGGTGCTGCTGGTTACACACGACCATGACGTGATTGACGAAGTCGCGACGCGCATCTGGCATTTTCAAGACGGGAAGATCGAAGACTTCAAGGGGCCGTACGAAGAGTTCGTGGCCTACGAAGAAGCGAAAGCCGCACAATCCCCGGCGGCTGCGCCACGCGCTGCCACTCGCCGCGCTTCGGTCCCTTCATAGAGCTCGTCCCGCGGCTGCGCCGGAAGCCCAAGCCCATTGAAAATTGAAACCTCCCAGATGACCGGTGACGTCCACAACCTCGCCGATGAAGAACAGTCCGGGGACTTTTTTTGTCTCCATGGTTTTGCTCGATAGTTCGTTTGTGTCGACGCCGCCAGCGGTGACTTCAGCTTTTTCGTAGCCTTCGGTTCCCGCGGGTCTCAGAATCCATTCATGGACTCGTCGTTCCAATTGTTCGAGGGAGTCGTTGGTCCAGTTGGCCGGGGCGTTTGCTTCCAGCCAGCGATCGGCGAACCGCTTTGGAAGAATTTTCAGAAAGGCGGAACGTGCTGCGGCGATGTTTCGAGCTTTCGCCGTCTGAATCGCAGGGGTGATTTCACGGCCTGGGGCGAGATCGATTTGGACGGACTGGCCCTTCTCCCAATAGGAGGAGATCTGCAAGATGGCCGGTCCGCTCAGACCACGATGGGTGATCAGCATTTTTTCGTGGAAGGAATGATGATTGGTGGAGGCGATGACTTCAGCCGATACGCCCGCCAAGTCGCTGTACAGTTTGTAGTCTTTTCCCCCGAGGAGTAAGGGGACCAGGCCCGGCTTTGTGGGGACGATGTTCAAGCCGAACTCACGGGCGAGATCGTAGCCGAACGCAGTGGCGCCGATTTTGGGAATGGAAAGCCCTCCGGTTGCGACGACCAGTGCGGGCGCGTGAAATTCGGCGGCTTCGGTTCGAACGATGAAGTGCGTCGTTCGCTGTACCTCGCGGATTTTGTAGTTGAGAAAGATCTGCACACTCGCGGCTTGGCTCTCCACTTCGAGCATATCCGTGATGTTTTGTGCGGAGCGATCGCAGAAAAGCTGTCCCAGCGTTTTCTCATGATAGGGGATGCGATGCTTTTCAACGAGAGTAATGAAATCGGCGGGAGTGTAGCGAGCCAGGGCGGATTTCGCGAAGTGCTCGTTGGCGGAGATGAAGTTTTCCGGACGACAATGGAGGTTGGTGAAATTGCAGCGGCCTCCGCCGGAAATCAGGATTTTCTTTCCGATCTTATCGGCGCGTTCGAGCACAGCGACACGGCGTCCGCGTTTGCCGGCCTCGATGGCGCAGAGCAGCCCGGCGGCCCCGGCGCCAAGAATCAAAGCGTCAAATTTATGAATCAAGGAAGAATCTCATCGGATTGCGTAGTACCCGCAGCGGAATTTCCGCAGCGGTTGCACTCAAGGTTAAACTAAGTCCGGGAGAAGGCCGAGAAATTTGCCACCGATTATCAGCGCGCAAGGACTTTCGAAGAAGTACGGCGCCGCGCCGCTGTTCCAGAATATTTCGTTCACGGTGTCCCAGGGGGATCGCATCGGCGTGATCGGACCGAATGGTTCGGGCAAGTCGACGCTGCTGGAGATGCTGATGGGGCGCGTCAAGCTGGACAGCGGTGACGTGGCGATTCGCAAAGGGACGCGGCTGAGTTACGTGGCGCAAATTTCGGAGTTTGCCGCGAGCGTGACGATTCGAATGGTGATCGAAAACGCTCTGGAGCGAGCTGCGGTGCATGGTGGCGAGCGCGCGTCGCGATTTGCCGAGACGCTGGGCCGCGCGGGCTTTGGGGACTTGGAGGCGGAAGCCGCGACACTATCGGGTGGCTGGCGCAAACGCCTGGCTATTGCCGAAGCTTTGGTGCAGGCGCCGGACATTCTGCTGCTCGATGAGCCTACCAATCATCTGGATCTTGCCGGGATTCAATGGCTCGAAGGTGTCCTGCAGAACGCGGCGTTTGCGTGCGTGGTGGTGAGCCACGACCGCTATTTTCTGGAGAACGTCGTGAACGAGATGGTGGAGCTGAATCGCGCTTACGAAGACGGGGCGCTGCGCGTAAACGGGAACTACAGCAGTTTTCTGGAAGCGAAGGAAGAGTATCTTCACGCGCAGAAAAAGAGGCAGGAGTCGCTAGAGAATCGCGTGCATACGGAACTGGAGTGGCTGCGGCGCGGGCCGAAGGCGCGGGCTACAAAGGCAAAGGCGCGGATTGACAAGGCGCACGAGATGATCGGCGAGCTCGCGGAAATGAACGCGCGGAGCCGCACCGGCAGCGCGGAAATCGATTTCTCCGCGACAAACCGGAAAACGAAGCAGCTCATCACACTGGAAGGGGTTTCTTTCGGGATTGGCAGCCGCGCATTGTTCAAGGACATTCATTTCAGCGTGACGTCGGGCATGCGCGTGGGACTTGTGGGACCGAACGGCAGCGGCAAGACAACCTTGCTGCGTTTGCTGCGGGGAGACTTGAAGCCGGAATCCGGCAAGATCCGGCGCGCTGAAGGTTTGCGGATCGTGTATTTCGACCAGAATCGCGAGCTCGATCCTGATATTACGCTGCGCCGCGCGCTTGCTCCGGACAGCGACGCAGTGATTTATCAGGAGCGAGTGATTCACGTGGCCGCTTGGGCGGAAAGGTTTTTGTTTTCAAGTGAAAATCTGAATCAGCGCGTCGGCCGGCTTTCCGGCGGAGAACGAGCGCGCGTGTTGATCGCGCAACTGATGCTCCAGCCGGCGGACGTTCTGTTGCTCGACGAACCCACGAACGACCTCGACATTCCGACACTGGAAATTCTGGAAGAGAGCCTGCTGGAATATCCCGGAGCGCTAGTGCTGGTGACGCACGATCGATTCATGCTGGATCGTGTTTCGACGGTGGTGCTCGGGCTGGATGGCCTGGGAACTGCAGAACGGTTTGCGGATTATTCGCAGTGGGATGCCTGGCAGCGGTCCCGGCGTTCCGAGACCGTTGCCCAAGCGGCGAAAATAAACCGCGGTTCGAGCGGTACGGCGCAAGCCATTGGCCCTGTCGCAAAGAAGAAACTTTCGTACTCGGAATCCCGGGAATACGAGAACATGGAAAGCATCATCGCCGAAGCCGAGAAGGATCTGCAAAAGAAGCACGCTGCGTTGGAAAATCCGGAGATCACCGGTGAGCGGGCCAGCCTGCAGAAAGCCTGCAGCGAATTAGACGAAGTCCAAAAACGAATAGATACCCTCTACGCGCGCTGGGCGGAGCTGGAACAGAAGCAAAGCTGAAATTGGATGAGTCAGGTCGCGAGCGGTTGCGCGCTAGCGTTTCAGGAATTCAATCAGCACGGGATTGACGATTTCAGGGTGCTCGTAGAAGGGCACGTGAGCCGCATCATTGATGGCATGAAATTCGGCTTGTGGAATCGCTCTGCGCACTTCGTCGCTCAAAGCGAACGGTACGTCCCGGTCCGCGCGGCCCCAGATCAGTAGCACGGGCTTCCCGCTTTTTCCGACCTGCGCAAACGCTGTGGTGTTGTCCTGCGAGAGAAAGTCACGGATGGTCGAAAGGATGGCGTTCCGGAAACCCACGTAGTGCATCTGGGTCGAATACTTTGCAAAATAATCAGGGTAGCGTTCGGGACGCACGAAGTCGTTCCGTTGTGAAGCCGCCATCGTCGGCGCAATTTGTACGTCCATGACGAAGCCGCCTAGCAAACGAGTGCGCAACGGCCACGGCGGCGTGAAACCCTTGCCGTACGGCGGATCGAAAAGCACAATCTTTCGAACGCGCTCCGGATGCCGCACCGCGAAGTTGATGACGATCGGCCCGCCCATCGAAACCCCCACGATGTCCACGGGGATCCTGATGCTAAGCGCGCCGAGCAGTTGCGCAAGCTGCTGGTCAAAAAGATCGGGGTTGTACTGCGCATCCGGCCGGTCCGACCAGCCCCGGCCATAGAGATCGTAACGAAGGACGCGGAAGCCCGCCAGGGTTAGCGCCTCAAAAGTAGGATCCCAAATGTAATAAGGCACCGAAAAACCATGGACCAGGACGACCATAGGTGCGTCCGTTGGTCCAACGAGCTCGTAGTGGGTCACTCCCAGGCCAAGTCGCACGTAGCTTCCGCCGTACGCGCGCGCTTCTGCGCTCTGCCGCGCCGTGTCGTCCATCGTCAGTTTTTCCTGGTCGGCGCGCCGATAGACTACATATGCGCAAGCTGCCGTTGCTGCTGCGAGCAACACCAACGCAATTGCCACAATTCTCAGAACTCGCGTCATTCTTCGCCTCATTCGGCCGCGCGAATCAGCAGGGCTCGGTGCAAACAATCTGCAGGACACCTTTGGTGCGGCCAGCTTAGCAGGAAGTTCCAGCCGACCCAAGAGCGTGCGCAGTGTGTGCTTCATCCGCGTGGATTACTCTTGAACTTCACCCTGGCGTTCTGTCGAGCACGCAAATCGCGCTCCTAACAGGACCCGCGCTGCCACCTGTCCCAATTCTGTCCTTCGGGCCGTTGCATTTATTTTCCAATTGCACTATTAAATAGATCCAACAGTGGTTCCAATACCCCTGTGTTTCCGAGCCAAGAAGCAGTTTGTCCCGTCAGGAGTTCTCGAACATGAGGACCCGGCCACCCGTCATCCCAAGACCTGAGTCGCTTGGCGCCTCGGGGAAAGCCGAGGCCATGCTCTCCGCGTTCTGCCTCGGGCAGATTTTCCGCTAAGAAAGGGGACCCATGCTACGCAAATTGGGACTCGCCACGTTTTCCTTCGCTGTTCTCTTTTTCTTGATTTGTGCGCAGCCCGCAACGGCGCAAGTCGAAACAGGATTCCACGCCCGGCCCAGAATCACGCAGGGCATTGATGAAACAAGCCGCGTGGTGCTTGAAGGCAATACTCGCCCCGAGGCCAGAACAGCGAATGATCGTGGCCCAGTGCCAAACGCGTTCCCGATGGAACACATGCTGCTTCAATTGAAGCGCGCTCCCGAACAAGAGCAGGCCGTCGCAGAATTCATTGATGAGCTTCATATGCAAGGCTCGCCGAATTTTCACCGCTGGATCAGCGCGGAGGAGTTCGGCCAGAGATTTGGCTTGGCGAAACCGGATCTCGACGCCATCACCGCGTGGCTGGAGTCGCAAGGCTTCCAGGTGAACGTAGTCTATCCCAGCGGGATGCTCATCGATTTCTCCGGCACTGCCGGGCAAGTGCGCAAAGCCTTTGAGACAGAGATCCATCATTTTGAAGTAAAGGGGGAAATGCACGCCGGCAACATCAGCGATCCGCGCATTCCCGCCGCCCTCGCTCCCGTGATTGCGGGAGTGGTCTCGCTGCACGACTTCCGTCCGCGCCCGATGCACGAACTGCGAAAGGCGAATGGCAACTTCACATTCCCTGGTTCCGCTGGGGGCACCGACTACGCGGTTGTCCCCGCTGACCTCGCCACGATTTACAACTTGAATCCGCTGTTCACGGCGGGAAACTCCGGACAGGGGCAGACCATCGTGCTGATCGAGGATACGGACGTTTTTACGGCCTCGGACTGGAGCAAGTTCCGGTCGACGTTCGGTCTTTTGACCTATACCTCGGCTTCCTTTACCTCGCTTCACCCGGCGCCTTCCAGCGGCACCAACAACTGCGGCGCCCCCGGCGTCGTTGCGCCCAATGACGCGGAAGCCATCCTGGACGCGGAATGGGCCAGCGCTGCGGCACCGAGCGCCGCCATCGAAATGGCGGCTTGCGCGGACACCAGCACGACATTTGGCGGCCTCATCGCTCTCCAGAATCTGATCAACGCCAGCAGCGGACCCCCGGCGATTGTGAGCATCAGTTATGGCCAATGCGAAACCGTGAACGGCGCCGCCGCGAACGCCGCGTACAATTCTGCCTATCAGCAAGCGGTTGCGGAGGGTGTTTCCGTTTTCGTGGCCGCGGGTGATAGTGGGGCCGCCGGCTGCGACAACAGCGTCGCGGAAGCAACGCATGGCATTGGCGTCAACGCCTTCGCATCCACGCCCTACAACGTGGCTGTGGGTGGTACGGACTTCAGCGATACTTACTCCGGCACTCAAGCCACTTACTGGAACTCCAGCAACACGCCTGCGTTTGGCTCGGCCCTTTCCTACATCCCAGAGATTCCCTGGAACGATTCCTGCGCCGGTGCGCTCATATCCAATAATCTTGGCTATAGCCCTACGTATGGCCCAACCAGTCTTTGCAATGATCCTCTGTATGGTTTGTTCTTGCAGACGACGGTAGGCGGTGGCGGTGGACCCAGCGGTTGCGCGACGGGCACGCCATCCACCAGCGGAGTTGTGAGCGGAACTTGCCAGGGGTGGCCGAAGCCGTCCTGGCAGGCGGTATTTGGCAATCCCAGCGATGGCGTGCGCGATACGCCAGACGTCTCTCTGTTCGCCGCTGACGGTCTCTGGAGCCACTACTATGTGTTCTGTTGGTCGGATACCGCAAAAGGAGGCGCGGCATGCTCTGGCGCTCCGAGTGGCTGGTCCGGCGCGGGCGGAACGTCCTTTGCCTCTCCCATCATGGCCGGAATTCAGGCGCTGATTAACCAGAAAGCGGGTGCGCGGCAGGGCAATCCTGCTCCCGTCTACTATCAGCTTGCCGCCTACGAATACGGCTCAAATGGCAGCAGTTCTTGCAATTCGTCCAAAGGCAACGGTGTTTCGAGCAACTGCATTTTCTACGACGTGACGCTTGGCGACATGGATGTGGATTGCGTCGGCCCCAATTGCTTTTTGGGTGGCGGCTCCGTGGGAGTGCTTTCCACATCCAACACTTCGTTTAGCGCGGCTTACGGCACAAACGCCGGATGGGACTTCGCAACCGGTATCGGCACGGTGAACGCGACGAATTTGGTGAACAACTGGAATCTGAACACGACTTCGAATCAAGCGGTACTGAGCATCTCGAAGACGCACTCAGGCAACTTCGCGCAGGGCCAGATGAACGCGGTGTACTCGGTGGTTGTTTCGAATCGCATCAATGCAACCGCGACAAGCGGAGCGGTGACCATGACCGAGACGATTCCTTCGGGCCTGACACTGGTCTCCATGGCGGGCACGGGTTGGACCTGTTCGGCAAACACGTGCACCCGCAGCGACGCGCTGAACAGCGGAGCGAGTTATCCGGCGATTACGGTAACCGTCAACGTGGCGGCCAATGCGAGTTCGCCGCAAGCGAACCAGGTGGGCGTGGCCGGCGGAGGCTCGAGGCCCGCGAACACGACGGACTCGACGACGATCGTAGCAGTCACTGTTGGCGGAGCGGTAGCAAACTTCGTGAATATGGACACAGCGACGGAAGGGAGCTGGCACGGAGTGTATGGAGCGGACGGATATTCGGTGGCCAACGATACGCAGAGCATTCCGAGCTATGCGACGTTTGGGCTGCAGAATGAGCAAAACTGGACGTGGGCAGCGAGCACGACGGATCCGCGAGCGTTGCAGACGGGGAGCGGTACGGGGCGGATAGCGGCGACGTGGTTTCTGAACGGGACGTTCACGCTGGATGTAAACATGACGGATGGGAAGCTGCATCCGTTTGCGCTGTATGCGGTGGACTGGGACAACAAAGGAAGAGTGGAGACGGTGCAGGTGGTGGATGGGAACACGAGCAGCGTGCTGGATACGAGGAGCCTGACGAGTTTCAGCAACGGAGTGTATCTGGTGTGGAATGTATCGGGGCACGTGAAGATCAACGTCACTCTGAATACTGGGATAAACGCGGTGGTGAGCGGAGTGTTTTTTGGAGGTAATGGGCCGGGAGCGGAGAACGTGAGCGTAAGCCCGCCGACCGTCAATCTGGGAGCAGGGCAACAGCAGCAGTATAGTGCGACGGTTACGGGAGCCTCGAGCCAGGCGGTGACGTGGACGATTGGAGGGGTAAGCCCGGCGAGTGCGGCACCAGGGAACGTCTCGGCGAGCGGGCTGTACACAGCGCCGGGGACCATTACACCCGCGCAGGTGACGGTGAAAGCGACGAGCGCGGATGGGACAGCGTCGGGGACGGCGACGGTCAATCTGATTGCCGGAGCGGTGGCGAACTTCGTGAATATGGACACAGCCACGGAAGGCAGTTGGCACGGGGTGTACGGAGCGGACGGATATTCGGTGGCCAACGATACACAGAGCATTCCGAGCTATGCGACGTTTGGGCTGCAGAATGAGCAAAACTGGACGTGGGCAGCGAGCACGACGGATCCGCGAGCGTTGCAGACGGGGAGCGGTACGGGGCGGATAGCGGCGACGTGGTTTCTGAACGGGACGTTCACGCTGGATGTAAACATGACGGATGGGAAGCTGCATCCGTTTGCGCTGTATGCGGTGGACTGGGACAACAAAGGAAGAGTGGAGACGGTGCAGGTGGTGGATGGGAACACGAGCAGCGTGCTGGATACGAGGAGCCTGACGAGTTTCAGCAACGGAGTGTATCTGGTGTGGAATGTATCGGGGCACGTGAAGATCAACGTCACTCTGAATACTGGGATAAACGCGGTGGTGAGCGGAGTGTTTTT